>Ga0209611_10000128_pt1 | contig 89077 bp, 63 predicted proteins | sample S1TSphgellanicum_3_FD_187693 | JGI IMG/M metagenome (GOLD analysis project Ga0209611, IMG submission 187693) | Host-associated microbial communities from peat moss isolated from Minnesota, USA - S1T2_Fc - Sphagnum magellanicum MG (SPAdes) (version 2) | ecosystem: Host-associated > Plants > Peat... | reverse complement strand
GGGTGCCATGTGGTTGCATCACTAGAACTGCAAGTTGATTGAGTCAGTGTTGGTGTTATGTACATTTGAAAGAGTACACAAGTTACCAACAACCATGTAAGGGAGTTCAGGTCCATGCCTCTCCCTAGTAGAGCATTACGCTCCAATCTAGTCACCTTGGTGTGACTAGTAGTGCCAGCTTGGAACCCCATAGCCCTTTCTCTTTCTTCTGGGCTTGGTTCATCCCAAGTGGCTGAAGCATGACGATACACCAGGCCTGGCCCATCTCCTTGAAAGGCGTGTGCTCCTGGGAAGGAGACAAAGGTGGGCCAAGCACCTCTTGGTTTTCCTATTGTGTTCGCAGGAAACCAAGGAGGTTTTTCTTGCCTTGTAACTGGTTGGCAAGAACTTTGATCATCCAATATGTGAGAAACTTGCAGGTTGGGGTCTCTGATAGTGTATTTCAGAGCTAGCTGTAGAACTGAGAGTGGTGCCAAGTTGGTCCACCAATTGCGCAGCCGGTGCGCATAGGAACCACATTGTGCCGCATCAAGTAAGAGTGGCTCTCCAAGGTAATGCTTGACCAGTGTGTAGTGCTCCTGGACTTTCTCCCTCTGATCAAATTGAGAAGGAGTGTTCTCAATTACATACCCAAGTGTAGGAGAAATGGATTGAGCCCAGGTGATCAATCGTACCATGTCCGTGAAAAGACCAGATCTTGTGTCATTCAAGCCTTCTCCAAATCCAGCCGTTGAAAATCCTTGACACTCCCAACCTAAAATGATGAGGTCGACAAGGCCAAGTAATTCCATATGCTTTTTCTGAATTAGTTGTATGTCAGAGGGCAAAAATGTGAAACTAGCCTTCCATGCGGTAGTTGCAAATTGTTGCGGAAATCTTGTTGTGAACTCTCTCATTCTTGATGCTGTCACTTGCCTTGCAATAGGATCAATGTCTACGTAGAAATACCTCCGAACCACCATCCCTGACTGGCTTCGAGACCTGTACTAATACCACCAAAGAGCTCTAGTAATGTAATCCCTTCCTTAGGTGGTGTCCAGGTGATGAGCTGACGAAGTAATGGCTTAATCGGTTCGCCATGGCTCTCCATGCTTTCAAAACTAGACAAAGCTTTGACCAAGGGCTTGTGGGCTACTTTGAACCTTTGTAAAACCTCTGGTCCATGTTGGATGTCAGTAGGAACCACCTTCAAGCTTTCAGTAGCTTGAACGTAAGCTATCTCCTCCTCATCTCCCTCTATCCATTCGTGGCTAGCTTGTTGGATGTAGGAAATGGTGTGTGCTTCCTTGAGCATGCAATGGTGAGCCATAGGACTATGGTTCCCATGTAAATCAAGGGGTATGTATCCCAAGTGGTGGCCATCAGTTTCCCAATCCACTCTGTAGTACGCATGTTCAAACCAGTTGTCAATTGTGAAACCTGGTGGAAACAGGGCCTCTTGCCCAATGAGCACATCATAACTTGTGGCATTGGTGACTAAACATCTGACCTGTAAGCAAAGCTCCTGATCTGTACCTTCATTGAACTTAAGTGCAATCAAATCCGAGCTTTCCCCAAGTACCTCCTCTACGCTCCCACTAGCGGTGCGAATCTGCCACATAGATTTCCGTAGTTTGGAGTCAAGCATGCCCATCTTCTTGGCGAATTGAACTCCAAGAATCACTGGTTGGGCACCTGTGTCAAGAAGTACCACTCTAGGTGTATGTCCTCCCACTTGGATTGCTGACCCAGTATTGTCGACAATGGCAACTCCGGTGGCGATGGAAGTTCTCTCACTAGGCACCACCTTCGGAAATGAATGAGAGACTTTGTGGAGAGCATGGCTATCCACAACACCTTTGCTGAGTAACAAATCCACAAGTGAGGTGTTCTGAACTCCCTTCTGATATGTGAATGTAGAATTAGAGGTAGGAAAGCCTACTAGTTTAGCCATGCTAGAACTAGTGACCAGATTACGAACGCCATCTACAACATGTGAGCCAATCGAATGTCTCTCCAAGGTGTTGGATGGGACCTCTGTAGCATGTGGATCAAGGATTGGTAAAGGACCTGATGTAATGTTCAAGGTATCCTCTAAGATTGCAATTATGTCCTTGGTGCTTAGCTTCAAATCTTGAAAACTAAACAATGGTGTACTCACAAGCTTTTGCGCCACTTCATGCATTTGAAGTTGGCATTCCATAAGTTGATTAGTGGAAAATTGTGTGTTTTCCTGATGTACATGTACTCCTGGGACACGAGAATTTGATGCCCTAACAACTTGTGGTATAGTAGTGTCCTCCCCCCTCGCCAACAAGGTGCGTTCTTCTTCCATGTTGAGAGGACGAAAAGATTGTGGCATGACTGCTCGAGCTCCCCTAGCCCTGGTACGAGGACTTGAACCAGATGCAAGTCCATCAGTCTGAATTACCTGCCTGGTGGCAGAAACTCTGGGTGCCACACTAGCTTCTTGTGCTGCGACGTAGGAAGGGCAGAAAGAAGTAGCAAATTCTGGTGTGAGACTAGAATTGTGTGGAGTGGAAAGAACGTACTCCCCAACCATGGCATCGTGTGGAAGGCCATAGAACGACCTAGGAGGTCCCTCTCGTGATCCTGAATCTTGTACAGGTTGGGCATGACCAGCTGGTTGGGAAGACTTGCCTTTTAGATTAGCAAGTTGAGCCCTCAATGATTCGAGTTCATTTTGTAAAGTCTGAACTTGAATTGCATGGGCTTGAAGCACCTCCCTCTTGTCAGCATTGTGCTCCTTCTTCTTAGCATTCTTGTTGGAATTACCCTTGGTGGGCAAAGCCTGAGTGGAAGGCTGAGGTGCCTTGGCTTTTGGTTGAGGGACAGCGGAAGATGCTGGTAGATTTTGCCGTTGTAATCGGAGTTGCTTCCGCTCTGGGAACTTGGCAAAACAAACAGATTCCTGATGTCCCTCTTTTCCACAATAATCACAAAAGAGATCTTCAGAAGGAATGTTGCACTCACTAGCTTTGTGGGCAGGATTGCCACAGTAGTTGCAAGAAGGTAGGATGGGTGTAGCCGTGTGCACCGCTTTAGTCCTTGAAGAAGAATGTGATGATCTAGTTGGCGGAGTTGGTGTAGGTTGAGGCCTTGAACGTGATGGAGGCCTCATAGTGCTGGCCTCATAGTGTGCATGAGCCAATTCCAACTTTTCGGAAATGTTGTACACATCCAGCAAAGTGTACGAGTCTCCAAATTCTGCAAAGACTTGTTGCAAAACCTGTGCGTGGAGTGTTGGAGTACCTTCCAAAGAACGAAGATACCGATGGGCAGCTTCCAAGTCGATGATGCTCTGTGTATCCTCTTTGAGTTTGAGAAGCCTCCTGTAAAGCATCTTGAGGGTTTCATCCTTTTGCTGAGAGAAGGTGGCGAGCTGCAGAATTTTTTCGAAACTTTTGACTGGAAATTCTAGCTCAAGAATTCAGAAGAACTCCCCCACTGAATCAGCAAAAGCTGGCACATCGGTGGTGGGAGGAATGTTTGCAGTCGCAGCAATGAGTTGTTGAGGAGAAAGGTTTACTGAGGTAGGTACCAGGTCTGGATTATTCGACACAGTTCCGTGATGTGCAATTGCAGCTTGTAATGCAGCTTGAGAGGCGGTGGCAATGGCTATGGCGTATGCTGAATTGGGAATCTGGGTGACACCCAAAATCCTTGCAGAATGTTGCTCATAGACATCCAACGCCTCATAGTGCACATAACGAGCCAATTGTTTGAATACAAACGCCTCAGTGTAATTAGCCCCATACTTGAGCTCCAATTCACAAACCACAGTTAAGAAGGTTGCCTTGAACTCCCTCAAAGAAATAGTACCTGGCCTTCCGCTGAATTTCTCAATTCTCCCAGAGGAATTGTTCACCTCCATGGTGTATATGGGTGCTGAAGTCACAGCTTGCAACGGAGTATACGGTGATGGTGCGAAAGTAGGCACGGCAACAAGCGTAGTCCACTGATGAGCCCCTCCAAATGGACTCTGATGTACCGTTGATGTAGTGTAACCTGAGCCTGAATTCCTAGTAGGAGTTGTACTAGACGACGGTGGTGTTTTAGATGCTTGATGGTACCGTCGTGAAGATTGTGAGCTTAAAGAAATCGGCTCAAAGGACTGTGTGTTACTTTGTAGCTGATACCTGGGCTCTGGCCTAGCGGTAGTGCTCTCATCTGAGGACATGGTGTTGTCCCATGCCCTAAAATGCTGTGATAGTACATAACACTAACTACAAAATTCTAACACAACGCACAATTTGAAGAATAAAGTGCGTTGTTGAAAATAACCTGTGACACACAAATATTGCACGGAAGTCAAATAGATGTTGGATGAAAAGGTAGGACGTAAAATGGCAAGACGTAAGACAACAGGGTGCAAGACAACAGGACGACAGGACGGAAGTCCGACAGACGAAAGTCAATGGACGGAGTCCGTGGACGGAAATCGGCACCGCAACGTCAAAGGTCACCATGCCGTAGCTCACCCGTGAGCTTTGTGGCGATGGCGATGGTAACGTGGAGTTGCAGCGGTGCAAGCTCGCGTTGCTTCAGCACTGCAAGCTCGCGATGCTACAACACTACAAGCTTGCGACGTTGCAACATAACAAGCTTGCAACGTTCTAATGCTGTAGCTCGCATCGCGACAGCGTTGCGTCGCTGTTGCAGCATGTGTCGCGACGACACTGCGGCGCTGTTGCAACACGCGTCGTGGCAACGCTGCGGTAACTCGCGTCGCTGCAACGGTAGGCAGGGCTACGCTGCTCTGTAGCAATGGCAGGTGGCCAGCGCCGAAATTTTTGTTGTTTTTTTTTTACTCGAAAGTTTCAAAGAGAGAACGAGAGCAAGACAGAGAGAAAAGAGACATGGCTTCAAAACCTGTTTCCCAGCTCTGTTGGTTGGCTTGAATGTAACACAAAAGCTCCCTCTCGCAACAACAGTAGTAGCAACTTGCGCTCCTTCCTTGCGTTCCTTCCGGCAGCAACAACACCACATTAGTAGTAACAACTCAAGAACTTCAAAAGTGCAAGAAATCTGTTGCTTTCAACATGAAGCAATAGGAAATAGAGTTTTTCTAGAATTGAAATAAATTGCAAAGAAGTAGTGAAGGTGTATGTAGATGGTGGCCGTGCAGTAACCATCGTGAGCATCTAGAAAATCCAAGTGAACTATGGAGGCAACTTTCATACAAAGGAATTCTAGAAAAACTAAAGGATAAGGGAAGGGCTTGGCCCTTTTATACAGCCACCAAAAGCTGAAACCCTAAACCTAATAGCGCATAGTCACTTAAGAACGTTCATAACCTTACAACCATACAATAACCGTAAAAGATATGACGGGCATGCCCGTAACCGGCCATCATGCATGAGGCCGTGCATATGGGCATGACAGTGCACCACCGAGCATACCGTGATTCATTATCCAACATTAATAAATTATGACAAATTGTTGTGTTTGACGAGAAAGGTAGAAACCATTTTTCATTCTTCACCTACCTACAACAAATAAGATGTATGAGGTGATAATGGATGAAGGGTTTGTGAGTGGTGGTAGTCGATAGGTAGCCAACTTCATGATTGCTTGTCAATTGAGGATTGTGGAAGCTTGCAATTTTTAGAGCATAATTAAAACCTTTTGTTTAAGATAAATGGTTAAGATTGACTATAAGGGGTCGATCAAAGTCGTTCATTCCTCACACATTGTTAACATAATGTTGAAAAAAGTCATTGGTTTGTTTGTGTAAACAATCAAAGATTTATATCCTTATGGGAAAAAATGATTTCCAAGATGGGGATTTTGATAACTCCTTTTTTTTGAATTGGGCTTCTTTTGATGTTGAAAAACTATGTGTAGAAGATGTGTGGATCAATAGACTTACGATGGTGGACTCCACATTGACAATGTTTGCAAGGAGCCAAATTCCATCTTTAGAAAAGACAATGTTCACATTGCATCCATATGTCTAAAATGTGGAAGAAGGAAGAACATGCAATTGTTCCTAAACCACATGAAAAACAACTTCCATTACAATGGATACAAAGACATCACAAATAGAACCATGTGTTTTGATGTGTTCATTGCCATGTAAACAATATAAAAGATGAGCACCTTATAAGATCAATGGGATGAATTTGTACACAACATGGTAGGCCAATAATTGCGGGATGTGCCAATCCAAGTCAAATTTGTAATGTGATGGAAAAGATTGGTGGTGATGATTAACAAAACATCAATAGGATTAATGAAGTTATGAACCTGAACATGTACGGATGTGAGTTCGATTAGGATGCAATTAGGCCTTCAATCTAACAAACCATAAGGCCCCATACTCTACTTTTGGTGCCATCAAAAAGCTTTCGATGAATTGTGGTGTGCATGTTTATTGTTTCACAATTTTTGGACTATTGGAGCAAAAACTATTAAATTTTAAATGATTTTTTAATTGTAATTTTTTTTCAAAATGAGAACTTCAAAATTAATTTCAATTTGATCGAAATAGTATTCAAATGGGTGATCTTTCAAGAGGTGTAATATATTGGGGCCAATAACATTAAAGCCCATTAATTCACATGAAAATTAAGCATAAAACAATTTTTATTACATAAAAGAATTCTTACATGTCCTGTTCTTGTTCAACATGTGTTTTCCAAAACATTTGAACATCCTTTCAAGCCCAAAGTCTTTATATTTTCCTAGGTGAGTTTAACGTGTCAACGTGCCTTTCTCCCCATTTCATTAGGTGGCATTAGCCTCATTTTAGGGTTGGCCATGACCCTAACAACATTTTTGGAGAATTGAACTTTAGCTTGTCCTTATGGACTCTTTCATCTTGTGTAATGTGTGTACTTACTTTCTTAGATCAATTTGGAAGGTTTTAGATTTTTTAGACTTTTTCCTTCTTCTCTCCTATTCATACCTTGATGTTCCTCTCTCTATGCGTGGGAAGGTTAGGCTTGTTGATGGTCAATCCTTTAGGTTAGCTACTAATCACAAACTTGCTTTTTATAAGGTTTAATGTTTTTACAACATTTTAACAATGTGTTCAAAGTTAAATGCTAACTAAACATTAATACAATCATTGATACACTATTGTGATTGCATTGTAACATGTTGCGATGATCAAACATTGTGTTATAATGCAATGACAATATTATGTAACAATATTTAAATAGCACTTAACTTTGAATGCATTTTTAAAGTGTTGTAAATCCATAAATACATGGAGAGGGCAAGTTTGTGATAGTAGGTCCTTAAGGTCCTCTCTAATGTGCAATCGTAAATGAACAAAGCTTAAGACTTGGTGTTTGGACCTTTGCCAAACAATTCTTGACTCTTGAATTTGAAAAGTGTTCCAAGACTACATGTCCCTTTGCTAGAAAACTAGAAATCCCATTTATAGAATCAATTAGCTATGGGATTTGAAGACAACTCAAACCAAAGAGCAATGATGTAAAGATACACAAAAGCGACAAAGAAGATGATTATGTTTTGGTGCACATTGCAAAGATTTACATGTTCAAAAAGAAAAAACATCATATGCAACCACATGATAAAATGGGGACCTTCAATTCCGCTGGATTTAAGTTTAGTTTAACATATGCTTTAAATGAATGATTGGTTATGTGTTGTATGTAATTGTGAGATATGGGTGTTCTAATGTCATGGGTCATCACAGCATTCCACATAGTACATAGCATATTGTTTTGGAAAAACAAGTTGACAAGGATTTGTAGGCAGTTTGCTTCATTCAAATGCAGTTTTAATACAATAATGGTTTTAGTGAATCAGTTTTGAAGAAGGTTTATCGTTCCCAGCCATAAGAATTGAGGTCAAGCTCACTTCCTCTAAGCATTCTGATCCCATTTCCAGGGTTTAGATCAAGAGATCCTTCTACCTTAACATACGGTGGTGTTGCAAGTGTTGGGGTTGCAGCAGATAATCTTATATGGCTGGGTGATGCTGCTCCCATTTCACCATGATGATACATATTCTTCCCAGGCTGTAGTGATGAAGTGGCAGAGGAAAAAGTATGGGGAGATCCATCACCAGCACCATTCAAGCTTTCCTCTGCTTGCATTGATTGTAGTGCAGTGGCTCTCCTGGATGTGGGTGGCTCAAGTGCAAAAGCAGAAGAAGACAAAGCCCCTCCTGTGCCTGCTAAGGATCCCTGCTGCATCATGTAATTGGCATAGGAGGAGCTGCTGCCGGCCTTGTTGGATCGCCCCTGCTGCATGCTCTTACTTATACCTCCAGCCTGAGAAGAGGGTTTGTTGCCACCTCCTTCTGTCCCCACCATCCCAGCAGCATTGAATGAGAGACTGTCTTGTGAAGCTACTGTAGTCCAATGTGAGGAGGGGGGTCGAGCACCACCTGCACCCTTCAATTTGGTAATGCCCTTGAGAGCAGCTGCAGCCTTAGCAAGCCTGTCCTCAGCTCTAGCATTGCTGGATCCCTGCAGGGGCAGGAAGTTAGCACTCATGTCGCAAAGCCGCCTGCTTTGCTGCCCCCTTTCACCATGATCATCACCCATCTCTGAATAAGTATAGGAATGCAGGTAAGCTCTTTTGATCTTACCCGTAGCTGTCTGGTGCTCGCCACCTACTGAAGCACCCCCACTGTCCTCTGGCTTGTTAGCTGTTAGACTTGTCAGGTAGCTTTTCTGTGATGATGAATCTGACACCCTTGATTGTTGGCGTGGAATTAGCTGCTGTTGCTGTTGCCGCAAGTGTGGAAGTGATAATGCACCTCCTCCTCCTCCTCCTCCTCCTCCTCCTCGTGGATCTACAGCATGTTGCAAAAACTCAGGATTGTTGATCATTCCAGGCGGCAAGCTCATCAAGGAGAAAGAACCATGACCCATGAGTACTGGGTCATTGGTGACTTTGGATGCTAGCTCTGCAAGTTTTGCACGTGCAGCTTCCAGCCCTGGAGATGAGGATGTATGTCCTGCAAGAGTTTCCTTTGCTTTCTCCAAAATGGATTGTAAATACTTGCCTTGTGCCTCGATCCGCAATTGCAGACTTCTTTGAACCTGCATTCCAAGTCCAAACCCATTTTCCATAAAAACTCCAGTTGTATGCATATACATTGGTCAAGAAGAATGAGAGAGACAGAGACAGAGAGAAAGAGACACAAGACAGATTGTCTACTCGGCCAAGAAGAATCACAAAAGCATGAAACACAAATGTTGAATTTTGTAGTGTTCAACACATACAAATCTCATGATACAAAACAGCAAAACTGATTTGAGGATGATTCTATATGTGGTGCATGTGAAGAATTTTTTTGAGCTTCAAAACTGTACAAATGATTGAGCTCACAATTCCAATTGAGGAATGAAGATGTACCTCAAGTTGTTGTTGTAGGTGATGCTGTACTTCCATTTGCAAGAGAATACTTTCGGTGATTTGGATGCCACTGCAAAAAAATTCTCACCATAGAAGAATCATTTACTCAATCCTACAACAAGAAACACAAGCAAAAAAAAATTTGCACCAAGAGAACAACCCAATGTCCACATACTCTTGTGGGTTATTCAGTTGATGTGGGTTCACACTATCAGATGCAGAATTGGTGTTTGTTACTTGCATATCTGAAGAGCCTGCAAAAACAGGCCCAAAATAACCACAGGTCTCCCTTTCAGGCACCCAGTAAGACGTAAGACCAACAATCAGCAACTCTTGAAAATCTTCTCCATACCAACAATAAGTATACCCAAAAAAAACCCAACAAATCATTTCAAACTTTTAGAGCATAATCTTCAGCAACAAATATGTGCCTCGAAGATTACAAGATTTAGCAGCAATGTTTGTTTTTACAACTGCAAGTAAAAAAATGTAAACAGTTGTGACTAAATAATTAAGTTCAGATGTTTGCTTGAATGTGATTTTTTCTGAAGCATACCATGAGATAGTCCATCCTTATTGGTGTCATGCACATTTGTCAAATCGCTGTGAAGTTTCTTCCCAAGTCTGAACTTCTACAAAACCACTCGAGCCCAGATGACCATTTTGTTTCAGTTAGAAAACCAAGTTTGTCTTCTTACACCCGGAGAAGTCTTTCATTTTTCTGCTTTCAATTTTACAAAAGTAATTCAAACAGGGAGCAAGAAAAACAGACCATGCATGATAAGAATGAAATTGAACTACACTGGTTGATGCAAACAAAAAATTTCTGGAAAATTCAATAAACACAAAAAAAAAAAGCAAAAGAAAGAGAAAAAAGAAAAGACCCAATGAAGTTTCAAAGAGAGAAATGTTCAGGACGTGAGTGTTCATACACCAAGCATGATCTCCATCTCCACAACAAAAACCAGGATCTCAGAGGATTCAAAAATTCAGCAAGCAAGCAGGGATGGAAAAAAAAAAAAATTATGCAAAATTTACACTGGATCCAACAAACCCCCCCCCCAAAAAAAAGAGGAAAAAAAAATTGAGAAGAAGAATCTCTCACCTGGAGATGGCTTTTCAAGTGGTATAGTGTGAGGCCCTTAATACCCATAACTCGCATCACAGATTTGGGTGTTGCTTCTGCACACCCAATGTTTTTTTTAGAGAGAGAGAGAGAGAGAGAGAGAGAGAGAGAGAGAGTATGTGGGAGAGAGAGAGGGAGATGAGAATGTGATGAGAATTTAGAGAAAGGGTTTGAGAAGGAAGTAGGCTTACTATCAGCGCCTCCAAGCTGTGTGACGGCATCTACAAAACGCTCATGAAGTTGCGGAGTCCAACGCAATCGTGGCTTGGGATCAGCAGCAGAAGAAGAAAAATTCATTCCTGATGCATCTGAAGCTGATGATATTAGATTGCCAGCATAAAGACTACTGGGCCGCTCAAGCTGCTGATGCAGCGATGTGTGATGCTGAGCTCGGCCGTGTGGCATCAAGCTCGGCGGATTTGTATACTTCTTAATTTGATACATTTTTCACCACCACTTTGTGTTTTTTTCTTTGTGTGTGTGTGTGTGTGTGTGTGTGTGTGTGTTTTGAGTTTCTGCCAAGAAATCTGCCAAGAAAGAGAGAGCTTCCAGAAACCTTTTGGTCTAAATCACCGAGTCAGTCAGGCGAGGATGAAGCTTTCATTCTCTCCTCTGCTGTGATGAAGATGCATGCAATGAAGCTCAGAAAGACTCTTGAGCTTCTAGCATGGGTTTGGTTCCACCCACAAGAGTTTTACAGCATCTTCATGGGCACATTGCATAACATGTTTTGGATGAAGATCAGCAAAAGAACCCCAAAAAAGAAAAAACAAAACACTTGGTTGACAAAAGGCTTACTAAAATGGTTTTGGCTCAACATTTTTTTTTTGGGGCTTTCTAGGTACAATAGTACCTACATCAGGTTGGCAAAAGCCACTTGCAAAGTTTGACACCTCCTCTTGATTGGCTAGATATTTTGATTGGTCAAGTATATTGATTGGTTCAAGTGGTTTGTTATTAGTCGATTATGACTTTTTTTCAGTTTCATGTTTGTGGGCATAGCTTGGGAAATAATAAATATGCGATCTTAGATGTGAGAAATAATGTTCCAAATTACCAAGTATGGAAGAGTTGCTTTTCCACACTTGAATACAAAATTATATGTATCTCCATGTGTACGTTTATAAAAGCATGCCTAGCTCTAGCGGTAAAATGGTCTTTCTAATGTATATTTTTGGATGAAATATTATAATCAAATAGTGTTAAAATTGCTTTGGGTTGATAAAGAAATGCACATGTTAACAATGCCCTGGAATAAGGTTAGGAAAAAGAAATGATTATTTTTTATCGACCAACCAGAATGATTGACCCAAGTGATAAGATTTAAATGGACTATCACTTTATTCAATTCACTTTTTCAGGTTTATTGGTTTGAAAATGTGAGAGGAATTCGAAAAACCTCATGATATAAGGAGGTATCATTATATTTTTGAAAATATATTTAATAATAATAAATAGATTCCTTTTCGTTGTAGAAGTTGTAACAAAGAAGAAGGATGGATATTGCAAAGTTTGCAAATGAATTGGGAATTGAATGTCTTTTCACTCTCATTATGTTGTATTGAGATTGAAATGATATCAATACAACATAATCTTCTTATTTACGATTTCTCAAGCTTCACCTATAAACATGAAAACAAGAGTTGTAAAAGGTGAGAGATTACTAATAACAAACCACATGGAGCCAATCTTTTTATCCAATCAATTAAGAGCAATAATTAGACAATATAATGCCTTTTGTAAGCACAACATCCTATGCACAAATATTGGTTCATAATCACTTTATTTTCCTGAATTGGCGTAAACTTTATTATTCTTTGTTCAAAACATCTTGTGCAAAGAGCATCTCCACCCACACCCAATTTTTTTTTATATCATTAGGAAGTTTTCAAAACATAAGTTATTGAGAATGAGCTTGCATTTTCCATTTGAAATTGTGAATTAGGAGTTAAATGATAAAAATAAAAATCGAAAGTCACATTGACAATTTGACTCTTAAAAATTTAATCTCTTTCTCTCAAGGAAAGTTATTCTTTGGATAAATTAGTTTGAAGAAATAATCCAAGATTTTTTCTTTTTTCATTCATTTCATTTGTGAAAAAAATAAATAAATAAAAAGGATTGAACCTTGGACCTTTGTATATAGCAAAAATAATAATTAAAAAATTAATCATAGTTCAACTACAATAAAAACAAATTCAAAAATGTTTTTCCATTGGGCATTGTCAAATAACTATGTGAAGCCTATGGTGCCATGTTCAATTCATTGCTCCTATTTAGTGTTTTGCCAATTTTGTCACACCTTTGATACTATTTTGATGGCATACGAGTATTGCTAATAAGTATTGTAAGAAGTGTGATGCAACCGTTAACCCTAATATCTTCCCTTTTGTGCGACTTGGTGCCTCATTGGGAGAACAACTTTTACCACATATTTTAGTTATACACAAAATGTACAACTAGATTTATCCCCCCCAAGGCCTATCTTTACATGGTCAATTTTGTCTTTTCAAGACTTTTGGTGTTTTTTTTTTTTAAAATTCCAAAAAATCCATCACCCCCAAGTGGTAGCAAGATAAGAGGAGCACCTAAAAAGTGTGAAAATAAGCCTCATGAATAAATTAAGATTTTTCATTTAAAATTTAAATAATAAAAAGGGCTGAACCTTTATTCCCAAATCATCATCCAGCAGCAACTTATGGGGTATGGCACAAGTGTAATTTAATATATTGATATTTTCTACTACAAGTTAGCCTATATTCTTTGAAAGTGTGGTGGAAATTGTTTTGCAATTAGGGTAGCCATTGCTCCATGCTCAATGTTCGTAGGTAAAAAACCCTAGAAATCTTGCTTTGCCACATCCAGCTTTTTCAAAGATTTATTTAGTCTATTGACTTGTGTTGAGTATGCACAACTTGGGTTGTGCCTAATTGTGCTTGAATTCATGTATTGGTTGGTTTGAATCTACATTGGCCCAATGGATTCCGAACCACATGTGCATATCTCACAACCCAAATATAATTTATTTGTCTCCCAAATTTCACTTAGGTAGGTAGGTAAATATAAAGGTTTGCCCTTAGGTAGGTGGGTAGGTAAATATAAAGGTTTGTTTTGAACCATTAGGTAGGTGGGTAGGTAAATATAAAGCTTTGTTTTGAACCTTTAGGTAGGTGGGTAGGTAAATATACGGTTTGTTTGAAACCTTCTCTCTCATCTCTACTTTTGAAATGCCATGAAAAATCATTCCAAAGAAGGGACAAGGGACCCATTACGAATGTCACTTTTGGAGAATTTCATAATGCCTTTGAAAGGCACATCTAGTGAAAAATCATTGTGGAATTGACCACAAGTACCAAAGCATGTAAATCATGTACACTACTACTACTACGAAGATGCTTTAGGTTCCAAAAAGTCATCAATCCGAAGCTAAAACTTGTTCTTGTCCTAGAGAACAAATCTAACTATATATTGCCGGGAGAAGAACTACGTAGTAGAAGGTTGGTGTCAATTGGCTCATCTGAGTCGATCTTTGGGACAAGGTTTGGGCACCAAGTCTTGTTCAAATCAAATAATTTTTAAATTTTTTTGAAAAAATATCCTTGAAAATATAAGGTATCAAGTTTCACAATTTGAAAATAAACAAGTTTTTGCATAGGTTACAAAAATATGTATGGACATGATATAATATTAACCTTGTATAAATTTAATACTAGTTTCAATACCAACGGGTATATATATATATATATATATATATATAATTACTATCTCATACAAGCCAAAAGTCAAGCTTGAACCCGCTATTATGACCAACTGGCTAGTATGAAAGTTTTTAAAATGTAACCAATACGAAACGAGATTGGTGTGAATTTAAAAATAAATAAAAAATACCCAATACAAGGATCGGGGTTTAGGGTTTAGGATTTTAGGGTTTTATACCCAAACCAATGCTCGTTGCAATTTGTGAGCCAGCAGCACCCACGTTCTTTTTCAACACTCAAGTGGACTTGTCTACTCATCACATGCATAATGAAACCAATTGGGGAAGGAGTGATGAAATCATACACATATGATGAGAAAAAAAAGAAAAGAGAGAGGTAGTATATATAGGCTTTACTTGCATTTATGTGACTAGGAACAATGAATTGGAAAAAAGCGAATATAAGGTTAAATTTTTTGAATGACACCTACTCGTCGGCACCAAAGTTTGGTGGTTGCATGTGAGAGAGAGATGGTGTTGGATCATGAATTATAAAAGTATTTGTAAGAAAAAGAAAAAAATAAAAATTCCAAGGAGGCATCTTCAAGAGATGAGCAACCCTAAAAGGGATCCCACTATATAAGAATTGGCAAGGCTTGCATCTTTTGAAGACCAATTCATTAGTGAAGTGTTGTTTGGGAGTCAAAAATTTGTCAAAGTTATGCACGAAAATTTAATTAATTGCATTTTTCAAAAAGTGCGAGATTTAACTTGTCACAATGGAGTGTCGGTAGCCAACTTGGTTGGATGTATCATTAGAGTTTGTATCTCAAGTTATTTGCACCAACATGTCAACAACTATTGCAAACTTGTTAAAAAAGAATCCGAAGAATTATCATCTAGTGAATGTGGAGGAAGGTGCCTTAATTAACCTCAGTAAAATGTCTTCCTCAACAAAGGATGGCATCTTGCATATTGCATCATCAGAGCATCTCCAGCAGTGCTCAGTATGTGATCGTACAGAGTAAAATTGGATGAAGAAAAGTCAAAACATGCCGGTTTGGCTCAGGAAAAGAGTTTTGGCTCGGCGTACTTATACCTTTCGAGGCGGCTGGTAAAAGGCGCAGCAAAAAACAGTGTAATAAATATGATCTGACTGCTACTCAGTGTTTCTGATTGGCCGATCATAATAATTGGTCCAAATGGTTTGCTATTTGCTGGCCCAGTTTCAGTTTTATGAGTGGGGTTGGAAAAACAAGTACATAACTAAACTTGGATGTGAAAAATATTTTTGCAGGGTCACATACTGAGCACCTCTGGAGATGCTCTCAGGAACCTTACTTACTATAAGGTTTTTTTTGGAGGAACCTTATGTGTATAAGTAAGGTGCTTTTTTTTTTTTCCCCTTGTTTTTAAAAGCAAAAATTCTAATGGTTTTATTTTGACATAGGCAAAAGAGCACCACCTCCGGAGGAGGTTGCTCATAAAGGTCTCACAAACACCACCACTTTTTGGATAAACCCTCCGCCATTAATGGCACATGGAAAATAATTTCTTTTGCCAAAATCCTACCGAAAAGTGTGGGTTTTCCAAAGCCCGGTCACAACCATCAACAACAAGTTGAGTGGCCAGCCAGCATAATTGATCCATGTGTCAATTTACACATCATTAATTAATTAAAAAAAATTGAGCATTCCATTTCAACAAATTATATATATATTCCCAGATATTTTATCAAAAATTTTCTTTATTTTCCTTTGGAAAAATGATTTTTTTCTTTAAAAAAAATTTTGATTTTTCGAAAATTTCAACATTTTCGAAAATAATAATAGAATTAGTGTTGAACTTGCCCAGGTATTACGGTATTGAACCATTTGAAAATCCAACAACACAACCGCATCAAGAGAATTTGTGCAAGTCGCATAAAGAGAATAATTTGGAAACTTTTTCCAAAAGAAAAAAGAAAAAAATAGTGAAACTTGCACTGGGAAAAAAAAAAAAAAATCCAAAATTTTCCCAAATTTTTTGTTGAAAAAATGAAAAAACAATTGTTGGAAGAAAAAATGCTGAGCCTACTACACCCTCATGCAAACCCTATTGTCTTGTTTCATTTTGACAATAATTTTTGTGATTAAAAATAAAAATAAAAATAAAAACCTCGTGACCACATATCAAAGTGGCTTTTGAGAATCGCCTTAGGTAACCGAATGTTTTCAAATTTATGAAAATTGGCATTTTGAGAACCAATCAATTAAAAAAAAAAGGTTGATTATATCATGCCCCAATCTTTGAAAATTTAATTTAAAAAAAAAAAAAAGATTCACTTTTTACATACATGCAACCCAGGATTTATAGGGAAAAAAAAATTCCAATTTTGTGAAATCAAACATTTGGTGATTTTTTTCCAAAAATTTAGCAAAATTAGTCTAAATTTATAGAATTTTATACTAGAAAAAACACATTCATGGTACATCTTATGATGTATCTTAAGATCTAACATAGTGTTTCTTGCAACAAATTTTGTCATTTCTTCACAGAAAATTATTGGGAAATTATTGGAAAATTGTGCTTTTTCTAGAGTAAATTTGACTAGTTTTGCTATTTCATTAAAAAAAAAAAAATTGTTTATGAACTACTACGTATATTTTGACCAAAAAAAAAGTGGGATTTTTTTCTTTTTTTCTTTTTTCCCCCTTTCTTTCTTTTTTTCTTTGTAGTAAAATTTCTGCTAATTTTGCTAAATTTTGGGAAAATTTTGAAAAATAAAATAATGTCATATTTTTTTTAAAAAAAAAACCCTAGATTTTTAGAAGCTCATTTTTGACAAATATAATGGTAAAGCATTTGAGGTGTTTCTTTCATCGACTGACCGACCGATGATGGGTGTTGACTTGGGTTGGCCATTTGTTAGTTGTAATGCAAAAGCATGATTTCAAATTCCTCTTGTAACCCACCAAATGAACTCTAGTTAGACGACGAGATGTATCTACTCCTCTTGTAACCCACCAAACGAACTCTAGCTAGACAAAGAGATGTATCTATCTACTATCCCTTCACGACCGACACCCACCGAGAGAGATTCCGTAGTTGCGAACATGAACAATGCATAAAAATCATTTATGAAGGAATGGGTGGAATAATAATTAGTAGCCAAGAGCGGAAATGGGTTAAGAAATGAAGAGCAAGGAAAGGGGTGGAGTACGAGAGAAAAAAACAAAAAAAAAAAAAAAAAACCAAAAAAAAAAAAAAAAAAAAAAAAAACCATAATAATTACTGGCATGGTAAACTTTTTTGGGTGCGGCGAAAAAGAGAAAAAAACTCCGTCGGAATGGAATGTCCTTTGGGATCAAACCATGTGAACCGCACATGACTCGGCCGATGATGGTGTAATACTTTCTAAGTTATTCTCACTTTGGAGTTTTTGATTATGCAATTTACGTAAATTGATAATTTTATGTCAATAATTTTACGATGATTTATTTCCATTAAGAATTTATGATAATTTATGTCAATGATTTTATGATAATTTATTTACATTAATAATTTATGATAATTTATTATTTGAGAAATTTATGATTATTTATTTGCCATAATTTTTTTTAAAAAAAATAATTGACTCTCCGTTATCACCTTGGGAGATTTTTTTTTAGTTGGGTAAGGTGTGATGCACGGATTGAGCAATGACACGAAATTTTTATGTGGGGTCGGTCTGTTTGGGATATTTTGCCTCCAAACTTGATGAGATGAGAGAAAGAACCCAATAAGGTTCATGAATGTGTGTGTCATGGCAAATGATGGTGTATGTGGCAATCAATCAAATGCAACGGTTGGGGAACTGAACATATTATATATACATAATAATAGATTCCGCTCATGCCATGGTATTTATTCTAACACAAGGATGCATGCAATAATATGGTCCCCACCCAAAGCCCCCAAAAGGATAGAAATGCGTAAACGTTCAAGTTCGCACTTTTCACTCCACATGACAATTTATAAAATGTCATTCAAGTTTGCATTCCACACGAGAATGCAAAATAGGTTTCCGTATGCAACAATTGCATTGTAAACCAACATTATTACAAAAGAACTAGTTGGAAACAACAACAACAACAACCACATTATACCTATTGTGAGCATTGAGGTGAGGGGATGACAACAACAAAGAAAACAAAGCCTTGGCCTTTTTGTTGCAAAGGATAGCGTCATTGGTTTGTGCCACTCATGGTTTGTCGTTGAAGGGTGGGTGATAATAGACGTTGGCAGTTCTCTCAATTTCTCAAGGGGATGGATACATGGATAGCCTTTCAATGTTGCTTTTTGGTCCCTTCTTGTCACCAACAAGATGGGTGGGTACTAGTTTTGTGCGGGTATATTGTGTTTGATATATCCTAAAATAAAGGTACATATTAATTTTTAATTTGTTTATCCAAGGTGTAAGTAAGGGTATATTATGATCTTTTCCCCCCATTAAAGTAGGGTTTGGGTAAACAAAATTTGTCATTTTGGGTACATGGGTAGGGTTGGGGACCTTTATCATATATCCTTGGTTCGAGTAAAAATAAAAATTTAGAGGTTGTAATGAAGCCCTGACAAATGCTTCATAATCGGACTCTAAATCATTTGGTAGAAATTAACACAAGTTTATTTAAGTTTTGAGTTCAAAGTCAATATTTATGGAGTCATGTCAAAATCCTAACAATAGAAAAAAATTGTTCTTTTTCAATTTAGCTTCACACAATACTTAAAATATGACCAACCAAATATCCAACAATAGGAAACTACATCTTATGTGTTTTCCACCACTTTAGTGCATCTTCACAAGTCTCTTCAACCAATTTTAGATTTTGAAAACTTGCAAGTTTTCATTGCATGGTGCACATATTGTCAAAGGGAAATTGTTAACATTATATATTTGACTTAAATGTGTTTTTATTAAAATCTATGATCGTAAAAATTAAAAATTTCCTTAAAAATTAAAAAGCTTACATGTTTCATCCCAATTTGATCTTGGGTCAATCTTGCACTAATCACCACCAATGGCCGTCCTTAGGGGCCAAAATTTGATGGTTGTTAAGTAAAAGGATGAACTTTTTGATAAGTTAAATACAAAAAGAGAATTAAGGTTTTAAAATCATACCTTGTTGTTGCAATTGTGATTTTTTTCTATTCCCACATAATTATTCAAAATAAAAATATCCTTGAATCTAGGATCAAGCATTAAAGCTAACATCATGTGATTTTTTTTTTGGATCAATTTTTTAAAATAATCCAAAAAAGGAGCAAGCGCATGAATGATTTCCAATCACATTCTATTTGTTAACAAAAGCAATTTTGCATAAAATTAAGATAGGGGAATAAAGTTCATTTGAATTTTTAATTCAAGTCTCTCATTGGTCAATTTCACACAAAAGTTAATTGCATTTGCAAATGCATCACTTAACAATTATTAACCACAATGTTGTTTTGGCATACAACTTGATACAGTCGAAGTTAAGGTTAAGGCAATGATTTTTGCAATGGCCCAAATTTGTGATGTTGGGAATTTTGCTTTGTGAAGCCAATGTTTATTAACTATAACAAATATGAATAATAGCCTTAAATTCAAAGGCCTACTATAACATTGCCACTTTGGAAGCAAACCTTGTTTTCACTAGTGTGCTTAGCTTCCATGGTTGTAAACTTGTAACCAAACAAACATTTGTCCATTCTACTCTTCATTTTCCTAGTTTTTTGGTCATGTTATACAAGTTTGAATTAAAGATTGTGTAGATTTGATGTTCACAGGTTGTAGACTTTAACTTATTTTTTCATTAAAAGTGGCATATTAGCAAGCTTTAGAAAGGGCATGGCCAAAATAAACACCTTCAAATGGTGCAAATATCCCCAAATTTTCACAATTAACAAATTTTTAAAGGACATTTGTCATTATAAACAAATTTTTGCCTTCATTTTTCAAATAAAAATTAATTTTGCTAGTCAATTTGTACTCCTCAAACAAGGCTTGCAATTGATGAACGAGATTAATTCCAATAGTGCCTTTTATTTCAAATAGACCAATTGTGACATGTTTTGATTCCCAATCTAATGTTAAAAAATTAATCACAAGGGCAAAAGTATCAAGTGCATATTTGTTCATCTAAAGGTCAAATGGTGTTATGATAAAAATTGTAGCATTAACATAAAGTAAAACAAACTTTTCAAGTGTGTGCTTCATCATACAAGGTAATACCTTTTCAGTTAAGATTCTACATGATGGAAACACCAATCATGGGTCCTTTTGTAAGCCAAATCACCTCATATCCATATGTTTTCAACTATGTTTAAAAGGAGTAATTCCTTCACAACAACCAACATATGATCATCAATGAAATTTTATTTTTTTTCGTTTAATTTTTTATATGTTGTAGTACTATTGAACATGCACAAATGGATCTTGGAATTACCATTTGTCGAATCTTGGAACTTTGTTTGAACTCAAAAACATCCATTTCAACATAGCGTTGTCAAACAGTCTCATTAACATACATTTTTAAAATGTTTGGAATGTTCAACTTCATAATGTTTTTTCATTGTTGAAGTTCCATTTTCAATTTTATAAAAGATCAATCATTTCCTACTTTGAGTTTTTGATCCCAAAACATGAACCCAAAGCAATTCAATGACATAAAATATAATGAAAAACCTATTTTGTTTCAAGTGACATAGGTTCATCATCATTTGGTTTGATAGAAGCCCAAGTATTAGATTTTTAATCCCATGAAGCCCAAAATTTTGTTTGTTGTTATAATGTAGCTAATTGAGCTTAAAAGTAAGTTTGGTTGTACTAGATCTATTAGTTGATGAAGAACCAACAACAATAATTATGCATGAAGGTCCATCACCATTTGAAGGGTGAACTTTTTTGTGTTGTTGGGGTTTATATTCAACATTTCAAATTATTTAGAAAAAATGTATTCAAATTATTCTTTCTATATTTTTCACTCTATAAAACAATTATCCACACACACCTTAACTATTTGCCAACTTATAGGTGTTGAAAAATTCAATGTTGTTAGACACAAACACACACTTTAGTTAGAAACCTTGGTTAAATTCACAAGCCTACAATTGTTGGAAACCCAATGTTGTTGCTAGAAAGACCACCTTAGCTAGAAAGCTTAACTACTAACCAACCGATAACTATTGGAAACCTAATGTTGTTACTAGAAACAACACCTTAGCTAGTTTTCTTCACACACACACACATAACTATTCGCTAACCTATAGTTATTGGAAACTTAATGTTGCTAGTAAAAACAACACCTTAACTAAAAACAATTTTTCGCACACATACACATAACTATTCGTTAATCTATAGTTGTTGATATTGGAAACACAATATTAGTTGGAAACCTTAACTATTCGCCAACCTACAGTTGCTAAAAACCCAATGTTGTTGAAACCACCACCTTAGCTAGAAACCTTAGCGATTTGCCAACCTACAATTACTAAAAACCCAATGTTGTTACTAAAAACACCACTTTAGTTAGAAACCTTAGCTATTCACCAACTTACTACTATTAGAAACCTAATAGGGATTTGTTGCTAGATAAATTGAAAACTTGTTGCAATTCAAGTTGTTATTAATCTACTATGATCCTACGACTTGCTGTTGCAACTTGACCTACTATAGGTTTTTGTTTGAGCTATTGCCACCACTTAGCCTATTGTAGGTTTTGCTCAAGTTGTTGTCACCTTTTGAACTATTGCATGTCTTGTTCAAGCTTGTGTTGCTACTCAACCTACTGCAGGTCTGCTTCTAGTTGTTGTTACCCTCACTATTACAGGTCATGTTCAAGCTTATGTGCCACTCAACTTGCTACAAGTCTTGTTCAAAATTTTGTTCATCCTACATAAGTCTTGTTCAAATTGCTTTTACCCTTTGAGCTATTGCAAGTCCTATTGAATTGTTGTAATTCATTGTTGTTGACCCATTGCTTGTTCAATGACTTGCTACACACCCACACACAGAACACACACACACACACACACACACCCAAATCACGAATTTGGAAACTTGAACACAAGCTACTAGAAACTTACCTATCCAGTGACCTACCTCACAAACTAAAAACTTGAACACTAAAAACACTGGAAACTAGACCATGAACTATTTGGATCATGAACTTGGAGCACACTAAAAACTTAAAAACTTGAGCACAAACTTGGAACATAATAAAAACCTAAAAACTTGAATGCAACCTTGGAAACCTGAGCATGAACTACTTGAAATACATAAAAAATTTAGAAACTTGAAAATCTAAACACAACCTTACAAACCTAAACATGAATTATTTGGAGCACACTATAAATTTGAATAGAAAATTGGAAACTTAAGTGTAACCCTAGGAACTATACACCTTGCATAATGATATTTTGAAATGGTGACGATAATTTTAGGGTTTAAGTTGTGATTTTACAATGATCCTTGGAAATAATGACAATGATTTTAGGATTTAAATGAAACTTACCCTAATGAATTTACCTAGGTTTGAGAATATACCTAGTTTCAGGTACATGGGTATTTTTGAGATATACCTAGTGTTATGAAATGATTATATTTTTTCAAATTTATATGCCTTTGAGTATGCATTTAATTATGGTGTATTAATTTTGCAAAAATAAAATAAATAAATAATATACCTTGCTTGTACCTAACATGTATATATGGGTAAATGATATAATCACACAACATTAATGGGTACATAAGTGTACTACCTTCATAAACTCTATAACAAGCTTCCTAAATGTCTACATGAAATTTATTATTGTTAAGTTCATATCATATTATCATGATTTTCTTACAATTGATGCACAAAAACTATGTGAAAACACCAAGAAAGCTTTGCATAAATAAATTGGACAAATTTAACACTTCAATTGAACAAAAATGATGAAAAAAAAGTTACAACAATAACAATAGATTTGCACCTTATTTGCACCTATGAATTTTACACTAATTTGACATTGATATAATTATAATAATACAACACATGACAAATGTGTTAATACTATATACAAATTTTAAAGAAATATGTATGAAAACATTTGATTTTATGTTTTTTATTAGTACTTGGCATGGGTCATGGTGTTGCAAAGATTAGGCAAAATTGTCTAAGGCTAATCTCATTGGCTAATTTTGCTAATGTTTTGGGGAGAAATTCACGAAATGTTTATATATATATATAAAAGTTGGGAGAAAAATACCACCAAAAAATATTTTAAAAAAAATAAAAATAAAAATAAAATCTTGAGATCAAGTGTTGGTAATGGATTTTGGTTAAGAGGGAAAAAGGGCTTAGCAAAAATGAAAAACTGATGGATGAGATCAGATTGTCATCTGAGGGACTGATATGGATGGATAACAGTCAGACTGTCGTCTAAAGGAGTAATGATGGATGGATGAATGAGATTAGATTGTCAATCTGAAAGGAATGATGATGGATGGATGAATGAGATCAGATTGTCAATCTGAAAGGAATGATGATGGATGAATGGCAGTCAGATTGTCATCTCAAGGAATGATGACGGATGGATGAGATCAGATTTTCATCTGAAGGATGATGATGGCTGGATGAGATAAGATTGTCATCTGAAGGACTGATGATGGATGAATGAGATCAGATTGTCATCTGAAGGATGGATGAGATTCAGCTTGTCATCTGAAGGAGTGTAGATGGATAGATGAGAGTCAGATTGTCATCTGAAGGAGGGATGATGGATGGATGTTGGATGAATTTCATCAACCCCATTGAATGTTTTCGTCATCGTCGTCGTCGTCGTCGTCTTCTTCTTCATCGCGACATAGTGAGGGAAATTGGCTCCAGTTCCGAGCTTTTAGTTGCAGCTCAGGGAGCCAAGAGATCGATGGCGTGGAACAGCAACCACCGATTGAACGAGTAGTTTAATAGAGTAGGTCGGATTGTGGCCTTTTTTTAGAGACAGCAAGCGAGTCAGCAAAGCAAGGCAAAAGCAAACGGGGAGGAAAAAAAAAAGAATAAACCAAAAGCAAATCACGTCTTCTGCCGTTGATTCGGTTGTTGCCAAAAACAGGTATTCTCCTTGTGACTCGTCATCCCGTGTTTCCTGCGTCACTACTTCAAGTGGCCGAACAAAATGCAGAATCTATACAATAAGTACATGAATTAGCTTAAGGATCTGTATTTACAATTTTCAGGACCACCACTCGGATTTCTCTAATCTTCGAGTTAGTTCCATGATTTGTGTAGCTCTTGTTTTGCAGGTATATTCTCCTTAAATGACTCGTCATCCCATGTTTGCTGCATCACTACAAGTGGCCGAATAAAATACAGATCTATATAATAATCAAATTCATGAATTAGCATATGGAACTATGTTTACAACTTTCAGTAGCACGGCTAATCCCAGTTGGATTTCTCTAAGCCTCGAGGTAGTTCCACATTGATTTGTCTATCTTTGTTTTGCAGGTATCTATTCTCCTTGTGACTCATCATCCCGTGTTTCCTGCATCACTGCAAGTGGCCGAACAAAACAGATCCATACAACAAGCAAATGAATTAGCTTATGGATCTGTATTTACAATTTTCAGGCGATTCACGACTAATTTCACACTCATTTCTTTAATCTTCGAGTTCCATGATTTGTCGGTCTTGTTTTGCAGGTAACTATTCTCCTTGTGACTCGTAATCCCTGTGTTTTCTGCATCACCGCTAGAAGCGGCCGACCAAACTACAGATGCATACCACAAACACGTGAATTTAGCTTATGGATATTTATTTACAGATTTTCAGGAGCACGATCAATTTTACAGGGACTTGTTTAATCTTCGAGAGTTCATGAATTGTCGGTCTTGTTTTTGCAGGTTTATTCTTCTTGTGATTTGTCGTCCCGTGTTTCCTGCATCACTGGTACAAGTGGCCGATCAAACTACAGATGCATACAACAAACACGTGAATGAGCTTATGGATCTGTATTTACAATTTTTCAGGAGCACGATTAGTTTAAGACAGTGATTTCTTTAATCTTCAGAGTTCCATGAAATTGTCGGTCTTGTTTGTAGCCTGTATCCTCCAGCGGAGAATGCGGGATTCTTCGTGAACAATGCTGTCTGTCTGAACTTATCCTGGTTTTGCAATTCTATTTCTGAGAGTTTTTGTTGTTGAAAAACAGGCGATTTATTTGGTTTTCTTATTTTTAATATATATTTTTGCGTTGATTTGTAGTTGAACAGGCAAGAGAGTTTTTAGATCTGCACTTAGTGAATTGCAGATTTTATGGATCTTTGCTGATGAATACGCTACCAACAGTCGAGCTCAGGATTTTCCATGGCTGCCCGGATACAAGATTCGCACCATTTCTGCTCTGACTTCGTGTTTTTCCTTTTCTGTTTTTGTTATTCCTCATTGCTGACCGAGGAATGACCACCGATGATAACCCTGTAGCGCGCTCACTCTCTCGGTCGCTCTCTGTCTCTTTCTTTCTCTCCATGGATGCCCGGAAAAAATTCGCACCATTTCTCATCCGATTCAGTGTTTTTGCTTTCTATTTTTGTTATTCTGAGGGAGGCATGACCACCGATGACGATTCTGTAGATCTCGGTCTCTCTCTCTCTTTCTCTCTCTCTAACTATTTTGAGGTGATCCTCATGCTCAGAGTGAGAACAGATTCCCAACTGGTGGTGGTGGCTGACAACAGCGGCAGAAGATTTTCTCTTCGTTTTTTGTTGGACAATTGTCAACTCTTGAAGACGAATCATTCTTGACCTGCAAGATCAAAGGAAAACATGCAATTTTCTTGTGGTTTTGAAGAATTCTTGACAGAAAATTTTCAGGTATCGTCATGACTCATAAAAGTGTGTGCACCTCCCTCTCTCCCTCCTTCCCTCCCTCCTCATACTGCCTGCCTCCCTTGGATGTCTCAAAATTCTGCTGTAAATCCAGAAAGGACATTTCTCATCCTGGCTCAGATATCTCTGCTTTGAATCCAGAAAGAAACAGTGATCATCTTGGCTCAGATCTCTGCTTTGAATCCAGAAAGAGCAATTCTCATCTTCATTGAGTACATCTATCTGTCTTCCTGCTTGATTGCTAATGAGCTAGGGAGGCGTAATCATCATATGTAAGTAATCTTGTGGCAGAGTCATCACAAAACAACAACAAACGATTTCATTGCACATATCTAACCTGCTGGACAATTGCCTTTCTCGCAACCAATCTCAGCCTGACTCTGTTTTTACAAGCTCTGTGATCATCTGTGATCCTATCGTGATTCCATTGCACAGCTTCTTCCCACGATTGTACACTCCATAGTTCTGATACTGATCAATGTTTCTCTATTTTGTCAGAATCTCATGAGATCAGCATCAGCATCAGCATCAGCCTCACCTTTTTTCACAACAAGATTTTGGAATGGAAAATGTTGGGTTTTTTTTGCCCCTTACAGTGACCACAAGGTCTGTGCATTTGTCATACTCAACCTGATCATGAACTTGGTGCATTGAAAGCCACTGACCGACAAGCTCAGACAGAGTGCATATACAAACCATTTCAAGCTTCAGGCCATGTCATGCACATCAGGTGAGCACCCACCCAACTCAAGAGAATCCCCATTTAACCACAATTCAGCATATGAGAGAAGGATGTTAAAATCACTGCTATTGTTTGGAACTCAGGATGGAAGGAAAGAAATTGCATTATTGTGTTCTTCTTGAGGAAAGCTGGAGACTTGTGACTTTACCATTGGAAAGGCATCACTTTGTTGTCACTCCAAATTGTCAGACCACAACGGTAGAACACACACCAGAATTCTCAACCTGACATCTCCAGAGCATGTCTGGGCAAACCTAATTGATCCATGTTGTTCCCTGATATCCTTGGCAAAGAATTTTGTTTCTGCATGCAAAACATCAAATGGGAACTTGACAGTGGAGAGACAACATCGATTCGACTCTTTGCTCCTGTAACAAGAGGAATGGGGTGTTGAGTTTGAAACCTTATTCTGAAGCGAGGGAAGAGACTCACTTTGATATACACACTTGTTAGGATCCTCGTGCTCAGTGAACTTCATTTTGCACTGACAACACACTCACCACATGTCTCTCTGCATTCATCTCTGCACTCTTCATCATCACCTCCAAAACTTGACTTGCCTCTCTTCCTTTTTTTCACTTGCAATAACATTTGATTTATCACCCTGAAAAAACAAACCTCCTTATTTGCTGCTTGTTTGAGCATGTCAAGCTTGCTTCCAAAGTCATGGATCCAACAAAATCAACAAACTTGCATACAATACCCAAAAAAAAAGGGGGGCAATGAACCATGATGTACACAGATAACTGTTTCACAATTCTCTCCCCAACACATTTGAGGGTAGATCTGAACCATACAAACACACCCATTTTTCAATTCCCTTCCCAGTTGAAGAAGATTCTGGTTCAAATCAATTCTCTTGATCCGTCGACTTTCTGGATATGGATGCATCCCAGTCAGTTCAAGCAGAATTCCACTACTCGTGTAGGAAGTGAGAACTGTAATCTCTTCCCTTGTCCACTTTCTACATACCCGTCCACCAACTTCCACATAATCATATAGCAAATGACCCAGCATTTGTCCAATACAACTAAATTCTCCTCACAAGGTTCCTTTTTTGCTCTCTCTCTCTCTCTCTCTCTCTCTCTCACACACACACACACACACATATGAATGAATGAATCAGCTCCTAAAAGGTGGGATCAGATATCCCCTCTCTCCACAAACGTTTTCTTATGCAAAGAGGTTGGGATGGAAGACTGACCTACATTCAGGCCATAGCATTCAGCTTCAAAAAAGTGGAGACAAGTGAGAGGGAAGCAGGCTGCATGCTCTCACAAGTACTTGGTGGAGAGTCATACAGCTCTGTAAACTAATGAATATTTGACACAATCACTTGGCTATAGAGAAACTCTCCAGCTTGAGAAGCCTTTTCAACAAGTTGGAGGAACTTATGCAAAAAATTTAAGTTCCTAAATTTTCTAGGCAAGGGAATAAAGAGTTCAAATTTGGACAAACCAATCTGGAGCCTACACAGCATGTTGAAAAATGAAAACTACTACTGTTGCCAAAACTATGTACGCAGAAGAGCCCAGTCCTTCACCACATCTGATTACTGTACAGAGAGTGAACTAGTATTATTCCTAACATTGAACATTGCCTTTGATAGAGTGTTGCTCTCTATCTTTGCCAACTACCTACCGAAGTAATGGCAAGAGAATGTCACCACAACCTATAAACAATCTCTGGGTGCTTTTGCTTTAACAAATGTTTTGAACAGATTTTACAAGATAGAAGATATGGACACATTGTGGGCACAAGAATCCAACAGGAGGAGGCATGGCCACAGGAGAGTACCCTGTGGAGAGATGTCCACCAGGGTGCATGTAAAACACTTGTTGAAGAGCCTATTGTTTCCTTGTACCTGCAGATAAAGTGGACAATTAGCTTACATACCATTCAGTCAAGAGGATCTGCCTTTCAAGACTCATACTACAAGCATACACCTCTCTGGCCCTCATACAAGAATCATACAACTGGATACTCCTTGAGTACTTGTAATCAAGGGAGTTCTGAGGCTAGCTTCTAAGATTAGGGTGATGGTGGTCAATAGTTTCATTTGTGCAAGCCTTCCTTCATGAACTTACCTTTTCACTATGCGAACAGCAAGGTGTAACTCTTTAAGACCCCAGAAGTTCTGTCTTGTTCTCATGAACTTCATCTCTCAAACCACACAAATCCAGTATCTAACTGATACAATCTTCAGTTCAAGATTAGGGCAGTGCCCATCATGTCTTTGCACTGTGCTGATTACCTGTAGAAACCCGGTGCTCACAGCTTCCAGATGCACCTCCACTATCCTCTGGTTTTGCACTAGGGTTTGTGAGGTAGCTCTTTTGTGATGAGGTGTCTGATACTAGGGAAAGTTGGCGTGGCAGAGAAACTCCTTGAGCATTGCGTTCATGGGCTGACAGGTTAGGCACACCCAGAGAGGGAAAGGAAGGCCCGCCTGGCTCTGTTATCACAGTGGATGCCAAATCTGTGAGCTTTGCATGTGCTGCTTCAAGTTCTGGTGCCACCCCTGTATGGTTGGCTAGGGTTTCCTTGGCTTTCTCCAGGATGGATTGTAAATACTTGCCTTGAGCCTCAATCCGCAGCTGTAGATGTCTTTGGACCTGCAAGAGAAGAAGAGCTAGTTGTAGCGACCTTACAGCATCTCACAACGTCTGAAAGAATGAAGCTTTAACTAATTTGAGTTGTCTCAAGTTCATATAGTTGGAGTATTCAACATATCCTGTGTCCCTAATGTTGATCAAAAGAGAACCCTGGGGGAGGGGGCTGACATAAGATACCTCAAGTTGCTCTTGCAGTCGACGTTGGACCTCCATATGCATGTGAACAGCCTCAGTTATTTGGGAGTTTCTGCAAAAAATATCATATCTCTTTTATGGTGGACATGTGATGGGTATAGATCATTTTCTTGAATGCTCTGAATATCCAAAAATGCTATGCACAAACCTTGAAGAAATGTTAGGTAACTTTCTTCTGTGCATCAACTCTGGAAAAAAGCTCATCTATGTTGGAACATTGCCTATCAACAGTGTGAAAAGTTTCTAGTATTAAGGAAGATTGAAGAGATAGAAGGCTCACTTACTCTTGTGGGTTCTGCAACTTGGGTGTGACCACACACTGACAGGCAGCAGCAGTGTTTGCTCCTTGTCCATCAGAAGACACTGTACAAGAGCTCAGAAAAGAGAATAACAACAAAATGAGAACAGTCACACCATAAAAAGGCACATAACAATTCCAGGCAATGACAAAGGTTTGTCTTGCAGCAGCATCAGCTGTGAAAGTAAGAGTGACTAACCCTACAATCTTAAGTGACATTTTGGTGCACTCTGTCATTCCCACCAAAAGGCATGCACAGACACTTAAAATGAAACCTCTCAGAGAAGAGACAATTAACTGTCACTGCCTTTCAATCAAGCATACCATGAGGAGCATCCTTTGTTTCAGGCATACTCCCCTCTCGATGAAACTGCTTTCCAAGTCGGTACTTCTGCAAGCCCTCAGACAGAAAACAAGATCAGAAGTTGCAGATATAAGCATGCAACCCACTTCTGAGAACTACGTGATAAAGAAGACCACTCCAATTATTGTCAAGAACGGAATGAAGACAGGAAAGCAAACTGATATCCAAATACCCCATCTCTTGGAAATTTGATTTGCCTCTTCCTTTGAACTCCATATTAAACTTTAAGAAAGCAAGTGAAATGCACACCTTCAAGTAGCTCTCTTCAGTACCTATTGAAGAAATGAAAAAAGACTTTTTTGGGTCTGGGAGAAAATGCTAGAGACAAAGTGAGAATGGAACCTGGAGGTGGCTTTTCAGATGGTAAAGTGTCAGGCCTTTCACACCCATCACCCTCATCACCGATTTTGGTGTCGCCTCTATCAACAATAGAGAGAGGAGGAAACGCTCATCATCTTCTCAACACTAGCAAATGAAGATTCTTAATGCACCAGGTGTTAGAGATTTTCTGAACACTAGCAGTGGAACATTCAACTTCTTGCATCAGGTGTTACAAAAGATTTTTTTGAAACACTATCAAGGAAGAAAGATTCTTCTTGCATCAGGTGTTACAAAAGGATTTTTTGAAATACTAGCAATGAAGAAAGATTTTTCTTGTGCATCAGGTGTTACAGAGATTTTCTCAACACTGGGTGATGAAGATTCTTCTTGCATGATAAGTTGTTATGGAGATGTTCTGAACACTACCAATGGAACAGTCGTCTTGCATGATCAGTTCTTATACAGAGTTTTTGAGCACTACTGATGGAACATTTTTCTTGCATGATCAGTTCTTATAGAGAGTTTCTGAAAACTAGGAATGGAATATTCTTCTTGTATGATCAGATGTTCTAGAGATCATGAGACATCCTACAGCAGTACAGAAGATACAAAGAAAAATGTATAAGGAAGAACAAACTGAATCAAGAGTCTGAATTGGTAGCAAAGCGGCCACAAGCCTGAATGACGCTCATGACACTATTATAGTGGGAGAATAGTAGCAGTGAGGGATGATGCAGGAAGAAGCTTACTATCAGAGCCTCCAAGCTGCATCACTGCGTCCACAAAACGCTCATGAAGCTCTGGAGTCCATCGCAAACGCGGCTTGGGATCAGGAGAGGTCAATCCTCCACCATCTCCAGACAAGCTTCCACCATACAAAGATGACCTGTCTTGATAGTTTGGCGAAGGGATTTGTGTCCGGTGCGGTATCAAACCCGGACTCGTGTATTTCTTCATTTGGTACATGTTTCTCGATTTCTCTTTCCCCCCTCAACTCTGATTGACTCTGAGCCTCTACAAAAGACGGTAAGATGATTGCAGCTTCTGCAGCTAAGAAATGAAATTGATTTCAAGCACCTTTGGATTCCTCATATACCGCAGATGCTGCGACAAGTTCTGTATTTGACAGACGACAGCATCGACTCCCAATTTTGAGCGATTCAGGCAGAGCATTCTACCACTTTCTCTCCATCAAAGCAGCAACCAATCTCTACATCACACAGCTTGATTTTACGAAGACGTAGATGTTCCAAATGTATGCAGCATCACGATGCAGATGTTTCTTCATCTAAGTCAGCGGCGTTTTACATACATACAAGAACCTCCAGCCAGACTTCCCCAGGGAGTTCTACAGATGGTGAAATGCGACTGCCGCAACTGTCCATCTGAAATCTGCAAAAAAGTTTTAGAACCTGAAAAAGAAATCTACTGGAGAATGAAGCAGCATCACTGCTATAAACAAGAAACTCCTGACCACATACACACACACACACACACACACACACACACAAAAGGCAGGAGAAGAAAGCTTGTGTCCGCTTGCTTTTGAGCCACAGAGCACAGAAATGGATCAAGGAAAAAAGTTTGCATCAAGAGGAAAAAAAACGAAATAAAAATAAGAGACAAGCTTGCCGATGCAAGCGCGCATCAGACTAGCAAAAAATAATAATTCTAGCAAATGAGGAAAAAAATTGCGAAGAAAACCGAACAAAGACAGAGAGACACAAACAAAGAGAGACACAGACACGAGAGAGAGAGAGAGAGAGAGCGCGCGAGTGAGGGAGAGCGGAAGAAATATTCATCCAACAAGGAGTTTTCATCCGAATGTTTTCGTCGATCTATCGCGTGTTCTCATCTTACACTCTACCTACTTACTCACTTGATTATTAGGTCATGATGGTTTTAGTCAATCTGTCAGTAGTGCATGCAGGTGCATGCATGGATTTCTACGGTCCAGATGAAATTTTCATCGATGATCAATGGCCAAAAACCCCCCTCCCCTTCCCTCCCCTCTCTCTCTCTCTCTCTCTTTCTCTTCTCCTTCTTGATTTTTTCTTTTATTTATTTATTTATTTATAATAAATTTCTTCTTCCTTATTTTCTTCCTTCCATTCTCTAAATAATAAGTAATGATCAGAAACTTTTTCCTTGCCTTTTTCCTGCCTCTATCTCTTCATAAAAATATACACTTTTTTTTTTTTTTTTTTTTTTTTTTTTTTTTCCCCTTCTTTCACCGTGTGCTTGCTTTCGGAAGTGGGTTCCGGCCACAAATGGATTATTCGCACATGTATTTATTTTACTAGTGTAGTTAGGGTCCGGGTGTTTTTAATGAACCTTTGGTGGTTCGGATCCTTGTTATTTAGTCTTTTACTTTAAGAAAAAAATAAAAACATGGGGTTTTAATTAATTATCCTTTTTTTTTAATTAATTTTTTGAGAAATAAAACCCTCCTTTTTTAAAATTAATTTTTTGAGAAATTTAGCTCTGGAGTGGTTTTGAAGCGGTTTCGTCAAATTTTTAACAATTTGGTCGAGGCATATCCCCAAGCATAATTTCCCACTCCAGGCTGGCACGGGAGAATTTGCATAAAGATCTCCCAGTGGGAGCGAAAAAAAATAGAATTTGGAAGCCAAGATGAGGTGCTCTAGTCGTTACGCTGGGTAACCACCCCCTCTCCCCCCCCAATGTCAAGGCATTATTATGCCTTGGAACTCCGGTTCATTTCCCACCCCCCATGATGTTAAAGCTGCATTCCCAGTTGTTGTGAACTTGGTTTTTGTGTTTGGGTTTTTGTTTGTTGGCCTTGCCTACTACAAAGGCAAGGATATTGTGTTGAGATTCATTATACAGAGAGTATAGTAGCTTAAATGATTTTGGCCCCTAGGTAATAATAATAATAATAATAATAATAATAGGTCTATTTTTTTTATGAGGATTTTTGAAAGATGGTATTTTGGCTTGTGTTGAAACTTGAGATTCGTTATTACAGAGTTTATAATATCTTGAAGGATTTTTGGTTTCTTTTAGATGATTTTTTTTTGAAGATTAGGTATCTTTTTGCATGATGAAATATTTGAGTTTCCATAGTTCTTCTTTTGCCTTAAGATACTTTTTAATGTAAATGGCAAGGCCACAGTGTGACACGCCCCTTGTTTGTTTGTGTGTTTGCTCTTGCTACCCAGTAAAACCAACGAGTCGTGATTGTGTCAATGAACAAGTTGTGATGTAACTAGTCAGCAAACCACGACATGTAAGTTGTGGTTTTGTTGTGGTTTCTCTCTTAACCCAAATTTTTTTTAAAAAAACAAAGTTACAGTGAAGAAGCTCATCATAGTTGTTGTTGCTTTTTTATATGAGAAAGCAAATAACTATCAAGAGAAGCCATAATTGAATCTTGTGTCCATTGGAAAGCTCAACATAGGGTTTCATGAGTGTGTGTTTGTGTGTGTTCAAGACTTCTTTCTGAGCACATTCGAGAGTTCTTCCAGGAGCTTTGGGTTTTTCTTCAACACTTGGAAAAACAAATCACAATGGAGGTGAGAACAACATCCATGCTTAATACCGGGAAAGGCCTACTCCTGTGAGCCTTCTCTAATTTTCAAGCCTACACCCTCAGGGTGATGACCCCTTAAATTAGAGAAGGCCCTCAAGAGCAAGCCTTCCCCTATTAAAAATAATAATTATGGACTATCAAGAGAACTGGACCTTATTTCAAGAGAGAATATAACAATAAAATAGAAATCTTCAAATTCTTAAACCTCCCGTTCCAGTGTGTTTTTCAAAATAATTTCATGCACAGCTGAACATCATATAAATTGTTCCATGTTTGTCTCTTTTGAGGGGAGGGGATGGGGTTGGAGGGATTTGGAATTTTTAGTTTCTATTGGCAATGTGTTCTCACCAAGTTTCCAAGGGGTTCCCACAAATGGTCCCAAAGGATTCCCAATGTGCACCTCAAGATGTTCCCTAGCACCGCTTTTTTTTATCCCATTTGCCATGCCCAAAATTGTCTTCATTTTCACCTACATAGTTGGGCCTGAATTCAAAGGCACCCTATACAGAAACTTGCAAATTAGAAACTTCTATTTTGGGGAGCCTCCAAAGTTTCAGTTTTTTTTGTTTTTGTGTGACAGGCCAATCAAAACAGCTCATTGTTTTTCTTTAGGATTTGAACTTGGGAGCCACCATCATCTAAATAATTCAAAGACAAATAAGTACACAATGTAAAATGTTTTCGGGCCCATCATAGAAACATCTGCCCACCTATAAACACCTTTGAGGAGGAGAGCTTGGGCAAAGCATATGGGACAAAGTGAGGTCCTACTGGGAACATCTTGGAGAACACATTGAGAACTTGTGAAACATCTTGGAAACCCATTGGGAACAACAAAAATATAAAAAGACCTCTATAATGCGGTCCAGTTTGGATATTCAAATCAGCACCCAAAACTTATATTTATGTACTGAGAGAGCTTCATGCTGCCACAACATTACCAGTGACGATTGTCGACATAGAAGGAACTGCAAGAGCAAGATAGGCAACAAAATACAAAGAGACAAAAGGGAAAGAAAAAAATATTTCGAAATGAAATTTTGTTTACCACGAATTCGAATTCAAAACAGCTCTGGAATTGTTGCAGGGACAATTATCAAAATACCCATCCTACCTAAACTAGTTCCAATGAAACATCGTCAATGAATTTACCATGTTGGGTGGATACAGGATAACCAGTTTGGACAGCCAGAACCACCGGTTCAAGTTAAATTAGTAACCCAGGTCTGATTTTTGGAATCAGTTCCAAATTCACAACCAGATTATTTTTAAGGAAAAAAATATTAATAATAATAATTGGTTCTATTTATGTGTGGGAACCATAACCAAAACCGTGATTTTTGAAAATAAAATAAAATTACAACTGAAAGCTAACCAGGGGCTAATTGGTAGTTAATTGCCGATTCTGGTCTAGGTTAGTTGAAATCGAATGAGAACTGGGTCTGAATTTGAGAATCAAAAATCAAAATTTACTTGTATTTTTGAAGAACCAGACCTGAAACGAGATTGTTGGTTTCATTTATCTGTGGAATCAGAAGCATCCTAAAAAAAATTTAAGAACCAAAACCAGGGGCTCTCCATAAAAGGAAAAAAAAATGCCCCCCAACACGGCATTTTAACTCTGTTAAGGTAGAATTGGCAAGGTCTCCAATTGGTGACATTGCAAAGGTGGAGTGCCTTTCCTGACCTAAACCCTAAACCACTACCAATCAAATTTCCCCCATCAACTTGTCAGGGTGGAGGGTGATATAATAGAACCAACCCACCAGCCTATGTCGGGGGATAGGTTCATTTAATTGAACCAAATCACCAGCTTGTGTCAGGGGAGCTTCACAAATGTTAACACCCCTTGCACCCTTTAAAGGGAGTTAGTAGTTTTTAACGGCCTTCACAACACAAGAGGGAAGTTTTTAGTTTTTAGGTTTTTCCCTTATTTAGAGCATCTCCAGCTGTGCTCAGTATGTAATCCTGCAGAGTACAATTGGATGAAAAAATGTCAAAACATGCCGGTTTCGCTCAGGAAATGGTTTTATTAGCTCAGGAACATTACTCAGTTTGCAGTGGCGCTGAATGGGGCAACAACATTGTGTTGCTGCATAAAAGAGTGTAATAAATATGATCTGACTGCTTCTCACTGTTTTTGATTGGCTCATCATAATGATTGTTGGTCCAGGTCGTTTGCTATTTAGTAGTCCCCCACTTATTTGCTGATTGAGTTTCCAGTTTCAGTTTTATCGGTGGGGTTGCAAACAAAGTAGACAACTAAACTTGGATATGAAAAATATTTTTGTAGGGTCACATACGGAGCACTGCTGGAGATGGTCTAATACTTTATGTTTTGAGCTAAGTATACCCTTCTAAAAGTTGCAAATAACAAGTAAAATATTTGTAGTGTGTTTGGAGGGTGCATCACCTTCAGTAAAATTTCTGTCTCAAAGGAGGACGGCACCTTATTTGTAAGGCTTCCCAAAATGAGGAACCTTTTGAATATTGCCAAATTTGGCTAAATATACTTTATGGACAATTGCCAGTTGAGCTATACCACAAAATTGTAAAATAAAAACCATTGAGCCTCTCTGCTAGTGATTTTTATTCTGGTGAATGTTTTTACTATTATTTTGCATGTTGTTTTGACATTGAGAGAACTTGGGAACAATGTGTTTATTCAATAGAATTCATGAAATAAAATATTTGAGAAATTAAAAAACATGGGGGCCAGGTAACTTACCAAGTTACCCTGGGTGTTGGCAAAATCTTTGCACCAATAGCTAGACTTGTCTAATTATGCCTTTTGAGGGATTGATTATGGCAGCAAATAGGTGTAGGTACCCAGGACGAGTTCTTTAGAGAAATAAAGGACCCTGAGGTGGGAGCCAAGAGAGTCCTAAATTTATGTGAACCTCTGATTGTTGGCAAAACCTTTATTGTTTCATGGCTAAATTTCTAACTCTCAACAAAGTCTCTGTCTTTTCTGTTTAACTTTCTAAATCTTAGAAAAACTTCTAACTTTTCCAAGTTAAATCTCTAATTCTTGGCAAAAATTTTACATTTTTAATTTATCTTTTAGCTCTTGACCAAACATGTATCTTTTTTTAGTTAAATCTCTAATTATTGGCAAAAAAAATTTAATAATAATAATAATAATAATAAAACCCTTAGCTATTGGAAGAACCTCTATATCTTTCTAATTAAACCACCACCTTTTGAAAAAAATATTATATATTTTTTACTAAACCTTTATCTCTTAACAAAATCTTTTTCTCTTCTAACTTAAAACTTTACTTGTTGGTGACACTTTATTTTTCATAAATAAACCTTTTGCTTCTTGTCAAAACCTCTTTTTGTTGTGATTAAATCTTCACCTCTTAAAAAAATCTCATTTTATTTTTGGTTAAACCTTTATTTCCTAACAAAGTTTTGTTTTTCCTTAGCTAAACTTTTAGCTCTTATCCAAACCTTTACATCTTTATGGTTAAACACCTCTATCTCATAACAAAATCTTTATTATTTTCAGGGTTAAGCTTTTACCTCTAGCTAAAAATTTATATTTTCATGACTAAACCTCTATTTTTTTTTAACAAAACTTGTATATTTTCATGGCTAACTTTTTATCTATCAACAACACCTCTATATCTTCTTAACTAAACCTATACCTCTTAACAAAATCTTTATATGTTCGTAAACAAAATTTTACTCGCCTATCTATTGTGCTTTAACCTAGGGATATTGTTGACCTAATTTCCCTTCCTACTTGCATGCATGCATACACACATGCCTACCCACTAATATGTAGGTATATTAGTTATATTCAAATTGTTAGCTTGATTTGATAATCATCCAATTAGGAGCAATCAAAATTGGTAGAATAAGAATAAACAAACTACACAAGTTGTCCATTTCCTTTTCAACAAAACACAATGCAGCAAAACATTTTCCATATGGAAAGAAACTCTTCAATGACCATTCAAGTACAACCATATTCGACTAGTCTGCCACCAGGATAATTTCCTTTCCTCTGGATGTGGGCTAAACCCATCACACAAGTCTTGATCCTTGCAATCACAACTTCTTGTGACATCAAATTCCTTTTCACTGCATCTCTTTGTCTCCACATCAAAGCAACTGACATCAATCGACCAACTTTGGTTTCAATGTAGCTCCATAAAATATGATCTGGTTACACAGCACCACTTTGCATCAAGCACAATCACTGGCTAACCAGAAATCAGTAACATAAATGTGTGGAGAAGCTTGCACTCAAAACTTTCGTGATTTGTATCTTCAACTGAAGTGACCACCCCAAACATGAGAGAAATTGTGAACTAATGTGTCTGCAAAACTGCAATTGGTGAAGGACAAACCTCCTGAATAAAGTCGCTGAAAGCAAGGAGCCCAAAACTTAAAAATAGGTAGTCCATCACTGGTGATAATTGTGCCATACTGCACAGCTCTAACAATACCAGCACTCCACACACCCATGTCCCATGAGAATGCAACTGAGAAATTGATTGATAAGCTCACAAAACATGTATATATTTAATTGAAAAATTATGGTTCAGAAATTCAATGACGCCTTTGTATTTCATGAAACTTTGTAATACTTATCTTGTTGAGTACATTAGTCAATCTGTTATATATTCTTCAATAAACCTGAGGAGACACAAAAGATGGCACAGACATGGATTATTCATCTTGACCATATGTAACTCTCTTTCAGCTAACCAATGGGGAGAGGACTTTTCCATGTTTTACGCTTTGCTCTTAGCAGTCGGAATTTCTGTCAAACAACAGAACATAGTGCACTGAATCTACCATCTATTTGTCCTTCTTAATTCACTTCTTAGTATAGCCTTTAATGAAAAAAGTGAACCAGGGATTGAAACTTGTAAGTGGTTCATTAACAATACAAATACTAACATGACCTATTTCACATCCTATTTGTTGCATACGTTGTTTCCATTTTAACCTCTTAGTTGCATGGTTCTTTGACATCGATTTAGCTCAAATAGTTTACTTTCAAAGTACTACTACAGATGCATCCAAGTTCAAAGCCTTGGGTTGAAAAGTACTTACATGTTGGACCATCTCATGTCTCTGGAATGCTGTTCCTGCACGAGTGCTGATGTTGATGCCGACTTGGAATGGAGATTGTTGGAGTTGGAACTCAACCAACTCTCCACTTTGAAAATTGTATTCACTAGCAATTCAGTGCTCAGAGCGTAATGCACCTCGTCCTCAAGCTTCCATGAATCAGGGGTTAGTCAGAAAATTGCCAAATGATGCACCTGCAGCAGATGGCTCAAAACATGGTGGCAAAACCAATTCAGCCAGCAGCTGCTCTACTTGCTCATTGCTTTTTCAGAAAGTTCAATGCCATCCAATTCCTGAGCACTCCCTTTTGCCACCCCCTTGTCTCTCTCTCTGCATTGTGCAAACAATCTTCTCCTCCTCTTCGTCTGCCGACGCAACAGCCAGTCATCAATAGTTTGTAAAAGCGAATCGCGCAAAAAGATTTACAACGGCGCAAGAAACTCTTCGCTGCTGCAGCTCCTGATCGGAAAGCAACAATAGATCTGCTCCATGGCTTACGACAATTGCTTCTCAAGAAAACTCCTGAGAGAGGAAAATCGCGAGTCTCGACTAGCAGAGAAAATCCGTGAGAGCTGCGGCCACAGGCAGGACGAACTAAAGTTCCAACAACGGAAAAAAAACTGGCAAAGAACTTACATGGAGAGCTTTTTTGTCACCCAATGCAAAAAAACCAGCCACTATTCGCTTGAAATGCGAATCGCACAAGGATTTACAACGGGAAACTCAGCTTTGCTGCTGCAAGTCCTGATCAGAAAACAACAATGATGATCCGCTCCATGGCTTACAACATTTGATAGCCATAAATCGATTGTTCACGCGAATCGCGCCAAAAGAATTGCAATGACACAAGAAACTCTTAGCTGCTGCAACTCCTGATCAGAAAGTAACAGTAGTGATCTGTTGGATGGCTGACAATATTCGCTAGCCATCAATCGCTTGTAAATGCGAATCATGCAAAATGAATTACGGCACTACAAGAGACTCACCTTTGCTGCTGCAACTCCTGATCAAAAAGCAACAATAATGATCTGCTCCATGGCTGACAACATTCCCTACCCATTATTCGCTTGTAAACGCGAATCGCGCAAAAAGAATTACAACACAACACAAGAAACTCTTTGCTGCTGGAACTCCTCAGAAAGAAAGCAGCTATAATCGGCACCACAATAGCTTACAACATTCGCCAGCCATTAAACATCCATTGTAAACACGAATCGCGCAAAAAGAATACCAAGACCGCAACAAAATCAGCTTCGCTACTACAACTCCTGATCAGAAAGCAACAATAATAACGATCTGCTCCCTTGCTTACAACATTCGCTAGCCCTCAGTCGCTTGTAAATGCGAATCGTGCAACAAAAAAAAAATTTACGGCACCACAAGAAATTACTCACCTTTTTTCTGATGCAACTCCTGATCAGAAAGCAACAAGAATCCGCTCCGCTCCATGGCTTACAACATTCGCTTGCCGAGAAGAATCCAGAGAGAAGAAAATCGCGTGCAGCAAAAGCACACGAGAGAGAGAGAGAGAGCGCGCGGACTGCGAACGAAGGAAGAAGCGCTTCATGCGCAGCTCTCGGTAGTGCTCCAGGAAAGAAGCGACCTCTCTTCGTAGACGAATGAATCCAGGAATTCCCCCATTTTCATCCACAAAATCTCGTTCGGATGTGGACCATTGGAACCTTATTCTACATACACGTATTTTATACCGTATATACCATTGTTATGGCCCCATGTTGTTTGACCAGTTGGGGGAGATTTTCTGACTGGAATCTACTCTCCATGGTCCGTTCCGCAGTGTTAAAATGTAAGGTTCCAGTTTGTAAAATTCGCACCGGTTGCAGAATGGGCTATGGAATTTGACTGTTCCATGGCTCCCCCCATCCCCCCACCCCCCACACACAAATTCCTTGCTGTAAAAAGTAGGGGTCTAGAAGCAGAATCAACACTTACTGCAGAATCTGTAGCAAAAAGTGCCCAATTCAAAGCCTCAATTGGCATTATTGGGTAGAGTGGTTTTAGGTTTGCTCATAGTAGGAGCCCAATATTGACCAATGTCCCAAGACATTGATTGATTGGCATTTGAACCCGTGCATTGGGGGGGGGGCGGGAGGGGGCATGCTTAGGCCAACACTTGAATGGCAAAGGTGCTTTTGGAAGATAGGAAATTTGGAGTTGAGACAAGTGTCCAAAAAAGCTGGTGGGCTAGGGATGGGGGGAGAGTCTCTTATTGACCGCCTCTCTCTCCCATGGTGAGATGATACAAGAGTCCACAATGGGAAAACTCTCACATACCATCAAAAGGTTCATGATTCCCAATGTATTTTGCAAAGTATTTGCTACATGATTCTCCCAATGTAGTTTTGCAAAGTGTTTGCTACATGATTCTCCCAATGGATTTTGTTTGCTACATCGTTTTCCCAATGGATTTTGCAAAGTGTTTGCTACATGCTTCTCCCAATGGATTTTGTTTGCTACATCGTTTTCCCAATGGATTTTGCAAAGTGTTTGCTACATGCTTCTCCCAATGGATTTTGTTTGCTACATCGTTTTCCCAATGGATTTTGCAAAGTGTTTGTTACATGATTCTCCCAATGTATTTTGCAAAGTGTTTGCTACATGGTTCTCCCAATGTATTGTATGTTGTAAAATATTTGTTACATGATTCTCCCAATGTATTTTGCAAAGTATTTGTTACATGATTCTTCCAATGTATTTTTGCAAAGTATTTGCTACATGATTCCCAATGTAATTTGCAACTATTTGGTACATGACTTGCAAATACATAATACATGTATAAAAAGGCCCAAGTCACACTATCCAATTTTGTATGTGTATCCTTCTTAGAGCTAATGCATATTATTCATATCCATTCATTAAAATTTGAAGGTTCCAGGATATATATATATATATATATATCCCCTATTATACCATCTGAAAGACAAGTTAAAAGTAAATGTGAAATAACAATTAAAACCAGAATTTTGTCAAGGGAATATAAAATTTGGACTCAGAGACCATGGTTTTGTCTTAGGACCTTAAATATAAGATGTGTAGAAGCAAACCAAAACAATGTTTGGAGGGTGGGAGGGGGAGAGGTGGGTTTAAATTTTACCATGGTTCCAACCTTCACCCAAAGGATTGTCAAAATGAGTGAATGGGTGAGTTCTCAATTTATTCATTTCTTATAATTGAAAATCTAGTTATCAAGATTTTTCATGGTTTACTACTAGTCTTCATGCATAACTATCACATGCACAAAGTATCTTCACATGCATATAATTTTTATTATGATAATTGAGATGCTTGCAATTGAATGTTTAAAACTTTTTCAACTCAAAGTCCCCAAATTCATTCTTTCACTTTGGGTAGGTAATAGTTGTTCTAAGGTACTAACAACATCTTGATACAACTTCATGGAAGATATAGTAGAACCTCTATAAACTAATCCCCCCAAATTTTATAACCTCTCAAATTTTATCACTCCGGCCCGGTCCATCAATGGGACCAAGCAAAAAATTTATATTCTTATAACTTATCACTTTTCCTCTTTCCCGACAATTTTATAATTTTATAATTCGTTTATTTTTCGATCAGTTATGGTGGAAATAGCTAATGATAGGCCTCTATTTAAGACTATTCTGGTGGAGATGGTGTACTTTGTCATTCATTTTCACAATCGAGTCAACAAAAGCAGGATAGTTGTCCTTTTGCTGTGTCCAGAAGAGCTGGAGCTTGGAAAGCATCTCCGATGCCTCCCCCGATGTGACCACCGAAAGCTCCTGGCTATTTTTCACCCTTTTTCTTTGCTAAAGACGGGTTGCCTTGATGATCAAAAATGCAAAGAAAATGGGAAAAAAGAGCAGCCTGCAACTTTTGAACCCTGCGCCTCACAGTTCCAAACTCTCCCATAACTTATAACCTCTCAAACTTTATCACTGGCTGCCGGTCCCTAGGTGATAAAATTATAAAGGTTCTATTGTAATGTGGTGGGATCTTTTGTGTTCTAAATGATTATCACATCTAGGAAAAAACATGACTATGAATTAATGTTTTTTTTAATAAAAAAATTGTGATGCTCCTCAAGAAGCAATAGTCCATGAGTATATTTAACCAAATTTGGTGATATTCAAAATGTGAAAGTATAAAATTTTAATATTGTAGGCAATTGTGGCAAATTTTAGGAATTTATTTTGGTTTTTTTGTGATTTTGAAAAATAAAAAATTAACAACAACAAAAAAATACATAATTTTCTTCGCAAAATGGTGAAAATTCACCACCAAAAAAAATTAGTCCTATAAACATGCCTTCACTAACAAATGAGAATAAAAATCTCAACATTGATGAAGGGACCATCATTGGGTGTCAATAACTAAAGGAAAGTGAATTGTATTTGGAACAAGGTTGCTTCTAGTGTCTTGGTGAAACCATCATTAGGTGTCATTAACTGAAGGAAAGTGAACTATATTTGGAACAAGGTTGCTTCTAATGTCTTGGTGATGTGTTGTGAATTTTTAGAACATCTCAATTGAAACATCCCAAAAATAGGCTTAGCCTACAAGATTTGGGGATGTTTCAATTTGGCTACAATGACGACATAAAATACTAGGATGGCAATAAGGAACAACATGGAATGACAAACTACCAAAAAGGGATGATGGGGAACAACAAGCTCACAATGAAAAATGACATGGGATGACAAGCTAACAATGAAAAATGATGGGGAACAATGAGAACAACAAGGAGCACCAAGAACAATGGCATGGCATTAGAATGTGACTAAAAAGAAGTTCAAATGACAAGTGGGCATCAAAGGGCACCAAGACCAATGGCAAGGTGTTGGGGTGAGACCAAAGAACATATATATATATATATATATATAGGTTTGTTTTCAAGGAATGAATAGAAAATGAAGGACAACATGGACTAATGGGGGTATTGAATCTAATATAATGTTTTCCCCCATCGATAGGGCATGAAAAGGGACACCAACAAAAATGACATGTGGGATGATGGGAGTATTGACAAAAGACAATGGCATGGATTAAGAAGGACAATGGGGAGCACCGAAAGGGACAAGAAGTACTACAACAAAATGTGTCCCTATTCACTAAGTGCTTTAGTTGGATTTGAGTGGATTCATTGGTCCCACTGAACATGACCTAGTGGGGATCCAATGCATTCACTAGTCCACTAAACGGGGACAAATGAACTACTTTCACATTTTGTAGTGAGGAATTAAAGGTGTTAAGAAAGACATTGGGCACATTCAAAAGCACGATGGTTACAAAGAAAAATAAGTTTGAACCTCCACCTCAACATATAAATTAAATTTAAATAAAATTAAATGTAAGCATAAAAAAATTACTACCTATCAAGATAGCAAAAATGATGGTTAAAACATGCAAACATCCTTGGAACATCTTGGGATGTCTTTGTTAACAACCTTAATTTGGAGGGGCATCTCATTGGCATCATCTTTGATAAAAGGTGATTACATTTGGCCAAATAAGCAATTAAATGATTGAATTCACCTTGTCATCAAGCACATAAAAAACTCCCCTCTATGGAATATTTTAACCAAAATGTTTACACACCAAAAACAATGCAATCTAGCACTATTGTACATTACACACATAAAAACCTAAACTATGACTAATGCCTTTAGCTTTAGTAGATGGAATTCACCTTGTCATTAAGCACATCACAAAATTCCCCTCCATGAGATATTCCGACCAATCAAAAATTGTTATGCATGAGAATTAATGCCAATTAATATTACTATTGTAACCTATAGATAAAACTTGAAATAATTTTTCATTTGTACTTACACGTAAATTAAGTACCTTAAAATTCATTCAAACCTAAAAATGATGAAAGTTAAAATGGGTGCATTCACTTTTAACACAACTTTTTCAAAATATTTTCTTAAACATGACAACGTTACCCGAAACCTTAAAGTAAGTGATTTTATTTTAAGACTTTCTCTCCTACTATGTTCACATCTTGTGATACGATATTATTCTCTTTCTATGAGCTTGTTTTTTTCCTTCATGTTTTGCATTAATGTTTTAGTGACCATGCATTGTTGGAAATTATATATTTTTTCCTAATTGGATACATATCAAGCTATAAAAATTTCATTCTTTGTACAATGATGTCCTTGTTTTCATCATGCAATCAATGTGAAGTTTTTGAAAAGGAGATCATTCCCATCCTACATTTTTTCCCTCAAATTTCAATGAAGAAATTATCATTATTGAAACTTCAAATTGCTCTTGCAATTGTAGTTATGAGAAGCCATAGATTATCTTGGAACATGCCTTTATTTCTAAGTGAAAAATTCAAAGAAAAGGTGAAACCATGTATTACCACTTGGTTCATGCAATTTCTTCTTGAAGAATTTGACAATGAAATACACAATAGATTGATAATTTCCTTGTGACAAATTAAAACCTTCTAATCAAAGTACCAAGTATCATGTGGCCATCTTTAAATTGAACTTTATGTGGTGTGCACACTTTACAAACGTGTTCAAAGTTTTAATTTAATGATTTGTAAGTAATTTTTTGCTATAGGTGAATCAATAATATCAAGATGAAAAAAAACAACTCAAACTCCATTTTTTTACTGTAATTATGATGTATTTTCAAGAAAACCTTTCAAGTGCTATTAAAGACAACATTTTTTCATGTCCAATTCCAAAATACTCTACTCCAAATCTTTTTAAATAACTTTATGAAAGATAAGTTTTGAAAAACATAAATATGTAGACATGTAAATGAACTTTGAAAAAATTAATATTGTGTTTCAAAATGTTTTCACAAAAAGAAATCTTACTTGAAAAATTCATTCTAAGTGATATAAACCTTTAAAGTTTCATGTCCCAAAATTGTGGTTTTATTATCCAATTCCATTACATTGAGAAAAAAATCCAAAATCATGATGGTGGATTGTGACTACTAATGATTTTGGCCTAACTTGCAAACTCCACTTGGATTGATGTTTTTGTACGTGGTTTTTTTTTATTTGAAGAAATAAGAGTTAGTGCACATTTTGATGGACTCATTTTTCTTAGATGTTTCAAGTGCATTAGGATTATACACAACAAAAGTTGTGTTGCCCAAAAAATTAACATTGTGACATCCATAAAAGTTCATCATAAAGTGCTTTCACCCATCATTCCAATCATTTGTGAAGTTCATGTGCATGCCATAAATATAATTAATCTAAACAAACAATATTGTGGCTAGTAAACAACAAAATGGTGATTGTCACGTGAATGATTTCAAGCATTTGTGCATTCTTCCAAGTGTTTACAATGTCAAACACACGTTTCAATTGCAAAGTTACATACTCAAACAAGAAATTTACTAAAAATTTGTACATTGGCATGTTGAGTTTTATGAATGAAGTTCGTGTATTTTATGGTTTTTAGATCATATGGTAAATTAGCTCAACATGGACTCTCTAATGACATTAAAGGTTATCAAGATGGAACACAACCCTATTTCCTTAAAAACAAGGGATACCTATGACTAACAATTGACATTTTTTGCACAAACAAATATCTTCCTTAAAATAACACATTCAACATTCAATTTAATAATTTTATTTTTTAAAGAAAAATATTTTTATTAACTATTTTAAAATTTGGAAAAAAAAAAGTTACAATTGTTGAAATAATTTAGAATACATCCATCCAAAGATTACTACCAAAAAAAAGTCTTCAAGTTTTTTTTTTAAAATCAAAAAATGATTTCATTAACATGTTGAAAGACATGTGAGTTGCTAGTTAGACAAGTTAGTCTTGGCCATATTGTACAACTAATTATTTGAAAGATATTTGAGTGTGGAGCACTTCAATTATTGAAGGACTCAATGTAAAGCAATCATCCAAGTATGCTTCTTGGCCAATTGTTACACACCACTTATTTTTTGCTAGTGGGTACTAAACCATTGATTTGTGTCAACATGTAGGACTTTGTTAACAAGTTTTGGATCATTTACAAATTTAGAACTTGTAACTTGAGGAAATGGACACATGGTAAGAAAGTTGCAAATTTTGATTATCTCATATTATGTTTGTTTCATGCTTTAATATAATTTGAAATGGAAGTTGGAAAGACAAGCTAGTTGGTTATTGGAGGGCCATCGATGATTGAAAACATTAATCCTTTCTTCATGCATCTCAAAGGTTGCATTTTTTCAACCTCAACATCTTCATTGTTGTCCACATCATTTGTGGCCATGGGTGCCATGATTAGAAAGTTGAAAACTTGGATTATCTCATTTTGTGCTTGTTTCATCTTTTAATATAGTTTGAAATGGTTGAATTTTTAAAAAACCCTAGTTTGTTATTGGAAGGCCATGAAAGATAGAAGCATCAATCATTTTGAATGTGTTGTTTATTTTTAACCTCAATGTTTTCATTGTTTTCACATCATTTATTTCAATCACTTATGGTATTTTATTACAATTGTTTTATGTTTGTTTTTTTGAGGCTATAGTACTTTAATATTTTTAATAATGAAAGGGAAAACATTTTGTGAAAGGAATATTTCTTGTTTTTAATTCCATTACCAAGTCAAGAATTTTTGTTCCTAAATGTAAATGCATAGTGAAGTGGATCAAAAAGTGACAAAAGTTCCCTAATTTGCAAGTTCATGTTTCTTTTGTATTTTTTCAAACCATAAGATTTTTTTCTAATTAAATTACAACAATGCATTGAATTTATTTTTTTAATCCATTAAAATGTTTATGCTTGTGGAATTCATTGATTAAAACATGTGTGCAAAATCTCAATTCAGTTATTCATTTTTTTAAAAGATGAAATCAATTCTTGAAAAATACTTGGATTTTTGTAGCAAATTAAAAATTCCATAGGTAATAAGCTTTCTTAATATGAATCAAAACCTTTCAAATTTTTTTTCATTATTACATTTTCTAATTCAATTCAAGACCCTAACAAATTTTAAGGTCCATTATGAAACCAAACCAAAATCCATCCACAATTGTTGCTAGTGTAACAAGTCTTAATTTTTGATTTCAAAAGTCCGTAACTCTTATTATTTTATAATTTGTTTATATCAATCAATTACTTAATGTACATAATGAGATTCATTTAACAATTTCAATATGCACAATGTGACAATTAAAATCACACCTAGGTAGTAGAAAAGTGAATTGTGTACTTCCAAATTGGTCCACCTTACCATGCATCCACCACTATGAATACATTAGATCATAATTTTGGCCATTTATTGTTGGTACATTGGGAGGAACTTTTGTCATTTGGGGAACAATAACATTCCTTTTTAGGGAAGAAGTCTCTTTCATAAGAACATCCATGTTCACTTTTTAAAAACATTTTTCAATGTTTTTTATGAAAGACACATGTATGATTCCATGTTATATCTTTTTGTTATAGTTGAAATACATCCATTTTATCTATGAACTCAATGTGCCTTTATAAGTTGACTATATTTTTTGACGAATCAAGTTATACACATTATGTTCAAATTTGTGTAATATTGGTCGTAATTGACATTCAAGATGTATATTTAAGAACATTTGCATGATTCATTAGTATTGTAGGTCCATCAAAAGTAATGTAAAAAAGAAAAGAATGGAATGTATTGGCAAATTTGTGCATGCAATGAAAAAATGTAAAATACTTGGACATGGTAAATAATTGTTGTGTGTTGCAAAGAATTTCTTTTTTTCTCTCCATTTAAGCATTTATGAACTTTTAAACTAGTCCATAGGTCTAAAATGGTTGTTTTGTTTGGAAATCTTATTATCCATAATTATCAATAACATTTGTTGGCTTGGTGTTGCATAATCCATTTTTTTGGTAATGGTACTTAACCTTTATTTTATCTCAACAGATAGAATTGAAGTGCAAACTTTGCTAACAAGTTTTAATGCATTGAATCTAACTTGTTTGAAAAAGTGGATCCCATGATTAAAAAGTTGCAAATTTGGATTAATTCATGTTTTGTATTTGTTTCATGCTTTAAAATAATTTGAGGTGCAAGTCAAAAAAACACTAGGTTGTTATTAAAAGGTCATGAAAGATTGAAAGCATCAATCCTTTCTTCATGCATTTCAAAGGTTGCATTTCTTCAACCTTAATGTTTGCATTATTGTAGCCCACATCATATATTTCAACCATATCTTGTGCATTATGACAATTGTTTGATGCTTGTCTTTTTGAGGCTAGAGTGGGTTGAAAATCAATGATTTATCATCAGCATGTTGGAAGAGCTTCTATCCTTTTGACATTATCTTTATGTGGAAATTTTTTTTCATAAAGACATCAATTAGTTCTTGCAAACATTTTGCATTGTTTGGTATGAAAAATGCATGTATCATCCATGTTATCTTTTTTGTTGAAATCAAAATACATTTCTTTGATCTATGATAAATTTGCTTTTGTAAGTTGACTATACTTCTTAATGAATCAAATCAATGTAGGGTGCAAGTATAGTAAAGCAAACAAAAAAATTAGATTGATTTCCACTTTGGTGTTGTATCATGCATATCAAAACAATAAAATAACATGTCAAAGTGGGTGGAAGTATGATAGAAAACCCTTGCTACCTTATGTTAACTTGTAAGAATCTACTTCCAAAGGACAAAATGAATTTTTATAATAAAAAACTATTTGCAAAAATGGATAATAAATTTGTGTTCAAAGAATTTTGAAAACAAAATAATCAATGAAATAAATTACAATAGGTTATGAATTTTTTTTTAAAACTATGCTTTGGATTTATCTAGAGTCTATGATTTCAAGTTTTGTATATTTGTGCGCCCAAATTTTTGAAAAGACACATTTGGACTTAATTACATGTCAAAAGATGCAATGTTTTTCAAAGTTGCCATGGCTTGGAAACCATATGGCTCCTACATTGAGAGTTTTTTGAGGACCTACATTGTTGAAGCTTCTTGAAAGGCATAATGACTCTCAATCTTGTAATTCCCAATTTCTCTCTTGCAAATGTGTTTGGGTGTTTTTCACAATTTGCAAGATAAAACCATTTTTATTTGTTATGTATATAGGGTTGTTTCTTCAAAGTTGCCATGGCTTGGAAGCCATATACTACATTGAGAGCTTTTTGGGGACTGACATTTGTTGATGTTTCTTGGTAGGCATGATTAAGTCTTGGAATTCCCCATTTTTCTTTTGCAATTATGTTTGTGATTTGTGGCATAAGCAACAGACATGTCATAGAGATGATGAATGAGAGAAGAATATGCCATTATTATGCAAGAAAGGAAACATGCCATGAAAAAACTTTCAATGTTAAACACTTTTGTATTCAACAATGTCTCACAAATATTCTTCTCCATTGGACAACCCACAATGGATCATGAAAATGTGCATTAAAAAATGTTGCAAATGTGCACACTAAAACTATTATGTCTGCAAGATTAGGGTTAGTGTGTGTGCACTTGAGGTCTCCTTGTTGGAAACATGAAGCAATATTGCCAAGAGGTCTCTAAATTGTTGTCTAGCAAGCATTCAACTTCTTGCATCTAACAACTACAACATATTGTAAACATATTGTAAACATTCCAACCCTAATAAACAAACTTCATTATAAGGATTATATATATATATTGCACTACAATATGTGGCTAGATCTATAGAAATGTTGACTTCCTTGTTGTTCTCCCTCTTGAAATGGAATATTTGAACACGCTTTGAAATTTCTTGACTTTTTTATGAAGTAAACTTTTGCAAAGAACAAGTCTAAGTTGAAATTTTTGAGCAAATTTAATCCATATTCTATAATATTGAAGTATTTTTCAAAAAAAAATCTATTTTCATACATGTGTGGAATTGATTTTGAGAAAAAAAATTATTTCAACAATTATTATGCTACTAATGCCTTTACTAATGTTCTTCTTTTTCTCAATAATATGTGTTTGGCCTAGTACTAACGATAGCCATGTGAATCGTGATCTCAAGATACAACATCTTGAGAAAGTTGTATCTCAAGGTGTCAACAAAACTATCATGGAACATTTAGTGAAGTTCTATAGAGAGAATGTGTTGGGTTACAAGCTACTTGCTTATGATGGTCACAAGAGCCTTTGCACTATTGGGCTTCTACCATTCCCATCCAAGGAGTTCCAAATAAGCCTTCTTAGGGAAGATAATAGTAGCAATACCCAAAGGTTTCTGAATCAAATTCCTCAAAAATAGCCTAGTACACCTTTATGAAAAAGAAAGAATTTACAATAAATTTTTTAATGTTTTCGGTAATCTTCTTGTGTATTGTGGCAATTAACTTTGACTATTTTGAATGAAGGTTTTTTTTAGGTTTCACATGTATGTTATGCATTGAAAAGATTCACAAGTATGGGTTTCGTTTCTCTCTCCAAAAATTCAATCCAAAGTTCAAGGGATGAAGGAGGAATCAAGTGGATGGGGTGTAATCTAAACCACCATTTGACACAAGACATGCCCATGATTTCTTTCTTGTATGGATTTCAAAACTCAGTGTTGGATGTTGTTCATTCTCTTTTCTTCAACTTGAATTTCATGGCTTTTGAAAGATATGTTTGCTCTCCATAATTAGTATTAATGATGACAACATGCACAATGTAGGCTTTGAACCTAGAACCCATTCAAAGAATTGAAAACACATGCCTCAAAAAAAATTTTGACTTGGTGGTGATAGAAGCCAAATTTTTCAAGAAGAAAAACATTGTTATGAACTTATAGAAACTAATGTTGTGAAAACAACTTGAAAAATCCTTGTTTGATCCTTGATCTCTCCACAAGAATTGGCGCATGGTATTTGAAAATTTGCCTACCCCCTATCAACCTACCCACCATTCTTAGATTTTTCTAAACTCTTTCCTAATGTAGAAAACTAAGAAATCATCTTAAGTATAGATTGTAGCATCATCCAAGAGTGGGAGAGAGCTCTCCTCTCTCCCACTATCATTGAATACATTACACCCCAAGATGTTGTGGAAAACTTTTTAGCTCCTATGATTAGAATCCATTCAACAACAAGTTGTGCTAATTGTTTCTATATAATGGTTTGGGATGACAAAGTTTAAACAAGATTTTTAACAAGCCATCAACATTTTCTCCAATTTCACCTTCCACATGTGCCCTTTCTTTAGTCATAAACAATGACATGTTACATTCCTTGCTACTTTTCACTCTAAATCTATCACATTAAACATCGTCATTCCTGATTACCTAGTGATGATTTTATAAAACATCAACATCAAAAGAACAAAATGTAATATGGAATGGTTAATCCCTTGCCCATTACGTTGGGTAAGGCACCAAGTGAGCTAGGCAATGCATCCAACCTAATGGGCAATGAGATGGCCCAAATTTAAAATTATCATAACATTACCACCCAATAATGCAAAACACCAAATGTTTTTCCTTTTCAACAAGATGCCCAAATTCACTTTTGCATAATTGACAACATAGGGTTTAAGGTATTGGTGTAAAATATTGTTAGGTGGGTATGTGGTTTGGTGGGTTGGAATGAATTCTAAGTCCAATTAGTAAAAATTGAATTGAAATTAAATTTGATTTTTTAAATGGATTTTGGAATTAAAATGAACGAAAAAATAATATTTAAGGACTAGACCCAAATTTGGGTTCCTAGTTCTATTTATGTGTGGAACTGGAAGTGAGATTTTTGAAAAAGAAAAGTTTTTTAAAAAAACCCTTGAATCAAGTGCAAATTGGAAGTTAACCCATAGTTAACCATAGGTTGTAGTTGGTTATCCAAAAGTGAATCATAACTAGATTTTATTTTTAAAGTTGAAAGCAAAAACTTTTTTTTGAAAGATGAAATTTGAAACTAACGTGTGGAATTGGAACCATCCTAATTTGTTTAAAAAACAAGAATGAAGGTTCATACAAATAAAAAAAACACCCAACATTGATGTAAAGTTCTAAAGTATACAAAGTAATCATTATAATCCATAAAAAATTTTAATATTGAAAAAGGGAGAACATTAAACACCCCTATTGAACTTTACAAGAGGTTTTAGAATTTTTTTTTGGCATCTTTACACAAATTTTACTACATGGTTTGATTAAAATTTTGAAAAGAGAAAAAATAATAGAAAGTCACATGCATTTGTTTCAAATAACAAGAAGTTTTCAATTGTTAAAAATCTTGAAAAAGAAATTGTTTGATACATATTTGCATCATGCATTACACCATGTATAAAATAACAAATTACATTGTCTATCATTTTTAATTTTTATTTATTTAGTTTTCAAAAAAAATCAAGGGAAGATAAAATGAAAAAAGAATCATTAATTTCAATTGTGAAATTCTTGAAATGACATTAAATAACCTTCGATTAATCTAGAGTTTTTTCCCCAATCACAGGGTTCTAATACTTGAAGGCACAACCTAAAGTATATTCTACTTGTTATTTATTAGAACATACATAACATGTCCCTCACAAATGTCCACATTAAAAAAAATAGATTCCAAAACTACATGTGTTTCAAAATAGCAGGTAAAAAATTTAAATTAATTAAATTAAAATTTGGAATCTATTACATAGTAATGAAGAACTATCTTGATTTTTATTATTCAAGTATAATAAATTTATGATTAATTTTATTGTTACCTTACATCTATTTGCATCCAACCTTGACAATGAATTTTTTTGTCCATGTTATCATGCTCATATGGGTTGTAGGCATGACATTGACATGAAGAAATGTCATGCCCACAACCCATATGAGCATGATAACATCCATTTGGCATGATATATGCATGAGTTGAATCAATATTGTCCATTCATCGAAACTAATGAAATAGAGAAATTAGAATGGAATGTATTGGCAAATTTGTGAATGTAATCAAAGAATGTAAAATACTTCCATATTTATTTTAATTTTTCTATTCCATCAATTTTGATGAATAAACCATATTGATGAACATGTCATTCATGTAGCTTTCAATGAACATCTTGAATGTCAACATGATCAAGAGGACACCAAAATATTGAACAAACTTCATGATGCTTTCAAAGTAATTTTTCAAGGAGTATAACCAACTTGCAAAGGCAAGTTTATCATATATAAAATGGATGTATTTTGATTTTAACATAGAGTCATACCTATGTTTCTTATATTAATCAATATAAAATGTTTCACTAAAGTGGTTGGATGTCCTCATGTATTGTAAAAATTCATTGCCAAAAGGGAATGTTATTGTTCCTTGAAGGACATAAGCTCCTCCCAATATGCCAATAACATATCATCAATTTCATTGCAACCCCTTTCGCCTCAAAAAGAAAAAAAATTGAACAATTGCCATAATGTACCAAAGGTGTTTTAATCCTTCATGGCCTTCTAATAATCAACTAGTGTTTTTTTTACTACCATTTCAATATATGTCAACTCAAGAAATTCTTTAGTTGGATTACCATTATCTTGAGTTTGAAATTTTATTTCCACCTCTTGTGTAATGAATTTTGGCCTAATCTTGGCATAAGTTAAAATCACATGAAGTGATAGTGATTAAATATGAAAGGAAAAAATGATCCTATAACATTGATTTATTTAGTCATTTTTTGAAGATTTAAATTTACACTAGAATTTTGTGTAATCTTATTGTTGTTATCATTAAGTGCCAAAAGTTTATGTTAATTAAACCCATTCACACAAACATCAACATAATTTCATTACCAATGTGTTGCCAATTGTATTTGCAAGGTTGGATGTGGTGTTAATTTAGTGCAAGTTTGAATGCAAGGTTAAATTGACATGCAATTAAAACTAGCATAATACCACCAAGTTTGAATAAATCTTTACAAAGCATAAAACATCAATGGAAAAAAAATAGTGTTGAATGAAATATAAACTTTACAAAACATAACTTCCCTCTAAAATTTTGGGAGGGAATTTTATTTTGAAATAAAATTTTTTGGTTTTGATATTTGGATATTTTGTTTTGTAATTTTTTATTCTTTGACTCAAAAAAAACTCTTTAAATCATTTGATTGCCTTTCCACACTAATACATCATATTAGACTGCTTCACTAATGAGTATAAAATGTGAACTTTAAACAAATCAACCAAAATTTAAGAGAGGCAAAAACCAACTTTGAAAGTTTATGGAAAATAGAACACTAGAAGAGGAAAAAAAGCAAAGAGTGATTATTCATTCCATATTTGTAGATCTTCAATTCAAACCACATGTAAAAGCTATGAAGTTTCACATGAATGGAAAAGATCTTTGTTTTGCTTTAGTATAACCTCATGCTACAAATGTTTTGCCCCATTTTAGTACAATTAATTTGCCACAAAATAAATCTTGGATCTATTTGTTTGTTGCAATTGTTTTGCTCCACTTTAATTTTGACATTGCATTGACATAATTTTGTAGAAAAAAAACACCTAATCCCCATTTCCAAGAAGGTCCTTTCATTTATGTCCTCACTTTCCATAAGTTTTTTTTGTCATTGTTCTTTATGGTTTTTCCATCAATTATAGAGTTCCCAATTCTCACCTTGACATTATTGCTCAATACTAGATTTTATTATTGTTTACATGGCAAATCACACACCATCACAAAATTACAATCACTTTTGTATCAATTTGCAAAATCTCTTTTGCTTGGCCTTCATACACACACCAAGTTACAAAAATCTCTTCAAATTTTGTTAAGAATGAATGTGAAAAAAAACCTTTGCATTAGTTTAGATGCATTTATAGATTTTGAATGATGTGATTTTCCTTCAGTCGAGGTCCATCTATTGTGTTACAAAACTTATTTTTAAAATCAATTATTTTTCAAATAGGTTGCTAAAGAAAAACCTATTGTCAACTTAGTTGGTTCATCCCCAAGGAAATCGAGTTAGTTAATTTTTGTGTTTAAGATTTAAGTTCATAGTTTTTCTTGCATGATATGTGATTTTCTTCCCACTTTTATTTTCTTATAAGCATGTTTAAATTCCAAAATCCTTTATAAAAAAATCAATCCCAAAAACTCAAAATGACCTTGAGATTGACTTGGAAACCAACCCCAAGAATTAACTGAATCAACCTTGTAACAAAGATTGAAATTGTCAAATTGAGAATTATCAATCACAAAAGAAAACTAAAAATCACAATCAATGCATTTTACTTTTAAATGATTAAATAAACCTAAAATTGAAGGTTCTCCCTTTTGATGCTTCACATGTTCTCACTCCTAGTCCTACAAGGATTCAAACTCCTTGTGAAGCTCCTTCAAGGTGGTGCATTCCTTTACACTTATGCGCTCTCTCTAACATTGGGGAATGTCTATTGCGTGCATGAAACTCGTCACAATTTTTGAATCAAGTCTACAAGTTCTTGAATTTGAAAAAAAGTGTCAAAATTGAAAATACAAAACTCAAACACTTTTACCAAAGGTTTTCTTAAGAAGAAAGAATCACACAACACTAATTGTTACTTGCTAAATTTAGGGTTTTTTTTTTTTGTTTTTTGCTAGTTGCAAATGACACCACAATGCAATGGTCCCCCCTTTGAGATGATGACCTAACTAAATTGAATTTGTTGATTCTAGTTACCATTGAAACACCCCACTTGTGATTTAGGTCACATCCCAAAGCTCACTCACACCCATTTTGTCTTTTGTAAGGACAATTTTATTTTTATTTTTAAGGGACATTATTTTAAAAATCTTTTTACCCATGTTGGATTCACACCCATTTTGTCTTTTGTAAAGACAATTTTATTTTTATTTTTAATGGACATTATTTTTAAAATATTTTTACCCATGTTGGATTCACACCCATTTTGTCTTTTGTAAGGACAATTTTATTTTTATTTTTAAGGGACATTATTTTTAAAATCTTTTTACCCATGTTGGATTCTTGAGGTAAGTAGAAAGCCTTCATGAAATAAAATTTTGCATTAAAATAATAATTGAACAAATATAAAACAATGTTATTGTGAAAGAACAATGAGTAATTAATAGCAAATGTGCATACAAACTTTAAACCCTAAACCCTCTAAAACATAGGCCATGTTGTCATTTTAAGGATTTCTCAAACCAACCAAATATGAAGCAAAACCTTCATTTGAGACCTTTAAAAAACAACCCAATTTAGAAGAACCTATTTCAACAACCCTAAAATTTAATTTTAAAAATATTATTTAAAAAACCAAAAAAAAAACCCCAATCAAAAGGTTTCATTTATTTTCCTTGAATTTGTTTTTAGGGTTCATAATTTCACATAATTGGATTTAGATTCTCAAATAAAGCGTTTTACAAAATATGCTCTATTTTCCTTATATATCAGCTGCCAATTATTTATATCAATAAATAAATAAAATATATATATTTATATCCACTTAGCATTCATTTGAAGTTTCACAATGTTGGGCTTAATAACAATAATAATAATAATAAAATTAATAATAAGCCCTAAAAAAACCAATTACTAATTGGATCAAATTCCCATCAATACGTATTGAAAACGTCAGTACACGTACAAGTATTAGATCAAGTACACAGTATAGTAATACGAATAGAGGAGTATGTACGTTGTCCGTACAAACTACGTGTATATTTTCAGACGTACTTGGTTGCGTATCACATACGTATGTATTCGGTGACCCCCTTCTCACCCGTCCTCGGCTCTCTTCCTTCTCCGTTCAGTCTTCTTCTTGGCTTGCTGGAGCTTTTGTCGCGACCGGAGGAGGAGCTTCGCTTCGCATTTCTCCTTTTGTCTGGATCGCATTTGTTTTTCCTGGATCTTGAAGAAATTGTGGCATGAATTAATTTGTTTTTTGGTCTACAACTGCCTGAAGACAAGGGAGATAGTGCCACAATTGCTTAGTGCTCGGCAGTGGCAGCTACTTTCAAGGGCAAGAGAAGGCCAAGACAAGACAAGACAAGGGCAAGAGAAGGCTGAATGTGCTATGTCAAGGGCATGTGTAACAGGAAGCAGGGAAGGTATGGGCAGTTTGGTGTAAAGGTTGATTAAGAATTGATAAAGAGGTTTTGTTTGTGTAGTGGAGGAGGAGGACGACGACGAGAGTGGAATGCACGCAGTAGTAGCAGAAGAGTCGTTAGAGGAATCAGGGCCGGGTGCAGGTAGCAAAAAGGCCAAGCGAGGAAGCTTTTATCTGGCGGCTGCTTCTTCTGCTGTCTTCAACATGCCATCCACTACTTGTCAGGCGCATGGAGATGAATGTACGCATTTTCGTATTGAAGATATCGTGCAGTATCCTCTGCCAGGTTATGTTGCTCCTGCATCGGTCGCCTTCAGTCCAGATGACAAGCTCGTCTCCTACTTGTATAGTCCTGATAACACGCTAAGCAGGAAGGTTTTCGCTTTTGATCCTGTGACTTGTGTTCGCCACTTGCTCGTCAATCCTCCTGGCGGTGGTGTCGATGAAGGAAATCTTTCTACCGCTGAGAAGCTGAGGAGGGAGAGACTTCGGGAGAGGGGTTTGGGCGTCACCAGATACGAATGGGCCAAGGGAGGTGTCGGTGCACGCTTGATGGTTCCTCTGCCGGGCGGGGTAATTTTCCTCATAGCATATCCCCCCTTTTGAAACATGCATCTCCAGTTTCAGTACAGCAACACGATGTTGTATGTTGTAACCCCTCATAGAATTCCTTTTAATACTCACAGATCAAAAACAGTGTTTCGATCTATGATTTGTTCTTTCAGATTTGTCTTAGAAAGCTAGCAAGTTTTTTGTCTTGATGAGAAGGAAAAATACCTCAAAAACCCTCAATGGAAAAAAGTCTTCTGTGTTAGATTCAGGCATCTGCACCATCCTCTGTCCTAGGAGCCACTGCTGCTGCTGCTGACTGTCTTACTTCTGTGATGACCAATCCCACAGCCAAAATGAATTGACATCAGGGGCATGTTGACTTGACATCATCCTCACCTAGCCAAAATGAACCCTGATTTCCAATGGGAATTTCAAAGAGCAGTTTTGGTATTTGAAGTTGCATGGTGGGAGAGGTATCCATGGTAGATTGCAATGGACATAAGAAGAGTGAAAGCAGAAGTTGGAGCTGATGGTGGAAATTTGTGTTGGGAGCAGATATATGTTCAAGATGGGGCAGAATTGCGGCTCAGACTAGCAAGTTCACCAAGGTCACCCATTCTTGATCCACAACTTTCACCAGATGGATGTTCCATTGCATATGTGCGTGATGATGAACTTTTCATCCTCCCTATCAGCAATGGTGAGCCCAAGCAAATCACCTTTGGTGCACGAGCAACTGGCAAGGTAAGATCTTCTCCCATCTGGGGCTGGAATATAACCACCCACTTCTAAGCAATAGTCAGGTTGGTGATTGTGGCAATTGTTGCAATTTGTTGGATATTGAGTCTCCTAGAATGTGCATGCATGCTACATGTTCAAATTGAGTAGTCATCCTATCCATTGTGGGGATTGGTGAGTTGGCCTCTATCCCACCCATGGAATCCTAGGAGAAGAGAAATTTTTGGAAGATGAGACATAACCATGTGAAGTTAGCACCTCTGGAAGCAAGGCAGTAGCTCACAGTGTGAACATACAACACAGTCATGAGGCAGGCAAGGGATCTTTCTTCTTGTCTCCTTCCAAGGTTGTCTGGGAGGACCTAAAAGCAGAAAAGGTTGGAATTGACAGTTGTCCATTTCTCTTTTTGTCCTATTATGTTCACAGGTGTCACCAGAGGCAGTGGGTAAGTAACTGGTGACCACTGCCTGCCAAGTCAATTTTGTAGCACTTTACATCATTTTATGTCCACTTTCTGACTGTGTATGGTGTGATTATTTGCAGACGCATGGACTTGCGGAGTATATTGCACAGGTATTTGCCTACTCCCCACCTGAGACTGTTTGGAGTTGACATTAACTTTCTTTCATCACATGACCATATTTAGCAGGTGATTCAGAACCTGTCATCAAAGTTGCATGTTCAGAATCACATTGAGAACAATGTGCACAGTTTGAACTTGGAAGGAATTGGGTAAACTCTAAATAATGAGAGTAGCTGATCAGATGACCAAAAGTCTCAAAGTTCCAGGTTTGAGTGTTTAATCTATCTTTGAGCAAGTTAGGCTCAAAGCAGCTTGCTCCTCTTCCATCGTCCTTTTGGTAGCCCTTCCCAACTCCCCTCTTCATCCTTCGCCTCCTCACCTGTTGAGGGCATCCTTCACAACAAGAGGTGGAGAGATATGCCTGTGAGGCATATGGAGAGTAAATGAGGGGGTCCATTGTCCCTCCAAAATGCTCAAAGATGCAACTTTATTAACATGAGCTCAAGAAGCTATAGTTTTGGGACCCTTTGAAAAGGCTCTGAGAACTGCAGTTTGATTTGCATTGAAATGTGATTCTCTGCAACTATGTAAGTAACCACTGTGTTCCATCTCCACATCATAAAGATGCAAAAATGAATACCTGTGTGTGATGGTTGTTGCCTGGCATTCTGACCTACAGACATGTTGGGGTGGGGATGTGACTTATTATTTGTCCACAAGCAGAATCGAGAGTAAACATACTTGAATGTTTCAAAAATATGGTGGCTGGAAATTGGGCCTGAATTTGGACCTCCCAATGGACTACTAGGAGTTTGTGTTGCAATGAATGAAAGATGTTCAACTGCCATCCTTCATGTTAATTTGTAGAACATGCATGTCCTTACCTTTATTGTAAGGCCACATAGCTAGAATTCTACAGGACCAAAGGTGTAGTGACAATCTTCACAAGAAGATATATGTGAGCCTCCTGCAAAAGGAGTGTGACTAGATTGTATTTGTCCACACTGAGTCTTTTTGGCATTTTTGTTGTGTGAACCAGGAAGAGATGGAAAGACGAACTGGATTTTGGTGGTCACCTGATAGTCAGAGCATAGCATTTGCTGAAGTAGATGCAACAGGAATCCCACCATTCCGGATCATGCACCAGGGGAAACCAAAGGTGGGAGTTGAGGCACAGGAAGATCATGCATACCCATTTGCAGGTCATGCAAATGTCAAATTGTGCTTAGCTGTAGTGCCAATCAGTGGCGGCAATACCACCTGGATGGATCTTCATGTAGGGAAAGGAGGGAAGGAAGGTGAAGAAGAAGAATACTTAGCTCGAGTCACATGGCTCTCTGAAAATTTTCTGACTGCCCAAGTCCAAAATCGGGCACAGACAAAAGTCAAGATTTTAAAGTTTGATATACATACTGGAAGGAGAGAGGTGCTACTGGTCGAGGAGAACAATGTTTGGGTGAATTTGCATGACTGTTTCACCCCACTCCGCAAGGGACAGGGTCAACTTCAGGGTGGCTTCATTTGGGCAAGTGAACAAACTGGGTACCGCCATCTCTACCTACATGATGGTCGGGGGGCTCAACTTGGGGCTATCACTCAAGGTAGCTGGATTGTGGAGCAAGTGGCTGGGGTTGATGAAACTGCAGGTATAGTCTATTTCACAGCAACATGTGACAGCCCTCTTGAGACACATCTCTATAGTACCAACCTATATGTTGAATCCACCTCCCCTCCACTGAAGCCCAAAAGACTAACAGAAGGTAAAGGGCGCCACATTGTAGTTCTAGACCACCATATGCAAAGATTTGTGGACATTCATGACTCGTTAGAGTCTCCACCAAGAGTACTCCTATGCTCACTAGAAGATGGAACCATTCTGGTCTCAATATATGAACAGCCTGCCCCCACACCACACACAGGGAGATTCCAACTAGTGCCTCCAGAGATTGTGACAATAATTGCAAGTGATGGTACTGAGCTTCATGGAGCTGTATATAAGCCTGATGCAGCCCAATTTGGCCAGCCCCCTTACCGGGCTGTGGTGAGTGTCTATGGGGGGCCTAATGTACAGACTGTATGCAACTCATGGATGAATACTGTTGACATGCGTGCTCAATACCTTCGAAGCCGAGGCATTCTTGTGTGGAAGGTCAGTATTCTTTTCTTCCTAGAAGTGGGAAGCCCGGGGCAGATGGGCACAAGTTGTATTTTAACTGCACAACTGAGCCAGAAAGGTCCAGTAAACAGAATTTAGGCCTATCAGGCTGTCAAGAACAGTCAAAGTGACTTCCACAGGGATGCCATTTTTGCTTGCATCAGAGGCTCTGCACAGGTCTGCAAAAGAGTTGTTGCCTGCCACTGAGTGAGTCTTGTACAAAGCACTTTAATGTATGTCTGAACATTGTCATAAAAACTGTCAGTAGTGCTGTAGGAAAGAACATACAGACTTACTAGATATCATGTTTGATTTGGAAGCAGGGAAAGGCAGGGAAACAGAGAAAGGCCTGCCAAGAGCATTGATGTGTCAACTGATGTCTTCCTGTTTGTGCGATGAATGAGAGCAGCTGGACAACAGAGGGAGTGCTCGACGTGGTCTTATGTTTGAGGGAGCTGTGAAGCACAACTTGGGCAGAGTGGATGTTGAGGACCAACAGGCAGGTGTTCAGTGGCTAATTAGTCAAGGCTGGGTTCACCCCAACAGTGTAGGCATCTATGGGTGGAGTTATGGTGGCTACATGGCAGCCATGGCATTAGCCCGCTACCCTGAGATGTTTCAGTGTGCAGTTGCTGGTGCCCCTGTCACAGCCTGGGATGGTTATGATACCCACTACACTGAAAAGTACATGGGATCTCCAGCAAGTGATCCAGTGAGATTTGACAAGAGCTCTGTAATGTACCATGTGCATCAGATTAGAGGCAAACTGTTATTGGTTCATGGCATGATTGATGAGAATGTCCACTTCCGTCACACAGCACGACTTATTAATGCTCTCACTGCAGCAGCAAAGGAGTATGAGCTCCTCCTCTTCCCAGATGAACGGCACATGCCACGGGGGCTTCGAGACCGAATGTACATGGAGGAGCGAATATGCAATTTTCTTGAAAGGAATCTATGAGCACATTGCAGAGACTTCTTCCAGCTCATTCCTTGTGCACAGAATAATTAGTCATCACATGACAATTTCCAATAGATATTTTGTGGGAAAAGCTCCCCAGATCTTGCAGAGCCTCCCCTGGTATACGTGATAAAAGTTACCCTGGATGTTATGGATTGAAGTCTTCAGTTTTCAAAGAGATGTGATTGCAAGTGCCAACAAATAGTCAATATGGGCATGACTGTCAAGAGCATGACCTATCATGACATGTGAAACACTTTTGCACTCGACACCAGACAACATCCCTGGAACAAACATTTCATTTTGTGGTCTGTCTTTTGTTGGAATTTGTGGTTCTTCGGAGAAGGTAGCATTGAATGCCAATATGACATTTTTGTTGAAATTGAATGTGACCATTGCAATTGGAGGGATGCAGGAACAATCTCTAGGGACCCAAACTGATGCTGGTGTGCTTCATCTGAAAAACCAGTAATTCTGACCTAACGCCAACCTTTATGGTGCAGTTTGCTGAACTTATATGTTACATGCACTGAAATTCTGAAGTCACACCTAGAATTGAGTTGTGGCTTCACTTGCTTGCATTGTATACATCTGATATGCTCATCCTCTATGATGATGCAGAAGAGCTTTTCACTGGATAGCCATAGGTGAGATTGAACCTGGGGTTGTGCTTGTGTGCCTTCAATGAAAAATCCACTTCTCTTTGTTCATGCAGGAGCACTACTAGCTTCAATGCTCTATGATTGCTAGATGATTGCTACTGAAATTTAGTGTTGGCCAAAAGTAAATACACCCTGAGCCTTCTTATGTGATTGACCACCTATGCCTCTCAACTGTGGATGCGCTAGCCTCGCATGTAATCTTGACAAGTTAGTTACACAGCAGCTTCAAGAAAAAGGAGCAAATGCGACATTTTGGCTGCAAAGTGGAATAAAACAGCATTCTGTACTCTACATGTATCCATTTGTGCACTCAGTGAAGATTCCAATACAGATTGAAGGCTGATAAAATGTCACCTTTTTCTAATGAAGAATTGTGCTGGCAGCTGTCATGCTTTCCTGATGTGCCTTTTGTTTTCATTGTGACCTCATGTCTATCCAGATTCAAACTCTATGCTCTAGACTTCTTCTGCATTCAATAGTATGTTTAGTGTGTCACTGCTTCAATGATGGTGGTTCTGAGCATATCCACAGTCCATTCTGAACCTTGCATATTGTGCCAATCATTCCTGTTTAACTAGTGCACAAATGTTCAGGATGCTGTGATAGCAATGTATACTAAGTCATGTTGATTGCTTCCAGTCTTCTGGCCATTCCTATAGATTCCTCAATTTCCAACAGGAAAAAAATTGCTGTGTTATCAAAGCAATTCTCCCCCAAGTGTTCTATTGTAATTTGGCAAATGCAAGCACAGTTTTACACCTTCCCACCTTGCATGGTTCCAATGGTATGGCTCTGGTGCACCTATGAATCTACTCCCATAGCAGCTATGTTTTGTCAGTTATTTTCATCCCTCCCACTTCCCCATGTTAGATTTTTCTCTGGCTGTGGAACTTTTTCAACTTACTCTAGCAGCTCCTCATGATATTTTGCACCTTGCACCTCCTCAAATCACCACCTTCACATTTTCTTGTACCTGCATGGAGCATAAACTTGAGAAAACCAGCAGAAATTCAAACCCAGTGAAAACAACTCAGCAGAAGAACAGTCAAATTTCTTACAAGGCTGGACATCGGTGATTTTCACAACCATGAAACAAGACAACCCAACCTCTGACCAAAGCTGGGATGACTATCATTCCATCCTTAGAAATTCCACCGACAGATAAAGCTTGCACCCTAGTAGGCACCCCAGGTGCTCTTCCTTGACTAAGTTTTTCTTTAGTAGGTTGTTGTAGGTTGTGTTTTATCCTTCCTTCTGAGATTGAATTAATATCTTCAATTGCTATCTTTCAATTAATCACTTAGATAGCAATTGAAGATATGGGTGAAATTAAGCTCATAACCAACTGCAAACATGCTGCTCAACTGAGTTCATGCCAACTAGTGTAGTTGTAATGTCATGGTTCCTCACCACATACTGCAGAGCCAGCTTTGTTATGCTCTTAGCCTGAGCCTTGCACACTTGTATTGCCTTGTTGCATGAAACCTACAGGCCATCTTTGGCATATGAGCACTGACAGGATGACAGAATTTGGTAGTGATGACAAAAACATCTTCTCTTGCCAGTAACAAAGCTTCACTGCTCTTTGGTCTTACTGCAGTGCAAGCACCTCCAATGGGGGAGACATAGATTCTCAACCCTAGCTCTAGAGTTCAATGGAAAAACCTAACCAAGGTCTGTCTTTGCTTGTGTGTATTGGGTCATGATTTTGCTACATGAAAGCAAGTAAACTTCATTTGGCTGTTTACCCTTGCATTGTGTATTGAGTCTGGTCCCAAAGCCTGCAGCTCTTAGACAAAGCTGCCCAATTACATGCCCAAAGGCTTTGTGTTTTTCAAAGCCCCTTCACACTGCACATAACATGGACACCATCCTCATTATGTACTCCACTTGTTGAGAGATATAGGAGAGAACATGGAGAGAACACTTCTGTTGTGGCCTCATATTGGCCCTGACACCCTGCCCCTAACCAAGGTAGCTAGAGATCAGGTAACTACTGATTTGATGCTGGAATGCTATTCCAGCAGGTGTACATTCATGGAGTTCACAATTACTAGGCTACCGACCCAAACTGTAGTACACCAATGAACTGCTGACTTTTTGTTGCAAAAATGCACCTCTGAGCACCACTTGAGACATCATGGTGACTTCATTTACAATGGCTATGACCCAAAACCTACTTCAGATGTAGAACAAGATCTCTAAATCAATCTGTTTTGGATTAGAAAGACATTCCTAGATCAAGTATCCAGACAACCACCCCAACAAGCACAAAGGGAGGGTTAGTGAGTCAAACTTCTTGAAAAATTTAAAAGTTGTGGGTATCCAGCTCACATGTCACCTCAGGCTTGAATGCAGCCTCCGTTTGATACAACTATTCACATTGCATTCCTTTGAACCATGTATGAACCTGAGTTCCATTTGAACACATGAAGCAAATGTCAGATGATCTCATGAACTTTGGACATGAGTTGCAGTAGAACCATCTGGCAAGACAAATTCTGACAACAAATTGGGTGAGTGGGGCAAAGGCAACAATACCTTCATCTCAGCAACACCTCTAGTGCCAAGGTGGTGCTCAACATCACACAGTAGTCCACTGATAAATCCTTTGGCCTCCTCTGTCAACTTTGCTTCCTCTGGGAATTTCAGATGCGACCTCCAGTTGACAACCTACAAACCAAGCATATGTGCCTGTCAATTGCAAAGAGAAGCAAAGACTACAGAAAATAAAGAATAGTTACAACCTCGTAACTGTCTGAGAGAATATGTGATCATAGCACCACAAATGTAGAGGCTCCTAAATAGTCAGCTGCTCACCTTTCGGCACATTGACATTGGCTCATCTCATTAGTACCCAGCCAACATCTCATACATAATTGCTCTCAGTGACCACATGCAGCGGCTATCCCTTAGTCTCTTTGGTAGAAGCTTGGGTCCAATTGAAGACTGTGATGCTTCAAACAATGACCAGAGATGATGAATGCTAAGACACTCTCAGAGAATGACATCAAGCTCTTACCAGTCACATTTCATCCCATAGCCCTTCTTTTAGCAGTACTTCTGGTGCAATATAATCAGGTATTCCAACAGTAGAGTAATCCTGCATGCAGAATGAGTGTGTTAAAGTGGTTCCACACAAATAGCACTGCACTACCAAAAGATTTGGGTTTGAAACTTTCTTGCCACATGTGTAGATCTTTGACCACTTTCATTCAGTAGTCTTGGAGCATTTTGCATGACAACTTTTGAAGGTTGATTGGCTTGCACCACAACCTTCAAAGACTCCATCTGCAAAATGTCTAAGTTGAACTTCACACAAGGTTTAAGGTTTCGTACTACATTAATGGAATGTGCACTTTGTCACCTGCATACTATCATGGGATTGTCATGTAATGTTGATGGTACTCATCCATTCCCAAAAAATCAACTCACGAACATCTTTCTCCATAAACATGATTTTGTTAGTTTTGGATCCATCTAGGTAATGGGAATAGTTTGTCTTCACCCATGCATCTACATCCACTAGTTTATTGGGATTGATGCTTGGCTAGTGCACCCAAAATCAAAGATGTTGCAAAACAAATATTATATGCCTTCACCCGATCCATAAGAAATCCTATGATGTCCTCTTCATTCCCCACCAAACAAAGCATGATGCTAAGTTGACCAATCATGTCGTTTTGGTACTTCTTTTAGGTGTTTTCACAATACAGTGTACACACCTTGTGTCAAAACTGGAAGTACATAGAATATCAATAGTCATAACATGTAAAATTCACTCGCTTTGAATTCTTTTTAAAATAAGATATAATTGATTTGGATCTTCAAAACAAAACAAGTTGTATAAATCATGAAATGCAATTGATTCATACTTTTATTTTTATGTAATTGTACATCAATAATTTGATAAAATTTATTTAAACACCTTGTTTAACAACACTTTACCATCTTTCATGAATGAAAAAAATTCACTTCATCTTTGTAAAAAAATAAAAACAACACTGAATGCAACTATATCTTTAATGGGAGAACATTTTACAACTTAAAAAATCATAATCATCAATATTATCATAAAATAATGTACTATCAAACATTTATTTATCATTTAAAATAAACATCATGAGTTTAAAACAAATCAAAAGTTTTTATGGAAAAGATTGTACATTATGGTTTTCTCTTTGTATATGCAAAATTCCATGGACAAATCTTTACTAAAATTAATATTTCTTAGTTCTTTTGTTGATTTCCAGTTTTTGTTACAAACTCTTGCAAATTAAAAATGTACTCCAATCAATGATTGAATTATTCAAATGTGCATCAATTTTACAACATAATGAGACGTGGGATGTTATCCACATTTAATCGCACATTTCAATAATAAAATCTTCTCCAAATATCTTGGAACATCATATACAAAATGTGATGTAATGAAAATGATCAAACTATGACAAGTTTTCTATACATTGTACCATGGAAACACACTTCCATTCTTCTATGTGAAATTCCTCAATATGTGCAATCACCAAAGACCCTTGGGTGCTAAAGATCACGAGATTCAATTGGGCATACTTACTACTAGGAAATTTTGCCAATGTTTTAGTCAATGAACTTTTTAATTTTTCCCTTGACTCAACATTTGTGACCTCCAAAGTCCGATTATATCTATCCAAATAAGTTTACATTGCATCCTCCAATGTCTCATTGTCAAGTGTCAAAGATTCCTAAGTAGGTCTCAATCAACACAAATAAGACTTTTCAACAATCATAAGAGTGTGTTTTAGACTTAGCTTCACACCATTTAGCTCCATAGAAAACAACTATGAAACTTGTGAAGAACATTTATCCAAGAACCTTTTCATATTGTTTAAGCAATATTAAGCAACATTTGCACATGTTCCATTGCAAGATCTTTTAATGCACATGAATCACACCATGTTGTCTTCTCACCCTCAATTTCTTTGAGGCAATACATGCATGTCAAGCTTTTGTTGCAATGTTATCACAATGAACCAACTTTTATCACATTAGTGACTCCTTTAAATCATAAACAAGATCACATAATTGTTTCCAAAAAAATTCCATTGTAATTAAAAACATGTTCAAAGACTATTGTGAAAAAAATCATACATCAAAAAACAACATGTCATCATTAACAATTGTGAAATCCCTAAGTCCTTTTACAACCCACATGGTTGTATTGTGTTTTAACTCTTCCAAGAATGTGATTACATAGTATGTCCTAGGTAAAAACTATATGACATTTTTGCTTCTAACAATTTCTTAGGGTTTCTTGTGTATTTATTTCCCTTTGAGCTCTAGGTCACCACATTTGTCATTTGCCATGCATTTCAAAATTTCAATCATGATGTAAAATTATAGAGGAAAATTAGATTATAATTCAAAGATTAAAAACTAATGAAATTGTTATATATTCATTCTTGGAGAAAATAGTCAATAATTTATTAATGCACACCATTTCAAATACACAACAAAATGATCACAATGAAACAAGAATATTAATGCAAGGTTAACTTATAATGTTTTCTCCCTCTCACCCTCCCCCCCCCCCCCCCGCCAGGACACACATAAAAAATTTCTCCCCTCTTATGGAAAGAGGCTAGACTTCTCTAACACCCATAAATTCCCAAGTTCCCATGGTTTAAATGTATTATTTTTGGGCATTGTGCCCAAAATCTCAACCTAACCACAAAAGACAATACTATGATAGGAAATCTTGATTTTCATTTCCTACAAAAGATTTCCCATCATTTCCCACAAGATCAGAAAATTCCCAATTATGTGGAATATTAAGAAAGGACAATCCCATAAATGCCAATTCCTTTAACATAGGTTTCTCAATGAGAATTTTTTTCTCTCATCCAACTTTCAATATTTCATTCTAATCTAAAGTGAGTGATACTTCTTCCAATTATTATTGAATTTATAATTAAGTCCAAGCAAATGCAAGACCAAAAATATAAATACCTTTTAGCCCTTCATGCCACTGGTAGGATCACTCCATCATCATTTTAAAGGATTTAGGATCTCCCACATGATTGTACAAGTCTTTAAAATTAGTTAACCATGACTTGAAATCATCTTGGTCTAGGCAAGGGAAATTTTAAAAAAATTCCATCCTTGGGGTGCTATTCCATTTGGTCATGTTGTAATGATGGTGTTCAACCATTCAATTCTACAATCTCTTGTAATAAAGGAAACATATATTCATTAAAATGATTTCCCACCAACAAAGAAAATGATGCCAAAGACACCACCATCACATCCCCTTTTACAATCATCTCCACCATCAAATTCTCCATTCCCATTGCACATAGCTCCCCCCAATTAACAGGCCTTCAATGTTATGAGCAATTTTTTTGGCAACAAAAGGAACTCAAACAAACCAACTTGCTTCCACTTTTGTCAATGTTCACCAATTCCTAAAATCACACCAATTTCAACATCTTCCATGGTGGTGATCACCATGTTGGTGCTTCCAATAGAAGACATATTTGCAATTGGTATTCTCCTTCCTTTGGTCAAGCCACAAAAAATATTGATTAGGTTCTCATTTTATTTATTTTGCAACAATAACCATATGGATGAAATATCTCAATATCCACCGAGCCTTCCAATATTCGTTCAAAAACCAAACATTCATCCATTCACCAAAAGGTCAATGTCCCAATACACCAATATTTCAATGTTATTTCTACTAATAATTCAATTCCCATCTTTGAATTGAAAAATCCAACAACAAAAGAAAATCAATGAAGTTTTGTCAAATAACCCCACTGTAAGAAAAAACAAGACCATTTCAAAAAAATTATTATAAAAATTATCCAAACAAAAAACAAGTTTGAAATGGACCAAAAACAACATATACTTCAATCCACACCACTTATGACCACGTTACTTTTCATTCTAGCGATTACACCAAAATAAAATAAAATAAAATAAAACCCAAATTAACCCCACATGGATCTAAAATCATCAATTGGGGTCCTATACCCATCTCCCCTTATTTCCACTAACTCACTACTCCCATTGGTTTGTTTCCCAACACCTTATTTTCTAAAAATAACAAGATTAGTTTACTACTATATGTAATTATGGATTTTTTTTCTTTTCACCTAATCTCCTTGTTAGTTTGCAACCCAAATTTGTTTTTAAAGAAAATAACTACCAATAAAGCATTCCTTTCTTCCAATTTTTAAAACCCTCTTGGTAACAAATTAACTACATACCCTACACTATTCTTGGAATTTTCTCACACTAACAAAATTTGGTCCCATCACAATCTACATTTTTTGTCCATAAGGCAAAGTGAAAAATAGTCTTGACGTTTTTCCAAACCCTCCCAAATCTATAATGAGCCAACTTGGGCTCCATGTTGCCACACATTACCAATGATGACCAACTTTATTTTCTGTACTTATGTATTCATATGGTTTTCAATAGTTCATCATTATTTATGTCAATTTCGAATTTAATTTGAATTAATATAATTATTATGGACATGAAAAGGCACATGTTAAATCATTAGTAGAAAATTTATCTTTTGCAACTTGTCTTGTGCAACTAAAAGTGCTATATGCAACTATTTTTTAGTTGCATATGATACTTTTAGTTGTGCATAAACCAAATTGCAAAAAATAGTTTTTCTTTTAATGATTTGCTTTTGCATGTCCATGTTGATAGGTAGGGAAAAGAAGTGAGGTAGTCATTAGGAAAGGGGTGAAATAGTTATTAGGAAAGTTAGTAAGAAAAGAGGTAGTTGTTAGGAAAAAAATGAGTTCATTAGGCTTCGAAATGAGGTAGTTGTCTTTGGAATTGTCTAGGGATGACCGTACAAAGGATTATGCAAAATCAATTGTTCATGGATGACAATATGAAAGATTATGCAAAGTCTTCCTTATACCAATTCCTCAAAATTTCTTGCCATTGGAATTTCAAGTTTCACTCAACTAGTATGCATGTTTTTTGAAAACCCACAAATAAAGAAAACACATCCATCCTCCTTTAATCCAATTACCCCCATGGATGACTCTTAAAATATTTGCACAACCATATATTTGTCTTTAATAATGACTAGCATTAAAATTTGGATCACATTACCAATGACCACAACAGCAGATCTTAACAAACAATTACTTAAACCTAGTGGCTTGCAACCATTGAAATAAAATCCAAACCTTCATTCTCAAAATAAATTATTGTACAAAGGAAAGAAAATTAAAAAAATTAAAGAGGACTTGCCTTACTACACTCCACAAAAAATTGTAACCTAACTCCCAAAACATCTTCTTTTTGAATTACAATGTCTTCAATACCAACTTGTTATTTCATTTCCTCTTCACCCCTTTGTTCAATATTTTCACATGGGATAACAATCATGTTTTTATAATACCATCAACTTGTTGTCACAAAAACAAGGTATGGAGTTGAAGGCTAAGATGCAAGCAACATCAAGAAGCATAAATGAAAAAAGACACCAAAAAGTGGAATAGCCCCTCTCCTAAACCTTTCTATCTTCCCAACATTAAACCTATTCACCCATAACTAAACCTTCTCACAAGTAGTGATTGCACTAGTGATTTTTTAAAATGTACTTATTATTGTTATTATTATATTGATTATTACTACTAAAGGAAAAAATTGAACCTTATTGATTGATGAGGCACATTTTATTCCTTTTACTTTTAATTCCATCCTTTGATGGACTTTTGATGGCTTAAAATGAACAATATTTTCATAAGTCCATATCATAATCATTTTTGGGTGGATTTCAATTTTTATTTTCTTAACATGTTCATCAAAGGATTGTTTAGAATGGCTATTATTCATATGGGTTTTTTAGTTCATTAACCACCATGTAATTCCCCACTAAATTAATGACATTAAAATAGACTACCATTTTAACACTATTGGATTTTTAGGGAATGGAACATTTGTTAAAAATGAGCCACCTTAGAGTGAATACACCCTTGAAGTTTATTGATTAATTATTTCATGGTCCACATGAAATACAAATGGATAACCCAATAAATAATGTTTAAATTTTTTAACAAAATAAATCATCCCCAACACACTTCTTTTAACATTCCTATAGTTTATTTTCACTACCTCCAATTGTCTATTTGCAAAATATATTCAGTGGTCGAATAATTTATCATCCTTTTGACCTAACACACTACCAATCACAAAATTAGAAACATCCACATAAACTTGGAACTATTTGTTCCAATTTGGAGGAACCAATATTGGGGCTTGGGGGTGGTTGCAAGGTAAGGTGGACCAATTATAGCAAATAAATAATCCATAATTTGGTAGAATGATAATTTTATAGCATGTTGATGACATGTTAATGCATGACACTTTGCAAAAACTTGTAATGTGACACAAAAAGTGGTCCACCTTATCTTGCACCCACCTTGGGTGAATATCATTTTCAAATCACGAAAAGCCAAATTGGTAAACTTTTTAGTTCACACTAATTCCTAATATTTCTTCAACAAATTTGTTAAAGGGTTAGCCAAAATATCATACTTGTTGATAAACCTTAAGTAATAGCCAACATTCCCTAGAAAGAATCGCACATTTGTAATTGTTTGTGGTAGAGATAATAAAAAAATAATTCAATATTTGTAAGGTTCATCAAAATTCGATCTTATGATATAATATGACCCAACAATTTCCCTTTTAACACCAAAAATTGGCACTTACTTGCATTAAAAAAAAATCCCATATTGATTACAACGATTGAAATTATTCTTTTATTATCTCTACCACAGACAGAAAACAAAACCATAAAAACCAAAATAAGCAGAGTTTCACTTTCAAACTGTGAATGTTCTTGAAAGATTTGCTTTCTCTTTAGGAAACAGTTGATCACTCTCGTATTTGTGCATGACATCAGTGTACCTCATTCCAAAAATGTGTTCATATAGCCTCCCAAGGTTGCTATTCACTGAATGCCTTAAGGCACTCAAAGCAAATGCAACCTGAGTAGGTGAAGACGAATGAGCCTCTCGTCTGTTGATAGAGGAGGACGTGGCCTTAAATTCTCGCAGCATGTCTAGAAAGCCAAGGTTAAGCTCAAGGGTTTCACCGAAAATGAGAACTGTAACTTCTTGTGAAAAAAATTGTTTTGTGGCGGGACTCCACAACCATTTCGAGCACTTCCGAGTAGTAAACTCCGCACTTGTGTTACTATTTGAACCGACTAGACTCGCTCTTTGAAAAGTGCATTGAAGCACATAATCCATGAAGGCTTTCAAGGAAACTTCAGTGCCCTTTCTAACGAAATCAATTTTCAAGCATCTTCAATCAAACTTGCATGTCACGAATGAGATTGTTTTCTGTAATCTTTCGATCAAGATCTACTTTCAACCCTGAAAGAGTGGCTTGATCCTCTTCATGTAACAAGCGTGCCTTCTTAGTCGCTTCGAGGACTTTCGAAGCTTCTGCATGGAGGCATGTCAACTCATTGTTGTCTACGTTCACATCAACAAAATACGTTTGTGATGAGTTCATAGTGGAATTAAGTGAATCGTACCACAGATTTATCTTAGGCCCAAGCGGCCGAATGACGGGCTTCTTGTCTGCCATAGTTGCAAAAATTTCCTCTTGACTCTCCATCACAATTGTCACTTTTCTTCCCAGTCTTCCAAATTACTAAAAACACAAAAATCATCTAAGAATGTTTCCATGAATAATTAGAAATAATTTTTAAATGTTGTCATCATTACTCTTTGCAAAGTAGCCAATGAAAGACATCTTTCAATATGCATATGTGCCCCAATCTGTGGTGAAAATGGTCTTGATAAATTTTCAATTGTTATCAAAATTTGGTTATATCCAAAAAAACCTATCCAAAAAGGAATAACATTCATGCCCATCTATTGCATTAAAGTTATTATCATTAAATGGCAATGGAAAATAACATTTCTTTATTATTACATTCAACTTTTGAAAATCTTTTGAAAAATTTGTGTTTTGCCATTCTTCTTGGGAACCAATGAAAGGTTTGGAAGATAAATCGAACCTTTAATAGCTTATCTAATTTTTTTACTAACAACAATTATTTTGGATTCAATTGATGTTGATGTTATTGAATCAATATTACATAGTCTTCCAATATGATCTGACATTGACAAATGTCAAGTGGCACCTCCTTGAGGTCAATATAACTCCATGCAAAAATGGTTTTTTTCCTTTTAAGGAAGTTCAATTTTTTTCCAAATCTTTGTTTGTAATATTAGCCTTAATGATCATTTAATGGTTGATCTTTTGTGCTAATATTGATGGTTTTACAATTTTTTCTTGTTGAAAGTGAACCATCATATCACCTTTTGGTCCATACCATTTAATTTCATTATTGGATTATGGTAGTCCCCACACCAATGCATTATCAACTTGGAGGATTCTTTAAAGTTCATCCACTATTTGATGTCATCATTAGAATCCTTAGTGTTATCTCAAATTTATTGACATTTCCAAGGTTGGCAACAATTATACATTTGGCCACTTCTAGTTTGTTTGGGCCAAGCCATTGGATGAAGTTGATAAACTTGAGTAATGGGTGGGATGATGGATGGTGGGACATTCTTTAATTTGACTTTTTCTAATTTATCATCAACATCAAATGTAAACTTGAATTCTTCCTTTTGGGTTTACCCATGCTACTTGATTGGGGACATTTGTAATATAAGTTTGTCTTCATGTCAACTCAAAATCAAGATTCCTTTACCCCAATCATTTTTTGCTTTGGTGTGATACAACCAAGGTCTTCCCAACAATATTGGATAAGGAAATGTTGAAGTTAGTATCAACTCAAGAACAAACACAATGTAATCAATCTTGTGTTCAATATCAGCCTCCCCAATTGATATATCTCGTGTTCCTCCTTATTGTCTTGGTGGTCTTCCCACTTTTGGTGGACCTTTCATTGGGTTTACTAGTGGCTTGATATGTAATGTTGGTACTATAACTTTTATCAATGATTTTAGAATTGGCCCATTGGTAAGGCCCAAAGATGTTGCATTTGTTTCAATTATTGGTCACATTACTAGTTTGACACCAATAATTAATTCTTGTTTTTCCAATGGATAGACATTGACTTCTTTATTTGTACAAATATTTCTTCATTTTCATTTGTATGGTTGGTTTCAAAATTATGGATTAGTTTTCCCCCCCTCTTACCATAAGTCAACATTGCTTGTACCTCTTTTGACTTTGATTTTCCAATCTTAATTTCTTTAGGTAAGCCATTATTACTATTTTGGTTCAACTCCACTTGTTCATTGTTGGATGAAATTTTTAATTGCATGTGTTGTTTTGGTGCCTTTTCTTTCAAAATGGGCATACAAGCCTTTACCAATCTCACTTCTTTATTATATGCAATATAATCTCTTAGATTGGGGATCTTTGTAATTAGTGTCTCTCCCATTGAATGTGGTCTGTGTTGCACATTGGAAAAAATCTTTTGGCATTGGGTTGTAATATGACTTTGTTCACCATATCAACCACATAATGGCACACAACATTCAGGTGCCTTTGGATTATAAACACTCATTGGCATAATGGCCTATATTTCTACATCTCCAACATACTACCAATTTGTTATGGAAGAATCAACCCCATATTGGCATTCACTTGGTTTACATCCAAACTTGTTTTTTGATTTGTTGGTTTATTTGGGGTAAGCACCATAACTACTTATAAATGCCAACATTGTAATATTGTGTGGTGTTTACTACAATAGTCCCATTTGTTATCTACTACATTAGGCACCAATTGGGGTGATGGGCATTTTTTTGGCAAGATGGCCATAAGCTTTACAATTATCACACTAAATATTGGGTTGTTGATTGGTTAATTTGGTCATCCTTCTTTTTTATTGGGTAATTGAATTCACAATTCTTCTAATTTACTTGTTAATGTTAATATCTTGTCCTCTTGATGATTTCAGATGGGCATTGGTACCAATGGTAATTAAGATCCAATAGTGGAAATAGAATATACATTCCCACTAATATTGATTGGTACATTGGGGGTTGTGAATTATTGTATTGGCATTGCTAAACTAGGAAATTGATGAGTTGATGTCTAATTGCTTCTAGTCATTGGGGTGGAATTGGGTAAATAATATGCAATAAATATATTTTCCCACAATTTGGCTTGGTTGATGGTCACTTGCAAGTTTGTTGGCATGAACTTCATTAATCCAAAAGGTCGCAATCTTTCAATAAATAACCCCATTTGCATGTGGTTGGGTATATTATGATTATTCCATCTTTTTAATAAGGTGCAAATGACATATCATGAGCCACACTTGCCCCTTTGGGTGACTACTTATTAGGTGTTTATTTTGAAATATTTTTGGAATATTTTGAACAAAAGTCTTTAAAAAATCTTGAAAAATCTTGAAATTTTTCATCACATTATTACCTTAAACCCATCCTTCAAAATGATCCAATTTTGAAAAGTTCCATGGGCTTGTTTATTAAACCACTAGAATGCCAAATCTTTTAAAGGTACATTAGAAATATTATTTTCCAATGTTCATTGGTCCTAGCATCATTTGCAATGCATGCGATCATGAATTGAACATGATGTTTATCAAAATTTGAACCTTGTTGCCAAATAAATAAAGGTAAAGGTGCAACATTGATTAGCATATCATTTAGTTGTCCTTGAAATGGTGTATGTGAATTTTAAAATAAACACATGAGGAATGAGTATAATTATTTGTTGCGTGTATAGTGAAAATATTTTGTTTTGTTTTTTAAAAACATACATTTGAAGACCAAGAATATTTATTATGAAATATGAATTGAGTAGTTTTGAATATCGTCAAATGATTATTGGTAAAACATATGAAAGTTACACAAGTTGGAATGCTTGAATTTCAAATTGAAAACACCATGAGTTTTTAAAGTTGTTTTGTTGAATTTGGATTAACAAAATTATAGTGAAAGGTTTTTTTTTAAATCACAATTAGTACAATTGATTGTAGATTCTTCAATTTCAAACATTAATAAAGTACATTGTGTGGTTGAAGAGGGGAGGCTTTATAGATATATTTATAATTAAGTAACCATTTTATCACATTTTTATAATTAATGTGCATGGGAAGTTATATGTTCTATGATCATGAACTCATTGTTTGTGAAGAACATGATGAGTTTTAGCTTTCATGGTAGGATCAAGCTCAAAAGGAGCTTGATTTTAAGTTGAAAAAGAAAGAAACAAAATTTAGGTAATTGTTGAAATTTTTCAATTATTGTCATTGCAACTTTTGTGGGAGTTATACTTTGAAACTAATGGATTATGGATATAATGCAACAAAACAATATTTAAAAGTTGCTTCAAGTTTTATTTACACCAACACTTGTTCAGTCATTCAATCTTTTGCTTGAAGTGCATGTCATAATGGAAATTCCCTCCTTTCACAATTGAATCCCCTATATTAGTTCACATAATTTGAAGTTTTCATGATTAAAACTTAAAATGATCCAAAATTTCTTCATATGATAATTAACTCTTCATTTATTTCCATTAATTGTCCTTTATCTTTATGGTATAATGAGTGTAAATGGAAAACATCCCATTGAAAAATTACATATAGTTCATTTATTCCCAAACTACTAGTAATCTAATTCAAGTCTAAAAATTTACTTCCAAATAATGTTGTGACAAAATCAATAAGATATAGATGAGTTGAAATAAAATTTTAAACAACATATAGTTAAAAAATTGTTTGCAAAAAATGGCCTTTTCCTTCTAATGCCATCAATGGGTTGTTTCTTTCTTTAGCACCACAAACTATAGGTTTGAAGATGGCATCAAGTCAATTGAACTTTTGGTAAATACAATAAATCTTATCAACACACATTAGTATGCCATTAAAAGTCCTCCATTGATTCTTTAAGGTGAAATGCATTTTCAATCACCACTATGTTAGCATTCATTGAAGATTAAATAATATTAATCGTTCATAATACTTAGAATTACAAAATCTTGCGGTTCTTGAACAAGTACAGTTAGATAAATCACTTAGTATGAATGTATACAACTTAAAGCTTCAAATTCCAATCATTAGGTGTGGGAAAAATAATATATATAGTTTGATTTCTTTAGTAACTTTATGGGAAAGTAAACTTAAAACAACAACAAATACCATTGTAAAATTACTATACATTCAATGCTTTTACTTCAATGATTTAAAAAAAAAAAAATCTTCACTATGGTGCATTGATTATCAAATTTTGGATTGTACAAATGAGTTTCAGGTAGTTTTTTCTAAATGCAAATAGTTGTTGACTTTTTTTAATAATGTATGTTTTGTTTCAAATATGCATGAAATATGTTCTAACAAAGAGAAAGTCCAATTTGTTTGTATGATGTACTTGAATATACAATGATTTTTATATCCTAACTTAGCACATATCTATTTAATTAATTTTTCTAATGAAAACATAAGTTTGAACACCATATTAGCCAATTTATTTCAAATGTACTTATTACCACTTTTATTATACTAAAATTCTTCAAATTTTGTGTCTAACAAGTACTGTAAACTCAATAGAATGCACAATGGTTTCATAAAAAATATAAGTAGATTTTGCATATAATTTCTTGTGTTTATGTCAAAAGTTGTTTCATTTTAAAACTTGATTTTGCAATGTCTATGTTTTTGGTATACTTTATCACACTTTTATTCAACTTAGGTATAACATTTCATGAGTTTGTAGATTTTTATAAATATTAAAATATTTGAATTGCCCATGTCATGAACACCATTAGGTTGTCCTAGCATAAGCAATCGCTCCAAAAACTCTTATCTACATCATCAATTCTTTGCATGGTCACAACAAAAGAGCCTTTGAAATTATAGACTTGTGCAATAATAATCCTCATGTATGGGAGAGAAAAACTAAAGAATTTGTGAAAACCATCAATGATGCATGCAATTTGTTAAATGCCACTTAGATTTCTAAATCTTTGCATGATGGATTTCAAACGTTGTTAAGAATGAGTAAACATGATATGATAAAACTTATTCTTGTTTGGAAAAATGTTTGATGTACTTCTGATTAGTGAAAGTGCTTACATTCTAAAGATTAGTTATTAACTTTGGTCTCATTCCATGAGCTAGTCTATATGAAATAATCTTCACCATTGCGCAAATAGGAAGAGGTTATCTCACAAAAACTGGTGATTGGATAATGAAAGGTTTAATATGTTGGACACGACTAAGGATAAGAAAACCACATCTTTCCCATTTTTTTTAAAAAAAAAGAAAAGAAGGAAAAAAAACCCCAATGAATTTTTTTAAAAAGGGAAAAGGGAGGGTGCAACAAAGGAAGAATCAACCCCAAAAAAAAGGAGGGAAAAAATTGAAGGGAAAATGAAAAGAAATGAATAACTAAAAAATGAAAGAAATGAATAACAGAAGAATTTTATTTTATTTTATTTATTAAAAAAAAGCCGGGCACCTGCCCAGGTCACGCTGGCCCTGAGGAGCGCATGGCGGGCACAGAGCACGCTGGCGAAAAGTTCTGCCAGCTGGCGGGGCCGGCAGCTGCTTATGTATGCAGGTCAAGAATCGATGGCTGGGATTTGCCGATACTCCCAACTTTTTGTGCTTTTGTACCGACCGTTACAGACAGCTGTAATCAGAGGAGGATGTGTCATTGATCTTGATAATCGAACGGTTTATATTGAGGTTATTCGGCGAAAGCGCTGCTTGCGAGGCCACAAGTGTGAAACCGGCTCTTGTAATGGAGAGAGGGAAAAGCTCTGCCCCGCTTGTGGGCGATGGCGTCCCGTGTTTTGCAAGCCCAGAATTACAGCTCCATGATCGATGGAGAAGCAAAGCACTGGGGTGTAGCGGGTAGCGGGTATAGTAATAGGAGCACGAAAACCAGTTTCTGAGCAGGAGGAGAAAGTGAGATGGAATTCTATAGAATAGTTTGCTGGGATTCAGGTGTTGCAACAACAACAGCAGCTTAATAAGCAACTGTGACCTGATCTTGCCTTAGGTTATGCTTAGTACTCTGTAGTGTGTTGTTGCAATCTGTTAGTTTGTTGTTCCTCGTTTCTACAAGTGGGATTAGTCAGAGGTGATATCGATTCTCATTAATGGGTCTGGCTGGGTACAGAGTTATCATCTTGTGTTGTATTATGTATGTATGAGATGATTGTAGCTTGATTAGCATCCAAAGTCCAGGACTACTAGTGTTAATTTCCATTTGTGCTGGATAATCAGCAACAAGGTGTTGTATGTAAATGGAGCAGCATCAAAACATGAAAGCCATGAGTATTCTCAGCATCACTGCCTGGCAACTTCCTGCTTCCACCAACTGGCATTAGGCCCTTTCTCTCTTTTGTACAGACCTGCTGAAATTGTTTTAGTGTATTTGGATGGCATGTTCTACACTGAAATTTGACTTCTGAGAAATTGCAGGGCATTCTGTTTTGGGGAGATATCTCTCATTTTTCCAAGCAGTTTCTTCCATCTTTTGGAGGTATCTTCCATTTTTTCACAAATTTTGTCTGGTTTTTTACATGGGGTAAGGCCCTCGATTGAGGACATTATCAGAAGAGAGTCTGTGCTTGGCATCCACCTCACACAGCCCCTTCTTATCGTAATGCCCTTGACCTCAGGCCTTATCCTACTTGCATGCCCCTTCTTTTACCCGCCTCAAAACAATTGGCTGACCGCAAGTGAAAGTAAACTGAGCTCACAAATAAATATGAGCTCAGTAGGATGGGGAGAACCTAATGAACTCTTTATACCTTTGGATCCAACATCCCATGTTTCTGGGCCAGAATTTTGAAGACATGCATGCACAGTGACTTGGAATTTTCCAAAGGATGAGTGCTGACTGAATCATAGATAGTAAGTAACATCATGTGTGAATGCAGTATGTGAAATGGACCCATGATATGATCTGCATTCGGATGAGTAGGAGGCTGAGATGATTTGTATTACCACAAAGCTTTGACATTTGGAACATGTACATGTGTTTGGAGGTACTTGCACTGCACTTGCAATTTGTGAGACTTCAAATGCATCTCATTATCACCATTTGGTGGGTAAAAAAACTTAAGATAGATTTCTTATGGGATCTGGTGTATACAAATTGGCTTTGTTGCAACCAATCCACCCAAAAGTATGAGGACTATATTGTGTTTTGGAGAACAAAACTTAATATGAAATTTAAGATTTTAGTATTTAAGTAAAGTTATGCACCTTCAAGCTGGGAGGGGTTGCAGAGTAGGTTGGGAGGTCTGACAGGGTTGCAAAGAGGGGCTACTATATATCAAGGGATCAAGGGACGCTATGAACAAATTCACATATCAAATGAAAGTAGCAACCTCTAGTCACAAATGTGCAGCATCCAAAAGTGTGGGAAGGGATCAGAAGCGTCACAGAAGCCTGATGACCATAAAGTGGACATCTTCTACTCAGGAATATGTTCACAGCACAAGCTAGACAGGTGAACCAAAAGGTCTTCGCTGGAGTTTCTTTGAGGGATGGATTTGTGGTTTTCATTTTGCAAAACCTTGATCATATATTGAAAAAACTGCCCTCCAATGCTTTTTACATACTACCAATACTGAGGCTTTCAGAACATATGACACATGATGATGCCTGGCATTGATTTAGCATTTCCACTTGATCAGATGGTATTTTTACATAGGGTTGGTTCTGGGGATTTCATCTGTTAAAATATAATCCTCTCTGGTTATTTCAGGTCCTCTTGTCATATCTAAGTTTGTTGACCCATTCCCCTGCATCTAACAGGTTCACTCCAGTTTCAATCAAAGTCAGGCCAATTTGAAATCTTGGTTTCCATGCATTTGCAATTCATTCATGCTCTGGATCTTCAAAGATTATCTTTCAAATGACAAAAGTCTTACTGCATTCTCTCATAGTATAAACTTAGCACAAGGATATATATATATGTATGAGCCTAACTTTGAGGTTCCTGCCTGAGATGACTCTATTTCATGAATGCCCTGCTTCTTGGGTGCTGTCTTACAGTAAGTTGCCTGGAGCAACACTGGTGTGGCCCAAAATGGGGGTCATATACTATGCATGACTATGCTCTCAAATTGTATGCAACAAGATTGCCAGATAACAACTTTGATCTTTTTACAGCAGACTCAAACCATGATGCAAGAACCTTGATGCTTCCATTTCAAAAAGATAAACATAAATCAGAAACAAGTATCCTTGAAGTCTATTGCCTTGTCACAATGTCCTAAAATCTATTTTGTGGATATGATGGGATCAAATCCATCTGGAATATCTCAATTGAACATCATGGGAATTCTTATCAGTTGGAAATTACTCCCTCCCACGTAAATCAGCCAAACATACACATACATTTTCAAACATTCACGACACATATACTATCAACTATTTCAGACACTTATGCCCCAAAGGGTAGTATGATTTGTAAAGGAGTCGAGATCATACCCATCCTATTCCACAGATGCTTCAGCTTGATCTGCAAACTCCCAACACTCACTGAAAAAATATACAGGACCACTGATTACTGAACTCATTTCTCCACAACACACCCTGGAAACTCAATCACCACTTAGCAGATTCTTCTCTCTTCCCAGTGTATTCCACAATCCGTCAGAATGTTTGACAGCCTCATAACATAAACAAATTCACTGCTGACTGGATTCTCTTCACAAACACAAATAGTTTATCAAGCATACATATGCACTGACAACAATAAATTGCCATCACAAGACAACACTTTTTTCTGCAGTATCCCACTGGAATCTTACCTATCTTCCCACATAACAGCACATTCAACAAATCAGCATGCCAACTTATCTTCCCACTCAACAACCCTCTAAAATGGTCATCATCTCCCATTCATGATCCACCTACTTTATATAGGAACATATTCAATTCCTCCTTATCACCATTTGTGCAACGGAAACAAAAATAATAACCTAAGTCAGATTTGAACAATGCTCTGGGCTGTTGCAAGAACACTCCTCTTTCTCACAGTTTTTACAAGTTGCATTTTCCAAAAGCTACCATATCACCCCAAACACACCACCAAACTTAATACTTAGCTCTAGATGCCATTTTCTGTGCATCACCTCCTCCACTTATCTCCTCTGATTCCATCTTTCAAGCCATTGCAGCACCGATGCCATATCTCCAGCAGTAGCATTCATGTACACAATCAGACAATACACCAATAGCAGCAGCATCTTCACCATAGCCACCCTTAATAACTCCATCCTGCACACTTCATAAAACACAAAGAACAGAACACTGCATCTATTCTAATGAGAAATCCAAAAAGAACCACACTGGCTCCTCCCAGTTCATGAGGTTGATGTTAATCCCTTCCATCCCTTGAGCTGAGCACGAACCAACTGCCAAAAGTTGATGTAACCCTAGGGCATGAACCTTCTTCGCTATGTCAAGTTCCAGATCAAAGTTTTTTATTTTTCCCCTCTACTATGACCAATTTATCATACAATCTCCATTGTTGATAATATATGAATGGCATGGCCGTTGTGTATAACACACCTTTTTTTTTACTCTTCACGGTTGCCCCTTTTCGTTTTGTCCCATTACATCGGTGTTCAAGGTTGAGTAAAAAATGGCATTTTGGAACCTTGGACACTCAATTCTTCAAAACAATGTGGTCCTATTGAAGTAGGAGTAAAATGAAGATTTATTGAATTTTACAGAATCACAACAATAGATATAGTTCAATGCACTTTACAGGGCCAAATCTAAAAAAACCATTTCATGGATCCTTGATGCTTGGTTCCATGAATGTGGTATGAAAAATCCTATAAAGACTTTGACCAAGCCTCAAATGAAGAAACTCTTCAGGCAAAGACAATTGTGAGAATTCAGCATCGAGACCTCCTAGATTGTTATGCAATCCAATCATAAATAGCAAGTTCATTTTAGATAGGTGCATTTAATATTTGCACAATGGTAACTTTACCAGGTCACATAAGAAGCAAATTTCTTATGGCAATGTCCATTGGTGAAGTTGATGATCTATCCAAACCAATCTAAAACTATGCACAGGAGACCAATCAATCTAAACCCTAAAACCTCAACTATGGGAGGAGAATCACAGTGCTCATCATTATTCATGGGCAAAATTGGGTTGTTTTCTGGTTTTTTAAAAATGGTGTCCTGCAAACTGCATGGACAATTCTTCTCAATCTAGATACTAGGCTGATCACTAGAAAAGCTTGCCAGCAGTCTTTTCCGCAGATGAAAACAAAGGCATGTTGTCACGCCTGCCCAGCTTGAGTGCAATCTTTTGGTGGTACAGCTCTCCATCTTCTCTCTGGCACACGGGGACCCTGATTGTCCTCTGGATGTCTTGCACCATCTGTTCATAGTAACCTGCGCAGTTTCTGTAGAGCTCGAAAATCATTCCAATCTGCCCACCATTTGAGAAGCTAGAACCGAAGACTGCTGCTATGCTGCAGGCTGATGCCAAGGCTGCCAAATGAATCCCTGGCCAGCAGGACCCGAACAAGCTCAAGAGAGCGGCAGAGGCTGCAAGTACCGGAGCCAACATTGCCAATCTCTTGTTATCACGCTCCTTGTTTCTGGCCCAGCCCAAGTAGGTTTCAATGTCCGACTCCTTGAGCTTCTTTGCAGTGTGTTTGAGATCCTCCACCATCTCGTTACTCCACCCATTCACGTTGTTGGCTGGGATTTCCGTTTCGGAGAGGTCTTCGGTAGAGCCAAGGACCGAGGGTACCACTTCCTCGGGGAATTTTACCAACCCATTGGGCGTCAAGGGGAGAGGAAAGGCGACGTCAAGCGCCTCAAGCCTGTCCATCACATCGTCCATGTAGAATTGGACAGCTTTACGCAGCCGTGGATCGATCAGCAAAGTGGTCTCGATGTCCCTAGCCAGCATCTTGAAGAAGCGAGATGCCGTGCGTTTGCTCTTCAGCGAGCTGTGAGGGTTGGAACTTGCTGGCCAAGAACATAAATCTGGACATTGAGAAGGAAAGCTGCCATGGACATGCCGAAGGAGGCACTGGTACTCCCTGCAACCCCATTGTTCATAGCCGCTAGCATGGCTGCTGCGATGGTGGTCATGTTCACTGTCATGTAACATAGCTTGTTCTAGTTATCTCTTTGGACACCAATAATGGCGTGCATCTCGCTGCGATCTTTAGCTGCGAAGGCGATGTTGCGGAGCTGAGCGACCACCCTCGGACCCTCCACTCCATTTCCATCAGTCCAACCTTTGGTGTTGCGCTGGGATGGAGAGCTGGGCGAGCTCGGCGCTACTTGAGTGAACGAATTCCACTCCTTCTCTACCCAGTTGTTGTTATCTCTAGGTCCTACGGCGATGGCAGAAGGTCTTACCAACTTCCAACTCCTACGCTCATGTAGTCCTTGGACAGTCGTGGTCGAGATCCGGATGGGCAGTTGCGTTCTCCCATGTGCAGCAGTGCTGATCAGGCTGGTACTGGTACTATGAACACGACGAGAACTATTGTAACGATCCAGAGCATCAACTTGGTTTCCAGAAAGCAATGTTGCTGAGCGTACTCCAGGGGCACTAGAAGAAAGGGCGCAAGATGCAGCAGCCATGACACTATTGTGCGAGGAGTCTTGGCAGAAGCAGCTCAACAAGATGCGGTAACTTCAAAATTGGAAGAATTGTAAATTAATGGAAATTTTGTTCTTGCAGAAAAAACTGTAGAAAATAGAAAATTGTGGGAGCTAGTATTGGGTGGGGAGGCACAAACTGCGAGAGACAGACAGACAGACAGAGCAACAAGTACTGCAGAAGTATTGCAAGTCTGGTGATGTCTGCAGAGTTGTGAGGTGTGCAGGAAGAACTGAGGCTGTTTATAAAAGCATGGTCAGAGAAGCAAGCGGACTTGCGCAAAGCAGTCCTTCCGTCAAAGGCGAGTATGGAATTGCGCGGGATGGCGAACGTGGGAAGGGCCAGGGTGAACAGTGAACCGGTCGGTACCCACCAGCCCAGAATGAAGAAATCAGGATGGATGGATGGATGGTTATAAGTGGTCAGGAAACAGTTTCCTGTTGGGTCCCAGTTCCCTGGCTAACCATGCTGGTTTTCTCAATGGCTTTTTAACTACCTAACTACTGACTAACAACCCACATAGGTGAGGGCTCTTTTGACTACTACATGCCAACTAACAAACCTGCTTACCTAGTGGTTACCTGTTTTAAACACCTATCTACTTATGTCCTGTAGTACCTCAGTAGCTTTGACACATGTTTGTCAAAATAATTAATTAAATTTGAAATCTTCATTATCAACATATAGAATATTCTTTGAAGATCCAATGTTTTCCATCCCAAAAAATTTGTTATCAGGAAAAAAAAATTAAAAAAAAATAAATAAGCATATTTTTGAAATTTTTTACACTTCTGAAAATAAATGTATTTTAGTGTTCAAGCTGCAAAGGTCATAATAGGGTATATAGAACCCTACTTCCTTCAAAATGGGTTACTAAGGTGAACCAAATATTATTAACTCAGGTGAGGTTTATACACCACTGAGTTATAAGGGGGCAATCCAGTGGATGGTAGTTCACTTGGTTGAGGTGGGGTGCCTTGGATTCCACACTGTTCAATGTGAAAGCAGAGCTGAATTCAAGCAATCTCCTAGTGTGACATCTGCAATGAGAAAAGGGTTGTAACTTTTTTGCCCAATGCTGCCCGGGTCTGGTCTTTTGAAAGAGCCTGCGTTCTGTCAACCAGCAGCACCTACACTGGTGGTAGGGTACCACAGTAAAAACCCAAAAAAAAAATTTGGTTTGATTCTAAACAATTATATACCCTAGTAGCCTAGGGTTAGTTTCCACATTGACAAAACCTATAAATTTTTTTTCCAAAAACTTAATTCGTTTTTATTTTTTTTAAAGATTATTATTTTTTCCATGATCTACTATGATATTGTCACATGAGTAATGAAATTACTTAGAGTGTGTAACCCTATCATAATTATGGTGATTTTTCAACATGTCAATTCTTCATATTTTCACCAAAAATTGGTTTCACTATTTTGAGGATTATTTAATGGTGAAACTGACCTTAGGATAAGGTATATTATATATATCCCATCCATAGACTAAAATCATGGTTCTCATCTAAATTTTACATTTCCTCCAATATTCATTCTTAGAGTGAAGAAAGCCTCACTCAAGAAGGCGAAGAAGGTCCCAGTGTAGTATGTGTGGGTTCACCACCCTTGTTGAGACCAGTTGGTATATGGGTATCAAACAAAATGAATGCAAAACACGAACATTAGGGTTTTGGCACACGCAAAAGTATCTGCAAAATCAGAACCTTATCATGACGGGCATACCCAAGATGGACACCATTTACCTAGTTGTACACATATCAAAAATTTGAATACCCTAGTACCTTGGCCATTTCAACACATGTCCCTCGAATAGTTAATTAATTTTGAAACATGCATTTCAACAAATGGAATATTTCTAAATATCCACTATTTTCCTTCACAATATTTTTTTGATTTTGAAGAAATATTTTTTTGAAAATTTCAACATTTCTGAAAATAGTATAATTAGGGTGGAACTGGCCAAGGTACTCACTCGGGTACCTATCAATCAGAATGAAGTCCTGCCCTTATATGCCCATCCAAGTTGTGTCTGGGCATCATTCCCTGTTTCTTTGAAGAAAAAGATGGATCGGGCTGAGGGCAGACAAGGAAAAAAAGAAGCATGAAGTACTTTTGTACTACCTGCAATAACAAGTATAGGCACATATAATGTTGGGGGCCATAAAAGGAGGGCATTGGTATTTCAAAGCCTTCCCAAAATGAGAAGCCTATATTGATATGCATGTCCACCATGTAGATCATGTGTACCTTCCCCCTATTTGGCCCTTTATCAATGTTTACCACATCCAACATAGAGTGTTGATTATTCTCCCACCCCCCACCCATAAACATGCAGAATTGAAGAGCATAAAATGAGAGACTAATTTAAATGTCATCATGTGCACAAATGGCCCCACAAGGGGGGCTGACCCTACAACTTCTGAAACCAGAGGAAACCCTTAGAGATGAATGTGATGTGTGGATGAAAAAGCATGTTTCATTTTCAACACTTTCAAACATTGTTTTCTTTTTCCAAATTTTTTATATCGCATCATATGCAAGCAACCCAAGAAGGATTTAGAATTAAATTGGGGCAGGTTTTTTGAACCTCTCCAAAATGTAAAAAGATGGTAAGAAAAATCCCCCTCCCCCCCCCCCCTCTTCCT
>Ga0209611_10000127_pt1 | contig 89314 bp, 62 predicted proteins | sample S1TSphgellanicum_3_FD_187693 | JGI IMG/M metagenome (GOLD analysis project Ga0209611, IMG submission 187693) | Host-associated microbial communities from peat moss isolated from Minnesota, USA - S1T2_Fc - Sphagnum magellanicum MG (SPAdes) (version 2) | ecosystem: Host-associated > Plants > Peat... | reverse complement strand
CAAACAGGAATTTTTCTTTAAGAACCAACCCTCTAGTTCTCTTTAGAAGAACTTTTAAAGGGTAGCCTTTTGCCTTCAGAAAGACAATAAGACTGACCATCTGGAAGACAAAAAACTGAACATCAGCATTTGAAAAAGCAAACAAAAACAGCAAGTGGTCGAACTTGAGACCCAAAAAGATTGGTAAGATTTGAATGTTGGTGTAACAAAAAGGCAATCATGTAAAAAGAAGGAAAAATGTCAATGGCCTAGACCAGCTGTGGCTGAATTCTCAAAGCCTTCTTGGCCATAGTGAGGGCGCCATTGAAGCTTTTATTCCCGCCGATAAATCCACTCATGTGTACAAACACACAGCCCTCAATGCTTGCTTCTTTTGATAGTTCCTCATCCCGGAGACCTCGCCATGCCACTGGCAATGGAAGGCGGCTTTCGAATCTCCCTGGTGCTATGGCCACTGCTTGCACTCTCCATTGCTTACTTCGATCATCCTCATAGAGCACATATTTGATCGTTGGCTCAAGCTTCATTTCCTCTTCAAGCTCTGCAAGATGCTGCTTCCACTGTATGAAAACACCAGGAAAACATCAGGATTTGAGTTGGACTTTTCCATTGCACAGATTACAGAATTATGACCAAACTGTTGTGTAGATGATCATGATGATGATATGAATATGCAGCCTATCAAACCATGTTTATCTCATACACAGTAGTATTCAGTTTAATACTTGGCTGGAACAACTGCATAATGTCACATTGTTTGGCTTAAAAAAAATGCTTACTGGGCAGAACTGCTTGAGAACCATGATTTCACCAGTCTCATCTCCCTCCTTCCTTGATGCAATTGACTCAGCTACAATTGTGCGTGCTGGCAACCATGACTTTGCATAGTAACGGATGGACTGTTGTTTCCCCACCAACATCCCATGACATGTATTGTTTTCTCAGATGGCCAGTTTAGTGCATTGGTATTTTCTCTACAATTGCAACAGAACATATATATCTTTCATAAGAATAGAGAAATCTCCATTCTCATGATGAAGGAAAAACAGCAAGGTTAACACTTCCTCAGGAAGCCATAGAAAGAACCAAACAAGGAAAGACAGAACAAACAAAAAACAAAAAACAAACACCAGTATGAACAAAAGTGCCAGTCTCACAACTGTTCAGGGACCATCAACAGTAATATGTATGATAGTGACTTAACTACCACAACTTCCCCACTAACTTCATCGGCTCTCTACAGTGGGTAAAGGCTGGTGACAAGCATCAACCTGCAAACTGAGTTTCTGCTGCAATTCTGGAAGCAATGGGAAGACTCAGCCATACTACTGGCTAGCAACATGCCACAACAAGGACACGGAAAAAAAAGAAAAAAGCAGACTGTTAGAAAGGGAAAGAAAAACTAAAGGAAAGGAAAACAGGGAAAGACTATGAACAAGTCGGCTTACAAGAAGCTCCCCACTTACAAGACCCAAAGCAAAATCATTTTGAAAAAGCCAAAAACGGAAATTCCAAAAAGGAGTTTTTCTTTAATAAGCAACCCTCTAGTTCTCTTTAGAAGAATTTTTAAAGGGTAGCCTTCTACCTTCAGAAAGACAATAAGACTGACCATCTGAAAAACAAAAAACTTATTACAACTACAAGGCCTCAAGAATCTGTAAAATTGACTACTGATAACCCCAGCTTCGCAGTCATCGAGATATTGGAATGAACATGAGGCATTCTAATCATTTCAATACCTGCATACTTTAGTTGAGAGCATTTGTCAAAAATGTCACAGGATAAACCTTGAGGACTTTGTCTCACAGCTAGATCCAAGAAATTACAAGAGAAGCCTTTAGACGTACAATTCAATTCACAAGATGTTTTGGGGTATATGCTGCTACCAAAAGAGCCTTGGTTAAGGTACATGAAATTCTCAAAGTCTGAAAATCAGGAACAAAAAGATCATCCACAAACCTACGAACCAGGGACAATCTATGAAGCACAACAGGGCATGTGTTACTCTTCAAGAGATGCTTAATGAAATCAAACTCATAAGTAAAGAGATAGAAATTTGCCAAATAGACCACACAATTAGTACCCATGGGGATACCAATGCATTGTCTATAAACACCATGACCAAAACAAAGAAACAAATTGTCTAACAAGAAATCCAGCCAAGAGATCAGATCTGAAGCCTCCGCAACTTTAAAGCTATGAAGATTTTCAAACAAATTGATCTCTGATTTATTTTTCAGCCACAAAAACCTAAAGTTCAAAGCTGTTTTTTGAACCATCAAAACCTTAAACAATGAAGCTTCAGCATCCAATTAAACACTTTATTTATCAGAACTCTCATACGAGCTTTTAGATCCATTAAGTCAATTTTAGTGTATAGAGTTGAGAAATCAAAAGACTGCAACAGAAGTGGGAAAGCTTCATCAACTTCAGATCTCAAAAGATTAAGTTTATTTATTACCTCCACCACTCCTGTAGAGTCATTGAGAATCCAACTACTAACACAAGGAACATCTGCCTTTTTCAGTTTAGACACCCAAAGGTCATTGACTGCAGGAAACATAGCTTTGAAGAAAGAACTCAGCCACTTAGAAACTTCAGTAAGAAAAGTAGAGCTGGCTGCAGCAGAACATATAGCAGAGAAACCTCTACAACCATACTTTGAAGGTAATGTGACAATGAGTGCAGTCATAACCTCATGAGAGTCCCTCACATGGTGTCAGACCTTCACAACCTTCATCACAAATAGCAGTGATGAGCTGTTGTGACTACCTACCCACAGACTTCATCAGCTCCCTATGGTGGGTGTAGATAAGCTTATTATAAGCTGCTCAAAACTGTGGGCAAACAATTATACAAAATCTGCAACCTGAGCACATTTCCAGAAGCAATGAGAAGACTCAATCATGATGTTAACTAGCATTCAAGAGACATAGCTAGCTAATCTACAATCAAAGCAGAACTTAATATGGACACATCATCACACTCCTATCATCATCATGAGGAGTTTTGTGGTTTAGAAATTACCTCCAAGAACTCACTGCCAGCAATGCCCATGGCCTTGTGAAAAGCCTGATCCTCACTCTCAGGGCTTTGGTCCTCCATCCAATCTGGGTTGAGCCGTCCCACTCGTGCTGACAAATTTGTGTCATTTGCATACCTGGGTGGCTTATCAGTATCAAATTGGTTGATGCCATTGTCTATACCATCTATACCCTGCAAAGATCAAACACAACATGTGTTCATAAGAATGTAGTCATTGTCAGGCCAGTTCTCTTCCCTAAACCAACACTGTAAAAACACCTTGATGAAGCTCTGAAAGTCTTTACCATTTTGCCTTCTGAAGATTACTACTGTTAAAGCCCACGTTCTGAAAGTCAAGGTGTACGATCACACAAATCACACCAAAGCTGCCCAGTGCTCTTACTGCAGAGTGACAAAGATTGTTTTCATTTTCCCTTTTGAAATCAGAATACATTTACCACAAATGGACACTCAATCATCAATCTTCAAACTGTCCTGGTTGTAGAATTGTGATGGTGCTTCCATCAATGCTGAATCAGTGTCATTCTTCTCTTGTAGGCATTGCAATGATGATGAAGACATCTCTCTCAGGTTTTCACACACACTACAACAGGGAGGAGCAACTTTTCTGCAAACTTTTCTGGGTTTAGAATGCAAGGAATTGTGTAAGGGTTCTGCGTCTATACCTCAACAAAGCTTTTGTATACAGCCAGAAACACTCGCTGGACATCAGCATGCTCTTTGTCCAAACCGAGCTCCTTGGCTATGATTTCTTCCCCATAATGCTGCACGGAAATCTTTGAGTCAGTCTCAGTTGATGGTTTCCTGTAGCACATGGAGGAGATGTGGTTGATACAAAGTAGCAGAGATGTGGTTGAGGGTTTAGGGTTTGGAGATGAAGACAATAACATACCTTGTATACAAGGCCAGCACTACTGAGCTTGGTGACAAATCCATGACCAAAAGCTTGCTCAAAACCTCGCTGATGATGATCATAACGATCTGTTGCAGGGTCGTAAATTCCACCCACATCCAGCACTGCATCCATGGTATCAAGCACCTGGAAAAACTCTCCAAAGGTGCGTGAGAAATCTCATGTTACTTTGACGCAAGAAAAGAAGCCAGAAACCTCAAAAAGGCGGGAGCCAGTGAGAGGAAAGCCTAAACATTTTGCGCTTCAGTTGTTCAGATAATGCTCTAGAATTTCGGAAAAACGTACCTTCTGGTCTCTTGATCGGATAATTTCTGCTTCTTCAAATTTCTTGGTGAGGCGGATCATGAAGCAGCCCAGCACTTCATCGCAATGGAAAGTGCCGTTGTGTGTGCCCACCTTCTTCCCCATCTTTCTCTTCAAGCTTATGACTGGTTCGGTCAAAAGAATTTCACCTGTTTCCTGCTGTCCTGGTGTCGCAACCATAGTCCTCCAGTTACTGGAACTCGAGATGAAGAATCTCTTCTCTATCTCCTCCAAGCTCTGAGTTCGTAACCCTAGAAATGCGGCTCTAAGAGTAGGTCCTTTCTGTAGAGAAAAACTGCACAGTCCTTTCCGCAGAAACATGAGTCTCGAGCAGAAAATGAGCTTTTGCTACAAAAAAAAATCTCAAACAGAAGCAACCTTCCCCTCTTTCTCTTTCTCTCCACTCTAGCTGCCTCAAGAATCCAAGCAACGACCAGCGTAAACCCTAAACCCTACATCTCTCAAACGCAATTCTCCAAACATTAAAAAATGAGTTATGGGATTGACATCATTGCTTCCGTCACTCTTGAGCTTCTCTAAGATGGAAGCAGTAGACAAACTCTTTGCAGAGCAAAGGTTTAGGGTTTTGTGAGGCTCACAGCAACACACACCCTTCTCTCTTCAGATCTTCTTATAGTGTTCTCTTGACGTCCTCCTCCTCGTGTTGTACGTTGTCACAGCGCTCTCACTATGGACAACAGCGACAGGAATACCTTGATCCTCTCTTGCATTTCTCTTCTGTAATCTGTGAATTTGTGCTTCTTGTCTTGTGCAAAGGGATGGCAAAGGGATGGCAAAGGGATGGGCTCCAGATTCCCCTGTTCTACATACTTGTGGTCATGAGTACTATCTTCAAGGATATTGTCTTCCGAGATTGAGTGCTCCAGTAAAGCTCAGAACTTCTTTGTGCTCACATTTTTGGAATTGCAGAAACTCCATCAACATGAGCTCATGAGATCAAGCTGGAGTATTGAGATACCATTGCCCCCATGCCAAGAGCCTCTCCTCATAGGTAATGTTTTCTTTCTTCCTCAATTTGCTTTGTGATCCACTGCACTGATGATTTTCCAGCAGATTGCTTCACTAGTCTCTCCGCACTTTCTACCGAGTGATTTGCAATCTGAATAATGTGTCCTGCTTGCATATCCAAATCTTGAACCTAACCTGGAAATTGGGAACTGATTCTGCAGCAATGTTTGCAAGACTTTGTGGCACAAATCGACTTCAGAGATTTAGCACAAGACAGTCTTTGAAGATAGTACCTACTCATGATTACCACAAGACTTTGATTTTGTAGACCTTGTCTCCAGCTGTTCCTTGCAGCTCGAAATGTGAATGGTATTTGGCATAGCTGATGACTTGCTGTTGCATATTACAACCTGCATGCATCATGTTGCCATTCTCAAGGCATTGGCAACAAGCATGTTGTAACAATTTGTGATATGAACCTAGCTACAAACCCTAATGCTGTTGGCTTCTCAGCTGTAGTAGTCACATCAACGACAAACAACAGGAGCAGCTATTATGCTTGAAATCCACATGGAAAGAAGCCCAAAAGAAGGCTGGGGAGGAGGACTAAGGAATGGGCAGCCAAGGCTGAGCTAGACAGCAGATTGAGGTGGAGAGGTCAGCTACATGGAAACTAATTTAAAGCTAGAATGTGAGATGTTGCCAGAGAGATTGCACACTTTGCTATTCTGCTGCAGCTCTCTTCATCACAGGTGCTGTCATCTTCCTACAGAAGTACCCACAGATGGAAACACCAGCAGAGGACCCTTGCCCAGGGGAGAGGAGGAGAATTGGGTCAGACTTGCAAAGCTTTTTGTTTCCCTTTCCCTGTCAGTTTTGCAGGCTGAATCTTTGTCATCTCTCTTCTCATGCACTAGCTTCATGATATGTCTTCTCTAGAAGAACCATACATTCTCTCATTAGCAGTTGCATTTTTTTACTATGTCTGGCAAAATCAGAGGAGGAAAAGCTCAAAAACTCAGCCACATTGAAGCCCTTCTTCTCAAGTGCATCAGATGATCGTTTCTGTTTTCATAGCATATGTTGATATCAATCAAAAGCTCCTGATTGAAAATGATTGATTGCGTTGCATATTCAAATGGGGCTGATTGATTCTCTGATGGAAGACGAAAAAATGATTCAGAATCAGTTTTGCAGTTTTTCTGTTCTTATGAGGGGTTTGGTCCACACATATCTCAGATGCACTTATGAGTCTTTTGCACAAGCACCAGTCAGACAGGATCCACACCAGAGATTTGGCTTCCATGACCAATCATGGAATGGAGGGGCTGGAAACAGATTCCTTGGGTTGCTGTGTGATTATGGGCATGACATTGCCTTGTTGTGTCAGTCATTCTGATGCACTTTCAGCTGTCTCTGGAGTTTCTGCATGCTTATCGAGATCACACCTGCCTAGAGATTCTAGCTTTCAGTTTGTTTTTCTTTGTATTCTTCAGCTTTTGAAGTCTTGGTTTGTGATCATTCTTGTGGCCAAGGAATATTTGTCTGACTGCAGAATTTGCTTTTTGAGCTCTGGGGGATCATAATTATTGTTGTTTCTCTCTGGAGTTTTCTGCATGGCTTATTAGAGACGCTCATGACGGATACATCTGCGGTGGTTTTTTTCTGATAATCTGCGAGTTGTGAATCATCGTCTGACAAATCAAAGCAAAATTCTGTGTGGCATGATTCACTGAGACTTGTTTTTTGTTCTGTAGTGAAATCTTCCTTTCGCAGATCCATGCGGATGCAAGATCCTTCGTGGCATGATCGCTGAGACCGTTTTGTTTCATTAGCATAATCTTCTTTTGCAGATCCGTGCAGTAGTGACTGCACAAGTGGAAGCTGAAAGGATTTTGCAGGTGGAACGCGGAACCAGGGGCGGCCGAGAGATTTCGATTCCGGCTGTATGTACGTACAAGATCCTCTTAACTTTTTCCTCTTTTCTGTGTTTTGTTCCAGATCGTTACTCCGTCTTTGTGTTCGCTCTTTCATACACACATTCAAGCGAGAAAGGCGCGCGCGGGTGTACGTAGAAAAAGCGACGTAAAGATGAGCTTTTCGCTTCTTTGAGATGATGATCTTCTTCGTTATCGTAATCCAAAACACATGTACATCTCCACGCTGCTGTCGGGAATATTAAATCCGTTCACTCGTGTAAATATCTCCCCTCTCGTGTTTTTCTTCAAAGCAAGCAACACATCTTTTGTATCAAATTCCATTCGCAGAGGTCTTCTGTGTTTCTTCCTTGAGATGTTATCCTTGCAACAGACTCTTCCCCTCCCTTCTCTTCTTCTGTTCGCTCTCTCCCTATCTTGAACAGGATAAAGATATAGAAGCAAACTCGAGATCTGAGCTTTGTACTATTGTAGCGGATGAGGAGGAGACGAGACACATCTTTGCTACTTTTTCCACCTTTCTCCATTTTCTTCTTTGCAGCTGCAACTGAGAGTGATAGTAGTAGCCAAACAAGGGGCATGCGATGAGGTCGAGCTTGATGAGAAAGTTCGGGGTCTGAGCTCCGGGACGCGAAGTATGGCAGCAGGTTTCGCTATGTACAGGGGTTGTTGGGCCGGCCCCAGCAGCAATCTTGTCGACTACTCCATCTTGTTTTACAGCCCTGTCTCCGACGGCAAACGATTGAAAGTCCTCACGAGGAAGCTAAGTTGGCGTGTGAGAGGAAAGCGGGAAAGAGTGAGGTATAAGGAGGAGACTAGGGCATGGAATGTCGCCGCGTGCTCAAGTGTACCTCATGTGAAGCAGGAGGAAAGGCTTAGTAGTAGCTCACGATTAGGAGGAGACGAAGGAGGGAAGAAGGGGGAAGCTGGAGGATTAGGAGAGAATGATGATGATGTTCCTAGCTTCTCACACGGGAAGCTGTTGAGCGAAATCTCTAGCTGGGGAATAGGCGGCCCTGCAAAGCTCTATTTGGAGGTGCATGATCCTCTGCAACTGGCCTCAGCCCTTAGGTCTGCTGCGTCCTTCTTCTAAGATTGGAAACCCAAAAAACTTTGTTGCAATCAGGGCTTGCCTTGGCAGATGTTGCTTATGAGCTGTTGCATCGAAGATTTAGATCATGGAAACGTAGATTAACCATTGGTAATGAATGCATAGAGGAGAAAGAGTTGCTTGGAAATATGTTTGCTGAGGAGCTTGGTACAGAGGTATCATCTTGTTCAGAAACCAGTTTGCTGTTAGTGGGGGATGTGGAAGAGATGAGGAGGAGGAGTGGGAAGTGTTTTGCAGAACAGCTGATGCTGTAGTGCATTGTGACAGGTACTGTCAGAATCACAACATACCATGGTTTGTGGTAGGCAAGGGATCAAATTGCTTGTTTGATGATCGAGGATTTGACGGCTGCATCATACTCAATCGCATCAACTTTGTGGAAGTCTTGGGCAGTGGAGTCTATCGAGTGGGAAGTGGTCATGCCTTCAATATTTTGGGCATGCTTTGCTCCCGTGATGGCTTCTCTGGGCTTGAGTTTGCCAGTGGCATTCCTGGTACAGTGGGCGGTGCCATCTTCATGAATGCTGGTGCTGATGGGCAGGTGTGTGTGAGCCTTGGATTTTCTAGGTTGGTTTGCTTAGGGAATTATCAGCACAAAGAGGAGTTTTGCTTTCCAGCAGGAGACTTTTATAAAATGGTAGTGGCATATCTGAGAGCCAGTTGCTGAAATTGTGCTGCTGCCTCTTAAGATTCTGAATTCTGGATATGTGGTTGCATTAGCCTTACAAACTTTTTGCAGCTTGACAGAGGATACTATGGGCTTTTCTGATTAGCTATGTCTCTTGAGTGCTACCCAACATCATGGCTGAGTCTTTCTGATGCTTCCAGAAATGCAATAGCAACTCAGCATGCAGATGTTTGTATAATGGTTTGTGACCACATTCTTTCTCATGTTATCTTTAAAGCACTGTTTTGGAAATTTCTCTGCAATCTTATATGTATGATGTGGTTGAAGTTTCCAACCAAAATCTTTAGTGGGCTAGTGCAGGAAACAGCAGATGTGTTGCAGTCTGTTGAAATTGTCACTAGTAGTGGAGACTGGTGCATCCTATCTAAAGAAAGAGAGGAGCTAGCATATTCTTATCGCACATCTCCATTTCAGAAGATGAAACACGTAGCTGCAATTGTGGCTGCCACTTTTCAGCTGACACCATGTCCAAATGCCAGACAACGACAGAAACTTTTTCTGGACAGGTACCTTCCTTCCACTTTCTGTTATGCATGTTATAGGCTTAGGAACTGCAACTCAGCACCTGATATCCCTTGTTGTACAACCCACAGTAGGCTAGTGTAAGAAGGTCTCATCTATACAGTCCTCAGAGCAGTATTCTCACACTGACTGCCACAATGGTAATGGCACAGGAGAAGGAGGACACAGCCAGTCACAGAGAGGAGTGCAGGATGTGTTTTCCGCAACCCAGGAACAGGCTGTGAGTCAGCAGGTGCATTGATAGATGCAGCCGGGTTGAAGGGAATGTCCATAGGGGCAGCCAGGGTGTCAGAGAAGCATGCCAACTTTCTTGTTAATGATGGTGCAGCAAGGTCACAAGACATGCAGGCTCTCATTGCATTGGTGAAGAAGCAAGTTTATGAAAAACTGGGTGTGCAGCTGCAGGAGGAAGTGCAATATGTGCCATGCAGTTCATGGGTAGATACTGCTAGTGTACTATTTTAGGTGAGGTTTGAATGAAACTTCCTCAGGTGGAAGCTCATGAGATGCCATTCTTGTTATTTCATTCTACTGGAGCTCACCAGCAGATGAGCAGCTTGCTAATCACTTGCTCAGAATGTGGTGTGATGTGTCATGTAGGAAAAACAGGGTTATTGCAGGTCATTTGCTATTTTGTCCTCTTGAGTGTCATTGTAGAGCCCTTCAAGTTTTGATGCTCCTTGTCATTTTTTGCAGTAGGTTCTGTGGATGTCCATTTCCTAGTTGTGTTTTTCTGTAACCAGAATATTTATTCAATAGCATTCCAGTGCCATCAGCAGGGCACTGTGCATCCTCAGAGCCTTTGAAGGTGATGTTTCCTCTTGACTTTGTAGTCCATCCATATGCAGGGTCATGGAGCATTTGGTTAGATATATGTTTCTTGTTAAGTGCATCACAGGTTTGGTGCTTCATTTGTGGTGGGGCATTTGATCAATTGGAAGCAATTTCACCAGAATTCAAGACCCTTTCATCAAGTTGGTATCGTTACCATGGGGGAGCTCAAGAGGTAATTTCTACAGTGGGGGAATGTCTGGAATGCATCTTTGCAGTCTTTGGGCTTAGTTTTACAACTTGCTGTCTCATCTGTCCATTTCTTGACTTTCTTCTGATGATCAAAAGTTGCTGATTGTTACTCCTCAGTCTTAAGCACACATTCTTTCACAGGAGCCTGACCAACCTATGGCCACTCTTGGGGGAGTATAGATTAGAGCATGGGATAGCTTATCATTTGTCAAGAATACAACTCACTTGAAATTCCAGAGACTATAATATGAATCTCATTTCTTGGGTGTGTTCTGCTTTGAAGTAAGAACAGGCTGCTTTTGCTGTGTTGCAGGTTCAGTGTTTTTCCTCTCCTTTGGTGGTTTATGTCAAGATTTGGACTCTGGATTCATGGAAGCGTCTGTTTTTTGAATGCTAGGTCTTTCATGGTGCTAGGCAACAATTGAGGTGTGGTTCCTCTAATTACCTCCTTAACTGGTCTCATTTGTTGGAAATATCTTTGCCTATCCATCATGCTCCTTGTTGTGTTCCGGTATCTCTCCATCTCTTGTTGAATTTTCAGCAGTGACCTGGGAGGTTCCCTGTGTTCAATTCTCTGTTTGTTTCCAATCCTACCAAGAGCAATTCTACCATTTCACTTTTCTTAAATGTCAACTTTTGAAAGATCCTACCGTCTTCCTCTTGTTGAAATTGGTCTTTCAGTTTGTTCTGCTTTTGTTTCTTTCTGGTTTCCTTGGTTCTTTCAGTTTTAGTTTTCCTTTTATTATCATGTTTGCAAAAAACTTTCATTGTCAGATCTTAAATCTCTATAACCTTATTATTATTGGGCCGTCTCTCAATCCTATTCAGGTTGACTGAAGTTGTGAGTATCAAAGAAGTTTTCAGCACACATTAAGATATGTTTCCTTGGATCAGGTTCAGCAGCAGCAGCAATATAATAATTACTTGCAGACTTTAAGTTGGCCGAAGTTCAGGTTCTTTACTGAGTTTGGTTTTTTATATATGCACAAGACTATGCTTTTCAACAGGGTCAATAAAGAAATATGATTGGTTTTTGTTGGCTGGTCACAGTGGTTCGCCCAGGGGATGATATTTAATCTATCCTCGCCCTACACTGTTGAGAGTGGTAATATATTATTTTATTTCTTTAGTTTTCAATATGTCCAAACAGGTATTAACAAATGCAAACAGGTACTTGCTACCTAGTTACAACATGTGTTCATCAAGTAAGAATCCATGGTACCCCCAAAATGAAAATGTAATTGCATAAGAGTATCAACACAAAAAGCTCTATTCTCCCAAAAGCAAAATTACGAAAATACAAAGAAGTTGGATACCTTGCATATGAAGCTGAAATTCAAATTCAAACTAAATCCTAACCAATACCTAGCAAGTACTCTCTAACTAATATGTTTTTAAAAAGAGCATATTAACCAATAACTTATTAATAACCTACCTGACTAGTCCTCTTTAACTAATATGTAAACAGTATGCATATTAACTAATGAATTATTAATGACCTACCCTGCACACACAGTTTTATGTTTATTGGTGGGCTGGGGAAAAATAGCTTGCACACTATTTGATAGATGGTAAACCCTGATAAAGGCCCACATACTAGGCGTTAGGTGGATTTACTCTTAGCACTTTAATTAATTATACATTCAAAGCATATTCCTACTCATATCACATTCCAGGAACTAGCAATGGGTTTCAAAGCTTCTCACAAAATGGTTGTTTCCACTTAAGTAGTGAATGTCACATTGAAGGTTATCAAAGTTGTAGTTGAGGCCGGTGTCTGAACCGCGGGTGATTGTTTGCCAGTGGTCTTTCTGCCATTCAATAATAACATACTTATAATGGAACGTTTGGATGGAAAAAAAATTGAGTGGTCCCTTTGGTCCATTAGTCTGGAAGGATGGTTTTAGCTATCAAGGGGCTGAACGCAGTTCGGTGTAAAGTTTTTCTGACCACAATTATGTCAGGTTTTGTTTTATCGTTGGGATGAAGTGGCACATTTTAATGCATACAATAGACCAAAACTGGAGGCAAAGAAGTATGGTAATATTTTTGCTATTATGGGTGCCATACAAACTGATCCGTCTTTACTAAATGAAATGTTTGGTCTAGGGGTGATTTGGGTCCATTTTTCCAACCTTTCAAGAACAAGCAAATGGGTTTGGGTTGATTATAGGGATGTTTTGGGACATTTTAAAGAAAATTTCAGCAACAAGAGCAAGGGCAACTATATGGTTGAGCAGGTGAGTTTGTTGCATTTAAAGGCGTGCAACTGACCATTAATAAGAAAAACCCTTACAATACTATAATGCACGAACTTCACCAAAGGCAATTAAAATTTGATCTTTGGACCTAACAAATATACACAATTATTAGCAACCCAAATTCAATCCTTGGATCCTACAAACATTTACTACCAACCCAAATGAAAAACTACAAGTTGATTCTTGAGCAATTTGCATTTCCCACCTAAAAGTTTAGCAAGTTACATGGCCAAAGCTAAAATTGCCTATCCAAGAAAACTCATTTTTTACTCTTAGTTGTGTTTCTACAAAATATGTTGTCCCTACCATATATCACAAAAGATGAATTACAATCCTTCATATAAATTCTACTTCCTAGAATTAAAGAAGGTCAAAGTTCAACAACAAAGGCACATTTTGTAGAGGAGCAAAAATTAAGGTAGAAATTAGATAGAAAAGTGAAAAAAAACAAATCTAATAAGAAACATAGGAATGAAACAAACATACCTAGCAATACCAACACCATGACCAAAAGTAAATATATATATTATAGATCAAGTTTACATAGAAAGGTACACGAAATGCTTATAGATTGTTGGTTTGCACAATCTATTCCATAGAGTTCTAAAGTTGAAAGGAATGCAAAGAGGACCAAATTTCATAAAGTTCAACCTCATTACAACTTCAATTTCATACTCACAACCTGCACATCTACATTAGATGTCATTTTCATGTGGAAAGATTGAGGACTTTTACACATGCATAGATTCTACAAAACCACTAGAGACATGCAATTGCAACATATCTAAATCTAGTTCATTTTCTCATTTCTTGGCTTGTGTTTAGGAAAGAGGGAGGCCTACCACTTGTTGGGCTAAGATGCTAACCCCCCAACTCCTTGGAGTCTAGAACCAAGAAGAGTGAAGAAATGATGAATTTGACTATGTTTTGAAGGTGACGAAGTAACAAGTTGGATCGACTAACATACATGGAAAATGTGCCGCCTATTCTTGAAACATAACAAAGGAAAAAATCAACAAAAGTTAATCAAGTTCCAATGGTTGTAATTAGGGGCAAATGGACATTTGAAACATTGAAGGAAGCAACGGATGTTGTTGAAAAAAGAACTTGCTCTTTACAAAGGGCCAACAAGTCATGGAACATGCCTATGAACTTCTTTGTGGCCATGTGAATGGTCAAATTAAGTCCAAAAAAATGGGATTAGGAAGAACGCTAATAGAATAAGAGGATTCAATAGTCATTGCTTGGACATTAACTATGGATACAGAATGTGGTTTGTCCATATCATTGCACCAATTAAAAATAAAGGTTGATGAACTAACACAAACAAGGCCTACACCATTCCAAAATGGAAACCCAAGGAACATCTAGTGGTTTTGGTTCAAGAGTAAACATCCAAAATTAAAACAAAAGACAAGGTAATGGTCTTGAAGTTTACAAAACATATGGTCTTATTGTTAATTCATGTAGTTCATTTTACAAGAACATGCAAAGACTATATAGTTAACACTACTACTCCACAAATCATATATGGAATTCAAATGAAGCATCCATTCTAGCATGTAAACAATCAAACAAGGATTCTTGTTAAGAAAGGGTCCAATGCAATTTACAACACCATCCCCAAGTCTTGGAAATGGAAAATTATAAAATGCACATTAAATGTAACCGATGAAGTGTTACCAAGATTTTACATATTCAAAAATGAAATATTGATAGACAATCACATTAAACTCTACAAACCAAATACACACATGGAAATGCAAAAAAAGGTTTGGATGATTTATTTTTGTTCAAAAAGTTTTTATCTTTCTTCAAAAGGTTTATTCTAGGTGGAATGTCTCTAACCAATTGACGTTTATTAATTCTAAATGGGTATGGCAGTCATATAACTCTATAGGCAATAGAACATTTGCCCATGAGGTTGGATTAAACATGCTCATTTTACCTTCACATACATTTCATGCCTTGTAACCCTTAAATGTTTCATGTTTTAAATCTTTCAAAATAACATTCGAAAAGGTTAGAATTGTAGCTATGGCCCATAAACAGTTATGTGGAATTAAATAATATCACTTTGGCTAGATGGTGCATCAAGCCTTAAACCAATCAATTACAAAATAAAATATCAAATATGGGTTTAAGGCAATAGGTATATAGCCTTATAATCTAAAAGCAATGGACAAGAAGATTCAATCTTCAACCATTTATACATCAATAACAAAGACTAAAGGAGATGAAGAGGATTACATGTTAGATGATCAACAAAGCATCAAAAACAACAATGTGAAAATAATTTTGCCACTAAAGATTTCCTCCATATGCACACTACATTGATTCATTAGACAATAATGGAAGATTCTTCTACAAGTAGGTCAAAAACTAAACAATTTACTATGTAAATATGCTTCATAGCCCTAAAATGGTAGATGATAGGGCAAAGGAAATGAATGTAATAAACCTTGATGACCTTAGTTCTAATTAGTTGTAAGAAAAATAAACAACTCCAAATCTAACATAGGAAACCATGAATTTTCACAACCTTTTGTCTTTGCTCCATTTGTCTGTAAGACAAATAAGCAAAGGCAAAAAATAATTAGTCAACTAGTCTTAATCACATGTCATGAGCTCTATTGAATACTTAGAAATATTACAAAATAAAACCATAGATTAAAAAAAATTGCGAAAAGAATAGAAAAACAATGCAGAAAGATAAGGAAGAAAAAAAATTTAGAAAAACAACAAATTGTTGACTATTGAAAAATGAATAGTAGGTTGTGCAACTAAAATGCATGCCAAAATTAAATTTGTTGTAGTTTGGTCTACAACAATTGTTAAGGAAGCTAGAGTGATTGATTGCATCAAAAATATCACCTAAGGTATAGGGCACAAGAATCAATTTCATGGGTGTTAATTTTGGGGTCACAACAATAATTCAATAGGAAGGTAAGTAACAAGCAAAAGCTATAATGTTTGCTTGAAGCCACATTGTAACACAATAGTTGTACCATCTTATTGAATAATCAAGACATGACAAAAGGGGGAAGGTGAGGGGCAACAAATAAGGAGGAGGAGTTGTTGCAAACATTTGTTAAACATCAAGAAAAGGAACAATAATAGCTAAGCACTAAGAAGAAAAGTTTAAACAACAATTAAACATCAAGAGGAATAATAACATGTTGAAAATTCAAGCTCAACTACTTAGGTTTCATTAGTTACTAGAGTAGGAAAATAACTAGGTTACTTTCACAAGGTTGAATTACTTTCTTTACTTATATTAGTTTGGTTATTTATGGTTTGGTCTTTTAATTAAATACCTTGGTGTTAATGGTTTGGCTCTTTTTTCTTCATTGCACAAGTTTGTGTATTTCATGTGATAAGAACCTTGAGGAATTCTTGATGTTATGTTCCATGTTGTGAGCATCATGTTTTAATTTCCTTTCAATAAATATTTATGTTTGCACTTGACTAAATCTCCTATTTGTTAACATAACAACAATTCAATACTAAGAAAAGGAGGTCAAGCAAGAACTAAGCACTAGGTATTGGAGGTTACAATACCTAAAGACCGATAAGAAAAGTTTTAATAATAACTAAACATCAATTAAAGGAAGAGCAGTAATAGCTAAACACTAGGAGGAAGAGGGCAAAGAACATTTAAGCACCAAAGGGAAGAGCTTGAATAGTAATTAAACAGCAAGAGGAGGAAGAATAGTAGTTAAGCATTAAGAAGAGGAAGCTGAAAAATAACTAAACACCAAGAAGAGGAATGACAATAGCTAAACACCATGAGTTGAAAGTTGTAGCAACTAAGCAATAGGAAAAGGAGGTTTAACAACAACTAAGTACCAAAAAGAAAAACAATAATAGCTAAGCACCAAAAGGAGGAAATCAAGCAACAATTAAGCACCAAAAAGAGGAGCAACAACAACTAAACATCAAGAACTAAAAATTACAACTAATGTTGGGGCGCAATTCTTGAATGCCCACCCAATTCTTGACCTAATTTTCAGCCCGATTTTAACAATGAAAATGAATTAACACCATTACATGTGAAAACCATATTGAAACTTAATCTCAAGTTCCCACATGAATGAAAACTGGTCATGAAACTAGTTCAAATTTATACATATATATTTTTGGGAGAAATAAACAAGTTTTCTCCTAAAACTTAGATCCAATTTTCATAGTCCATGTATTAATTGGTGTTGTGTTATTCTTGTTGTTCTTCTCACATGGGGCTACTACTTTTCTCCTACTACTACTATTATTTTCCTTTTAATGTTATTGTTTTTCTCCCCTTATTGTCATTATTCTTCTCCCTTTAATGTTATTACTTTTATCCCTCTATTGTTGTTTTTTTCGCATGATGAAGTAATTAAATAATTATTTATTTTATTATTTTATTTCATTTTAATTAATGCAATATTCAATAATCGAGTTCTAAAAATTGGATGTGGAAATTGATTGTTACATGTGAGAACTACCCTATTTGAAAACTACATGAGTTTGAAAACATCAAAAACTTGATGACCTAGTCAAATTTCACCAACTCAATATATATATATATATATAAAGTTTTCATAACATCATGTAAACACCAAAACAAGCCGATTCTCACAAAAAAAAGTGAGAATCGTTTAACATTTGTTACAATGACTAAACACCAAGAAAAGGAATAACAACAACTAAGCACCAAAAGTTGAAGGTTGTAACAACTAAACACTAGGAGGAGGGAATTGAACAACAACTAATTAACATTAAAAGGAGGAGCAATAGTAGTTAATTACCAAAAGAGGAAGATAAAGCAACAATGTTTAAGCATAAAAAAGAGGAATAGTAGTAACTAAACACTTGAAGGAAGAGGTTATAATAGCTAAGCAAAAAGGACGACAACAACAACAACAAAGCACTACAAGGAGGTTGAGTAGCAATTAAACACCAAAAAAAGGATTAACCACAACTAAACACACAAAAAAAAGAAACAACAATTAAACACTAGTCAAAAGGAGGAAGTGCCAACAACTAAACACCAAGTGAAAGAGGAGGAGGAGCTTCATGAGCTTTGACGCAAGGTTACGATTGGGAAACAAGATCGAACCCTTCCATAAGAGGATCAATGAGAATAATTTTTATAATGTAACTTAGTAATAAGGAAAGAGGAGGGGGTTCATTGAAAATAGAATAGGAATTTCTTTTAGCAAAACTCCCACATGCCCACAAACTTGTTGTGCATGGGCATGAAGAGAATTAAGGTTCCTTAAATAGTTAAAAGTTGGTGTTCGTTGATCATAGCCCCTTTGTTTAAATAACTTTTTATCATTGAACACAAATGTGAATGTTGTTACAAAGGATTCTATTCATTTTGTAAATCATCCATCCTAGTGAATTGGGTAGGCAATGTGCATTAATTCACATGGGACTGTTTGTTCATAGGTGGGTGCAAGTACTTTCATGCATTTTCAAGTGTATGAGAGATTTTATTTTTTGTTATTTTGACCCCTCCAACTTTGAATGGCCACATTTTTCTCAATTTTCAACCTTTACAAGTTGTGATTCAAATGGCCATGTATGCACAATTACGAGCTTTACATCTCTTGAGATTACAAAAATAATGAACCACTACTCCAAATGCATGAGACTTCTAATACACTAAGTGTATGGGCACCGACATGTGTACCCTATTTGAACACAAAACATTCAAACCATACTTTTGGCAATATTAAACATTCAAGGCAAAAATCTTTGCCATTTGTGAGTATCTTTTTTCCTCAAAAAAAGTTCAATTTTTTTTTTCCTTGCAAAGATTGTGCTCGATTATAATGATGCCAACCCAATAAACACAAAAAACAAAAAAGGCTCGAAGGACAACAACAAGCAATTGGGTACATTGAATGCAACCAATTTTCTAAGGGTGGAAGCATAGAAAAAAACAAAGAATTCTAGATCCTTGTCAAGATTGAATATAAAGTAATCACAAAATGTGTCATAAAATATATCATGTAATTTGTTTGGGGCTAAAAGACTAAAAGTAATATGATTTTGGAGTTAAGAAAATAATATTCAAATACAACATGTATGATAAAGTAAATAATTGGGTTTAACAAAAAATTCAAATGAGTTTAAATAACTTCAAATAAGTTCACTTTAAAATTAAAAATTACATCTTCCACTTCTATATAAAGTATGTCCAAAACAATTCTAAGATCAAATAGTTGAAACAAAGAGCCTTGAAAAGTGTACCTTATACTATTTTAATTTTTGTCATGTAAGCAAATTCTACAACAATTTTTTTGAAACCTATTTTTTTGATACTTTCAATGATACAATTTTTTTCTCAAACTTTAAGTTTCAAATTTCAAAGACTACACACTTAAAAAGTTCAATAAAAAGGTTTAGAAGGTTTACTATTGGAAAGTTTGTTGTTGTACAACTCTAGAAACATTTTGAGATATATTAGGGTTTGAAGTCCCCATGAAAATTCAATTATAACACAAACCAATTGAAAATCAGGCGTATGTGAGAAAGGCACTGCAAGGTAACGTTTGAACATCAAGAGTTGCCATTTTAAGATTGCACCCAATGGAGGGAGCCTTTTAGTAAACCTATCAACCCTAGTTTTGGCTCTTTTTTTTCTCTATCTTTTGTTTTTTTAACACATGAGCATGCATGCATCATCACAACTTGTCATTGCACATGATTTGCAAATGACTTTGCACTAGAGAAGATGGATTGTCATCATGTGAGGATCAAGGTTTCATGTATTGGAAACATCAACAATTTGTAACATTAGAAAAAATGATGTAATATAACCCTACCAAATAACAAATACATCAATGTATAATGAGCACCATTGTGGCCTCAATCCTTTTGGGTTCATTATATTGCATCCTTGTCTCTCTACCTCATACCATCTTCTAGCAATTGTTTCATAGAATGTGTTGTTTTTCTACTATCCATCTTGTTGTTTTCTAACCACAAGTTTGTAGTGACATTTATTTTGAAATTTTGTTTTTACACAACTATTAGTGATCAAGGTAATGGAAACAAGTGCACCGTTAAAAGATCCTTGGTGTCCTCCAGTTGAAGGTGTTACACTTTTGTCCTCCATCTATTTCTATGATTATCATATCTATTACAAAGGTCTTCTCAAGATCTTTTCAAGATTTTCTATCCAGTTTAGGAATAGGGTTTGAAATAGATCTTGTTTTCAACACTGGATAACCACTTCTTGTTGTGGAATATTGAGATTTTTTTGTAGATAGGCTCAATTAGATATGCACCTTACAACCATTAATAGTGAATTTGTGGTGTTCCAACAGTTGTCGGGCCAAATGACCCTCGAATTGAAGCACTAGGATTAGCTCCTGAGGTATGTTTGACATGAGAAGAAAGAGGGGCATGTATTTCTATGTAGTTTACCATTCAAAATCAAGTATGCTACTTGAAAAGATCTTTACATTTATAAAAATAATATTAGCTTCAACATCTCCTTCTTCATGTGTTCCATGCAATTGTTTTGGAAACTCTCACACATTGGTGTGTGATTCTACTATGGGAAATGAAAATAACTCCTAGTGATGACACTACATGAGGTGGATGTAGAAAGCACTATTAAAGAAGGAAGCTGAAGACCAGATGAACATCAGGGCATTGACTGGAGCTGCACAATACATGGTTGATTTTTTTCCTTCTTTCTCCTTGAACTTTTTCCATATGAATTTAAGGCCCTTTGTCAGATCTATAAGCAAAATTGCTTTAGATTGTACGTATGAAAAAGCCCAACTTGGTGATTATTGCTATTAATTTTTTAATTTTTAAAAAAACTATCATGGACAGGATGCATCTGCATCAACAATTCTATTTAATGGCCTAAAAAAGCTTGCTATTGAAAGGTAAGGCAACTTGCAAATAAGGTATGTTAAAAGCTCTCCTTCTACAATGTTTTTATATCATATTAAAACCCAATCTTCCTTTGCAACGTCTAATAGTGAAAGTTCAAAGTAGCTTGTTTTGGTTAACCTCGTTAACCTTATTGGGATTAAGATTGAGATGTTGAAGTTTCTCATTTTTGGAGAAGTTTTTTAGCCTTTGATTTGGTTAAAACAAAGAAAATATTTATTACTCTTGCCATGCCAAAATTGGAACTGATAACCAAAGGTTCATCATTATCAGGCCTGACAACCCAACTCATTATTTGGCCACATACCTATTTGCAAACAACCCAATGAAACCCTTGACCAAAGATGACCATAAAAAATGCGTGTAAAAGTTTTAGGCTAAGATTTTAAAGGAAAACAAGACACATCAAAGACTAATTACTAAAATGGGAATTTGAGTATGAGAATTAATGAACTCAAGTGTGACAAATGGATTCATGGGTGTGGTAAAACTTATTGTTGATGTTCAGTGTTCAAGAGATGGAATTTGTGGGCCAATTATTGTTGGAAATCTTAGACCAACTCAAATCAAGGCCTAAGTTTTACAGCTTACCATATCAACTTATTTAACCATAATTCTTCATGAACTAGGTGTATGGTACTTATTGCATTGAATTGGGCCATTGCTATTAAAGAATTGCAAAATTCATGGCAAAGCAATGTTCTAGTGCACTAAATGTTTTCCAATGTATAGTAACGCCCAAGGCCATAAACTTTACTGGAATAAGGGCCTGCATGAAGCATTCCTTTTTTTAAATAGCCCCCAAATAATGTAGGATAGATAATATGTTGGGTAAAGTACCATCCAATTACACTAACTAAACTTGTCACCCCATTCTCCTTCAAATTGTGAAATGGAAATGATAATGTATTAATATTTTCTTTACCAACATGTTGGGAAGTCATTCTTATATATTTAGAACAATAACATGCTTGTATGAATCACAAGATTGATACAATTTCAAACACATACAAAAACCAAATTGTTCATGACTAAAAATGCAATAGGATTGTCAAGAGAAAAGATTGGGTTCAATTTTATGGAGTGTGACAGTGATAGGTAATGCATTGTTAATTGGATGTCTAGTAAAGATTCCAAGACATCTTCATGAAGTCTAACATTAAATCGCAAAAGACATCCTACAATGACAACAAAATTATGTGTATAAAAAAATGAAACATATGTGAAATATCTAAAAATTGTGACAACATATTGATATATGTTTATAGGGACCACGTGCACATTGCATGGTTCATTTGTGATAAGGATGTGTCTTTATCACTATCAACACTAACATATAGTCAAGGCAATGTTAGGAAATTAGTTTCATTTCATGTGCATGTATCAACCCAAGTGGTTGTGGATTCAACCCACAACTATATGAATGTAAATTTTTACTCATAATGGGTAGCCAAGCTTTAGTGCGCATCATTGTATGAACTAGTTGTTTACAAGTATGGGAAGGTGGAACCCAAAGGCTCTAGAATCATCTATCACAAGTTTGTGAAACCGCATCTTCCAACAAATTTTTTAAAAAAATTCTAGATTTTGTACAACTAAAAAGGGTAAGAGATTGTCAAACATGGTGATTGAAATGGTGTTTGACATTTAAAAATAAAAAATAAAAATGAAATAATTGTGCAAATAACAATCAAAGGGTGAAAGTAAGAGATTGTCAAACATGGTGATCGAAATGGTGTTTGACATTCTTACAAAAGTAAATAAAAATGAAATAATTATGCAAATAATAATCAAAGGGTGAAAGCACACTATGGGGGGGCCACTTTTGGCACTTTCATGACATGTATGTAAAATATATTTGTGCAAAACATATTGCATTTAATTCTGGGTTTCACTTTTGATATTTAGGCTTGATATTTTGATTTTCACAAAGTTAATGAAATCTAGTATTATTTGAAGAAAATAAATAAATTGTAAAAGCTTAAATTCAAGGAATATTGAATATATTTATGGTATATATAATATAATATAACTTGTTTACGTTTTTTCACTACACTAGGTCTAGGATTGAATTAGTCAACCAAAAAATGTTTGAAATGAGATTTTAAAAAATTTCCCACTTCACATATCTTGTCATTTTCCATTTGAAAATGATAGATGTCAAAATGTTAATTAACCACATAATTATGGTCATAACCCCCAAAAACGCCCATTTGTGATATGATAATTATTAAACTTTTCACATGGCTTAGAAACTTATTCCAATCGTATGGAATCACAATGTTTAATAAATATTACAAATTTCATAAAGATTTCAAATTATGTCTTATCATTTTCTAAATATATTCATTTTTTAATACACAATGACGTACATTTGTTTGCCACGAATATACTTTACAACTTCACAATATAAGTTGGAAAAAATAAAAATCCTTGTGATTGAATTCTTTGTGTTATAATCTACCATATTATGCAATTTTTTTGGAAAAATATGTTCCAATATTACCATGGTTAAAGTTCAAACATGGACACCCTTGGAAAATAATACAATGTGACAACATTTTTTGCCCCGCCTAATGTGTTTTCACCCTAAAATCCGTTGCAATTAATTGCAACTTGATAACACATCATGTTTCAAAATGTGCTCCATTTGTTTCAAAACTTGCCTATTGTTTTATAATTAATACAAGAATGATTAATGAAAGCTAAGGTCACAACTAATTACAATGTGATCTTGAAGATTCAAGGTGTGACCAAGATCATTCAAAATATGTATGAACAAATGCTCAAGTGACACTCTTGGTCATTTTTCCATGAATTTAGTCCTTCAAATTACTAACCTCATTTCTAGAAGTGGCTCCTATTTATGGACATTAGAACATGATGTAGATTTTCCTTTGGGACAAGCACCCTTACTCCAAGCATGTTTTTAATTGCATATTTTAAAACATTGAACTAGAAAAAACATGGGAGCATCCCATGGTTGCCCATTACTTGCTATGTCAAAAGGAGCATGATTTGACTTGTCCCTCTTCCATGCAATGATTCCCACCACTTTTGTTCCATTACCTTCTACCTATTTTCAAAGATAGTTTGCATTGCATGATTTATAAGAGTTTCCTTTGAGCCCTTCAGGTTGATGATAGTGTCGTGTATAGGCTACAACAAACTCAATTATTTTAAATCAACAAAAAGGAGTTTCAAAGAATCCCAATAATGATGCATTTATCCTAAATGCAAAAAACCCTTAACCAACATTCAATCATCAATCCACCTAATGATCAATCTATAAGGTTGCTATTTTGTGTTTATTGTAAACTAAAACAAGTGAAGCATATGGCCTTAGGTTTTACCTAAACATGTAATTTCATTCAAGGAAAATCAATGAAAGGTTGATTATAACAAGCTCCTTGTTAGACCATGCTTGCACATGATCTCAATTAGTGAAGAAATATTGTTTGATGATCACCTAAGAATCACCTAGATGATGCCAAGGATCGATGAAAAAAAGGATGCCCATGCCAATTCAAAGTTTAGGTTTATGTTTCTAATTTGTCACCTAGATTTTACACATCACATGAGAACACAAATTCTGCCCACCACCTTCAATGAGCAAATTTGCAAATTCATCCAATTTTTGAGTGAGTGGTGTATCATTGTCTTCATTTGCAACAACGTGAATCTACACTTGAATCTTCCCTATCTTTGTAGCCATTCTTATTTTTGTAACAACACACACACACACACACACACACACACACATGTGCCATTTGTGACAATAGTACCTACAAACATCATGCATTATTTTCCTTACAATTAATTTTTTTCATCAAACCCTCCTTGAATTTTACCCCACACCAATCATTGCATTCACAAAATGATAAAAGATTTGATAATAGGTTCAATGAAAAATTCAATTCCTATGCCTTCTAATATCTTGTTTACATTTAATAGAGCCATAACAAATGACATAGTAGTTGCAAGGAGAAGAATTTGGCAACAATGTGTCATCAAAATGTTTCATAACAAGCTCCATAAAAGTTTCTTCTACCTTTTTTCCAATTCATTCCAAACCAAAGTGACACACCACATTTCTTTTGCACTAACTATAAACCACAACTCATATCACCTATCCTAATCACTACATGGCTTGTTTCCGTCATCCTATCACATTTTTCAAATGTAAGTGCCAAGTCGTGGCTTTGTAACAACTTTTTCATTTTTAAGGTTTTGAGTTTGCGTTTTGCAGCAAAAGGCCCATTCACTTTGAAGCTTTTCTAATTGCACTCTACAACACCTCTTTGATTCTCAAGGGTTTGTATTTGTGTTTTGCGGGAACCCAATTACATTTTTCTTTGCAATGACAATTTCATTTTTAAATGTTGCATTTGCACTTCACAACTTTAGTTTCATCTAGGTAAGTTTTCACCATCATTTTTTTTTGTTTTCTTGGTTTTTTGCATGATTTTTTGTTTGTCATGCTTGTGATTGTTCATGTTTGAGGCAAGTCTTTGTCTCCTTTTTGTTTTTGTTCTTTTGTAGTTTTTTTTTGCTTGAAAAAACTACAATTTAATTGTTGTTATCTTTTAAATGCGTTGTCATTTTATCATGCTTATGTTACACTTGCACTTCATAGCTTCAAGGTAAGTGCATTACACACGCTAAAATTATGTTGTTTTATTTGCTTTAGGTCTTTATGCTTATGTGAATCCTTGCAAAGTATTACACAAAGCTACCTCTATTGACATGTTTGAATTTTTTATGAAGAAAACTTGGCAAAACATAGAACCCTAACCCTAAAACTTGACCTCACATTAAACCCATGTTCATATGGTTTCCAACTTGACAAAACACATAACCCTAAACACATGTTCACTAGGATATGTGTTTTCATGTATTTTTTGGTGTTTTATGCATGAAACTAAAAGGATGGCATCAAGAAGTGCAACATTTTAGATGATACATGAAGAGGATGAATTTACATCATCAATTAATGTGCCAATCAAACCACAGCCAATTGGATTAAAAGAAGCATTTAATCATGATATGGAAGTAGTTTGGCAAGTTTTCATTCCACAATTCCAAGTTAATGAAAAATTGCGTTACCTTTTTTATTGCATTTCTTATTATTGGGGTTCTATTGTTATTAATGGTGTTGTTACAATAAATTTTTGCAATCCAAAATTTTTATGATGTGTTATGCATGGGACACCCTTTTATAGTCCAAGTTGATGTTAAAAATATGTCCCAAGGGAAGAATAAAGGGTTTCTAAGCTATAACAAAAACTATGGCACAAGTTCATTGAAAAAACATGATTTTAATGAACATCCCAAGGTGTATAGGAGATGGGGATTATTTTTGTTTTAGAAAATTTTGGAAACTATCAATGAAAAATAAGTTGCAACAAAGAAAATAACTATCCCTCCTTTTCATACTGCAATTTTTTTATAGTCACTAGCGTTATACCAAATTTAACCTAGACCAACAGGATTTTTTGGAGCACTTAATGTTGTACATTACGAAAGGATATTGTCCTTTGTCATCCATTGAAATCCATGGCTAAAGCGTTAGTTCTCCACTAATGCAAGCAAGAACATGTTCCATCTTGACAACAATTAGTGAATGAAATCATTCCAAATATTGTGACAAAAACTAAAAAGAAATATGTTCTTTTAGCTTTTGTTTTTTGTATTACATGTACAACCTCTTTCGATCTTTGGATGTTGCATGTTGGTTACGACATATTTGTTATGGTTGTTAGCTTTATCAACAATTCTTAGGAACCCACCCATGTGATTGTTGGCATTTTAAGGATCCAAATATAACTAGTGCAACATGTTAAATGAATTTAGATTTTACTCATTTGGTTTGCTTGACAAAATCATTACCTATGTAAAAAACAAAGGCTTGAATTTGAACACATTAACCAATGTTTTGAAATCTATAGTTTATTGTTCGCTCCTTCAATTACCTACCCCATTTGTAAAATTGTGTTTTGGTCATGCAATGTCAAAGGTAGTTCAATATGCGATTGATGATGTTAAAGTATGTTGTCGCAACCCCACTTTGGCCAAGTGTGGGGGTGAAGCCCAACACTTGGAAAAGTTGGAGGTTTGGAGTCTGTCGGGACTCCCGAATGTTCAGAGCTCGACATCAACGCCCAAAACACCTCACATTGAGGTGTTCTTGATGTCATTGGAAAGGTCTTGAAACGTAGATATCGAAAATGGCCTCGCATTGGCCATTCGGTCATCTACAGCCCCAAGTTATGGGTAAAAGAAGGGCCGGGAGTCAAATTGGCAGTTTGACTCCCGACCACTAAAAGTCGGGAATCGACCTCTTCCCAATGTCGCCTTGAAGAGTGCGACATGGCGTTGGAAAGCTCTCGACAAGAGATACAACTTTGATTCATGACTCGTCCCAATCCGAGCTCGGGGCGAGGAGTTATGGCCGTTCAAAGTTCCGGAAGTCCAGCCGAGACAATTTCGAGACTCCATTTCGGGAGTCCCAACAAAATGTGCCACTTGGATGTAGACTCGGCGACCAGCCACAGAGAATACTATAGGGAGTAAGGTGGTGGCTTACTCCCGAGTCCAAGTCGTGGTGAGTCTTGTGTGTCCAAGTGCCCGTGGTAAGTCCCAACACCTCAGGGTGTCCCGAATGCTAAACTAACCTTTTATGGTTGGTTTTTGGATGCAGATTCATGCTTGATCTACTAGTCCATCTTCCTAGTCTAATCCCTGGGCTCCCAACTCGACCCTCTACCCCTTTTTGGAGTTGAAAGCCGGGAGCGCGCCGTTAAGTCACAATTTCCGCAACTTGATTTTGTGAAACCCTCAAGTGGGTTTCGCCCCGTGACTTAGGAGCGCGTCATATGTCATGGTTTTTCATAAATGAGTTAAAAAGCTACTTGAACATCATTGCAAAAAGCTTTTACTTGGACTAAAAATTTGGGATGTTTGTATCATTACAGGGCTACTAATGAAAATGTTCAAAACTCCTTTGAAGCCACGATTTGCTTCAACAGTTATCTTGTTTCAAAAAATTCTTGAATATCAAAATCCAATTTCTATATGTTATGGATGGTAGCAAGTTTTACCCTTGTCTTCCAAAGTGCAAGTATGCCAAACTTGGGCTATGGCTCAAGTAATTGCCAATACATTGTTTTCAAGTGTTAAACAATGTGTTTACAAGCAAATCAAGGGTATTGGTTGTTGTTAGATGTTTTTACTTTTATTTTCACTTTGTGCATTCGTATGAAATTTGGTGTGGCCAACATTGAAGCTTTGAATCAACAACTAATATGTAATGAATTTGATTCAAAATTGCAAAAATGTAAACAAAGGATGATGATGCAAGTTGTGGGGATATTCTTAGCCTTTTGAATGGCTTACAATCATTCTAAGGCCCAAAACATGCTAAAAATCATGCTTGAAGGTGTGATCATAATCAAAGGAACTAAAAACCATGTTGGACAACCACCAAAACTACTAATTTTATTACATGTATTTATGTGTTGCCAATTTAAGATCATGTTAATCATGGGAAGTTGTGTTAAATGATTCATATGATTTTGAAGTAATTCAAATTAAAAATTCATTTAATTTAATTTTGGGTTTTAGTTTTAGTAAGAGACTTTTGAACTTAATAACATTTTCTTTGGAAACAATCAATTTTACAAAGGACTAAAGTAAAAGATTCTTTTAATAAAGAGATCTTGATGGTAAAAAAATTTAAATGATAGTATCCTACTACCCACACTCAAAAAACACTTGCAATTCAAAGGTTATGGAATTTGAAAATTTAAAAATTCAAAATATGTTTGTTATAAATCTCAAAATTTCAAGAATCATTTATCATGATTAAATGGGGTGTAATGTGCATGACAAATATAAGAAAAGTATATATTATAATGCAAAAAACTAAAACCTAAAGTAGTTAACATGTTTTTGTATCATTTCAAATTATGATAATTTTTTAAGGAAAAGTTTGCACAATTTGAAAAAATCATATTTATTCAACAATGACTAATAAAAAACATGTGTTATATTGAAGCAACTATATGTATTTTTAATAACAAGTTGCAAAAGATTTCATTCAAAATTTTCTTCATATGAAAAAATGAAAAGGATTAAAAAATGACTCATAATCCTTTTAAAGTAATCACATTGGCTCCTCTTAACATGATTTGACTCTCGACCCTTATTAGAAGAACATGAAATGTATTTGGGACCTCATGGGAAGTTCAATTGTTGTTAAAATTGTTACAAAAAATGATGGTAAAATGGTGTGGCCTCTTTTATTGTAAATGTACAATCATTTAAACCATGTTAGGGAACCAACAAAGCTAATAACAACTAAAGATGATGATTTCTTCTTTGGGCAAGTTATGTTGACTAATGATGTAATCATTTCAACTTGAAGAATGAGTTATAATTATTTCAATGGTTACCTATGGGATCAATAGATCACAAGAATTACAATTTCCACATGTTTTTTTTTTTAGTTCATTAAGTGTTTGGCATTGTAGGGTCAAATTTGAGATAGATCAAATCTTTAATGTTGTTAATGTCATCACAAACCTTTGATGGCTAGGATTGGGGATTGAAAATTGAAATTTTGGATTGCCTCATTTTGATGATCAAAAGCTGGCATGATGACACTTATGTTGGCTATGATGGGGCTTGCAAACTTATGAATATGATTGATTTTCTTTCTTTTCAGCCTATTATAATTGAAGAAAATAGTAAAAAAAAAGAGAAATGAAGCCTTTTAAAATAAGACCTTGATTTAGACTTTTGATTTTTTGCAAGTATTCTTACTCATTATAGTTTTAAAAATATATATATTTCATGTGCATGGAGTTTTTGTAAAAATGTTTTGATGGTGGGTTTGTGTTTGTGATTAGGGTAGAGCTCCATATGAACTATTGGTAATGCAAATTCAACATTCAACCTTGACAAGTTATATGCATTAGAAAACATTTTCTTGTTTTCTACAATAATGTTCTAATGACATGGGCAAGATCCTTGATGGTCTTTAGACACGGTTGGGCAATGCAAGGTCAAAAATTGTTGTGGTTTTTTTTTCCCACATGTTTTTTGTTGGTCAATTGCATTATGTTATCCATGTATTGTCATTTTCAAGCTATGTGTTGGTTTTGTTGCTTTTCATTTTATAATGTGCATGTCATTTGATGGCAATTACGTGTGTGTTGCTTGTCATGAACATTGGTCAAGGTAAATGTTTGTGTTGTTTTGTCATATGCATGTGAGGTTAAGTTTTTGAAGGTTTGAATTATTTTATTCTACCACTCCCCATAAGTTTGAGATTTTTTTTTCTATAAGTTACAAGTTAATTTTTCATTATATCCATTCTATCCGTTTGGTGTCCATTTGGTGTCCATTTTGTTTAATTATGTTCATTATGTCCACTTATAGTTAATTTGTCCAATTTTATCCATTGTGTCTATTATTGGTAAGCTCATTGTGGTTTTTGTGAGTCTTGAGTTTGTGTTTTGGGTCTTTATTGTTTTTGTGAGTTTTTTATTTTAGTTTTGTGTCTTGGTTTTTTTTGGTTGTTTATATGAGAATGTTGTTTGGGTTTTTTGTTTATATGTTGTCCATTGTGCACAAAAGCCCTTTCTAAGGAAATATTTCATAAAGTTGAATTTAATTACAACCTTGAATAAAAAGTCATCTTCAAGGATGATCATAGGATGTTAAAACTTTGAGCTTATAGATCAAAACTTCTATATCATTTTTGGTTACAAACACATTATGCATTGTGCACATATGTAATATGCACTTTAACATTTTTTTGTTGTCTATTTATAAGTCTTGAGACAAATGTATGATGCGTGGGAAAGTTAAATGATGAAATCCATGTCAATTTGAATTAAACGGTAACTTTTGAAATCATAATCCTAAATCCTAACCATACCAAAAATTACATCCACTTCAATAACCCTAAACCCTATACCTAATAACTACCATGAGTTGGGAAAAGTAAGTTGAACTATACCCATAGGTTTTGGAACATTCTTTTAAAATTCAAAAATGGGAAATGTAATAAAAGTTATAAAATATTTAATACCTAGGATTGCATGGTCTTTCAATACCCGCACAACACTATAATATACCTCCCAAAACCCAAAAACCAAACCAAAAGACTAAACCTTCAAATTCCTTCATTAATGTTCATCCAACCTAGGTTTAATGATACTTGGAACATGTCTTTTAGCACATTATTAAATTCTTAGCACATTAAAGTTATCCACAAACTAATGCGTTCATGGAGCCCACTTCAATTATCCTTTTTTGTTCTCATGTTGTGTTCATTGTTATTCATAAAGTCATTGGAAGAAGGCACCATCTTTCTAAATTCATATTGAACTTTCCCCCAAGGCGGTACCAAAACATTTTTTTTCCGTTGTTGAGCTACCCACCTCCATAGCTATGGGGATTAAGGGACTAGGGCTAAGGCATTATATAAGGCTGCATGGCTTCATAATATAGGATAAAGGATATAGGTCATGGGTTTAAGGTCTTTTTTTTTTCTTTGGTTTTTGGGTTTGTGTTTGGTATTTTTAGGGTTTAAAATTTAAAGTTTTGTTTTTGGAGTTTTGGGTTTTGTTTCTAGGGTTTAAGATTCTCAATTTCAAGGTTTTTGTTTCATGTTTTTAAGGTTTCACTTTCATAGTTTTGGGGTTGGAGTTTTGGGTTTATGTTTCAGGGTTTGGTATTTTTAGAGTTTCATTTTTTGCATTTAATTTTTAGGGTTTATTTTTTAAGGTTTGTCTTTAATATTTTAGAAGTTTAATTTGTAAGGTTTTGGGGTTTTAATTTAGGGGTTGGGATTTAGGACTTTTGGTTTTAGGGCTTAGGGTTAAGGTTAGAGCTATGGGATTTTGGTTTTAATCTTATTAGGCCTTAGGGTTTGGGTTTTCAAATTGGGGATTGATTTTTAGAGGTTGAAGGGGTTTTTTATATTAAGGTTGAAATTATGAAATTATGAGGTTAAGGTGGGTAACATGGAATCAAATTAATGATAAATTTATGCTTTAAAATGTAATTTAAGGTTCTTTTAGTGTATGTAAAATGATGAAATAAAAAATAGCCCCAAAGGAATGAACTTAGTTGTAGGATAAATGGAATGCAAAATTTTAAAATCTAGATTAAGATTCTTGTGATGGCCATAAAAGGAGGAACTCCTCCTAAACATTTTCTCTTTTCATTTTCATTTAAAAGCAAAAGATGTCTTCTTTAAGTGAGAGTTATGCCTCCTTTTTTAATAGCAGTCATTTTCCTTTATTTCAAGTGATGAAGAGATATTGAAGTATGGAGTAAGAGGACATGGCTATCTTTCATTACATGGTGGTTGTTTGCAACTTTCATGATTTTTTCAATTCACATGAAATGGAGGAAGGACAAAGCAATATGTGGACCCAATGGTTGGCATTTGAAACATCTTGGCTACAATGCAAGTTGCATCGCAATTATTCAAGAATTTGATCAAGTTCATATTGGCAAAATTTGATGATTTGGCATTTCAAGTGGTCACCATAATCTCAACCCATGAATGATTTACATATGAACCTTTTATTTACCTTTTAAGGTTAAGCTTCAAGATCTGATTTTTTTTTTTGGGTTTAAATTTCTTCATCAAGGGTTTAGGGTTTAGTCATTATAGTTGTTTTTAGGGTTAGGGTTTAAGTTGAGGGTTTGATTTTTAATTTTGGTTTCAATTTCTTGATATAAGGTTTAAGGTTTCAACAATTTTAGTTGTTGTTTAGGGTTAGGGCTTAGGGTCTGATCATTATGAGAAAAATGGTGTTTTATAATTGGGCTTGCAATTTAGTTTTTGAGTTGCAATGACCATTTGCAACTCATTGTATTTCTACACCCATGAATGTTGTTGGACAAGTTGAATGAATCGCAACAACTGTTTATGAGATGAGATATTGAAGACAAAACATATTGGTTAAATCTTTTAATTGCACCCTAGTGCAATTTAGTTGCAATTACAAAAACAATTCCACACACTTCATGTTTGATTTTGATTTTGTAATTAATTTGAATTTTATAATAAATCATTTGACATAATTATTTGAAGTATATATATAATATTTATTCATGTATATTTATTATTTGAATTAATTAATATGCTTCAAATAATTAGTTAGTTAGTTAATTAAAATAAATTATTATCAAATAAATAATTTTGATAATTGATGATTTGAATTTAAATATAATTCAATAATTACTCACCTAATTTTTATTTTAAAAATGTTATCTAAATTATTTGAATTAATTCATCAAATTTAAATAGTTAATTAGTTAGTTAGTGAATTTAAATAATTAATTATTTGATGGTTAATCATCCAAATTTAGATATTTATTTATATACTATATGAATTAATTATGAAAAAATTCATTAATTCATAAGAATATTTATCATTCAATAAATAAATATATTATTAGTAAATAAATATATTAATATAAATAAATAAATTATTAACAAATAATTCATTATGAAATATTAGATATTAAATATGAGTTTGAGTAAAACACATCAAGGTATGTATAGACATATCCATAACCCTTAATGAATGTTTAATATAATATACACATTGCTTTCAATTTCAATTTTTTTAATTGTATTGATTAATTTAGATTCAAGGTTAATTATTTAATCTAATTTTTAGTTCATAGTAATTAAATAAATCAAGCCATAAATTATATATATATATATTATCGTGATCTGTAATAATTGAATTAAAAAGAAGGAAAGAAAACGTAATGTATGTAAATGGTGGTTGTGTAATTATCGTCGTGAGCATTTAAAAATCTAGTCTAACTATGGAAGAAACTCTCCCTAACAAAGGAATTCTAGAAAAACTAACAAGAGAAGGGAAGAACTTGGTTTTATATATAGTCATCAACAAGCTAAAATCCTAAACAAGCCATAACTCTAAAACACTTAATATCGTACAATAACCTAAAAACGTACATTAACCTTAGAAGGCATGATTGGCATGCCCATAACCGGCCATCGTGTATGAAGCCATGCATACATGCATGACATCTGTCATGACGTGTAATGTCGTGACATTCGGTGTCGTAAGGGTGTAAATCCATAACAACCTCTACTGAACAAAAATATTAAAACTAGTCAAATGTAGAAACTAATCAACCAAAAAAATATGCACGCACGTATATATACAATGCACAAAAAGAGGTTGAGATGAAATTCTCATGTATCCCCCCCTAAATTTGAGCTGGGGAAAACGTGGCATGGTCTGAATAGAAATCAAGGTGTTGTAGGAGAACATGATGAACAATACCAAATGTCAGCGGGAACTTGATTAAACTCCAGCTTGAGGCAGAATAGATGGTATCCACCATTACAATTATCACAAAACAACATTTGATTAACATTGTTTGTTCTTTGACATACCCGACATGGATAGTCAAGTGGAGGACTCGAAATCAACTTGATGATGGTAGGATTTAAGTTTGGTACATGGTAGGGCACACAATTTTTGGGGTGATCCCAAATTATGCGTTTGTCAGCTCTTTGTCCCTCCAACACACTTGAAGGTTTGATCACCTTAATCCTCATGACAGTGCAATTGGAAGAAGTATTTAAAATATCATTAGGTTGCCGCTTGAAATACACAAAGTCACCAACATCAAATTGTCTCACCTTAGGTTTATAATTGCCACTTCATGTGTGTGCATACCATAAGGTGTTTCGATGCTATGCAATGGACAAGTTTTCCATGGCCATGGGCATAACCCTCTTGAATATAACAACCCTTTCTATGATGATTCTAGCCCAAGTGGTTGGGGAGTCCAAGTCCACAACCTGGTCCATTTGAGCAACAATGGAAGAGGTTAGAATGGGATGCCAAAAAGTAGAAAGTAAGGAGAGAAATGAGACAAAGAGGCGTGTTTGGACATCTTGTAACCCATGGCGATGTAAAGTAGGGCCAGGTCCTAATCCTATTTGTTCTCGGTGAATCACACATCTTTCGAAGTCTTTTCTTGCATGTCTGAACCATTTTCTCTACAAGGCCATCAGCTTGGGGATGATCTTTTAATGTTCGGTGATGGTCAATGAGAGCATGATCAAGTAGGTCTTGGAATTCTCCTTTGAATTTAAATCCTTGATCAGTAAGGCACTTGGCACAAGCCCCGAACCTACTTAGGACTTGTTGTAAAAAAGTTTGGCTGGTGTCGTATGATGACTTCTCTGATAGCACAACAAGCTCGACCCACTTTGAAAAATGTTCAATCATAATCATGATGTAGACATTACCCCTGGAGGTCTATGGTAACTCTCCAGTTAAATCACATGACCAGCGATAGAACATGCCTTCAATAGGGAGTGGAGAAAGCGTGAGTTATTGAGAGGAAAAGGAAGTTCTCACTCTATCACATTGTTCACACCTAGTAATGATGTCTCGAACTTGAGCATACATACCTCTCCAATGGTAATGAGGAGTGAAAAGGCTATAAATATGATTAATTCCAAAGTGTCCAAGCTCCGAGTGTACCTTTTGAATAAGACTAAATCGTTCATGTGGTGGAAAAACCACTTTGTCACCTTGTGGTAAACATCGAACAAGGTGATTGTCCCTCCATGAGTAGCGTTTGGACCGCTGTTATATGCGATTTTGATGATTTGATATAACTTGGGGAGGGTATTCCCCATGTTGAAGAAACCTCAGAGTGTCCAAGTCCTCCCATATATCCACAATGGGATGTTCAACCAGGATACATTGCAATAATGAAAGATAACTAGATCCATAAAATACATGTACTCCTGGAATCTAGTCGAAGTTTTACCTAGCTTCTGAGAAATCTTCAGAGGTAGTGAAGGGTCCTCACGACATGGTATTCGTGTTCTAATGTGTAATACCAGGTCAGTAATAACCTTGAACTCATACTCCTGAAGTATAAGCGCCCAATGAGCTAACTTACCAATAAGCTTGTCATTGGTCATCAACCACTTGATAGGCCGGTGGTCGATATACAAAGTGAACTCGGTGCCATAAAGATAGGGCCTAAAACGTATGACTACCCATACAACAAGAAAACACTCCCCCTCATGTGAAAAGTAGTTGCTCTCAAACTTGTAGTTGTTTTGGGATGCATAGGCGATAACATATTCTTTGCCTTCCTCATGAAGTTGTCCAAGAATAGCACCAATACTAAGAGCATTCCAGTGAGTGTGTAGAATGAAAACCTTGTTGAAATCAGGTTTTCTCAGAATGGGGAACTCTGAAAGCTTTTCCTTGAGTGTGTCGAAAGCTTCCTGAGCCTCTTCACTCCATGTCCGAACAACATCCTTCTTTAACAATGCATAGAAAGGATGAACAATAGTATTGAAATCTTAGACATAAATCCTATAATAATTACATAATCTGATGAAACTCCTCAAAGTGTGAACATCAGTAGGATTGGGCATCTCCAAAATGGCTACTACTTTTTCCCAATGGGCCATAATACCATTTGGCAAAATTTTATGTTTAAAGTAGACTATTGAGGTGACATCAAACTCACACTTTTTAAGATGGATATTCATATTGACTTTGTGGAGCTTCTTGAATAACTTCTCAGCATGAGCCAAGTGCTACAAGAGTCCTTTGCTATGCACTAAGACGTCATCTATGTAGCATTTTAGGAAATCTGCCCTTTCGAAAACCTAGTCCATGACTTGTTGAAAAAAAAAAAGTACATTCTTCAATCTAAAAGGCATCACAAGCCATTCCCATAACTTGTTGCTACCATGGAATGTTGTTTTCTTGCGATCCTTCATAATGAGCATAATTTGGTTGAAGTTTTGCTCCAGATCCACAATTGTGAAGATGTTTGAATCTCCAATGCTATCAAATATTTCTTCAAAGATGGGCATGGGGTACTTATCCTAAGGTGTAACTAGGTTCAAAAGCTTATAATCCCCGCACATCCTTTTTCTCAGTCCAGAATCCAGCTAAATCATTCTTTTCTGGCATTACTATAGCGGTTGTGAAATCAGAACTTGATGGCTAAATGAAACCAGCTTCATGGAGCTCTTTGCATCTTTCATCTACTAGTTCCCATTCATGCTTGCTCAACCTATGCCCCCTTTGATAGATGGGTGTCTCATATGTAAGGTCTATAGAGAATTACATGGTCTTACACCTAAGTCTTTCATTGAGAATGCAAACACATTCTCATATTTAATTAGCAAGTTTGTGACTTGGTTTTTCTCCTTTTTAGTGACATGGTTCCCCATAACGAAAGGGTAGTTGGAAACACATGGAATGGAGTTGGAAAATGTGTTTGAAAAACTTGGTGTATTGGGTTCTCCACTATCTAACTATGCAGATTCATAGAAGGTTGTCATTGTTTCTCCAAAAGATGATGTACTTCCAGGTGTATCAAAAACAACTTGAGTCAAATTACATGGTACCTCTTCCCCCCCCAAACATTAAAAGTGAAATGTTGAGTGTTGAAGATAGGCAAGTGTACTTGGTTAAGATGCCATGTAGTTACATTGCAAGAACTGCAAACTAATTGAATCAATGCTAATGTTATGTACATTTGAAAGAATACACAAGTTACCAACAACCATGTAAGGGAGTTCAAGTCCATGCCTCTCCCTAATAGAGCATTACGTTCCAATCTAGTCACTTTAGTGTGACTAATAGTGCTAGTTTGGAACCCCATAGCCCTTTCTTTTTCTTTTGGGTTTGGTTCATCCCAAGTGGTTGAAGCATGATAATACACTAGGCCTAGTCCATCTCCCTAAAAGGCATGTGCTCCTGGGAAGGAGACAAAGGTTGGCCAAACACCTCTTGGTTTTCCTATTGTGTTTACAAGAAACCAAGGAGATTTCTTTTGCCTTATAACTGGTTGGCAGGAACTCTGATCATCCAATATGTGAGAAACCTACAAGTTGGGGTTTTTGATGGTGTATCTCAAGGAGCCAACTGTAGAACTGAAAGTGGTGCAAGGTTGGTCCACTAGTTGCGCAACCGGTGCACATAGGAATTGCATTGTGCTGCATCAAGTAGGAGTGGCTCTCCAAGGTAATGTTTGACTAACGTGTAGTGTTCATGGACTTTCTCCCTTTGGTCAAGTTGAGAAGGGGTGTTTTCAATTATATAACCAAGCGTAAGAAAAATGGATTGAGCCCAAATGACTAATAGTACCATGTCCATGAAGAGATCAAATCTTGTGTCATTCAAGCTTTCTCCAAATCTAGTTGTTAAAAATCCTTGACATTCCCAACTTGAAATGATGAAGTCCATGGGGTCAAATAATTCCATATGTTTTTTTTGAATTAGTTTTATGTCAGAGGGCAAGAAAGTGAAATTGGCCCTTTCATGGGATGGTTACAAACTGTTGTGGAAATTTGGTTCTCCATCATTCTCGATGCCACCACTTGCCTTGCAATAGGATCAATGTATACGTAAAAATACCTCCAAACCACCATCCCTAACTATAGTAAGGCTTCAAGACCTATACCAATACCACTAAAGAATTCTAGTAATGTAATCCCCTCGTTAGGCAGTGTCTAGGTGATTAGCTAATGAAGTACTAACTTAATCAGTTCGCCATGGCTCTCCATGTTTTCAAAACTAAACAGAGCTTTGACCAAGGACTTGTGAGCTGCTTTGAACTTTTGTAAAACCTTTGGTCCGTGTTGAATGTCCCTAAGAACCACCCTCAAACTTTTAGTAGCTTGGGCATAAGTTGTTTCCTCTTCATCTCCCTCTATCCATTCGTGGCTAGCTTGTTGGATGTAGGAAATGGTGTGTGCTTCTTTGAGCATACAATGGTGAGCCATAGGACTATGGTTCCCATGTAAATCAAGGGGTATGTATTTAGGTGGTGACCATTAGTCTCCCAATCCACTCAATAGTATGCATGCTTGAACCAATTGTCAATTGTGAAACCTGGTGGAAACAGGCCTTTTGCCCAATAAACACATTGTAACTGGTGGCATTGGTGATTAAACATCTAACATGTAGGCAAAGCTCTTGATTTGTACCTTCATTGAAGTTAAGTGCAATCAAATCCGAGCTCTCCCCAAGTACTTCCTTTACGCTCCCACTAGCGGTGTGAATTTGCCACATAGATTTCCGTAGTTTGGAGTCAAACATGCCCATCTTTTTGGCGAATTGAACTCCAAGAATCACTAGTTGGGCACCTATATCAAGAAGTACCACTATGGGTGTATGTCCTCCCACTTGGATTGTTGAGTTATTATTGTCAACAATGGCAATTCCAGTGGTGATGAAAGTTCTCTCACTAAGCACCACCTTTGGAAATGAGTGAGAGACTTTGTGGAAAAAATGGCTATCCACAACAAGTTTGCTGAGTAACAAATCCACAAATGAAGTGTTCTTAGTTCCCTTTTGATATGTGAATGTAAAATCAGAGGTAGGAAAGCCCACTAGTTTAGCCATGCTAAAACTAGTGACCAGATTACGAACGCCATCTGCAACACGTGAGCTAATCGAATGTTTCTCCAAGGTGTTAGATGGGACCCTTATAGCATGTGGATTAGGGATTGGTAGAGGACCTGATGTAGTGTTCAGGGTATCCTTTAGTATTACAATTATGTCCCTAGTGCTTAGCTTCAAATCTTGAAAACAAAACAATGGTGTACTCACAAGATTTTACGCCACTTCATGCATTTGAAGTTGCCACTCCATAAATTGATTAATGGAAAATTGTGTGTTTTCCTGATGTACATGTACTCCTAGGACACGAAAATTTGATGCCCTGGTAGCTTGTGGTGTAGTAGTCTCCTCCCCCTTTGCTAACAAGGTGCGCTCTTCTTCCGTGTTGAAAGGATGAAAAGATTGTGGCACGACTGCTTGAGCTCTTTTAGTCCTGGTAATAGGACTTGAACTAGATGTGAGTCCATCAGTCTAAATTACCTACTTAATGGCAGAAACTCTAAGTGCCACACTAGCCTCTTGTGCCGCGAAATAAGAAGGGCAAAAAAAAGTAGCAAATTTTGGTGTGAAACTAGAATTGTGTGTAATCGAAAGAACATACTTGCCAACCATGGCATCATGTGAAAGGCCATAAAAAAACCTAGGAGGTCCCTTCCGTGATCTTGAACCCTATACATGTTGGGCATGAGTAGCTGGTTAGGAAGACTTGCTTTTTAGACTAGCAATTTGGGCCCTCAATGATTCAATTTCATTTTACAGAGTTTGAATTTGAGCAACATGGGCTTGAAACACCTCCTTATTGTCAACATTGTGTTCTTTTTTTTTAACATTCTTACTTGAATTACCCTTGGTGGGGAAAGCTTGAGTGGAAGGCTAAAGTGCCTTGGCTTTTAATTGAGGGGCAATAGAAGATGTTGGTAGATTTTATCGTGGTAATTGGAGTTACTTCTGTTCTGGGAACTTGTCAAAACAAACATCTTCTCGATGTCCTTCTTTCCCACAATAATCACGAAAGAGATCTTTGGAAGGAATGTTACACTCATTAGCTTTGTGGGTAGGATTGCCACATTAGTTGCAATAAGGTAGGATGGGTGTAGCCAAATGCACCGCTTTAACCCTTGAAGAAGAATGTGATGATCTGGTTGGTGTAGTTGGCATAGGCTAAGGCCTTGAACGTGATGGAAGCCTCATAGTATTAGCCTCATAGTGTAATGAACCAGTTCCAACTTTCAGAAATGTTATACACATCTAACAAAATGTACAAGTCTCCAAATTTTGCAAAAACCCGTTACAAAACCTACACATGGAGTGTCAGAGTACTTTCTAATGAACGAAGATATCGATGGGCAATTTCTAGGTTTGTGATGCTCTGAGTATCCTCTTTAAGCTTAAGAAGCCTCCTATAGAGCATCTTGAGGGTTTCATCCTTTTGCTAAGAGAAGGTGGTGAGCTGTAAAAGTTTTTCAAAACTCTTGATTGGAAATTCCAGCTCAAGAATTCGAAAGAATTCCCCCATTCGATCAACAAAAGCTGGTGCATTAATGGTGGGAGGAATGTTTATGGTATCAGTAATGAATTATTGAGGAAAAAAATTTACTAAAGTAGGTACTAAATCTAGATTATTGGGCACAATCCCATGATGTGCAATGGCAGCTTGCAATGCAACTTGAAAGGCAATGGCAATGGCTATGGCATAAGCTGGATTGAAGATCTGTGTGACACACAGAATCCTTGGAGAATGTTGTTCGTAAACATCTAATGCCTCATAGTGCACATAACAAGCCAGTTGTTTGAATGCGAACACGTTGGTGTAATTAGCGTCATACTTGAGCTCTAATTCACAAATCACAATTGAGAAAGTTCCCTTGAATTCCTTCAAAGAAATGGTACATGGCGTTCCACTGAACTTTTCAATTCTCCCAGAGGAAGTGTTAACCTCCATGGTGTATATGGGTGTAGAGGTCATGGTTTGCAACAAAATATACAATGATGGTGTGAAAGTTGGTGCGATAATAAACATACCCCTCTGATTAACCCCTCCAAATGGACTCTGATGTACTGTTGATGTAATGTAACCTAAACCTGAATTCCTGGTAGGAGTTGTATTAGATGATAGTGGTGCTACAAACGTTTGATGGTACCATCATGAAGATCGTGAGTTCAAAGAAATTGGCTCAATTGATTGTGTGTTACTTCGTAGCTGATACTTTGGCTCTGGCTGAGTGGTAGTGCTCTCATCATCCGAGGACATGGTGTTGTCCCATGCCTCAAGATTTTGTAGCAATACAAAACATTAGCTACGAAGTTCTAACATAACATACGGTTTGAAGAATATGGTGCATCGACAAGGATGATTGCGATGTACAGATGTCGATGGATGGACGTTTGTGGATGGACATCGGTGGATGGAAAGTGCCAGATGGAAAAAACCAGATGGATAGATGGCAATAGACGTCAAATGTCGGACATAACAGAACGAACAATAATTGCGACAAATTGCCCCAACGGCGATGTTGCAGAGCGATTTGTGTCCACGAGCTCTATAGCGATGGCGTGTAGAAAAAAAAAAAATTCTTTTACTTTGTGGGTTTTTTTAAATTATTATTCTCTTCTTCCTTTTTTTCTAGAGTTGCTACAAGGGCTACTCACTACATGATTACAAGTTCAAAAACACAAGAGTGCATAACCTAGATGCTAACCTCTAAACCCGTGTATAAGGAAAGCACGTGTATGTGGGGTTGCATCACCTAGTGCAGATCTTGTACTGCAATCAAACCATGTGTGTGTGTGTGCATGTTCCCAAGACCTAAAGCTAGCAGTAAAACAAGCTTTGGAGCTACTTGCTCCTTCCTCCCTCCAAAGCTCCGGAACTTAGAACTTCACAGATTGTAACTTGTTTCTAGTGTCCATTTTCCCTCACTTACGTTGTTGCTAGTTATGGTTGTTGTTGTTCTTGTTATAGCTACAGTACAAAAGTAGAAAAAGAAAAAGAAGTAGTAGCAACTCGAGAACATAAGAAACCAGCAAGCAAAAAAGACCCAAGAAACTCAAAGCCAGGAAAAATTTGTCGTTTCCAACATTAAGTGACAGAGCAATTTTTCTAAAATTAAATTGAAAAGAAGGAAAGAAAATGTAGTGTATGTAAACGATAGCCATGTAATAGCCATTGTGAGCATTTAAAAATCTAGTCTGATTATCGAGAAAACTCTCCCTAACAAAGGAATTCTAGAAAAACTAATAAGAGAAGGGAAGAGCTTGACCTTTTATATAGTTGTCAACAAGCTGAAACCCTAAACAAGCCATAACCCTGAAACACCTAATAACATACAGTAACCTAAAAATGTACATTAACCCTAAAAGGCATGATTGGCATGCCCGTAACCGACCGTCATGTATGAGGCCATGCATACGAGTATGACAATATATTAATATGCCACAAGATATAACCTTTATGGGTGCCAAAGAACTATTTGCAAAAGAATCGGCTATTATCAATTTTGCATTTGCTTATGTAGTCTAGAAAAAAACTTAGGTGTATAAGCTTTAATACCTTGATATACCTACAATATAAATATTTTAATATAATTTATGTAGCATTGGATCCAATTTGAGGTCTACAAATTCACACTTTATATGGATAGTGAATTGGTAGTATTTTATTAATGGCCACATAATGGCATTGCAATGGCCATTCAATTGTAAAACAATGCCAATATTATGGCCCCATAATGGCACATTTGTAGCAACTAGTGGCATCCAAGTGGCCACATAGTAGCATAGTTGTGGCACAATGGTGGTAGAGTAGTGGCAACTAGAAGTACAATAGTGGCCATTTAGTGGCAACATAATGGCCACCCAACTACACAATCAAATTTCATAGTTGAAAACTGGTTATAGAGCTTATACGTCATTAATGGTGGGAATGTGGGACACATGGTGTAATCACATGTATGAAAATTATATGCTAGTTGCAAAAAAGTTACTCAATGTAGTTTGTTTTTAACACTCCTAATTTAGTTACACATTACAATTACAATGCAACTCCTCAAAAAGTCAAATATAGTCGACTAAATGCATAAATATGGTGTGTATAAATTATTATATATGAAACACATATAGAACTACAGGGCAACTATTGAACAATTAGTTTATTTTTTGAGGTGAAATTTTATTTATTAAATCACTGTATTTATAAAGTATAGTTGCATAGGAATTGTACTTTGGAGGACATAGTTGAAACATGGTTGTACTTGAGTGGTTTTTGAGCTTTAGATGTAATGTGGTGTGATCTCAATGAACATGATTTTTCATAGTGGATTTTTTAAAAAATTGATTTCAAAATTTTCATTTAGGGTTTAAGGTTTAGTCATTTAGTTGTTATTTTAGGGTTTGGTTTAGGGTCTGACTTTTTTGCTTTGATTTCAATTTTCTCATCTAAAGTTTAGGGTTTAATCATTTTAATAAAAAATTAAAGGTTAGGATGTAAGGTCTAACCATGCATGATGCTTTCACTTGTGGAATTGGTCAAAGTTGACTTTGTTTGATGATTTATTATTCATTCCATCATACATTTATGATGCCTTATGGTCAAGATCCATTGGTTGACACTTGAAGAAAAACTTGTTTTGGGTACCCAATTGTAAGATTTGTGAGGATATATTGGGTTCATAGATAGACTCTTGGTTGAGATTTGACAACCTTGGAAAATTGAAACACACAAAACTTGGTTCAATGGTTGAAAGAGGATGCAATGAACAACATAGTCATTTTAAATCATCATGGTTTTTTCATATACATAGACATTGACTATCCCAAGTTCTATCATGATGTGAACAAATCATGACACGAGTGTATATTGATACTTGCACAAATATTTCACACATGGAAATGATTATTTTGAAATTTTTTGGGAGATCTATTGTACTTGGGTGAAAAGATGTTTATTACGCACATGATAACACGATGGGAACTTGCTTTGAATGCAAACCATGCTACGATGTCAACATTCACCAAAATGCATGTAAGTTTTAGAATGCAAATGGAGTGGGGGATTAGTGGGCTAAAAAGAAAATGGAGATGCTTCATGAAGAGGTTTAATTCAACAACTCCAAAGTATATGCATTTCTTTTGAACCATAATTCTCTTCACTAATTTCCCATGTAGGAGGTGGATGGACTTCATAAGTGAGGTTGTTTGGGACCAAAATCCTAACCTAGCTACACATGGTTAGTAGTGAGGGTTCTACTTACATGTCCAAAATTGTTTTAACCTCCAATGTAAATTCCTCCTTTGATATAAAACTTAGATTTTTAGCCACTTTCAAATTGTTGATTTTCACCATTTTCTTCCATTCATTGTTGATTTCCATTTTGCCCATTACGAAATCATTTCAAATCACAACTTAAGTGGAGGCAAAAAAATCTACCACTATTGCCATGCTCGTTGATTGGTTCTTCAAGATTTATACCTTAATCATCATTTGGTCACCATCATTTACAAATGGTTTAAAGTTTTAAAATACATTGAAGATAGGTGGAAAACCTTTAGATTCAAGGGAATTAGAGGGAGTTTTTGTCCTAATTATTCCAACGTTTTATATATGACATCCATCATATTTTAACATCTTTCAAAACATTTTTGGAAGCATATTCGTTTATAGCATGTAGGTAATTTTTTCGATGTCTCCTCTGGAAACATTAATTTTGGGTACTTTGTTTGGTAATAAGCATACATTTGATGTCCATGTTGCCTTAGGAATCAACAACGTCACTTGTTTCTTACCTATGTTGTATGTTGCAAAAATTGTGGTTATATAAAGTGTGGCCATGGTGTTAAGGTGGAAAAATTTCACTAGTTTTTTTTTTGAGGTGCCTTTGTCTTGTGCAAAACAATAGATTCAAACTATTTTGTTTGATTCCAATCATCATTTTCCATGATCTTTATGGCTATCGTGAAGTTTGCCATGCCTATAATCAAATACAAAAACCAAAACAACCATATTGCTTCAAATTGAATCACAAATTCAGTCTTTGGAAATTCAAAACTATTTTTAGATTTGGATAGTTTGGTCATTAGGTCTCTAAACCATTTTCTAGATTTCAAACAATTGGTCATTGGATTTGGTCATTTTGTTTTGGATTTCCAAGCATATAAACCCAAAAAAGTTATATTGGGTTGTGAAATGAGTTATAGACATTTAATCAAGTTTTGGGTTCAATTAACTACTCATACATACCATAATGGATCAAAATAGAAAACTCACATGAGTTGTAGACCTATCTTGCAAGTTTCAAGTTCAAATAACCATCATTTCAACTAAAATGGATCAAAACATAAAGCCCAAATAAGTTGCAATCCTACATTACAAGTTTTAGGTTCAAATAACCATCATACAAACCAAAATGGATCAAAATAGAAAGGCCACATGAATTGCAAACCTATTATATAAATTTCAAGTTCAAACAACTACCACATAAACCATAATAAATCATAACAAAATGGCCACATGAATTGTAAACTTGGGTAAAAATGGGGTAATAGGCACCTTAAACATAACCAATCCTTTTTGACATATTTACAAGACTCATAAATTAAATAATGTTGAAATAATGTGTTTTATTTTGTTACTTGATGATAATAAGTCACTAGATTATTTTGAACAACACAATAATCAAATTATTGTGGTGAATCCAATAACTCTAATTTACTAATAGTAGCAAGAATGTTTGAAAATTACCTTTATTGTTTTAACATAACTTCTAGTGGGTATGTGGGAAATATTCTCATTAATTTAATAGAAGATTTAAAGATTGTTCTAAAAAGGGAGTTGGTAGATTGACTTTGGAAAATAAAGTGACAAAATATGGGAAAGGATAAGGAAAACCCATATGTATATGGGTGGTGGGGAACCTCTTCGAATTAGCCCTCATTTTTGCTATGTTTGTTGGAAAAGAGCTTGGATAGTCTTATTTTCTTTAGTTGTTTTGGTGTGAAGTGCACATTCTTTCTTATGATATTTTTGGGAATTTGTATAGAATGTGAGGAATGGTGATGTACTTGGGTGATTGGAAATGCAAGGAGGAATGTATTCCCAAGGAGGGTTGTTGCATTGTATGTTCATTTCATTTTCTCTAGATTTTATTTTATTTGTGTATTTACATGTAATTAGTTTGGGTTAATATACAATATTATAGTTCACAATTTTCTCTTTTTTCCATTCATTTTCTTATAAATGACCACTAGACAATAGGTGCAACAATATGGAGGGTAACAACAATTAGGGGCAACAACAAGTGGCAAAGGCAACCTATCCTCCTAGGATAGTCTACACCAATGTTGAAACTAAGGGAAGGAAGGTAACTATATAACCCACATATTGGCATTATGGGGTTTTTGTTTTGACTCAAGGACACTTATTGTTTATTTGGAGTGTTCAACTACTTATTATAAAATAATCCCAATGTAAAAGGTCAAAGCATGGTTGGGGTACCAAAAAGGTCTGTTTCATTAAACATATAGTGGACCCCTTCACTTAAACCAATCATTGAAACTTAATGGCACATTCATATTGAAAGTTTGTTTCTTTCATAAATACATACATTGTGAAGGTATTATTTTATGCGTAACATTTCAAATTTGAACAAGTTTAAAGGTTCTTAATAGGTTTTTTAAAAAATTCTAAAATTTTGTTTCATGAGAAGAAAAAAGTTTAACACTAGTAGAAAAAATGTTGTTTGCAACTAAATTTTAATCACAAGTGACACTTGCGCCTAAAAATAAGCATAATAGCAAACTACAAGTTTCAAACAATTGCTAATCACAAATGATGGATGAAATATTTTTTCATAGAATATGAATATGGAGATTTTATACATATATAGGGATGAGTTCTTGCAATTACACTTGTGACTACAATGCACACCAATATGTTCACACATGGTAGCCTAAGAATGTGACACATGGCATCATTTAAAATTTTCAAAAATTTTGTTAAACAAATATATATAGTGTTCAACCATCCAATTAAAGCAATTAAATTATGCCATGTGGTGGCCTAAAATTGTGCCACATGGCAATTCAAGAATGCCTTATAATCATTTAAGGTTAGGTTAAGGTTGGACCACTTATGATAGGCCACATGGCACCTAGGTTAGGCTTAGGTTAGACCACCTAGCCTAGCTAAATGCCTAAAGTACCTAGCCTAATTTTGGGTTAAGCTATTTACAATAGGCCATGTGGCACCTAGACTAAGCCTAGGCCACCTAGCCATAGGTTTTGCCTAGGCAGGTAAGTAGGTCTAGGTCTAAAATTTTTACAACAAAATAATATTTCATTTTAAGTTTAAACTTTTGGGTGGAACCTATGTGATTAACTCCTTCCATATGGCATTTGAAAATATTGAATGTGTTTACTACACCAAACCAACCTACTTATATAGTTTGTAAATTTAAAAGGGAAGACAAACAACATGGGATAAAATTTTAGTTGCAACCTAGTTGCATAGTTGTAACCTAGTTGTAATTATTCCCTAGCACATGTTATACATAGCCTACTTACTAAGTAGCATAAGTTCTTACTAGGTACCTATTTAAATCATGTTTATTTTAAGTACATATTTAAATAGCCTCTACATAATTATTTATTTAAAATACATCTCTAAATAGCCTTTAAATGATTATTTATAATTAAATAACCTTTTAGGTAGCTAGTGGGTATGTAGGTATATATGTATGTATGTACTTAGTAAATAGTTAGGTAGTTAGGTAGATAGGTAGATAAATAGTACATAGGTATGTACATAGTAGGTAGGTAGGTAGGCACCTAGTAAGTAGGTATGTAGGGTGTATGTACATACACTAGTAGAAACCCACCCCCTTTTATAACTATGTTTTCAACTATGTCTTGACTATAAAACATAATTAAAAGTGACAAAAATAGTTACAAAGTATTTTTTGCAATTGAAAGAATATTCTTCTCAATTATAAACCAAAAAAATTAATAACTACAAGTCAATAATGACATTCTAGTTGAAAGTGTTTGCCATGTGTCAACATCACATCAATAACCATCACTAACCATTTTAGTTGCAAACTACCTTACCAACCTAGTCATGAGATGTTGTCAACTTCCCTTGACTAGTGGATGAACTTCATCTATTGACTACATATGACATTAGCAAAATATTTAGTTACGATTTTCAACTATGTCAATTTAACCAATGACGTGGTGACATGTGGCACACCTGAATCATTCCACCATGGATTGGTCATAATAAATATTAAGTCAAGACGTCTCAACTATGTTGCAACTACAATGGTCAATGCATTCAGCCAATGGTGGGATGACATGTATTGTAATTTAATAGGGTTTGGGGTGGACTAATAATTTAATGCCACTTGGCATAACCTATTTTTATAGATGTATGTGGTACCTAATCATAGGTAACCACCTAATTACCTAAGGATGGGTTAGGTCTAAACCTAGGAACCGTAGTCTAGGATTAGGTTAAAGTTAAACCTAGGCACTTAAGCTGAAGTTAAACGTAGGCATTAGGTTAGGCCAATACCTAAGATACAAATAAAATCTTATTTCATTTAATTTAGCCTTTAAAGTTGAGCCTTTTTTGTTTGTTCATCCCAAATGGCTATTACATTTTCATGCTTACTTTGGTTCCCCATCATATTAGTGCATTTGCTTATATATATTTTGGATTATCAAAATGGAAACCAAACAATATGGGACAAATATTTTAGTTGCCACCATGGGAAGACAAGCTTAATAACACACATAGGCCTACAATTAAAAACTTATAGATCTTTTTCATTTTTTGTTTGATTTGAATGATGTAAAAAGCTATGGAAACGTCAAGGTAAGCTCTACATTATCTCTTTAAGCTCTAGAAGCAAAGGAGCAACATAAAAGAAACATAAAACATGTCAAAATTAGATAATGTGTTTATTCCAAAAAAACCCATTATTTTAAAATGTCATATCTTATTCATTTTTTATTCAATTTTAGTGACCTACAAAGTTATGGGTGCACCAAGTTAAAGATTTACATTACTTCTTTAAGCTTCAAATGCAAAGAACCAATAAAGAAAAGCCACAAAAATCATGAATGTACTAAATTGGAATGCGTGAATTAGGCCTCTGATCTAACATTTACCTCGCTTACTTTCAATGCCCATATCTTCTTCATTTTAAAATATATTTTAAGGGTGAAAACATGTTAAAACATACAACAAAATGTACCTGGTAATTTACTTGTCAAACTAACAAGAAATAAAACCAAAACCTATCACAAAATTATTATGCATGCAATTTTTTTAGTTGAATGATTACTAGCAAGATATTTCTTCATTATTATGCATTAATTTTGAAATTTCACATTGTAAAAATAGGTTTAAAGTAGATTTTTAAAAATGTAAGTAACTTTTAAAGCTTATTTTTTATACTAATATTTGGTTCAAGTATGTGTTAAGTATATTGTATCAAAAGGAAAGTAGATGGATTTTTTGGTGTTGCCCTTTAATACGCAATCATCTTTATGTTGTAACTTCATACATGTCTATTTCATTAAAAAAATTAATGAATTTATGAGGAAAAATAGTTGTCTATTTCATCTAATATTGTCTAATTATCATTAAATTTTTTTGAATACTAAGGTATATAAAAACATTGGTACTTACATTGGATAACATTTTGGCTTGGGACATGCTTTTGTGTTGTTTCCTTCAAAGGAAATATCTTTTGACATTGTTTTTCTTTGGTTTGTTTATGAAGTAAACTAATTTAGAATTATTGTAATATATTGGAATACTTTGATAAGGAACATAAACAAACTACGCCACAAAACCTATTGAAGAATAACATTAGAAACTATTCAAATATTTTATATCAATTTCAAAGGTAAAGTAATAAAAAACCATGTTAACATACATATTAGTAACAATATTTTTAACTTATACTTTAATTTGTTGTTGTTGTTGTTGTTGTTGTTGTTGTTGTTGTTATTATTATTATAAATTTAAATTATTATTTAAATGAAAATTTTGCATCCTACAAAAATTTCATTTTTATAAATAAAATTTACATGTAATTTCAATTTAATGAATTTTGATAAAATAACAAATATGAAGTTATCATATGTATAAAAATAATGAACATTAGAGTTCCATAAAAATATTAACTATCTATCATCACTTCATATGTTGAAAACTAAATTTGATTTACACAAAAATAGAAATTACATATATTGAACACATGCAATATTATCAACTTATATTTCAAAATTTTGTTTAATTTTATTTCAAAATTGAATATTATTTTTTGAATGCATTAAAAAATAAAAATTATACATAACCATTCATTTTTACAATAAAAATTACATGTATTTTAATTTTTAATTAATTTTGATCATAATTTTTAATAAGTATTAAACTATCACATGAAAAAATGAATGAACATTAAAATTTCACAATTTAATTATCATTGATTATACATCATTACTTGATATGTCATAAACTAAATTTGATCTACATAAAAATCAAATATTACATGTATGAACATATACAACATTAAATTGCAAATTTATATTCAAGAGAATTTATTCAAATTTTATATGCATTACAAAAATCATGTCACACATAACTATTCATTTATACAAATAAATTTTCATGTAATTTAATGTTTATCATAATTTAGTATAAATATTAACATATATGATATGTATAAAAACAAAGTCATCTATTAATTGTTTAATTGAGTTGAAAGATAGTTGCAACAAAGTTGCAAATGAAATTTCATCCATCCTTTAATACATTTTATTATCCATGCATGTGTTGATGGTGTCACCAAAATAATTGAACATTGGTTAACGTCTTGACTATGTGCCAACTAAAGAACGTTAAATGTCAAAAATATTCCAATAATGACCTTTTACTCAATACATGTTTTTCAATATGTATCAATGTAATAGGCATTTCAACTTATAAACATTGTTGATGTCAAGAATATTCAATGGAATATCGACAAAACACCACCTAGTTGAAAATTGCTTTTAATTATATGAATTTAGTTGATGAGTTGACTTCATTAATAATTGCCATCATTCAATTTTAAAATAAAAAAATTCTAGTTGCAACATAGTTGCAAATCACATCTAGTTGAAAATGTTTTGGTTAAAAAATAGGCATTTTTTACTAGTGATAGTAAGTAGGTAGGTAGGTAGGTAGGTCGGTACCTAGTAATCAAGTGGGTAGGTAGTAGGTATGTAGGTATTTAGTAGGTGTATATAGGTACATATATACTATTAAATAGTCTATATGTGTAGCTATTAGATAACATACATACCTTATGCAACTATAATGTAACTATTTTGGTTGCATGTGCAACTAAACATATATACGATGTTGTAAATAATACAAAGACATCATGAAAAATCAACCTATTGAAAGGATGAAATAAGCCATAGTCACAATTAATAAGGAACACCAAAATTCACCCAAATTTGAAAAATAGTTGCATAGGCAACCATTTGTAGTCGTAGGCAACATTTAGCCACACATGGTCGCACAAGGAATGGTTGTAAACGACAAGATTTCTACTAGTGCAAATATTCACAAGGAATGTTTAAACAATTTATTTTGTTTCAAGATTATTACCACAAACACCTTAGTTGTTAATGTGTGTAAAATGTTTAAGTGTGACAAGAACCAATTGCCCTATTGTGATGTACAAAATTTCAAAAAATGAAGTTCTAGGAATTTTGGGCCATTGATAGAATATGGCCCCACTTGGATAAATTTTACCATTTTTACTTTCATAAGTGAAAACAATAGATATTCTAGATGTTTATATAAAATATGAAGCAAATTTATTTCATTTAACATGAAAAATGAAATAAAAATCTAAATAGGTCATAGGTATAAGGTGAAAAAAAGGTGAATTTGGGAGCCCTAGGAGTGAGTCCTTATGTTTCAAATGGGATACCCCAATCATGTTTGAACCCTAAAAGGTTCTTTTATATTTTTTCTTTTGTTTTATAGTCGATAACCTTCCCCTTGTGTGGATTTGGGATTATTAGGTTCGTGGATATACACTTTTGTATGCCTACTTTTCTAATATATTAATTTAACATCAATTTAAATTTGAAAGTATTTCAATAAATATAAAATGCCTTTTAACACATTTAAAAACTTGTAATCAATGTTTTTGATGCTTAGAAAACATAGTGAAGTACTATAAAGATTTGTCTAAACATTGTTTAAGCATAATGAAATAGTGTAAAAAACATTATCACATTGTGATTTAAGAGGCATTGGTGGTTCCTATTACCTTTTTTTAACCATTTGCTTTACAAGTTTTAAGTTCAAATAATCACCATATAGACAAGAATGGATGAAAATAGAAAGCCCAAATGAACTTCCTTACAATCCATGCAAACTTGCCCTAAAGTTTCAAGTTCACACAACCACCATACATACCAAAATGGATCAAAACAGAAAGGCTACATTAGTTGTAGACTTGCATTACAAGTTTCAAGTTTAAATAACCACCCCATATAAACCAAAATGGATCATAATAGGAATTCCATATGAATTGTAAACCTACCTTACAATTGGTTTCAAATTCAATTAACCACACATACAACCATAATGGATCATAATTGGAATGCCAAATGATTTACAAGCCTCCAAACAAGGTTTCAAGTTTAATCATAAACCCATAGAACTATAATACATCATAATAGATATGCCAATTAGTTATTAGACCTCCCAAGGTTGAAAAAAGTTGCCATATTTGCATTATGTTCATGGTTCGATTCACAATCAAAATGTCAATTGTTAGGATCATTTACAAGCGAAGTTTCAAACAATTGACTTCTAATTGCAAGTGTTGTTTAAAAAATCACTTTAGAAAGCCTTGGGTTGTAATTGTGTGATGTTAAGAAATGTCATATTTCATAATGTTTAAGGCATGTCAATTCACAAACTCGCCCATAACCATTATGCCACCTTTAGTTTACTTGATAGAGGCACCACATCATTGATAGGTCCCATAGGCTATTTTTTAAGAATATGTTCAATCATGAATGCATATGTTAAAAAAAAACATAACATATGTTTAGAGTATTCAAGAGGTTTTCCATGACTATGGAGATGTTTTGGGATACAAGGGTTTGAGGCATAAGTTTTAGAGTTTGTGGAACCAAAACAAGGTCTTATGTTTATGGTATCGAAGGATGTCAAAAGACTTATATTCACATTGTTTCAAGTTTTTTTCAACGATCTTCAAATTAAGGTTAAAAAAAATTCAAAAACCTTGTGGTAACATATGAAAAATGACCACAAAGAAAGGATAAATGCTTGCCAAAAGGAAAAATCTTCAACAAGACAATTAAAAAACTCTTCATCATCTTGTGTACCTTGAGTTACTAAAGCTGTGATCTCTTACATTTGGGTTGAACCTCACCTTAAAAACAAGTTGCAAAGTGGGTGTCATTTGCAAAGCTCAGAATTGAAACTTTTGCATGAACTCCTTTTTAAAATGTTAAGGTCAAACTCCTTGCAACTGTTTTGTATTTTGTTGTGAAAGATTAAAAAGTTGCATTTTGAATAAAATAGAAAGAAGCTAAAGAACATTTCTTTGTGGAGCTTATTCAAGCAACAAAGTTGAGGAGTTTATATGAGATGTGGGCTTTCTTGGTTTGCACATGAGTCAAGGAAGTTCTCTGTGTTTCAGGCCCTCTTGGTCCCATAAGTATTTTTTCAGTGTTGTCATCTTGATCTTGTCCATGAATCGGGCAAACACAAACTTATGGTGTTATGTTTGTTTAACTTTGCAAATAACTCTATTAACTAAGAATCTTTGTTCTCGGTTGGAGAAAAGCAAGTGTTTTCTTTTGTCCCAAAGCCAGTATACCTTGGGCTAGGTAAAGCTATAAGTTCCACTTAGTTCATACCTCACAATCAAAAATAAACCGTACAGAGGTTCTAGTCTTTTTCTTTATAATCAATTCGATTTCTCTATTATATTTCACCCATTTTTCAAAATCCTTAAACACTAGGAACTTTGAAATGCTTGATGATATATTTGACATCTTTTTTTCTTTTTGAATAGGGTGGGGCTTAGGGCCCCATCAAAAATAGGGCCAAAGTACTTGAGGAAGTTTTGCCTCATTTCTTAACAATTGCAAAAGGCACATATTTAGTCTTTGGAATATGATATGAATAGTGGTTGTGTCCAAATTCTTTCAGAATCTTCTGGAATTTTAGCAGGACCCCATTTTACATCAAGGCCCACTTAATGGTATTAAAAAGGAAAAAATGGGGCTTTATTTTTTAGTTTTTCCAGAGAAAGGAAAATTTCTGATCATATGAACTCCTAAATTCCTTCAGTAAACTTGTTATATTTGAAGCCACATGACAGGTTAGACTCTGTCAAAAATGTAGGGATTTAGTGAGGTACTAGATAGGGCAGATTTTTTTTGGTTTTGGTTTGTATGGGGACTAAACCTATAGACTACAAAATGATCCATCTGCATGCTGCGAAGCTGAAATTTTTTATGGCAATTTTTTCTCCAGTAGTGCTACTGCTGGGTAATTGCCAACAGATCTGCCAGTATAATTCCTAGTTTGTGTGAAAAAACTTTCCTTGTAGGGTCCTGCAAATGAAATTGGAATTTGGTTTAGGAGTTAAAAAAGTTGCGTAGGGTAATCCCCTGGCAGCAGGAGATTACAGCTTGCAAACTGAGTGCAGAGGTCAAGATCCAGGGTGAATGACATGTTGCCAAGAGATTACCCAGCATATGTAAAGACCCCACAGATATTTTCCAGTGTGTTTAGGAAGGCCTGTTACCAAGCACAATTTTCAGCATTGCTCAGAGGAGGCACTTTCCATTTTCTGGGTGGCCAATATTGTTTTGGAAAGTTCCTATCCTTGGCAGTTAAAGATTTCTTTATATTCAGAGATTGTAGCAGGAGATAATCAAATAGCGCCTGAACTTAAACTAAGCATGGATAAACAAACAGCAAAAATGACGAAATTAATTTCTATCATGGACTTTATGCCAGGTAGAGCACAAGGGCAAGGGCATTACTGGAATTGCATCAACAGTTTGGCTACCCACCTTGCGCAGGCCCATATTTCAACAACGCCTTCATCCTTGTGCTTTGCCCTACATCTAATGCACTGCTGAAAATTTGATGGTGCATTTGGAGAGCACCTTCTACAGTGGAACCTGACATCAACTACCTATCGGTGCCTTCCATTTTCAAGAGGGCCCTTCTATTTTTTGGGAGATATCTCCCCCTTATGTGAGGTGTCTGCAGTTTTTGGGTGCACCTTACTTCATTTTCAAGAGTTAAGCATAATTTTTGGTTGTGCATTACCCTCAGTAAGGCCCTTGGTTGAGGGCATTACCAGACACAGGTCCACACTTCAGCCTTGCCACAGGCCCTTCTTCCAGTAATGCCATCAACCCAAGGCCCTACCCTACTCATAATACCTGAGGCAGACCAGTATAGCCAGCCCTGCTTCTAAGATGGGTTTGTAATTTTTGCACTTTCCCACCAAATTATGACCATACCATCAGGAGGCCCCATGGTAATGGCCTCCTATATGCAGGCCCATTTTGTTCTGTTGCAAGGTTATTTACATTTCAAGACTTTCACATCTTGAAGTGTATTGGTTCACTAGTTCATTTATGTATCAGGCTGAACCATCCTGCATTCAGAAAGGTAGGAGGATGGCAGCAGGCTCATGGTTCATCAGAAACTATAGTCACTGTGACATCCTGCAGCACTGCAGTTGTCAGGGTTTTCCCAGGGAAAATTAAAGCATTAAAAACTCCACCATTGCAGCCCCTGACTAAGTTGTGAAAACAGCTAACAGACAGTGAAGAATGGGTAAGAGATAACCACTCACTGTTGGCTTGAAGGATGCACTGTAAAAGTGCGAAGTCAGACATGGTCTTGAGCTCCACACATTCCAACTGATGTCCAAAAACACAAGAAACCAAGAAACATTAGCAATCTTGTTGACATTGCATGGTAGGCACAGTACCTGTGCTAGGGAAAGTAGCAAAGGCTCACACACACACAATCATGTTCATGCACACACCAAAGCAGCTTAGGATTACCCAATCTCAGACAGGCACCCAACATCCAGAAAACTCAACCTTTAGAACCCATAACCAAATTGCATCATACTCCTCCACCACATGCCTGCCTCCCACCTTGATTCTTTGCTCTGTGCCCATAAGAAAGCAAGGACAGACAGTAGAACCTCAACACAATTGACAGTAAAGCTCAATCAGCATCTTCTGTCAATTCTGTACATTTTCTCACCCTAGCAATATGTACAACCCACTTCTTGGGTCCATCAAAAGGTAAAATTTAAAAAAAGAACAAAATGTATGCAGCTTGATCCTTCAATGTTCAACTATATATTGGCCAGCTCAACTATCTGCTGTTCTCTATTCCAGAGACAGCCACCCAAAGAGACAGAATGCACAGGGAATTTTACCACTGGCCACATCTCTGCTTACCATACAAAGCATCCAGTCCTCCTGGGTCATGAAGAGACCTGCAAAGAGACATCCATAGTTGCATTCAACCATTTGACAGAAAGCAGAGCTGCTGTATGTGGAGCAAGAACTGAAGAGAGAAAAAAAGCTACAAGATTGCTGCTCACAGTTTCCAAAAGACCTACACTTACATGAAATTAAAGTATCAGATACACTCCACAGCTGCTCATGCACCCAAGGCACCTCCTTACAAGCACTTGCTCTTCATCAGGACGCACAACAACAGATGGCGTTACACTAATCTGAACTGCCATGGTTAGAACATTCTGCTGGAAGTTGATCGACCTCGCCTTGGGACATTCTTGCTAGTCGTTCTTGATACTCATACACCGCTTGCTGCATCAACGACAGACGCTCTTTCAATGTCAGATTCTCATCCTCCAGGAGAGCTATGTCACGATCTTGCCTGGCAATACGTTCTTCCAAGCTCTCTGGCGCTCTTCTACTTTGGACGTCGCTGGGTGAAGGAAGCGTCATCTCAAACCGGCTAACATCACGATCAAGCCGCTGCTCCAATCTCCTGACAGAATCTAGTTGCGAAAACGAGGAATCACCCTGCTGCTGCTGTTGCTGCTGCACGGAGTCGATGTCAATCTCATCGACAGTACTATAGCTTGATCCATCGTCAGTAGCACGAAGATGTATAAGACCAGTCATGGAACCGTAGCCGTTTCCTACGCCTAATTCTGTCACCGGCTCCAAAATCTCTTCTTCTCTATAACAAGAAGCGCGCGCATCTTCATCGGAAGTCGTCGTCTTCACCGTGGAAAAAGTTGCGGGCGATACGAGCGCTGCCAGTCCACCGGCACGGCGAACCTTGATCAGAAAGGAGCTGTCATTGTAAGGAGCTCTGGGCACTGTTCTAGGAACGTGCATCCTCCGCATCCTCGCAAAACCGTTCCTCCGCGTCTTCCGTTTCTTCTTCCGTTGCATGCCTGTTATTCTAGATGATGATGGATCATACACCTGATGACTCTGCCCCTGTCCCCGCTCTCTCTTGTGCTGCTTCTTTCCGTATCCTATACTGTTGTTGTTGAGGCCGTTCACATCCCATTTACGCTTGTAAGGCAACAACATCTCATTACCACCATGGTTGATGCAAGGCGCACTCCCCTCCGCGCTGTAAACAACCTGCTGTCCAGTCCATCCCTTCACAACCTCCATTCTGAAAACAACAGTATCCACAAATTCCACTACCTTCAGAGCCGCAAATCCTTCAATTCCCGAAGATGAAGCAAGGCACACCGGAAAAGATCAGAGGCACAACTAACAAGAAAATTCTGGAAAAACAAAAACAAAACAGAACTCTGTCACTCCTTGAAGCTCTCACAGACTTCACCAATTGGGACGCAAAAGAAACTCCCCTCCAAAGGAACAACAATCTAGGGAAACTTAAACGAAAAGCCCGGAGAAAATAAAGAAAGCAGCGGTTGTGAGTACCAGAGACCAAAGACAAAAACACACAATTGAAAACGCAAAAGTCGTGTGGAAATCGAAAGTCACGCTCAAACTTTGTGCCCTAAACTGACAGAGAGAGTCGAGAAGAAGGCTTTTAGAGAAAGTCCCCGTAGATCAAGAAAACTTCATTTTTTTCTTAGTTTTTTTGGCCAAATCGGTCCAGGTAAGAAGAAATCTTCAAATTGATTCTTGCTGATCAACCAGACAAATTTCTGATTTATGAGAGTTTTTTTAAGGCGCAGGAAACAGATCTTCGGTATTGCGATTTCGCTGGCCTCTCGCAAACACAGGTAGCGCAAAAACGTTGAGACGGAAAAGTATTGAATACGAAGACGCAAGTCCTTCTTTATAGAAGGCGCGGGCACCGAGCTCGGTTTCTAGAACCTGCATTAGGTCACACCGGCGAACACCGGTACTCTCTTTAGTGGCCAATCAGCAGCTAGTCTCATCTGTCAACTTCAACGGCTTCGATGTGGTTTTTGTTTTTTTGACGGAGGGGATTCAAGTTGGTTACGGAAGAGGGATGAGGATCACTACCGGCTGCAACTGGGAGTAGACGGTCTCCGGTCAGGCGGAAACGGTAGTGGCGGAGGAGAAGCACGGCGGTTTTTCCGATACTCATCCGACGGCCATCGGTTGACTGAAGCATTCAATTCGACGGTTGAGATTAGCCAAAAGGGTTTGCTGAGTCACGTCAAGGACGACGGCTGTTGCAAGATAGGGTGGGCTACTAAACTGAGCTCCGTTTGTAGGTACCTATTGATGCCTATGAACCTACCTACCTACCTACTTGCTCAAAAATAAGCAGGGACCTAAATGTAACCGCTAGCTCAAAGTAGGTCTTCTGACCGTCCGGTGAACCCGCGGGGTGACCGATGGTCGTCAGCTGGCCATTCTACCGGACATATTTTTCCCGTTTTTGTTTGGGGAGAGGGTGTGTTTCTGTCAGTTGACGAATTAGTACGTAAGTTTTTATCTCTTTTTTTTTCCCCTTTTGACTTGTAACTCAAGGTTGAAGGGTTCCTTTTAATTTCTTTATTTCGCCCCAGTCCGCCCCATCCCCCCTTTTGTTTCTGAGCGGGGAATGGTGGATTTTCGAGTTTGGACTTTTTAAAGTTATTAAAAAACTTTTTGGGCCCAAAAACTCACATTACTATGTACCTATCATGCAGGTCTTTTATGTTGGGCACATTTTGACCACTTAGGCTAAATAAGTAATGAGTTTTTTATTCAGTTAGTCACTTTTAGTGTCAAAATATAAACTAAAATATATATTAAGCGAAATAATTGACTTTATAAGCCCCGGAATGAAATTCCTGCCTGCCATGTCACCACAATTGAAGTCAATTCAAAAATGGCTACTGTCCGTCCATGTAAGTAGGTCAGCCAATTTGTCAATTTTAGAGCACCTACAAGTACAACTATGAACTGTTGAAAATTAAATTGTCTTATTAATATTTGAGAGATAGACATAAAACAAGCCCAAAAATCAACTTCACTCCAAGTATGGGTATATGCTTTAGTCCAAATTTGGATGGAACTATTGAAAGAAAAGGATTGGTGTTCTTGGTATCTTTGGAAAGCTCTCAAAACGAGCAGAGGTGCATGGGCTTGGTTCCACCGTGTTTGGACTTGCATTGGAAAAGGTCTTGAATATTGAATGATTTCTTCACTCAAACTTAAATTAAATCGTAGCTGAAAATTTGGAGGAATTGGAATGTGCCTGTGGTGTTGTTGGAAAGATCTCGATGAGCAGGATTTAATGGAATTTATTTAATAAGATTTGGATTCAAAATGTGGGAGATATTGATTTTTAAAATGATTTATGCAGCTGGAAATTCTAATAAATTCCAAAAAACCAGGTTTTGGAAGGAAAAATCAGTTGAGGACGTGGTCACACTTGGGCCAATGGCACATGCCACAGTAGTGATTCATGAAAAAGTAAAAAATTAAAAAAAATTTGAGGTGATGACTTATAAGTTGACCAAAATTTGATTTATTTATGCAAAGTTAATAAAGTATTTGCTAATTAAGACTCTTGAAGTGGCAAAGGTTTTGATGTTTATATTAGCACATGCAAATAACAAGGCTTGGGTGCCCTGAATGTAGGATCATCTTGAGACAAGGAAACATGAAAAAAGAAAAGAAAATCATTTGAGAAACTAAGGTTGTTTTCTTTGTTTAATAGTGAACCTAAAACTTTCAAATTTGAATACCTTTTGCATAAATCTTTGCTTTCACATCTACCATTGTAAAGTACACCACTTGTAAACCAAAATCAAATTGTTGTACATTATGTTGAAAAATAGCATACAAAAAGGAAATGGAATATGCATATGCAAAAGGTATTATAATCATTATTCCACAAATAATTAAGGATTTTAACAAAATGAGGGTATTGCATCTCCCATTATCATTGACAACTATGATTTTCTAAAGAATAAGATAAAATCACAACAAAAACATGTGCAATGTGGCAAGGTGGGGAACTCATGTGAAACAAGTTGCTAATGAAGCTTGTAGCAATGCTAAGAGTTGCAAGGTAACCATGTCATCACCACCTACACTTGCAAAAAATGTAAATGAAAAGAAAGCAACATAGGGGATCTCACATAATCCTTGATATGCAAGGTCATAATAAAAAAAATTGTAAAACAATCACAAACAATGGGAATAGAAAACAACTTAAAAGGTAAAAAATAAAGGCATCACTTAAAACATATTGTACGACTATTAAAATTGTAAAACCTATATAAAGTTCAATGTACTTATCAAGTAAAAAGTTCACCTTGTTTACCTAAAGAACTTGACCTAAGTTCAAGAGTTATTTTTTCATAACTCTAGTTCCAACAAAATGTTAGTTCTTTAGTCTAGTTTTTGTGCTAGTTTAGGTCCAAGTCACAAGAACTTTAACTTGAAAGTCCTTCAAGTATAACGAAACAAACCACAAAACTTATCAACATTAGTTAAAATATTAAGATTGGTATTGCCCCTTCCTATAAGGAGTCTTATCCAATGTAAATAAAGAATCTAAGCTTTCAAAAATTAGTAGATCTCATGATGGCTTTTGGCTATTGAATGAACAAGTGGACTAGGAACATTGGAGAGTTATTTTTCATTTGTAATTAGCTTAAATGCTTGTTGGAGGAGGACTTTTGTTTGTGTTAATGACCTTCACCATTAAACTATGTTAAGTACATTTTGAAAATTGGAACTAAAACTCAAGAAGTTCATTGTTTTTTCCTTGATTAATACATGTATTTTCTTTATTTTCCATTTTGTAAGATTTTCAAACTACAAAAAAATGTTCAAATACAATTTGTCAAGATTTCTATGAAAGTAAAATGTCATCATGAATAACCAAACCATTATTGGTATTAGCTCATATCAAAATTCACAATTATTGTTTGTAATGAATGTTACACCAATAGTCGAGGTATTCATAACATTTTAATATATTGAATATAATTTTTTTTCCCTTATCAAGACCAAATTGATGGCAAGTCTTTTAAGATTTTACATTTACATATCCAATCAGTCTTTTTTAAATATACCTACCAACATTAATTGTCATGCTTATTGATTTCAATATGTTAGTTAGAGAAAGGTCTAGAAGTTTCAAAATAGTTCCAAACCAAGTAAAGGTATAAAGGGTTTACAAAAGTATCAATCTTAGCAAATGTAAAGGTAAATGATGAACATTTACCATGTTTGCAAGTTATGGGTAGGAATAAATTTATCATTTATTCTATAAAAACCCAGTTGAACATACATGGGTAAACATAAGGTAACAAAAAGATTGACACAAGCCAAGTATGGCACATTTCAAAGTTAAGAAAAAAGATTTAATACTTGTGGAATTGGCATTGTAAACATGAAGATGTGAAATTTCAAACAACCTATATATAAATAAATAAATTCTTCATATACATAATTTTTAAATAAGTTTTCTATTCAAATAAATTAATATTTAAAAAAATATTCAAAATATTTTGATATTGGAAAATGGCAGAAAAATTTAAAGGGGTTCCAAAGCATATGGTAAGAATTTTGTTCAAGACAATAATGCAACAAATAAAAATTAGATGTTAAAAAAAAATCCAACAACAATGAATTACCATAAATCAAACAAATCCATCATAATCACATGCATTGAAAAATATGGAAAATAATACATTTTATATTATGCTTTTAGCATGTACCTTCTATTTGCCCACTTCAAAACAATTACTATCCTTTGAATAATGTTTAAGTTCAACTAGATACTAGCCAAATAAAATAAAATTGAAATATATACCTACCAACCAAATAGTGTAATTAAAAGGGTAACCAAAACACATGGGTAGGGTATGTATTTACCTTCTTATATACCCATGGGTACATTAGGGTAAAAAAAAAACTTGCCCTTTACAATTGTCACTTGAGTGGATAGAAAGACCCCATTTCATTGATATCCCAAGTGTGGAGAAATTCGATGATTTGGCCAAAAGTATTAATTTCTCCAAAAACATTCACCCACACAACTTTAAGGCTTTCAAATACCATCCAATCAAGACCAAGAAAACTTCAAAAGGTAATTAAATTTGAAAGAAAAATTGTTAAATTGGATCCAATGGCTTTAAACACAAGGCAGTACCAAGAAAACCATAAATGCCATGGTCTAACATGATATGCAATTGGTACCAATATTCATTGATCCAATGAAAGTCCTAGACATTTCAACTAATCAACAATTTTGAACATGGGCAAATTTTTCAAATTATATCCCTGTTGGCCAACTAGCAAAATATGAGCCCAATCATAAGATTCAATGTGTTTAAATTGGGCCCATATTCAATTGGTCTTGATATGTGTTGAAAGCGATTTTTATATTGCATGAAATTTGAATTATTTTTCATATTTAAATGTTATTGAATAAAGTCTAGTTTGATATGACCATTTTGAACTTTAAAAACCACATGCCTAAAAGACACAATATGTTATTTGGGTTTTGTGTTGCTATGCACTATTGGTGATGATCAAACTAACATAAGGTCAAATTATTAGTATATTTCTATTTGTTCCTTAAATCCTACAATATCAAAAATAAAAATAAAAATCCATGATCACATCAATTTTTTGTGAAATCATTTACACTTCCATTAATATAGAATGCAAACTTCAATCTATTAATTTGTTTATCTACAATTTGTGAGGTGGGTGTTAAACCTACAATTCTAAACTCCTAAAATTAATCATTACCCATAAAATAATATCATGATAATTTGTGGTGTCATGGGAATTTGTGTTTACCAATCATGATGTTATGAATATTTTTTGATTATGTCATTGATAATTTGTGCTATTTGATATTCATCTTGCAAGACAAAATTTTGAGTTTTTTGTTCTCTTGATCATCTTGCAATACATTATTCTATGATTTTGTGTTGTTTAACATTTACCTTGCATGACAATTTTGTGTTCAATTTGGTTGTTTAATCAATGTCTTAAATGAACAAGTATTGATGTTATCCGTTATGTTTATAACAACTTGGTTGTTGCAAAAAAAATCAATTTACTAGCAATAATATTGATGTCATAATTACAACATTTGGCTAGTAAATGTGACCCAAATGTGAGATGAGGATGACACAAATGAGTGAAATGGACGTTTAGTATTCTTTTCAATAAATTGGAAATTGCTTGAATTTTGGTAAAATTTATGTTTCACAAGTAGGAAGTAGATCTAGAGTGTTTTGAAATTTTAATTTTGATTCAATTATTAATGAATTATATGAAAGAGTTTTCAATCTTCAATTTTCACCTATTGAAAATAATTTTTAAAATGGTGTGTTGATTACACCAAGAAACTGATGAAATCATATTAATTTAAAAAGGAAGCTTTAAAGAAGTTAACCTTTTATTCAATGTGATGTGACCTAAATAGAATTCAATTATGTGTTAGGATTAAGACAAAACATTCAATTGACACATGTGACAATTGGAAAATCATGATATGAAAAGCAAATATGAAAGAGTTCTATCTTGGAATCATCTCCTAGAATTATCATCTAAAGGGGTGACCTAAAGTTGTTCCCCCAAACCAACTTCAATGTGCCATTGTCAAGAAAATTTTGTAGTTGTAACTCTTAACACCAAATTATCCACACCATTTTTGTGTTTCCTCTATTTCTTGTCCAAATATCAAACATGGATCTCAAGTCAGGTCAAACAATTGATGATGAGTAATTTGTAAAAGATAATATGATATGGAATGGTCAAACCCCAATTCATTATGTTGGGAAGGTGTCTTATCCAACTTAATGGGCAAGGGCAAAGACCAATCTATGACATTAAGGTCTACGCAAATTCACATTTTTGTTAAAACCATGTTCATCAAAGATTTTGTCACTACTACGAATGTGATAAAAAAATGACATAATTTGCCACCCTAAATGTAGCAATGAACTAGAAAGTGTGGCATAATAATCGCCCTAGAAAAAAGGGATCCCAAACCTAAAGCAATATAATTATGTTGCAAGAAAAAAAACCCAAGTCAAAAAAATTGAGTTAGACAAAAGGCACTTGAATTGACTTTGGGCTATTCAAAATCTTCTACGTGATTACAAGTTCATGGGTACTTCATGTTCATGTATTTTCTATAAGTCCAAAACTTTTATAATTGTGCCTTTGTATGGTGAGAATGAATCACATTGAATATAAAAGCATGATATAAACATACTAAATATAAAAGGCATGCTTCTATGTTCAATATATTCATTCATCTTCACTATATTGCAATTAGACTATATGAGCAAAAACATTCTCCTCCTTATTGGAATCTTCTAAATTGATGACAAGAGGAAAAAAAGAAAATGAGACCCAAAAGAATATAAAAAGAGAAAAGAAATAAAAATTTGAATAATTTATTTTTAATGGCACAATTGTTTATTAAAAAAAAGGAATTTTCTTTTGACAATATATAAATTCCATGTAAAAAAAATTATATAATCAAAATTCTTAACTCAAGGACAACCTCAAAGTATTATCCACCCCACAATAATACTCACACCTTCAAATTAAATCATGCAATAAAATGATGTGAAACACCTTGGTATACACTAAATATGGCTAGAATATTGTGATCACTAAAAACATCTCTAAAGTGAATTGATTATTGTGGATTGGTCAACAATAATGAATGGCATAGGTGATAAGATTATATTAATTTCTCATTTTTTTCGGATAGAATTTTTCATGTTTATGGGTGAAGATGCATGAACATTAAATAGTATACTAATTTAGTATAACTCAGTGTGTTTACTATTGTGGGGGATGGGGATGCTCATATGTATTGTACCTTAATCTATGTCATTTACACCATCTATGTATAATTATTGTCATTGGCCTAGTTGCCATGAAGATGTGAATCCAAATTTTTTTTGGACTTTCCACCAACCTTGGATAATGTTGGATAATTTTACATCTACTATTAGCCCACCCAATAATATGTGATAGTAATAGGTTAACATTTTAAAAGTATGAGGATTGGAAAGGACTAAGATCAATCAAATGAAAAATGACTAACCAAGCTCATGGATGAATCATTGGAGTTAATCAAATCTACCCAAATTCATAACAATTTTACACAAACATTAAAGGCAATGCATATAGTACATAAGAACTTTTAGATCTTGTTTTTTAATTGTGATGATGAGTATTCAAGAAAAGCATTATGTGGTCATTTTTCAAGTCTATAACTAAGTAGGAATACAATTGGTTTGGAAAACATAACATTGCAAGCTCTAAATTCCATCCACCTAATATCCCAAGTAGTCAAAAGGAGTCACTTCTTATTTCTGAAACATTTTGTAAATTAATCACAATAATTCAACATAAAAATAATAATCATGACACTATGAAAAATATTTGTCCACAATGAAGAAACTTGTTACATGCAAGAACATTCACTTTCAAAAAGGCATGGAAAAAGCTAGGAAAAAGAAAGAGGGTTCATAGAACTCAACATCTCATAAGCCCTTTCAACTAAAGTTCAAGTGGGTCATAGCCATAAAATATATTGAACATGCATTCTAATGGTTTCAAATGTTGTTATGATTTCAAGTGACAATAATATTTTTCTATTGTTGGGTCCACAATTCATTGATAAATGGTAATTAATCTAATATATTACCAAGTTAATATTTTATCCTATTCTACCATAGAAATACATATGAAACATATAAGTGGGAGAAAAATAACAATCTATGGTTTTTGCATGGACTTACAAATCACCGAACCTTAATCCTAGCCAAACAACTATATGAATGTGAATAAAGCCTTCAAAAGTAATGAAGGAATTCAATAGGAACTTTGACGATTTACATTGTTCCAAATTAATATTGGGTGGATATCAACTTTTGAACATACCAATTATATTGGCATACTATTGGTATTGGATATGATATTGTCTACTAATTACAATTTTAAATGTTCTTTGAAATAATGTTGCTAATTAAGTTGAAATCTACCTACAAATGCTCACCACCCTAGCTCAATCTATATATTGAAAAAAAACACTACCACTTGGTCTTGGTAATTATGCTAGTCCAAGGCTAATTTCTAGTTGGTATGAAGTAGGTAAATATCTATTATTGAGATTGGTATAACCTTGGTATGAAGTTGGTATTACCTTAGGTCCCTACCATGTAGGTATTGGTACAAGGCTAATATTACTTGAAGTCATATAAGTATGGTTGGATATTTGATACCACTTGAAACTAATACCAATCTATATATTATGGTTCCATTTTGGTATTCACCCAAACCTAGTTTAAACTAATTGGAATAAGGTATTGATTCTTGATGTATTTGCTTCTAACTATTCAAACATAGTTTTCACTTTTTTCGTTTTTTAACAATCATCTATAAAAAGTTGATGCATGTAAGGATGCCTACAAGATTGTAAAGATGATGCAAGTAACTATAACTATCTAGTAAGTTAATCATTATATATATATATATATATATATACATTCCACATAACAATAACTCTAACTCAAACACATAAAAGATAAGACCTTTTGTTTCAATCAAACACAAAATACAATATGATAATTGGGGTCACATTATTTCCTACTAAAAGTTCCCCAACTTCTTTTTGTGTTTTGCAACCTATTACTAAATTCCAATACACTCCTACCATCTTGCTATAGGCGCATTCTCTCATGAACTCCTTTTCTTACCTTGAACACACAAATAATCCTCCATTTGCTTTACCTCACATTTCTTTCCTTCTTGTTAATTTGGTGATAGTTCACCCTTTTTTCTTAAAAATGGGTCCATGAATTTCACAATATGGTCCTAGAAATCCTTCACTATTTCATCCATGATTTTCTTTAAGTCTATCAATAAGGAGGCACCATGCTGTTCATTTGTTTCCATTTTAATTGTTACAACAAATATATAAAAAGAAAATAAAAAGTATTGCATGTTAACAATAAATTTCATATCTAGAAACTTCCATTAATTCATCAATGATAATTTCATTGAATGCATTTTGGTTGTAATTCATACATAAATGAACATTTAAAAAAATGATTAATAAGGTTATTTTGCAATAACAAATGAAATCCCATAAAAACTTCCATATGAATCTACTTTAAGTTGCATCGACACATGTAATACTTACCTTTTTCCTTATTCTATTTAACATTCACTTAAGGTATAATTTAATTTTCTTTTTATTATTCGATTTATCATCATGCAAAACATCACACCTAGAAATTCATGTGAGTAGATTACACCACATCTTATCTTGTTAAATAACAAAACTCATGTCTATTTTGTTTTTGAACCTTATTATATTATGCTTTGAATTTTATTTTTGCTTATGCAATTAATTCTTATGATAGGTTCACACAAAATGAAATTAAAAATATAACATATAGTCTTGCAATGTTTTAATAATTTGAAATTTGACAAATATTAATAAAAATAATTACATGGGATAATGATAGATCATGTTTTGAAATTTTTTTAGACAAATTTCAATGACAATAGTACATCAAAACTTGTTTAGAGGGAGAAACTTTAGGTTCCATTTGTTTGGTATTTATTAAAAAATATTGATTTATTATAGGATTGTTTTCTAGTTGGAACAATGTCAACAAGGTTCCAACTATTTTGTGAGTTTGGGGGATTTATTTTTAAGGCGTGATTTTGGAGTTTTATTTTTCATGTTATGAGATTCTAAGGCACACAAAAGGGGCAAGAGGTGATACACAATTTTTTAGAATGTTTTCAATAGGTGAAGACTCAATTTATAGAATTAATGTAAGTAGAAATGATTTTATAGAAAGTATATTTGATCGATACATTTTGAATCTAGTTATGATATTGTAGGATTTAAGGAATGAGTGAAAATTTATTAATATTTCAACCTTATGTTAGTTTGATTGTCATTGGTAGTGTGGAGTAGCATGGAGCTGAAGCCAAATAAGTCTATAGGTACTTTTATAGACAAGTGGGCCACTCGAGAATTAAAATTTCTATTGGCTACATTTTTATATTTGGATACAAGCTTATTTCCTTAACATTTATTATGCAACATTGTTAGAAATTCAACCACGTTGACATGTACATTTTTTTTATAAACAAAATCTTAAATCAAGGGATACACATGACTAAAAGGTTCAACCACTAACAATATGTTTCAAAAATGTTCTTTGAACCAATGACAATGGGAAACATGTGTATACAACAAAAAACTAATGGAATATTTTCATATAATTATCATGAAAACATTTTAGCTTTGAACCTTCATGAAGAAATGGTATTAAATTTAGTTAAAATATTGTTAAAAAATCTAGCTCCTTATAGCAATGGAAGATGTGTACAATACCACACAATTGTCACATCAAAACCATGATTTATATGTGATAACACAATTTAGTCAAGTGGATTATACAAGTGAAAAATGTACAACACATAAACTTGACACTATGGTGGGGAATTTGGGTGTTATGGTTTGAGGTTTGTAACACTTTGGAATTAGTCCCCTCATCATCAATTCATGATGGGGAGATTAATACAATCCTTTACATGGAATTGTAGCTTCATGATTCAAGTGAAAAATGATTTTCGATCAACTATCATAAACATTCATATTATGTGGTTTCAACCAAATAATGGGAATTCTTGGAGCAATGAAAGCTCAATATGAGATGAATGCATAAATGCAATAAGAAGAGAAACAATAAAATGAAATGATTGTTTCATTTTTGTTTTGCCACTCCTAGTGAGTGAGAATTATGTGTAAAACCACATGGTGGGGCGATTATCAAAATAAGGGGTTTAGGATGAAGTGGTAGTTGAGTGCAACTTCAAAATTTGGGAATGTCCCCCACTCATGGGGCTTTACCCATAATAAATCATAAGGTTTCACATAGATAGATACCAAGGGATAGGAGGGGACGTTCTTACATCTACTCCTTAATAGTGTGAAGGAATTTATATTTACTTTTGAAAAGTGTGAGAGGATCTTACACTTACAAATAAGCATCAATTCCTTTTACATTCTTTAATAATAGGTGCAAGATCCCTCTTTTTTTTCTTCTCCGAGAAGGATATTCATGAATATAAGGTGATATGCTCTAAACACACTAGACACTTTTTATGTGTTATATTTTAATGTACACATATTGAAACCTAACAAATGGTAATATAATTATGATAATGACCATGTGGTTGTTGACATCTTTGCATCATGGTGACACAAGCTATTATGCATCAACAATCAAACTATGTAATTTGTAAAGATTACATAGATCCTTCTTGAGAATGTGAGTTTGCTTGACCAATTAAAGAAGTCAATTTAGTTGTTTGAATTGAAAAAAAATGACCTCACCAAAGGGTTAGTCTTCTTTTTGGAGAGTTTGCGACCTTGCATTTGATTTGAAAGTTGTAGAACACCTTGAATGGGAGTCAATAGATAGATTGGACATGTAAAGTCATTAAAATATTTCAAGGAATTTAGTTAAACATGTCATGTGAAACTTTAACAAAATAAAGATAATGTGGTTTGCGTTTTTATATGCAAATAGGTTGGCTTTCACATAAGTTATTAAACATTCAAAGATAAAAGTATTAGATATTAGTGAATATGTTAATAAGCTATCAAAAGATAATATGATGTCATAGAGTTGATTAATTTGTAAGGAGTTATTGCTTTTTGAATTGTGGGATCCAATTTACCTACTATGGAGTTTTTGAATTGGGTGCCATGAATTGACAAGTAGAAACTACAATGCTTTATTCAACAAGTCTTGTGTGTAGGGCTTGGGCAAATGGTGTAGAATGCAAAGCATATTCAATGGCATATAATGTAAGAATTCCTGGAATGTAAAATTATTATGGGTACAAATAGAAATGATAGAAGCTTTTCAAGCTACTTGAAGTAGATAAGTGATATTTTCATTGGAGTCAATTAATATCCATTGATGGCAATAAAAGGGTACTTTTATCTTTTGGTACAAATCTTCACAACCAAGGATGCCTTTAGTGTGTTATCTTTGGTTGGTGAGTTGGATTCCTTGAAGTAAAGTTAGTCCAATTTGGAATGTGATGAATGATGGGGCATATGATTGCATCATCACCTACCTCTTTCCTCTTGATATTGACCTTTTTAATTTTCCATGAAACAAATCAATTGAAAACCTATATCCTTCAAAACAAGTGGTTCTACCACGAGAGGTTGTTTAAAAATAATGTTTTATATAAAATTTTATGTGAACATGCAGTGGCTTTTAAATGGGGAGGGTCTTTGAAAATCACTTTTTAAAATTGGTAATAACAAATCAAATTTGCAAATTCAAATTTAATTCCACAATATTTAAGCTTACACAAGCCCATTTCATTTCCCTCAACCCCACAAATGAATGTCCACAAATGAATATAAACATGTAAAGAAACCACATTGTGTACAAATAAATTTGAACTCTTTCTTTTTGCATGTACAGACAATTTCTTGGAAAGGTTTTCACACTATGTGCACATAACTCTAGATACTCAAATGTTTTTTAAATGAATGGCTATTGGGAACATCTTGTGAGTTTTGGAAACATATGGGGAATTCATTGGGAACACATTGTGAACAAAAAACTCCAAAAAATCCAAGAACACCCCACTCCCCCCACCCAAAAAATGATATGAGAAAAAAAACATGTGTTATTGGGAACATTTTGAGCACTTGACAAACATGTTGAAAATTCATTAAAAACATAGTGGGAACACATTTTGAACAACAAAAACCCAAAAAATCAAAGACCTCCCACCTTCCCAAAAAAAATGATGTGAGATGAAAGTCATGTGCTACTACGAACTTGGGAAACATATTGGAAATCCATTGAGAACATATTGTGAATAACAAAAATCCAAAAGATCCAAGAACCCCTTCCCTCCGCTCCCCCCCCCCCAAAAATCCCTAGACCTTTTAGGTGCATGTTAGATCACCTCATTCACCATATACACAAATTCTATTCCTAATTGTGTTTGTCCCCAATTTTTGACCTAGGCTAATACCCCTTGGAAAGAGGTGACCTAATAAGAATACAAATATACAAAAAAAATTGCATCCTTTGCTTGCCTCCAAATAGAAAAATGATTTTGACTTCTTGTGTGCATGCTAGCTCAACCAACTCTCCCCTTCATCTCTCTCTAAATTTCGATTTCATCCCACTTCACCCCACTCAAGGCAACTTGAAAAAGAGAAAACTTGCATGTTTAGGGTTAGACCCACGTTATCTATCAACCTACCTTTAATTACTTGCCCTCTATACCTGCTCAGAAGGAGTTCCCACAATGCCTTGGCAGAACAAAGCCAACAAAAGGAAAATAAAATTCCTTATCATTGTTTATTCATACATTTTTCATCCATGCAAACATGGATAGGTACATTCATTTGTACCCATCAATTGCCGCCACATGTACATACACCTATACAAAACTGAGAAAAGAGAGTAAAAACACCAAGAATTTGACTTCTTCTTTGGAGATCTCTTGACCATCACATTTTCTTGACTAAATCATCACCAAGAGCAAATGCACACTTGACATAATGTAAGCTCTGATGGCTTGTTTCTGCATCCGTGATGTGTTGGGTTTAGGGTTCTCTACACAAAAGATGCAAGAGCATCAAATGCACATGTGTTGAGGGGCTTTGGAAGTTTTTCTTCAATACTTTGTGCAAAGCTTTGGCAAGCAGTTCTTTCCTGTTTTTGTTCTTTCTTCATTTGCCTTGTACCATTCCCTATATGGCATTGGGTCATTGATGAGTCCTGTTTTCCTTCTCATTAAATCTCTGCTTGAGACTTTCTACAAGCATTTTTCTCTGTCTCTGTTTGGGCCATGGGATTCCTGGGGTTTGTTGCAATTAGGCATTTGGCCAGATAATCAATTGGATTGTCAGGCCTGATATGATTGACCCTCTGGTTGTCAGTTCTAATTCTGACATGGTAAGAATCACACTCTCTCTGCCTTGCAAAGCAGGGCTAAGGGATCAATCCAAACCTCATACCTTAATCCCAATCCCATCAAGTTCCTTGGCCTCATCAATGTTAGGTCAGTGGAAGCTTTAGCTGTTGGACATTGCACAGCAAGATCAGGCTTTAATCTGACAGGAGGCTTGCAGAGGAAGAGTCTTACCTTATTTATGGTCGTGTTATCCTTCCATTGCAAGCTTCTTCAAAACCAATAAGCAGCAGTGAGGATGCAGATGCATTCTGTCAATGACAGTTGAAAGAAGAAGGATTAATAGCAACAATCACTGGGTCAGGAAATTACATACTTGAAAAAACAACAAAAACAATGCCCTGTTTCCTGTGGATCTCACTGAGGGCACTAAATTGATCTGGAAAGAGCTCTAGGAGAGGGAAAAGAATCACCCAAGCATTGTGCAGCTCCTGACATTGCCCTGATGTTAAATTAGTCTTGAGCTTCTTTCTCTAAATAGTGTCTTCTGCATCCACCTCACCTAGTGTCACCACTGAGAGTAACTCATTCTCTGCTTACCAGAGACAAAACTCATGTATAACAAGATTGTTGCTCAGAATTCCGAAGTCAGGAGAGATATATCAAAAGAAAACATCTTCATGAGATGGACTTTACAAGAAAAGTTGTTCATAATATTACCTACAGTTCAAGTTTTGCTTAATAGCTGCATACTTGTCTTGGATGCAGCCCCTTGTCCTCAACAAAAGAGGCTTCTATTGATGTATCCTAAAATGGTGTAATGCATATCTGATAAAAGAATGACCTTGTGAAACTCAATTTGTGTCCTATAGTTACAAGCAGAACAGCTGAAACAGCTTAAAAACCATTGAAATCATGAAAGTCACATCAGTTATGGTGCACCATCATCAACATCAAAGCCTGCTCCTGTCCACTCCCCACCTTCAGTCCCTGATTTGGACCTCCCTAAACGCAGAGACCCTCGAATCCTTCCAGCTACCCGACCTCGACCTCGTGGCACTGGCACATGTTGCCCATGGCTTACTGGGGGTGTTGAGTGGCCAACACTATGATCCTTGTCCAATCCTTCCCCTTGTCCATCAGGCTCAGGCGTAGAGCCTGGAACAGGAGATGAAGGCAGAGCTGTTGGAGATTGGTGCGAGTTGATGGATGCAACGATAGCTGCCACTTTTGGAATGCCACTGGCAGTCAGAGAGGAGGATACTGTGACATTATCTCCCTGCAGTCATGAGCAACAGAACTGACTTTGGATAAGATCTCAAACATGATACAATTAAGACAGGCACTTCACTCAGGGAGTTGCAAAGAACATGAAGTATATCTGACAGATTCCATCTTTGCATACAGCTCTTGATCTAACTGTAGCCTTACACACAACACCCTTTGCTGGAAAAATAGCACTTAATGGAAGAAACAGATCTTAGCTACAGAGCCTTCACAACAGTGACTTAGCAGGAGCAATCCCAATGAAATCTCATATAGCTATGAAATTGCAGAGATATCTCCACAACAATAATTCAAACATAACACAACAATGAGTGCACTCCCAATGGAATCTCAGTGCAAAAGTCATCCTCCTACCCCACCCACTTGCTTGCTACCTACAAATGGACAACACTTCTCCTTTGGGATGAAGTGTATGTGGCTCTATAGATTCAAGGTGACAACAAAGACACTAAGTAAGATATCATACATGCCACATATGCTAAGGGGCTCTTACTTCACCATTGTGAGGACTTTGCTGGTTAGCGTGCAGATGAGGGACATTGCTATCAGAGGAATTCTTCTGAACCCCAGCTGCAAGTAATTGTGCTGCACCTCCTCTCAGTTCTGGATTTAAAGCTTCCAGTCTCTGAGTCAATTCTTCAAGACGGGAATATTGTGCTTCTGCACTTTGTTGTACCTGCAAGAAAGCGAAGCATTTAATGTAATTCACAAGACCTTTCAGAAATTATAACTGCTTGAAGCACTGTTTCCTTGGGCAATTCTGATGACACCAGATACAAGTAGATAGGTTTGATATGGTCAGGACAAAGAAACAGCCTAATCAGTTGCAGTTTCTATGAACTGCAACTGGCTATTAAACTGCTTGCAAGGTGCATACCAAGCATTTGAGATCATCACAAAGCCTCTGCTTGTTGCTCTCTTCCACTTCCACAACCTTAACAGCTGCCTCCCAAACCTGACCAAACATTACAAAAGAGCAAATTGATCAACATGATTCAGTTTGACTGCAACAAGTAGGCATGCAAACAGAATATACATGTAAGATCTCTAAATCTGCATCACAAGTATCAAGAGCGTAAACTGACCTTCTTTGCCTGTTCTTCCTTCAACCTTGCACTTTTGATTTTCTCTGAAGAAATCTCAATCAACTTACGAAGATGCTCAAGAGCTGTATTTATTCAATTAGGAAACAAATTCATGCAAAGTCAGAAGTGCTACAACAAATATATAGTGCTCCAGCTCTTCCACTGGAAGCAGAGCCATGTTGAGCAGTTGCAAGCCTTCAGTACCCATGTGAGGAAAATTAAGAATCACAGTTCCTGGTGCTTCTGCAATATCACTCACTGACTTCACTCACACACAAATGTTACTCATAAAATACATCTTGGCGTTTGCTTGGCTGAGGATTCTTCACTGCTGCACATCATTTGGCAGGCACCTGGAGTGAGGCAGTGCCCAAAAAATATATGTACCTTTGTGCAGAAACTTCATGATCAGACATACTTCTTCTGCCAGGACAACTCATACAAACAGATGGTGACCACACAATGACAGAATCTAAGAATTTAGCACAAAAGTTAAGACCTGCTTTCTTTGGTCCTGCAGTGAGCTTCACTTCCATGGCCAGGCTTGCCAGCTCCCGTTCCACATTCTGTATCTTTGAGTAGTTGTCTTGAATGTACCTGGCAGTGGAAGAAGCTTACCCATCAGCATAGAATCCAGCACATTCTACCTCAAGCCTGATTATCCATATCCATGTGACTGATCTCATACAGTCAGTGTGAAGCTCAAGGAAGCTCACTGCACTGTACATACACAGTTGCTTGATATTCCTTCAAGCCCATTGCTTTTTCTTTTGGTTTGGGATGTAGCCAAGCAGGATCTTCAAAAGGAGGCAAAACTCAACTCTTGAAGAAGGGAGACTCAGAGACAAGATTCCATTTAATGTTCAATTTCCCAAATCATGTGTTATGTCTATACTAAAATAGTCAGCCAACTGCATTTGATAGCCTCCAAGGTGACATTCATTTGCAACCATTGGACATTCATGTTTGTTTCATACTTCTTGCTCTTGTCCTTGTATCCTAGGTACTAGACATTTGTAAAGAAAGAAAACACTAAGGACTTTGAGAGGCATGCAAGAATGGAGCAGACTGAAGCAACCAAAGCAGTCGGAAATTCTGGTGTCTGAAGACCACTCTAATTAACTTCATCTTTCCTGATGCAGAATCACCTAAAAAAAAGGACAAGGGAAGAGAGCTTATACATACTTCCTTAGCATCTGCTCCTTTTCTTCCAGGACCTGAACCAAGAAAAAAGAAAAAAGAAAACAGTGTTATGGGAGTGTTATCCAATCATGAAATCAGTCGCATTGCAAACTGCTGATTCCTGAGATCTAACCTCTGCAGAAACAGTTTGAATGCATATATTGTAGAGAGCTTAGAAACATAATCTTCACAAGTACTGAGAATTTCTCCGTACTTACAATTGAAGTCAACCTGAAAAGAGCGGTGAGACATGACCCAAATAACAAGGTTATAGAGAATTCAGATCCAACAACATATCTGCAAAGCAGGAATTTGAGGAAAGACCTGACCCTAGAAAACAGAGAGGAGCAAGCAGTTTGTACAGTAGGGACAATCACCCACAATCTTCAGAGACCTTCAACAGCAACATTTATGGAACAAATCACAAGCATCTTTGGAGATCTTCAACAGCAGCAACATGAGTGGTACAATCATGCACACCTTCAGAGTCATTCAACAGCAATGTGGATGGGCACAATCACACAAATCTTGGGAGACCTTCAACAGCAACAGCATACATGGTGCAATCACATGCATCTTCAGAGATATTCAACAGCAACATGTGTGGGTGTGATCAGCTACCATAACATTGCCACTTACTTCATCAGCTCCCCAGCAGTGGATGGAGGTTGGTGCAATGCCATAAATTAATGAAAGAAGTGAGCTTCTGTCACAACACTGATAGTAAGAGGAAACACAGTTGTGAAAACAAGCTATCACCTTGCAATGGCAGGCAGGTACACTCTACATAAGGAAAGCTCCATCATCTATGGTTTTTCCACTGCCACATTTCAGAGGAGGATCGGACTAACAAAGTGTGTGAGAAACTCTCAAAACTTTCAAGAATTTCTGTATTCAAAGTCCAGAACAAGCACCATGTTGAGAGGAACAGCAGCTTCTTCCCCCATTAGCCATTTAGGTTTTTTCCACATCAATGCGATCAACAGACAAGCAAGCAGCAGGCGAGCAAGCTGCTCCTCACCAGTTCAGAAAACAACTGGGAATCGGGAACAATGTTCTTAGTTCAGCGATGATGCTTCAGGAAAGGCATTACCCTATCTTCTGAACATTGGTAACCATCATCTTCAGACAACGAAAGAATGTTCCACACACAAATACAACAACGAGGACGAGGACACAACATTTTTTTTTCTTGTACGCAAGATAAAAATGCGTACAAGAAGTCTGAAAGGAATAGGCGTGTCAGAAGAAAGGAAAGCGCAAATCCAAAACCTTCTCAGTGTACGCCATTTTGGGATCGTCGGCAAGAAAGGCAGTGGATCCCGGTCCACTGGAAGTGGTCGACTCCATCTTTGTTGTTGTACCGTGGTTGTTTCGTTGTTGAGCTGTGTTTCTTCTTCTTCTTCTTCTTCAACAAATCCAATGCAGCACAGTGATCACAGAGAGAGAGAGAGAGAGAGAGAGAGAGAGAAGTAGCGGCGCTCCTCGATGAAACACCGTCGTTGCCACCACCTTTGTTGCCGAGAGAACAGCCTATTGTGCAATACACGGAAAGCGTAGACGAAGGCAAAATGAAACCAGATCCGCCATCGTCGCGGCTATCAGATACCACAGCAAGAGCGTGGACTTCTCGTGGGAACTTGTCCTCAATGCCCGAACACTGGCTAGCTACAGTTCTTCCTGGTCTGTTGGCCGAACGTCGCCTGGTTCCTCGCGGCTCACGAACGTAATTGTGGAGTGCGAGGAGGACAGTCGTGAGCTTCAGGATCCAGAGCTGATGGAGCGGTTGGACATGGCAGGGAGGAAGGTATTACTAGTGTGAAAGATTCCACGTCCGATTGCCGAAGGAAGCTCGAAGACTTCGTCCACTTTGTGTTTGTTGGGAGGAGGAGGAGGAGGAGGAGGAGGACGACGACGACGACAACAACGACGACTACTACGAGATGGACGTGAGTAGATGGGTGGTGATCTATCCGGTGTACATAAACTCCAAGAAGACGCTAGCCGAGGGGCGTCGGATCTCCACGAGCAAGGCATGTGAAAACCCTACCGTGGTGGAGATTAGCGACTGCTGCCAGTACTTGAAGCTCCCTTGTGCCATTGAGGTATCTCTAGTTTCTTGACAAACTCTAAGAAGCTCTGCATTGTGACAGCGAAATCCATTAGGGTTCAGTATGAGTTCTTCACTTCTATGCACTTGTCTCTCATGACCTTCTTGTTGCATTCCTCTGCAATACAGGGGAATTAATATGATGAGCTAGAGAGAAATACCTTTCTTCTCTACAGCTCATCACATTCCTTGTCATGAGGTTTGCATATTGACAGCTCTCGATTCCTTGTCAATTGAGCAGTCTATGGTTTTGGATATATGTCATGGCAGCAGCAACTGAAATGGAGATATTTCTCTCAAGCAGTAATGAGAATTGCACAAAATGGAATTGCGAAGGCCTCCAGTAAGGAGCTGCACATTGTTGCGATGCACATTTTTTGGGGTTCTAGAATTCTATCTTGTTGTTGCACCACATGTGAATGTGCAATTCTGGACATCTGAGTTGTTGTCAGCAAGTGTGCACATTGGCTCCAGAATAGCACATTCACACATGGTGCAACAGCAAGATAGAATTCTAGAACCCTTGTTTGGCTTCTTGTTTGGCTCCACAAACAATTTTTTTGGGTGCTTTGGTGGGCAAATATGGTGTCAGAAGTTCCTCAGGAATTTCAGTGCCGTTTTTTCATTCCACTGAGCATGGAACTGGATGTGGGTGTTTGGTGTGACTGGCAGTTGGATAAAGTGTATTCAAGAGATAATATGCAACGAGGGCGCGTAAGAGTACAGCTTAAACGAGAGGACAAATCTTTAGTCAATCCTGCTGTTCCTTCCCGTAAGCTCCTTCCTTCCAAGAGTGATGGTTTAGATGGATAATTGCATCATTGACGTTGCCTTCAAGCTCCTTCCTTCCAAGAATGAAAGTTGTAGCTGGATAATTGCATCACCAAAATTGCCTTCTGTGTGACTCAATTGGTGTTGACATGATACTTAAGACTTCATTACTTGGGCATGATGGTTCAATTTGTAGGACAATCTTGTACCCATTTTGTCATTTGTTCATCTGTATTGAACAACTTCATGGCAAGTGCATGAAACTTGAAATCATTGTTGCACATGGCATCTTCATGCACTAAACTGATGATTTATGTGATCCAGGCAAGGTGTTGTTGATGAGGGTGGCAGAGCTTGTTGGGAAGCTTCAAAGTCGCCATAAAAAACCAGAGCCAACTGCCTCAACCTCAGGATCCACTGCTCCTGCTGGGAAATCAGGAAAAGGAGGGAAGAAGAAAAAATAAGCATGTTGTATACAGGAGCTCTTGTTCACAACTCTTTTTTTTGTGAGTCATAGTAGTAGTTCTGCTGTCTCTGGCATGCCCTTGTCAAGATCTAGCTCTTGTCAAGGTCTAGCTCTCATGTTCTGCAACAAAGAACATAGACAATTGGATTCAGCATCCAAATAGAGTTTGTTCTCCTGGCAACAATTGAAGGTCCCTCTTCTTGAGCTATCAAAGATGTTGGTATTTAATGTTGCCCTGTTGTAGAGTTTGCTCTCCTGGCAACAATTGAAGGTTCTTCTTGTTGAGCTATCAAAGAGGTTAGGATTACTGTTGCTCTGCTGAGATTCACTTTCTTGCAGAAAAAGGTAAATGGCAAAATGTCACTCATAAGTGTGAAGATTAATAGATGATGAACCAAAAGGACGGAGGGGAAAAAAACACGTGCCTCATATTTGGCAACCATCATTCAATGCAGAGTTTCCTGTAATGAATTGCTCTGTATTTCACTGCTGGGTTTCCTTGACTTCCTAATGGCTGTTTTGATCTGAAATCTCTATAACCTGATTATTGGGTCATCTCTCAAGCCTATTATCCAGTTGACTTACAATTGCAAATGGCCACATTCTCAGTACTCATGAAGTTATGTCATTTGCATTCAAGTATAATTCCTAGTATCTCCTCCTATATGTTTATTGATGTGATGTTCATGCAAGTTGGGTAGCAGATGCAGCTGTGTGTGTGTTTAAACAAATTGAGAGATACAAGTGGGATTGGGTCCCAGTTAGGGTTAACAAGAGAATTCCTCTAGTGAACATATGAAGAGGTGTATCTTATTCTCAAACCTTGCATCTATGCATGCATAATCTTTGTAGTTTTCCTTATCAGAATTTGCTTATTTGTTTTCTCTAGTAGATGTGTCTCATGGTCTTCACAATGGGAGAATCAATAAGAGAAAATTCCAAATTGTGCAAAGTCACAAATCTTTAAGGGTATTACAAGGTTCCCAAAAATTTCTTCTTTTTAGGGTTTCCAATGAATTTAAGTGCAGATGGATGCATGAATGAATGGATGGATGATGGACCAGGTGGACCAGTTACAAGAGAAAGGAAGTTGGTTAGTAGTTAGGGAAGTCCAGGCATGGTGACACTCTTTTGTCCCAGAGGCTGCTGTTCCCTCTTTGCCCTCTCATTTGGAGATTTGACAAAGCTTGGAAGCCCTTCAACATGCATGCTACTCTCTCTGCCTCATCCTTGTTCCATCTATCTCTCTGTCTCAGCCCTTAATGCATGCTGTCCATGCTCAGAAAATTTCAGCATGAAAACACCCTCCTAAGCACACATGTGTGTGCTGGGGTATTTGATCATCAACCATGACACCAATTTTTCAATGCAAATGGTAGCATGTATGGTGGTAGGATAAGACTTTTTTGCTTCTGTCACTCTCTCTGTGCATCCCTTTGGGTGATCAATTATAGTCTCTTTGGGTATACGTGCAGGTGTGTGTGTGTGTGTGTGCACATGTGCATGTGTGTATGGTCTGTGCAGGTGTACCTTGCTGATAGAATGAATTTCTGAAGATTGGTTATAGTGCTGCTACTGCTGCTGCCAAATCTGTTGAGCTGTTGTTGTGCATGCTGATGCATACAAAAGGAATATTTCTGTTAGAAGGTTCACACATGAGAGATCTGAGTTCATAACTCTCTCTCGCTCTTCAGGGAAAAGAATGAAAGGGAAAATGAGAAAAGGATCACCCCAGGGGCAACCATCACCTACTGTGCCATTTGACAGCTTCAGAAAGCGACAAGCTACTGGAGTCCCCCCAACACCAAATGAATTAGCATGTGTGTATGATTACCGGGAGAGGAGGAGGGAGCAGGACTTGATGGGGTCAAAACACTCAAGTCGGTCAGGATCAGGAGAAATCGCAATGTCTCAATCAACACAAATTGGACTATATGGAAGCCCATTGCGTATTTCTCACACCTATGCACCCACTCAATACACAAGCCCTGTGAGAGCTTCTGTGGACCATCCAGTGTATATGGCAGGAGGTGGCTTTGATGTGCCTGCATTACAGATACCCCACGTGAATTCAGGTTCAGCTTCAACTCTCTTCCTGCACCAATATTGTCACAAGATTTGCATTAGCAAGCACTTTCTTTGTTACATTTCTTTCCCTTTTGACCACAGATCACAGGACAGCAATTGCACCCAATTCCTCAGAAAATTCATTGGAATCTAGAGAAAGCTCCTTGTTCTGAGGAAGGAAAGAAAGTATTCGCATTCAGAATATTGAACTTTCCTCTACTGGTCAACTGAGAACAAAGCCATAGTTAGGGATGTGTAGCAGCTAAAGTTGAGCAAGAGCATCAGTGTTCCTGCTTGAAATGTCTCTGATCCATGCTCCCTCTTGACTGGAAGCCACTGGTATTACAAACTTGGAGATTGAGAATGTGCAGGGAACATTCAAAGCCCAGGACTGGCAGAGATTCAGTACTTCGGGCGAGATTCTGAGGACCAAAGAAACATGCCATGGCTAACTCCTGTTCTTGCAATTACACATGTGATTGTCTTCATCATGACCATGAGACACAACAACTGTCCAGCAAACTTACCTCTTGAAGGTCGTTGCATTCTCCCATTGTTGAGAGGCTTTGCTTTCCAGCCACTGACTGAGAATCCGTTGCTAGGAGCATCAGCCAACAAGTTGTTGGAGTTGGGAGCCCTTGAGTCAGAGCTTGTGACAAAAGCTCACGAAGGTTGGCGCCTTGTTTGTTCCTTGTGGTTGCAAGCTGGCTTGTTCCATTTGGTAGGCAATCTTCTCGGTGTTCTTGTGATCGGCATTCCACTCGAGCGAAGATTGGGGTATATGAAAGTTAGTCTGACATTGCCTCTCTTCCATTTTGTTGTATTTTCACATTTTCATCTTCTTCAGCATCATCTTCTGTAGCATCTTCTGCACATCTTCATCTTCTCTAGCATCATCTTCTTCTGCATAACTACGATTTGCTGCATTTTCTGACCATCTCCCAGTGGATTTGGACAGCGTTTTGAGCTTTCTCTGTGCCTGATGGTTTCCAACGCCTGAAACTTGGCTTTTCTCTTGCGTCTCTTTGTTGCACTCATGAACTGTTTGCCAATGCCGTCATATGCAATAATATACATGTCACTAAATCTCCTGAAAGACTTGCTATTCTTCTTCTTCCCGCTCAATTTGATGTGATGTCATTGCGACCAAAACATGCAAGTACTCACCAGGTAACCTTGACGTATATCACGAGTGGATTCGCCGGTAACGTCTTATCTGCTCTCTTTGTTCACGGCCGTGTCTCCGTCGGGGCATCTGGAGCATTTATGGGCTTGCTTGGAGCAACAATGTCGTCGATTCTGATCAACTGGAAGCTGTATCCACGTCGCACTCCATCGCTTGTAGCAGTCATCTTTTTCGGAGCCATCAACTTGGCATTCGGGCTGATGCCGCTTGTCGACAACTTCATGCACATCGGAGGCGCAACCACGGGCTTTCTTCTCGGGAACTTGCTGATGATTCGGCCAGAGTTCGGATGGATCACACGACGCTGTTTCCCTGCAATCATCTACGACACAGATGACATGCCTATCAAGTCCACCAAGCACGCGATTCTTAAAAATGCTATGTGGATCATCTCGCTCATCCTCTTTCTTTCCGCGATCACTGCTGGCTTGCTGGCTCTCTTCCAAGGTACTCCTCATCTTCTTCTTTCAAGATTTTCCTTCAAGACCTTTGTTGTAACCATGAAGTTCCAATTTCTTCACAGCTTTTTTCTGCAGCTTGATCACATTCAAGGAGATTCGTGTACAGAAAATCCTACCATTTCAACAAGTTAGAAACTGCAATATTGAACATTGAGCATTGAGTGTAGATTACAAATCAATCAAACGATCAATCAGCTTGGAGTCAGATCATCATGTTGTTGATCATGCAAAGAACATCTTCCTGACAGTCTGCCAAAAACAGAATTGAGGAAGATCTTCTGTAACAATCAGTGTTCAAGCTGACACTTAGCACCAATTCAAACTGCTGAAACTGTCTTGATTCTTACTCTCTTGCTTATCAACATCTTGCAAGAGATCCTGATCCTAATAGTATGAAATTACCAGCATTTGGTCATGCACGGAGCTTCCAGTTTTGCTTCTTGTGAGATTTGCAGACATATATACTTGTTGAACTTTACTATGGCCTGAATTGATTGAGCCTTTCTTGTGCTGTACTGGTGATGCTTCCTTCGAAAGCTCATCTAGAAATTGGAAAATGTACGCAGAAATGGATGTGGAGAAAGGCTGTTCATGGTGCAAATACATGATGTGTGTGCCAACGCATCTGTGGAAATGCTATGGAAATCAAGAGATGGGATGCTTTCCGTTGTCGTACCAAGGATACCTGCGGATCATGTGTGCCAACAATGTAACTCATGACTGGCCTGCTGTCGCCAACTTCGATCCAACTACTCCACAAGTTCAAGGTTTGTGCATCAAAAGCTGTGTTTAGAATTGTCTGCTGTTCTTGGGGGCTTGTTTTAAAGAGAGAAGATGGCAAGAGGATAAAAGGGGAGCATGGGAAACCCAAAGGAGAAAAAACAAAGATAACACCGGCAGACAAGCAAAAAGGAACTTCAATACTGCTGGCTACTCAAAGCTCAAAATGAGAGAATTGACAGGTTTCTGACAAAATAAGATTGTTGACAGAATCCACTGCTATAAAGCTTACAAAAGAAACAGCAGTTGGAATTCTCAATCCAAACATAGATCCTTATGATCTGTGGTTTCAGCAGTTTCAATCATTCCTGCAGATGATTGGAGATCACATCCTGTACTCTATCACTACAAATTTGGTCATCAATCCTCCATCAGGAGGGAGAATTTGCTCAAGATTTGAGTCTTAACAATTCTGAACCTAGCAGCATCTAGAAGAGTTTCTTAACCCTGTTGCCAGACTGCTCAATCTCTGACATAATACAGCTTCAGCTAGTTTTTGAAAACAGGCATTGCAAGGAACAAATGCAAACTTCAGGAATATCAATTTTACTGAATATATTTTGCCTAACCTTTGTAGTCAAGCCTTTTACCCAGACCAGAGATCTGCAATCAAATGAGAACAATGAGAGATGTAGCAATGCCAAGAAACCCAAAGGTTAGGTGGCATCAAGAAGCCTTGGTAGGCAATCCTTTGTAGTAGTATTTCAGGAGTTAATTCCTGAAGTACTGTCTGCAAAGTTAAGCCACACAGTTGCAGACATGCATGCCAAAGAAGCCTTGCAAACTGTGACTGATTTCATCAATTTGACTGACTTTAGCTCATCAATTGTTGGCCCAAAAACTACAAGATCCCCTCAGCAATAGCCTGCCCAATAGAGAAAACTCTCAATCTCAATTCAAAAAGGTTGGTGAAGAGAGTGCAACTCTCCAAAAACCTGTCAAAAGTGGCCTGATTGGATGTTAAAACATACAAAATGTGAAACTCTACACCCCAAGACTTATTGTGTCCTTTTCATGGTGCTGGAGAAGATAAAAACTTCAGGTCCTTGACTGAAAGGTAAGGACATGAGGGCAGTAAAAGCAATAAAGGAATGTCTACAAGCTCAAAGGGTTGAGCACCATCAGCGGGGTCAATGGACCTGGAGTTCATGAAGCATCATAGCATTGAATTTATTGGTGATTCAGGGATTGGGTTACCTGTATTCATGGTTACTGACAAACTGTTGGTGAGGTGTCTCAGATTGCATGTTCAATGATGAATTCTCCACAGCTGATTCCGGATCCACAAGCACAGAGAAAAGGGTTTTGACTTCTTACTTATATTGGCCTCCTTGCAACAACTGTCCAACTTAACTCTGCAGTCACTGAATGTGTTGCTAAAACTAGTGCTGCATGGAAACAACAAAAGTGGGTAAATGATACTACTGATCACACACCTGCTGTACTGATAAATTTGTCAGACAGCAGCACTGATAAAGCCCCTATTCTGGGCCTCACAAGACTCAGGGAGTTCTGTTGGGAGTTCTGTTGATCAAAAAACCAATTTAACTTCATATGTCTGAATTATTTAGTCTACTCTCTGACATTTACTGCAAAAGCAATAACTTCCATTTCCATTTGATCATTCCTTTCTGTTTACTGTTTACTGTTTACAATTTTACGTCCATTTCAATAAACTCCCCTGTTTCATCCAATTTTTTCTCTTCTACCTTCAGTGTCTATTAGCTTCCCTTTACTGTACTTCATATCTTCTTGAGTTTTAATCCAGGGGATAACTGGAAGGCAGGGATAACAAGCTGACAGTAGCAAGAGGATAGCCTGTTACAAAGAGATGGAAGAGACACCCGATTGCATATTGCAATGTTCAGATATTGTCAAAGAACGAAAGAAAGTCAACCTCACCATTGTCTTCCCCAAATTCTTCCTACTCGTCATCCAGTTTCGTATCTGGGTCATCATCAGGGCTGAATTCATCTTCAGGTGCTCTGAAGTTCAGCAGTCTTCCCAAGCAGTGCAAAAAAAACCTCCTCCTTACCACAAGAGGAAGCCAAAAGAGAAACCTCGCTGCTTGCAATCCAAATTTCGAAATCAAAAAAATCGTCAAACTATCTCAATCCTTAACAATTTGCAACTTGCTTCTCTGAATTTGAGGACAAGAAAGAAGAAAAAAGATCGATAACCAGAGAGTCGCCTCTAGACTACGATAATTGCTAGTGTGCAGTTCGAACATTAAACCCATATACTTTGCCCACGTAATGTGAACTCAGGCCTACAAAGTGTGACGAAAACCACGGCAATTTGTTGCGTTAAACTAATGTGTTACGTGAAGGAACCAACTGGTCGATGCCAGTTGCTGGTCTAACTGTATCCACACTTTATTGTTAGGGGGTTAATAGGCGGGCCGTGCGCTGACGCTGCTTACTTTGCGGAACTCGCTCGTGCCGGTCTCCTACTATTCAACCCACATTCGAAAGCTTTAATCAGACTATTGTTGTCTGTGCAGGTGGCCCAAGTATTGCCACGTCATCAACTGATTTTTCCCTCCGAAACCTGGTTTTCGGGAATTTATTTGAATTTTCAGCGGCAGAATTCACTTAAAAATCAATATCTCCCACAATCTGAATCCAAATCTTACAAAATAAACTCCATTAAATCCTGCTCATCAAGATCTTTCCAACAACGCCAAAGGCACATTCCAATTCCTCCAAAATTTTCAGCTACGATTTAACTTAATTTTCAGTGAAGAAATCATTCAATATTCAAAAACTTTTGCAGTGCAAGTCCAAACGCCATGGAACCAAGCCCATGCACCCCTCCTCGTTGAGAGCTTTCCCAAGAGACCAAGAATGTGATCTGAGGCATCCCAGTTCAGTGGATCTCATAAGTATAAAACAAAACAAACAAGTGGTTTTGCCATGAGAGTCTTTGTCCTGAAAATAAGGTATGACATTTAATGTTCTATTATGAACTCAAGTTATATTGCAGGAAAGTTTATTGGTTTTATGAAAGATCATGAATTTTTTTTTTCACATTTGTACTAAGAAATATATATTTTTAACCCTCTTAAAATTCATTGTGGATATGTAGAGATTGAAACTATAGTTCCATTGTCTTTCCTTTAACCATACAAATGAATATAAAGTTGTAAATAATTATATTGTTAAAGAAAATCCAAGTTTTCCAAACTTGAATAATGTATACAATTTTTAACAATGTGCATGACGTATTTCAATGTTTGAAACAAACATCAATCATGAAGGGATATAATTTAAGTGGAAAGATTTTTATTCTTAGTCTCATTTTCATTTTTGAAATATAAAAATTTGACAACTTTTATATTTGTTTTTGTCACATTTTGGGTTTAGGTTTTTCGTGAAAGGTGTTTTGTTATGGTGTTTAACAAGTGTATGTGTGGATAAAAAAATTGTCCAAAATTTTATTTATCTTGTTATTGATATTTATGATTTTTTTTAACACATGGTCTAAAAAAAATGATGTAAAAATACAAATTCAAACCACAAGGTGCCAACATTTTGGGAGTAATTAATTAGGTGGAAAATGCAACATTTACATGCATATAACCACAAACATTACATTTTAAATAAATGGAGACATTAATGATTTTTTTGTTATACCTTTTGAATGCAATATAAATCTATTTGTGAAAATCTGACCAATATGTTTTTATTACACCATTTTACATTCATTTCTAAGGACATTTGCCCATATATGGTTTAATTGAGATCCAACTTTTGTGGTGCTTTCATTAAATTGTGATTTTAAATGGAATTTATTCATGAAATCTAATAGATTTTGTTTTTTTTTTTTTTTTTTTTTTTTTTTTTTTTTTTTTTGCTTAGTTATTGTTTTTTTTAATGTCAACATTAAAATCTCCCATAATGATGATTGGACAATGTTCGAAAAAATGTTGAATTATAGTTTGAAGATTATTTGGGAATGTAGAAACTAAACATGAATGAAATCTATACACACATACAATATGTATTACTTTTCATGTATTAATATCAAAAGTTGATGTTATATATTATGAACCATCATTAGTTATTGTATTGAAAGAATTTAAGTGCATGTGTATGTAATACATCATCATTAACCCATGACCATCATGGATTAAAATATATGAATATTTTGATAAATTTATAAATTTGTAAACATATTTTGATGCAGGATGTATTCTTGTTTCTATAAGACATAAAATATGAGACATTTGAAGGTTATGATCATGATTGATGTTTTTGTAATGTTGGTGTAATGAAGTTGTATTCAAAGCTTGTATAATTACATGAAAATTATGTAAGTTTTTAAATTGAAAAATTAACAATATCCAAGTTATAATTGTTTTCAATCTATTCATTTCTATATGTATTCTTAGATCCACATAAAAAATTTCATGTTGAAGAAGAGCTAATGAAAATAGTTTTTCTTTTGTTTGCATGCGGGATAATGTTATATATGTTAACCCATGTTTTTTAAGGTTAGTGGGATCGAAAACTAATTCATCTAATGATAATAAGAACAATGGATGGTTCTTACTATTACAAGTTGAATTGGAAATTGCTCCTTATTATGATAAATGATTGGGATTTACCAACTTTTATATCTTTGATGATAGTTTCACTTGGTGTCCATTTTGATTCAATGTTGTTCTTATAATAATGACTATATTTTTCTTTTGTTAGTGTTCCCATTTTAGAAATTTGAAACGTTATCCATATAATGGTTTTTTCACAATATGTTGTCAATGTTTTAAAAATGACATAAGCTCCATTCACAAAACCATCAGATGTTGCATAGTTACTAAAACATAATTCAACCAACATATTTTTTTTATATGAATTGGAGAATGCAAACCCGTGGTTGTATTCGGATCATTTGAAAGTTTGTAAAATGGTGGACATGATTGATGGTTGATGTCCATCGTTTTGAAAATAAATGTGGGATTTAATGCGTTAGTGACACATTTTCATAGTGTTTTTGCACAAGTTTATTTTTATAAAATAAATATGGAATAATAAAATTGTTGGATGGTTGTCAATTACAAATTGAATTTTTTAATTGAATATCCTTTGTATTTTTTGTTGTAGTACAAAATTTGTTCAAAGTTTGTATAAATACCATATTAGATTGTCGCATAACTTTATTTAGTCCATAACATTGGACATATGTTTGCAAAAATTTTGGTGATAGTGCATTAACATTATCTTTGATATTTTGAAAAATTCAATTATTTTTCACAAGGGGTGCTTAAAAAAAATCACTTATCATGATAAC
>Ga0209611_10000126_pt1 | contig 89566 bp, 80 predicted proteins | sample S1TSphgellanicum_3_FD_187693 | JGI IMG/M metagenome (GOLD analysis project Ga0209611, IMG submission 187693) | Host-associated microbial communities from peat moss isolated from Minnesota, USA - S1T2_Fc - Sphagnum magellanicum MG (SPAdes) (version 2) | ecosystem: Host-associated > Plants > Peat... | reverse complement strand
AAAAAAAAAAAAAAAAAAAGACAATCTTGACCAAAACAACAACGCAGCCAAAATGTTGACAAATTGAGCAGCCACCCAACAAAGAACGGGAACTATGATGGGGTTCGAGAGCAACTCAAGATTTCTGAGAAAAACAATAAAACAGTCAGAAGACGAACGACTTCCCCCAGCCAGTCCTATCTGGCATTGCCCAGTCCTATCGACCATCGCTCATTCTCTACATTTGCAGCGAACTTGCAGTGGGTACCCGAGAATCACTCGTTTGCTTCTTCATCACTCTTTTTTTTTCCTCCCCTTTTCCAAGTCAGTCAGATTTTGGTAAACAAAACCTCACCGAAAAAAAAACACCAGAAAAGCCTCAAACCAAGTTTGAAACTTTCTGGGAATGGATGGAAGGGTATGGCACCCCATCATGCATTTCGCGTCAGATTCCGCGTCAACAAAATGGGGAATACAACAACCACAAAAAAGAAGTCAAAAAGCATGTGGAAAACATTCTTGGGTAGGTAAGGTACTAAACTCAGAATGCACTTAAGGGACTCTCTCTCTCTCTCTCTCTCTCTCTCTCTCTCCTTTCTCTGTCTGTCTGTCTCTCTTTGCAGCATCCTGGATTTTGTGCAAAACTCACTCCCATGGAAAAATGCATCATGGTTCCAAGGGATTACTGCCACCTTATTAGTACCATTGGCAAGTTCAACATTTCAGTGTGAAATACTTATTTTAGTTTGGAAGATTTCCATGTCTGGGAAAAATAATTTAAAAATGGGATGTTCTTAAATATTCTCTATTTTCCTTTACAATTTTTTTTGTTATTTTTTTATTTGAAAGAAATTTGTGAAAACTTCAACATTTTGGAAAATAATATAAAATTAGTGTCAAAGTTGCCACCATATTGCTACTTATAGTACTAGACATCCATGCCCGCAGCTGCAATTCATGCAACTATCATGTGCCATCATACCGTATGTAGGACCTGGGCCAGTTGGACACTAATTATATTATTAATTAGTTAATTATTTATTTATTTATTACATTACTTTCAGAAATTTTGAAATTTTCAAAAATAAAATTTTAGAAGATAAAAATATTCAAAGAAAATAAAGAATTTGATGGGATATTTGAGAATATATCAGGATTTCAAAATGGAATCCTCAGAATTAATTAATTATTTGACAAACATGTGTTCAAGTGTTGTGCACAGGGTGGTTTTTTTTTTTTCCAATTTTGTGATGTAGGTGGATTTACAATCATCAACAAGAGGACTTAGCCTAACTTTGGAGAGGACATTCCGAAAAAAAATTAAAATTCTTGCTATGGATTGGTAATAGGATGGAACTTATTATTTAAATATGGTGATTTCAGTTTTCTTTTCCTTGAAATATGGCAAATTTGCATCCTGGGAATTTTTTAACCTGTTATTGGTCACCAAATGGCCGTTATTTGATTTTTTTTTTCTTCAAAAAATTTGAAAACCATCATTCACCATTTATACCAAAACCAGGTCTTTGATTTTTGAGACCCACAATTATGAATCCTAAAAATTTCCTCATAATCATGGGGATCTATTCATATTTCTAACACACACACCCAACATTGGTGTGTTCTTTAGAATTGTCTTTGAAGTTTCATCTTTGGTGCTACCAGATTCCAAAGCCCATGGGTGAAACATGAATTGGGTTTTGGTGCTAAAGTTTTTTGTTATTCATTTTATGTTGTGTTGTGTGCTTGGATTTCTGGGGTTGACGATGAGGTCATTAGAACATGTAGGACTTTGTTATGTCAATAGTCTTGGCCGTTTATCCAGTCTAGTTGCACACACTCTAGCATTTCATGTGCATGTGCAAACCAGTGTTGGGCGGTTCTCACTTTTTGTGAGAACCAGCTGGTTCCGGTTCTTACATTATGTTATGAGAATCTGATCGATTTTTTAATATACTTTTTTTTACTGGTGAGAACCGACCAGGTTATCAAGATGTTTAAGTTTTTGACATTCACCCGGTTCTCAAATAGGGTGGTTCTTGCATATATAATTAAAGTCGATTCTCAAATCCGGTTCTCATAGCCTGGTTCTCACATTTTCCAGAAATTAGAATTTAATTTAATAATTCATTATTATTATTATTATTATTAAAACTTAAAAATTACTGAAAATATATGAAAACTTGTAAAATAAATTTATTCAAAATTTACAACTACAGAATTTCGTCCCTTTCAAAAGCTCCTTCAAACTTTTCAAACTTTTTTTCTAAATTAAGATCAGTCTCAATTAAATCTACCAACCTAGAAGGGGATTTACAATCTATTATCTAGAATCATTGGGCCAATTTTTGTTGATAAAAATCAAATTTTCCAAAAATTTTGATTGTAAATGACATCTTTTAAAACTGGTAAGGATTCCAGGTAATGAAAATATTGTTTCTGTCTCAAATTGAGATCCAATTATTTTTTATCCTAAAAAGTTTACATGTGTTATATCCAGACTTGATATCCAGATTTTCAGTATATTTGCACAACACTTGTTTTGCACTATGCCCATGAGAATGGACATTAAAAAATCCACATGATATTAAAGACTAGAGTTATCTAAAAATTGTTCCAAACTAGGGGTACAAGGCCCCCCCATCTTTGCCAAAACTGGGGATGAAGTAAAAAGTCAGGATGAAAACAATACAGGAGCAAGAAAAAATGCCACGAAACTAGTTTTCTCAAATTGGTCTTCACAGGAGTTTCACACCCACTTTTGGATTTTGCATTATTGGCCCCCCCCTCACTGCTGCTCGTATTCTTTGTCCAATCTTGTCAAAATGCAATCCGGAAAATCTTATGAAGTGATGCCCAATTTCATCACAGGGTACCCAATTTCACCCACTTTACACTCAAACTGTCGATAAAATAAGGATTACTTGGTCAAACTAGGGCCTAAAGACATGGCGACTTTAAGGATAACTCTTTAAATATCTGGCACCTGGTTTAGATTTTTTTTCTTCAATTTTGTGAGGTAGGCCGACTGGTCATCGCCCACAAAAGGACTTAAGCCAAATTTGACTACAAGTCAAGTAGAATTGGTTTTTGGAATTTCAGTATCTTTTGGTGACATGCTAAAACCTATTGTCAAAATCTGGAGATTTCAAATTTTTTCCCTCAAAATATGGTGATTTTGGGCCATTTTTTCAAAAACAATCCTATATATAATCCTAGACCCCCCCTCCCCCCATTTTTTTTGGTTTAAATCTGGTGATTTCAATTTTTTTTTTCAAAATATGGTGACTTTGGGCCATTTTTCAAAAAAAATCTTTTGTATGGGTCCCAGGCCCCTCTTAGGCAAAGAGGGGTGGAGGGGGGAACAGTCACATAATTGTGAAAATTTGCGACAAAAAAATGTTGGAATGGTTGTTGCAAGAAAATGGCTGGGTGTGAGAGGGATGTTTGCACCAGTGTTGGGCAATTTTGGAATTGTCACCTGGTTTTCGACCCAGTTCTTAGCCCAGTTTTCATAGTGAGGATTGATTGACATAATTACATGTGAAAATCAGATTGAAAACCGACCTTTGGTTTTCACATGAATGAGAACTGGTCATGAGAATAGGTTTATGGGTTTTTTCTTAGAAGAATCGGACAAGTTCTTTTACAGAACCTCCATCCGATTCTTAGTTTGTTAGTTTAGGGTTTAGGGTTTGGAAATAGCAACCACCGCCTAGGGAGGTGGAGGCATTGTTTAGGGTTAGGATTTTGTATAAAAACAAAATTCAAGCTTTGTTTCACTTCATGAATTTTTAAATTATTTTGTAGTGTTTTTGTGTTGTTATTTATGATTTGTGTTTTTCATTGTTGGCTTGACATTCTTTTTGTTCTTGTTTGTGGGTTGAACATTGTTTTTTTTGGCATTGGGTTGTTCTTCTCACATTGTTGCATGCTCTTTTCGCGTTGTTTTTGCTCTTATTGCATTGTGTTCGTTCTTTTTGCATTGTTGTCATTTTTCTTGTGTTGTAGCAATTATTCATGTTCTTTGCACATTGTTGCTTATTGTGTTGTTGATTCGCACATTACTCTTCTCGCAAATTGCTCTTCTTGTGCATTGCTCCCAATTCAGGGTTATTTACTTTGTAAAGGTTCGGTTCAATCCTTCACCTAGGGTTGCTATATCATTGTAACAAATCTTATTAATATGAAGCTAAAAGTGGCATTCAATTGTTGCTCCGTTCTTCTTGTGTTATGACACAAATTTTTTTGTGTTAATATGTCAATTTTTTTCACGATGTCTTTTCGACTCTTTTCGCGTTGTTGTTTCAGCTTTTTTCATGTTACTATTTCATTCATCTCGTGTTGCTACCTTTACTTTTATTGCGCTATTGTTGCTTTTGTTTTATTCACGTTGCTACTTTTATTCTATTCACGTTATTGTTACTCCTATTCTTTTTGTATTGCAACCTTGTTCTTCTATGTTCCAAGTACCTGTTGGCCCATCAAGATGTTTTTTTCACATTGTTGTGCTTTTGTTTCCTTTGTCAGTATGGTACTTCCCCTCCCCTCTTTGCCATGTGCAGGTCAAAGCTCAAACACGAAAGGTGTGTTTTTCCCCATTTTTTTGGTTTTTGAGTTTTTTCACTCATTTTGTGTTGTTTTTTGTTAATGTGCTAATTTTTTAATTCATTTTCTTTGTTGTTTATTTTTGTAGGATTTTTTAACTTCATAATAAGCCCCATTTTATTTATTTTTTCAACTTTATAACCCCATATTTTTTCCACCTTATATCTACTTTTTGTAAATGTTTAAAAAGTAGTATATTTTGTAATTATTTGTAAATGGAAATTTGTGGTTTTTTATTGTAAAAAATTATTTTTCGTTCTAGATACATTATAAAACAAATTCATGTTTGGTTTTTTCATAAATCATAAAATTGTTTAATTTTTTTCACTACTCATTAGGGCAATAAATTTTAATCTAAAATTAAACATGGAATAGTCTTTTGAAAATGAAAATACATGTGATATATTTATGAATGAAGTAAGGATAGAAGATGAACCTTTGCTGGAACCTTAAGAAAATGTAAGTTTTCAAGAAAATGAAAGTGTTCAAATAAAAAGAGGTAGGAATTTAGGAATGAATGAAGAAAAAATGAATTAAAAAAAAATAGCATGTTCAAAGATCATTTTGGAAAAAGAATAACAAAAATGCATTATGTTGGGCATTTTATTATGTTAATGATAATGAAAAAGTTAATGTAACATCTCCTGCATTGTATTATTTGTCACAATAATCCAATATTGAATTTAAATCCAAAAACTCAAGCTAGGAAAGGAATAATCATATATAACTTAATTAATGGTATAATTGCATTGAAGAAACATGTAAATTTAAAACATTCCAATGTTTTGAATTTTTTTGAAGAAGAGGTGAGTATATTGTCCTTTGAGGGAAGAAGGAAAACAACCTTCCAAAAATATATCAAATATTTTTTAAAACTCCATACCTATTTTATTTTTTACAAGAGAACCTTTCAAAGAAAAAGGATGTGTAACAAAAAAAAAATTTGGAAGACTTTGGTCTTTTAATTGTCAAAAACCATCTTCCTTTACAGTTTGTGGAGAGTAATTGGTTGAAGAATTTCAGTATGCATTTATGTCTAAGAATTATTTTTTCTTCTAAATTTATTTTTTCTCGTGAATTATTGCCCATATTAGTGGAAAAAACTAAACAATTATATGTTTTACCAATTTTAACAAAATGTCACTCCACAACAACAAGCTTTGATCTGTGGATGTCAAAAGTTTGACATGATGTTTTTACATTAATGATTAATTTTTTAGGTGTTGATTAGCAGTTGAAACATATTACCCTTGACCTTTTGAGCCATAGACATTAATGGACAAACTTTAACCAAAAATTTGAAAAAATTGTTGGATAGTTATGCATTGAAGAAAAAAATTATTGCTTATGTGAAGGATGAAGGATCCAATTTGAACACTATGACTATAGCCTTAAAATCAATTGTAAGTTGTGATATGTTGGGTTTGGAAGAAAAGTTTCAAGGTTGTTGTTTTGGTCATGCATTTTTTAAAGTTTGCCATTATGGTACAATAGAAGAGAAAGTTTGTAAAGACTTATGATATGTGTCAATCAAAGTTGCCCAAGGAAATTTGCAAAAAAGGATAACATGATTGAAAAAATCTGGAAAAGGGTAGACAAAAATGGGAAAAGGCATGTGTGACTTCAAGTCTTCCCCGAAGGAAATTGAACACTCTAGTGAAAATAAGGCAATTTTTACTTTGTAGATTTTTTTGTGTTCACATTTTTTTTTCAATTCTTGCCTTGCATAGTTTAACATTTTTTTCACCTTTAAAAAAATAAAATTATTGTGCACATTTTAACAATTTTTTTTATTTTTGCAAATTTGTTAGCAAAGTTATCATTTTCCAAGAAGCTTTGCAATTCAAATAAGTAATTATATCATGTTACAACATGTAAAATTCTATGAGAATGAATGCAAGAGTACCACCTCCTTTGACATGGCACATTTGTCACATTATTATTGATTTTCTTGGCCTTGTTGTGTCTACTTGTATTTTGAACTAGTCTAAAGGTCATTGGTTCTTAAGTGATGCATTGAATTTTGCCATATCCAAGAGTCTACAATTCAGGGATGAAATTGATTTTGCAATTGTTGACAACTTAATGGAAGAAGATGGAAATGTTGTTAATGAGTTATCATGTTTGGCCTCCAACATAAAAAAAAAGTTGTTCATGTTTTAGATTTTTTTCTTTCCTTCTTAAAAAAATATGAAGAAAAAAAGGTTCATAATATGTTTTTTTTAATGTTGGATCCTAGGTTTAAAACTTTTTGTCTTGTGTCTTCATTTATTGGTTGTGAGCAAGGTAAGGCAATTGTTGAAAAATATGACAAAAAATCTTTGTTTCCTATGTTTCTTATATGTTATTATCATTTGCATCCATTGGTTGAATTTGAAAGAGGTGTTGTTGAACAAAGGGTTGAAGAGGATAGGAGTTTGGATTTTTTGAAATGATAGCCAACATAAATGAACCAATAACAAAATTGGTCAACAAAGAGCTTTTGATTTTTAGGCATTATTAAGTGGATGTTAAATACATCAAGTGCCCATTGCAATGGTGGGAAAAACATGAGAGCCTGTTTCTTACAATTGGTTTTTTTGTTAGACAAATTTTAATTTGTAATACCTAGAGTGATATCCTAATTCTTCAATCTCAAAATTGTGATATCTTGACATACAATATTCAAAGTGATAAAAAATTTCAAAATGTGATATCCATGCTGATATCAAATTATTGCTTGGATATGGATATGAGGACATGGTAGGTGTAGGGGTATGTGTAGGTTGCACGAAGGAAAAGAAAAGCCCAAGGTGGAGGGTAAGAAAAAAACAATAGAAAAGGGCCTAAACTCTAACTTGGGCCACTCATTGCTCTTCTTGCTCTTCATGTTTCTCTTCCTTACTCTTTGATGTTCTTCTGTGCTCTCTATGTTGCTCCTTCATTTTGTTCGCATTGTTTGTCCATGCTCTTAGCACTCTTTGTGCAACCCCTTTGTGTCACTTATCTATGCTCTTCATATTGCTCCTTCGTGATGTTCCTTTTACCTTGTTCATTTGTGTTTTTTATGTTGCTCATCTGGATTTTTCGCAGTACTCTTCCAAACTTTTGGAAGTTGATGTATTTTTCAATTGAATTTTGTTATCTAAAATGTTAAGATATTTGGCGAAGATTATGTTGATGGATTTTTTCATATTGAAATTCGAACTTTGTTTTTTATAAAAATTTGATATCATAACAAGATATGAGAATTGGGAAAAAAACTAAAAATTAAATTTGAAAAATATTAAAAAGTTGAATAATCACAAGTAATAGATATAGAAAAGTTAGGTAATTGAAACTGAAGAATATTGAAATAATGTTATATTTGCCCAACACTGATGCAAACCTCTCTCCAATTAACTTTTTTTCTTGGAACAACAATGTGCCATTTGTATGGCAACAGACCCATAATGCATCTTTGACTGTTCATTTCATGGACATTCCTTCACCCATGTTTTCTCTTGAACCATGTTTGACAGCCATGGTGAACCACCACTCACATTGGTACCTTCACCTTTTTTAGCAAGGCCTCTCAAGGTTAAACCATAATTATCGATGGGTTATCACAATTATAGGCTCTAACTTGGAAATATCTAGAAGAATGATAATCATTAATCCTAATTCCATGTTAACTATCCTATGATTTTTAGCTTTAATTTATTTTTGTTCGTACATAAGGTTCATTTAGATCACTTGATTAAAGTTAGTGATCATTGAATCAACAATGTTCATGGTGCTTTTTATTGTTACTAGCCAAAAGTGACAAAAGCACAACCATCATGGTTCTTTGTAACCTTTGCATCATTTTCACTTTTCCCTTTGCTTTGAATTTGTAGCATCTTTGATTTGTTTTTGTTTTAAATTTGTATAGTGTCTTCAATTTGTTGCACTTCAAGTGTTCATTTTTGCATGGTGTAGTTACCATTGTTTCCTAAAAGCTTTATCATTTTCATTTCTTATTGTGTTATATGTTACTTTGGTGTCAATAATGCAACCACTATTATTTTTTGGAAGCTTCCATCATCTTCATTTCTTGCTATGTTTTGTGCTACTCTTTGTGTCATAAATGAAACAACCATTGTTTTTCTGAAACTTACATCATCTTCATTTTTCGTTGTGTTTTATATTTTATGCCATTGTGTTTTTCATTGTGATTTTCACATTGTATTGTTCAAGGTTTGTGTTTTTCTCACCATCATTCTATTTTAGTTTTTTTTTGAATTTCATAGTGTTCTTGTGTTATTTTGGTAAGGTCTCATTGTAGAATTGTTCATCATTTTCATTGTGAGGCTAATAGAAGTTGTCATATTTGCATAATGTTTGAAATCTTAATTCAAGCACATGACTTGATACCTATACATCATAATTAGCTTTGTAAGTGATTAACCATTTTTTTTTGGCTGAGAAGATAAACAGTAGAGTTGTTTTTCAGATAATGAGTGATTTGGTTTTCCATAATTATAGGTCAAGTCATGTGCATGTTATTTTTATGAATGAAGAACTTGATGATTGGATGAAGGTTAGGTCAAAAACTTGGTATTCCCAATTTCTTATGTTTCAATATGATGATAAAAGATGAATTGAACATTTTTAGGTTAACAAGTTTTTTGCGAGACAATTGACAGAGATATTGAAACATAAAATGGAAAAGGACACAAAAGTCAAGTGCACAATGCTGATGGGCATTACGGTTGACTGTATGTTCCTTGTATGAGTTAACACATGTAATCTAAGTACTTGTAGTTTGGCAAATTTTTTACCCATGCATTGAGAAATCCATAATTCATTTAGTCTTATGGGAATTTGTACATGCGATTACCGTTGTCTTCAAGAATAGGATTCAATGGTTTGAAGGAAATAACTTGTTATGTACATGTCATGGATGGATTCAAGGAACTTTTAAGCTTGCTAAGTATCCAAGGTGCCATTGATGTGGCTCAAATCCATATGCAAGAATCAAAAGTCCAAGCATTTACAACAAAATACTATTCCTTCAACTCAAAGGCATATAATGTGCAATTCATGCCATTGTTGATTGCAAGAAACATTTTGTGGATGTTTTTGTGATGTTGCTAATATCAATGAATGATGCACAAATCTTGTGTTTATCTTCAATCTGTTAAAAAACATGGAGGAACTTTTTCCATGAATTTGATTCACATGAAGGCATCAAGCCTTACATCATTGGAAACAAGGGGTACCCATTGCTACCATGGCTAATGGTGCCTCATGAACAAGTTAGTGTTCAACATTCCATTTTGGAGGCATTGTACAACAAACAACTTTCTTGTGACAAAGTTGTTGCAAACAGCTTTGGTATATTGAAAAAAACACTTTGTGAATTGATGATCAAATCCAATTTGAATATGCATTTCTTTCCAAATGTGGTCATTTGTTTTTGCATGTTGCATAACATAATTATAAATGGAATATACATAAACATTGATGATTTAATGCTACAATTAGAGGCCAAAAATGCAATAGAATATAAACATTGTGTGCTAGTCACTAGACATGGTGGTGATCATGGTGGTAATCAGGTAAATGAATTTGACATTAAAACTACATTACAAAGGGGGGAAATTTCAATCAATATAATGCAATTCAATAAGCACTAAGGAATCATAAACCACAAATATGTAGATGTTGAATCCAGGGATCTTGCAATTTAATTTCCAATCTTTGAACTATTAAAATTATGTGAATTGAATAAAAATATAGAATTCATGAAATGCAATTTGGATGACATGGTGTGTAATGCAATTTAGAGCTGAAACCTGGGAATTGAATTTATAATTGAAACTTATGTACATGATTTGGAACTATAACTTGTGAATTGAATTTAAAATTGAATTTGTGTTCTTGGAATCTACATCACTACATGTTTTCATTTTGGATGTTGTTTGAACTTCACCTTGATCATCTAGCAATTGATCATTTGGTAGCTTAGTTGATCTTGAATCATTTGAAGGTAAATCTATAATTGGAGACATGTGTGTCTAGTTTTGGTGAATGCGTGACACTTAACAATATTCAAATTGAATAACACATTTTCCATCCTTTTGTTTACCTTGTGGATTTTATTGTCATGTGATTTGAGGTAATATACATGTTTTTTGAAGGTGTGTTCGTGAATATTTGAATGACATTGTTCAATTTCTAGTTGAGTATTGATGATCTTGCACACTACATCCATTATGACCTTGTTGGTCTTGTTTATAGATAGAAAGGAATACATTACTATGTTTTCTTTTAACTTTATTGTTTCCGGATGTAGATGTTGTAGGATATTGACAATAAGAGGTTATAATAACTTTGTTTTTTGATAAGATAATTTTACATAACTTCTTATTCTTCTACTTGAATTGACAACAATTCTTGTGCTTGCAACTTTTATGCTTAAACCATTAACTACTCTTGCACCATGACTATTAGTTGTTCTTGTATTTACAACTCTTGTTTCTTGACTATCATCAACTCTTGAACTTTGATTATTAACAACTTTTGTGCCTTGACTATTTGCAATTATTGTGAGGATTTGTTTAATTTTCCTATGAATTAATCTCATCATTCTTATCTTTCACCCCTTGACTTAATGGTTTGCAAATTTTATCTCCTTCAACATTTACATTCGTCATATGCAAAAGAGTAGTGATGTCCTCTCCTTCAAAAAGACCTCAATCAATTCATAGTATTTTATGAAGCAAATGAAAACATTCCTTCTTTTTAGATGTCAAGTTTTAGAAAGAGGTATGATTATGAGTTGGTGTGTGCTAATTTAAATTTTTTTTGAAATCAGAGTTCATTTATTCCATTTATTTTGCACATGATGCCATTTGGTGGAAACTTGTTATTAATTTTTTTTTGCAACTTTTCAACAATTGTTTCGGAATGTTACACAATAAAAACCATAAATGTTCTTGGATCAATGAATTCCTTTTGAACTTTTTGTTATGTGTGTTTGCAAGTGATCAACACCAAAACCTCAAGATGCTCCCAATTGCCCTACTGTTGTAGAAGAATTGCACCTTCTGCTTCATTGACCTCCTGATTTACCACCACCACGACCTAGCTACAACTTGTTGATGACTTGCTTGCTAAATTTGTTTGTGAATTTGTGCCTCCTTGCAAACTTGCACATATGTGTAATATTTAAAAACACTTTAAATGAATTTTGGAATTTTTATCATGGTACCAATGTGGGTGTTGGTTTATTTGAACCATGCTTAATTTGTCGTCCCAACTCCACAAGCAACCAAACTACTTCAAGGGAGTTTAAAGGGGCTTATTGTAATAAGATAATGATGGCAATCAAGTGAATTATATTCTTGATTTCCCTTTTTTGTCTTTTGTAACCTAAAATCTCTAAAGCAAGTAAATTCTAGCTCTTGGAATTTTAGTTTTTTAGCCAAAATATCGTAGTAATTGGGCGACTTCGATAGTTATTTGCCAAATAATTAATTTCATCCAAAATTTCTTGTTCAACAATTATCTTTTTAGTTTTGAAATTTTTGACATATGTGAAATATATCTAATAAAATTCATTAATATTTTAAAGATATTTCATTATGTTGATGGTCAGATGGATTTAAAATAACTGATTTGGTTAGGCAGGTCCTTGGTTCAAGATTGGCTAGTAGCTTGAATGTGTGTTTTTTTAATTTTGATAAAAAAGTGTTGAGTTTTTTTGAAATTTTGACAAAGTTGAAAATAATTTAATTTATGCCAAAGCCACCCAACATGTACTATGATAATAAGAACATCAAGTTTGCCGGAACATCAAATCTGCATGCCACAAATTTTCATCCAATTCTAGGTGGATTCTCACCATCCTCTCCAATATGTCAAAATAAAGGTGTAAAATACACAAGGTCCATCCATACCATGACCTTTATGTTAGTTTTACTTAGCATAATTGCAGTTTAGATTACCTCATTTGTACATAACAATTTGGGGCTTTACACATAATAATTTGTATTCCTCTACATAAGATTAAAAACCCAATCAAACCAAAATTGCACATGAATAAAATAAAATGAGATGCATAAAATTAGAGCAAATCTTTGAAATAAGTTAAAAAAAAATCATTTTTGACCATTACTTACTTGTAGAGTGTCAGCAAGTTTAAAGTGCTTAAATTCCCATGGGTGATGGCTCATTGGTACAACCTTGTATGGGACCTTGGGATCAGAAAAGGTCTTGAGTTCAAACCCTGTGGTGTGTAGGTGAAACTCTTGCCAACCCTTTACTATTGAGATTGGCTCCAGGTGCCAATGGTTTATCAAGTGGGGTTTTTAAGAAAATAAGAAAAAAAGGTTAAGTATTTCTAAAAGAGAAACTTTTTGTTAATGAAAATGAATGATCTTTTGAAATATTTAAAAAGTATTCTGATTTTTGAAATGGAATTTTCAAAATTAATTGATTATTTAACAAAGCTGTGGCAAAGCTGCCAAGGTAATACAGTATTTTATATAAGTGTGTTTGGAGATCACCTACTGCTAGCATAATTAAAACGTTTTGAACCCAATTGAATGGAAGAATCCTTACCTAGAGGCATGACCCAAAAAACTAAACTCATTAAGTTGGGCATTTGAGCCTCACAAATGAGCTCATCAAGCCAAAACATAATTATAGCTTCTTATTATACAACTGGTTTCGGAATTTGGACAATGTAATGAAAATGGGGAAGGTTCATTAGGAGAAGAGGGAGCAAGTTGGAGCATCAAGCCTTCCAATTGACCAAAGCTTTTAGTGAAGAACTTGATGGCACTTAACTGCTCAATTATGATAGGAGTAAAGAGAGAACCATTTCCATGAGCAACTTGGTCATAATGAAAAAGTTTGAAAATTTATGAACTGCAATGCTCTTTCAAACCAACAAGTTTTTGAAAAAAAACAAAATTTAATCTTGCTTGCAGGATTTTACTACATCTTCAAGTTTTCAAAGAACCATGGATGTATCACATGATGGATCAGATGGATCTAGAACACTTTTCATCCACACACAGACTGGTATCATTTTAAAAAAGGGTAAGTGCCAATACCAGTACCACCAGACTGGTATCAAAATAAGTTGATACCAGACCAACACTGGTACCAACATGGGTGCTGCTGGTTCACCCAAGGCTATGTTTCAACAAGCAACTGTTCTTTTTATTGGGAACTGTGGAATTCATCCATAAATTTGGGGACTTTTATGGCACATTAAGCTCTGGAATGGCAGATTGTGTCATTTTCTTGACCGGATTAATATGACATACTCTTTCAGTGATGATTATACATTCGCAATAATGAACGATCAAAATGTGTCTGTTGAACCTGCAAATTTTCAAAAATTGTTGAATCTGCCACCATAGACCTTTAATGTCATGGAATGGTCTCACCACCCATGCCCATTATGTTGGGTGTGTCGCCTGGCTCTCCCTAAGAAGCTCGCATGGCGCCTTAAACCAACATTATGTTGAGTGTGTTGCCCGGCGCTCTCTAACAAGCTCGCATGGCGCCTTAAACCAACATAACTTCCTGTAACTAGTTGTCATCAAGCTTCTGATTTGTCCTCCACTCACCAAGCACAACTTCTTGCCCTTCCTGCATCATCCAGCATCATCCAGATAGGATGTCACATAAGAGTTGTCATCCATTGAGAAGTGGGTCACACAACTTTTCATCCACCAACAGGATGGTTACATCATTTTTCATCCATCAACAGGAGGACTATGATGTTGCCCTCGAATCTCTGAACAGGTAAATTATGTCTAGTAACCAGCTCAAGGTCATTCGGTTATCTGAAATACCTTCAATGCTCCTGTGCTTTAGCTATGTCCGGTACCCAACTTTTCATCCATTGACACGAGGGTTCCACTGTCACTCTTGAACCTCTGAACAGTAGATTATGTCTGCTAACCAGCTCAAGGTCATCAGTTACCCAATGCCTTTTCTTCTGGCAAAATTCTGCCATTTTTGGAGAAAGAAATTGGGATTTTCTTTTTCCCCAGTTTAAATTCAAATAATTTTACAAATTTTTTGTTAAATTTCGCCAATTTTTCGATATTAAAAAAGGACAAAATAAATCACTGCAGTTACTGGAAATACCTTCAGTCCTTCAGCTATTTCTGGGAATAGACAATCTGGAGCGGGTTATGTAGTCCATAATTGGCAGGGGCTTGACCATTCCATACTATAATTTCCGTTTGTAACTGTTGTGGTGGCTGCTGGTTTGAAGTTTGAACTTGGTGGGAGAAGGGGACAGAGAAGAGCCATGCCATTACACCCAGACAGCAGCCGCTTGTTTGGAAGGAATGGGCAGAGAGAGTGAGAGAGAGAGAGAGAGAGAGAGAGACGGTGTTGCAGCAGCAGCAGCAGTAACAGGTGATGGCAGTTGCAGAGTTAGTAATGATCCAGACCATCATCGACCGCATTTGAAAAAAACACTCTCACTACTCTTATACATACATACATACGACGCAACGTGCATTTAATAAGGATGTGCAGATGCCTGCAGTAACGGGCAAAGAGCTCCCCCGCCCGCAGGTAAGGCTCCAGAAGCAGCAGTTGTATTGCGAATTGGAGGTTTGAAAGGTTCGTGACCAGTACCAAGGTGCAGAGACACACTGTGGAGAAAGACAAAAAAAAGGCGTGAATTTGTAGTTTGTTGTGGCTGCTTCAGCAAGATAAGCTTTATTGGACGTTAAGGCAAGGAGCAGCAGCAAAGTTTGAATGAAAAGAAGAACAAGAATAGTTGTAGCAACGTCGGGAGAAGAAGAAGAGTTGCATCAACGTCGGAAGGAGTAAAAGAAGGAGGTGAAGAAGAAGAGTCGTAGCGACCTCGGGAGGAGGAGAATAAGAATCGCAGCAAAGTTGGAAGGAGAATCAGAAGAAGAAGAAAAGTCGCAGCAACGTCGGAAGGAGAAGAGGAAGAAAAACAGTCGCAGTAAAAGTCTCAGGGAGAACAAGAACAGGAAGATTCGCAGCAACGTCTGAGGTAGAAGAAGAAGAAGAAGAAGAAGAAGAAGAAGAAGAGTCGCAGCAACGTCGGAAGGAGAACAAGAACTAGAAGGAGAGTCGCAGCAAAGTCGGAAAGAGAAGAAGAGGAGTCGCAGCAAAGGCATAACGAGAAGAACAAGAACAAGAATAAAGAGTCCCAGAGCATTGGTGGCGATGAAGTGTGCGGGAGCTTTGACGAGGAAGGCCAGAAATCGACGAAGGCAAGGGGTTCTTACCGGTGAAGGTTGTGTGAGTAGTGAGGAGGAGGATGACGTTGTTGTAGGGAAGATGAAGGAGAAGGAGGAGGAGGAGGAGGGAGAAATTACTGTCGTTGCGGGCGATGCGGGAAACAATGTGATGAGAGCTGCTGTTGCTGCTTGTGGAGAAGAGAGCGTGACGAAACAGTGGCCGGCTTTGTTGCAGAGCAAGTGTGAGGTTTTGGAAATGGAGAAGGAGCTGGCAATGCAGAGGTGGACGCAGCAGTGTATGGAGATTGCGAAGACGGCGCCGACGACAGCGGAGGAAATGTCTCATTGCGTGATGCAGGCCACGAAGAGGAGAGGCACGGTTTCGGCGCCATGCACCCCAAGGACGACGACGACGACGACGAACAAGAAGGAAGAAGAACAAGAAGGAGAAGAAGAAGATAGCGTTCAATTGGTTCACAGAATTGAGCAGCTTCAGAAGTCTAGACAGCAACGGGAGCTGGAGAATCAAGCCAACGCTGTGCAAGGGAGAGTTCAACTGCTTCAACAGAGATCCAAAACCAGATATGGAGGTGTCAGGATTGTGCAGAGAAACAAGGAAAATTTGGGGAGGGAGCTTGATCCTTCAACCCTAATCTCGGTAAGAAGTGCTTCTTCCCTGGTGCTTCCTTGATTGAAGATCAGAATCCACCAGTATTGAAATGGGAAAAAGTTTGCTGCTGTGCGCATGACCGTGGCGGCAGCAGCAAGCAGCCCTTATCAATCATAGGAGAAGGTGTATATTCCTGTGTTTCCCTTCACATCTTTGTCCAAGGATTTGTGATGGAAAACAACAGGTTAGAGTTAGGACTCTGCAGTGCACTTTTCTGAGATAATAAAAGTTCAAGTGGGTTTTGAAGCAGAAGGGCAAGACCAAAGGGGAGATGATGGCACAACCCTTGCAAGAGACTCATCAAGTCAATGATAGAACACAAAAGGAAACCATTGACAAGATAGTCACACAGGTGGGTTTTCTCATGTTGGTGTTGCAATGTCTGGATTTTTTGTTTGCAGTGATTTTGTCTTTGACTTTCTTATGTAATCTGCAACGTGATGTTTTGTGCTAAGCACCTATTTTGCTTGCAGATATTTCCTTGTTCCAATCAAAAGGCTTTCACCTGTTTGGTTGTTGCCTACTAAGGCTACAAATGCTTTGTTCTTGTGGAGGTGACACAAGCACAGATTATTTTCTGTGTAGGTAGAGAGGTCCAGGGTGGAAGATCTGCCCATAGTTCATCAGATTGTGAAGTGTTGAGAGTATTGCCACTGTCATGAAATATGTATCTAATCAATGAGGCTGAGTGAGGCAGGTCAAGGCTGATGCACAGGAGTGGGCGAAGATTCAGGGAATGCTGAAGCGTGTAAAAGGTGAGATGAAGACCTTGCAGCAGAAATGTGACAGTTGGGAACAGCGTGCACTTCATGCAGAATCCAAGTGTGCCACCTTGGAAATTCAGGTATGGAAAAATCAGTTTTCTCTTCACAGTTGAAGCAAAAGTAATCTAAGGAGGTGATTTGTTTCCTGAACTTTTCATCTCAATCCTGCTCAAAGAAAACTCCATGACCCTTATTATATCCATGCTGTTGCTCTGCAAGCCCATGATTTGCTTGCTATGATTATTTGATTTTCTAGTGAGAAACATTCAGAAACTGTAATACCCTATACCCTGTGAAACACGTATCCATCATCCAGCAATCAGTCAGATTGTACAAGAATGTCCATGATTTCAAATTGCCATCCGTCTGATCTAGATCTTTCAAAACCAGGAGGAATCATGGCGAGTGCAAGCTCAATTATCTGAACAGAAGAACAAGGAATTGGAGAGGGAGATGGCCCAAGTGCGTGCCAAAATGGAAGAAGTAAAAAGCCATGCTGCTTTAGAACAAAGCAGGTTGATACCAGCTGGCTGCAACCATTCCTATGCTCTGGTCTTGAAACCAGTCCTGAGGAATAGTAGTGGTGACATTTGCACATGTAGCATGTCCCCTGATTTTCAAGAGTCCAAGCAATGTGAAAAATGGTGTCACATGCCTATTACTCGGAGTCGACCAACAGAGAAACTCCTCTGCAATACGTGCACTTCAAAAGCCAAAAAAATTGACAGCATAGAACATTGTATGGGTTGCGGGTCTGTACTAAATGTTCCAAATCCTCGGAGGATATCAACACCAAGGATTCAACATCTCTCAGAAAATTCAGCCAGGAAAGTGTGTGGGGTAAATGACACACAAGGCGCCAGACGCTCTCCCAGCCGACAATCGAAGTTGTCTTCTGATGGAGAATCAAAATCAAATGATGGAAGTGTTTTGTCAAGCAAAAATGAAATGACAATAAGTGAGATTGAGAGATCTATGGCACAGAACTGGTTCAAGCAAAGGCAGTCAGGCAGAAGACCAAATACTGCATGCAGTGATACTTCCCTTCAGGAAAACAATGCAGATGCAGTCTGTTCTCAACCTAATCCAACAAGGTGCAGATCAGAGGGAAAAAAATCAATGAAGTCAAGACAGTCGTCTGCTTCCAAATTGAAGGTTTCAACACCTCATCTCCTATTTCAGGAGCGACTTCCTCTGAAAGAAGCAAGCAGGAATGCCGTATATGAGCGTTGATGGCATTCATGTCATCAATTTTAGGTGAGTAAGAGCTGTTCAGTGTTTGCAAGCAGTAGTATGTCAAAATGTATGGCTGACAGTTTGTTGATAGATCTAATCTTATAGTTCTAATCTCGATTTTAATACTATTCTGGTTCAAAACTCTACTGTTGGAGGCATTATGTTGCAACGAAGACTGTATCATTGACACCCCAGACATAACACTCTAGAATTTATGGAGCCTTCTTTGCTGTGTTATAATTTTTGCTTGTGCACCCAAGAGCTTCATGTACCATTTTGATGACTTCATTTGTCGAGTACAGACATTGGAATTGTGTCACTCAGGAAAGTTCTCAAAGCCATATTGACTTAGTCTGTTTTAGATAATTTCATGTGATTACAGTTTAGGGTATCCAAATGCAGGACAACAGGATGATGGGTCTCTTAATGGATGGAGGAATGAATTTTGGAGACATCCATTGGTGGTTCTATAGTAGTAACTGACATAAATGGATGTCAATAATTATGCTTTAATGGTGATGATGAGGAGGCCAATTCTAAGGTGATAACATTAAGTTAGAAAAAGACACTGATAAAATAACTTGAATTGAAAGTTGATCAGATCAAAGGGGGTTAATGAAAAGATCCAAAATTAGTGAGCTTAAATGTCAAAGCAGGTCCATTAATAAAGGACTAACTAAGCTACAAAGATTGAACTTAAAATGTCTTCAAGAATTAGAGGGACTTTGATAACAATCAAGGTTCATGGTAACATTAAGTGTTATTGTATTTGTGAAAGTTAGGATGATGGATTCATGAGATTGTCATCTCTCTTTGCAAAACACAATTTCTCTGAATTACCATCTGCCACATTTTATTAGAGCATCTCCAGAGGTGCGAAGTATGTGACCCTGCAAAAAAAAAATTCACATCCAAGTTTAGTTACTTACTTCTTTCCAACCCTACCCATAAAATTAAAATGAAACTGCAAGTGGGAGACAACTAATAGCAAACCACCTGCACCAATCAATATGATTGGCCAATCAGAAACAAGGAGCAGCAGTCAGATCATATTACATCCTTCTTTGGCTGGTGTTAGGCTTTGCTGTGCCTTTTACAAGCCTCAGCAAACTCTGCAAAAATGTTGGGCCAAAACCATTGTGCTGAGCTAAACTGGAGTGTTTTGACTTTTCTTCACCCAATTTTAATTTGCAAGGTCACATGCTGAGCACTGGTGGACTTGCTCTATCACACTCAGTGTTATGTTAGGTGACGAAAAAACACTCAAATGGCACCAAAAATTGGAACCCTTCCCTCTAGTTAAGGGAAATTTTATAAAAAATTCAAAACAGTTTTCTTAAATTTAAATGTCAGATTTGAGATAGGAGCCAGAAAGCACTGTGCCCATCTTCATTTGTCCCCTCAAAAATTTGTTCATATGTGAAATACTTTAGCCACATGGCTTCATTTCTAGAGGTAGATAAATTAAAAAATCATCGGCACTCTTTCTTATTTTACAAAGGAGGGTGTTCACTGTTTAGTGTTCACAAATCACTGTTAATGTTTGTTTCATCATGAGCACGGATGGAGCCATTGTTGGGGGTACAAGAACTCAAGAAAATGAGTTATCAGCATTATCTCGTTGCCTCACTCAAATTTATGGCCCTAGTTTTATAAGTACATCCATTTCAACTAGCAATTCAGCCTCACCTCCCATTGGCATTGATGGGTCTATTTGTAACTCAATTGGTGAACCCAGTGCTAAGTTGCATAATGTTTGTGAGAATCCCAAAAAGCACAAAAGCCATTCCAATCTTACTGTCAAGCTCATTATTTCTCCCATTGATTCATCATCACATTCAGCTTCAAAGACTCTTGTTTCAGAGTCTAAACCAATTACTGAAGGTTTAAAACCAATTCCAATCATAGATCTAAGTATTGACAATACCAAAACCAATATCAAGGATAAGGTCAAGCTTGTAAATGATTAGGTTGCTTGTGTCATTATCAAGTTGCTTGAAAAGAAACACTTTAGGTGTGCTAAGAAGCCCAAAAAGTCTTATGAGGCATCACGGAAATTTCAAGATAGTTGGGCCGTTAAACCCCCATGGGTGAAAATGGTTGTAAGTGTTAATGGTAAATACGAGGGAGTGAAGTGTCGATTTGTAGTGATGTTATGGGGATTGATAAAATTTTGGCCCCAAAATGGGATACGTGGAAAAAGCATGGGGGGCAACATAAGGCTAAAAGAAACATGGTAAGGGGGATTAAGAAGGGTCATCGGTATCTCGCAAAGGATTATAAGCACCTTTGAAATGAATAGAACAAATTTGTGCCTTGAAGCCCAAACATAGCATTGCAAAAGACATTGTATTAGTCGAGGAGAACATGCTCATGAGAAACAACGATTTGGATGAATTTTTCACTTATTACAATAGGGTTGGCTAATGCTTGAATGTGAAGCATTGAAACCCTTGTTCCACTTTCACAATGTGCTTAAAATGCTTCACGAACAATTGAACAACATTGTTAGTTGGACAATTGCAAATTGCTTGCATAAACAATTGAGATTGCAATGAAAACAACCAATCAAGTTGTCGACTATTTCTCAATTACATGTGAGAAAGTGACCACAATAGACACCCAAAGTTGGATAAACATTCATGCTTATGTGGTACAAGATTGGGCAAAAGTATCTCTGGAGCAAATTACAAAAGGTGCAACTGCTAGCAATTTAACAAAAGTCATCATGGAGGCAACTACAATGAAAGGTGGGCTAAGGAAAGATGAGATTTCTACTAAACTCATGTTGTTCGGTGTAGGTATGTACATGTTGTCTAAACCTAATCTTGTTTTTTCTTCCTACTACAAATTATATCATTTTAAGTGTTTTACATGTAATGTTAGTTTCAACATTCTGCAAATGGTGTAAGCATCTTCCAAGGTGCACAAAATGGAGTCATCTAGCAATTGAAGAAGAATTGGGTTCCTAGGGTCGAAGGGATATATTGTATGGCAAGTTCTTTATTAATTTGCATTTTTTTCATACATATCATGTCATCTTTAGTTTTATTTTCATGTAAATAATTTAACACTTGGATAATTGCGCATTTTATTGCTTTGGTTAGTGGTAGGCACCTTGCACCAACCTAGCTATCCAAACCTTTAGTCATTTGTTGGTGGTGGCATGCATTGAAGAACTATTATAATCATTTTATAATTATTTTTCACACTCCCCTAAGTGCCAAATTGAATTTGTGAAGCTCGTTGAGGTCATGGAACTAAAAGTTTGAAAATTATCTGCGATGTCAAAACCAGGTGGATTTTGATGTTTTGTCTTACCATCTACATGACAAATGAATACCATGCGTTACTTGTCAAAATCCAACAAAATAGTTCGATAATGTAGGTTACCATGAAAAACTTGGAACATTTGGTCAACATTCAAATCTTATTAGGCTTAAGTTGTTTGCTTCCATTGTTAAGTTCCATCCATTCGTTGATGTAATTTGCCCATAAATGCAATGTGTATATTTGTGATTACTTGGCAACCATGAAAGTATGTCAAGGGGAGCTAGTTATGTTTTACATTGATAGTGAAACAACCTTCCATAATGATGTCTTTTATGACTTTAAAACATTAAAAGCTTGCCAACATGATGTTATTCCCTTGCGTTGGGTGTTCGACCCCTTAGGTTTGAACATTGAGTGAGTTGAATATTTGTCATTTGAGTGCACTAACCAAAGTATATAAGCAACACATTGAAACCATGTGGCAAACAAGATTATTCTTACAACACACAGTGTGTTTGTTGTTATCATTGGTGACATGAAAATAATTAGCAAAAGTATGAATATTTATCTTATCAATTGTTTTCTGAAATCAACCTTGGGCAATGTATAGTGACAACCATAATTTTAAAATATGCACATATTTTTTTAAGTTTTAATTTTAATTAAATTTGTTATTTGTGAGCACATAGACAACAACAAATTTTATTATACAGTTGAAATCATAATTTTTAGCATCTAAGTTGATGGATGCACTAAAAATGGTATATCTTCAATATTGGCAAGACCCTCAAATAAAACAGAATTTCAAGCAGCACCTCATGGTGATCAAAACACATTATTTCCATAAAAGGAGTTGCTTGAATGGGAACCATACCCCATGCTGTCAATTCCCAAACTTGACATGTAAGCAAACATGTTCAAGTTAATGATGTAATCACAATCAAAGGTGGCAATGGAAAGTAATTTTGTAATTAACCCTCTTACTTGTTTATGGCACTAACTTGGGTTTCCAATTATCTTTGATTCTCCTTATCTAAGTGTATGAAGATTGCTAAGATTGCCATCATCATGGTCCTTGGTAGTGTAGAATATGAACATATTTTTAGTATGTTGGTTTTTATGAAGAATAGATTGATAACTCACATGCTTGCTGTAGTGAGCATGCATTCACAAAGTTTCTTCACTTTGGAAAACTTTCCATGATACAACATATGACAATTGGAAAACCACTTGAGACTAGATTTTTTATTATTATAACTAACTATTTTTTCTCATCTTCCTAATTTGAACAAGTGTTAGATTTTGTGTAGACTTTGACATTAAATTATTAACATTGTCATCATAAATTGTTTACCTTGCAAGGGTCAAATTGAAGTAATAATAACATCCACATTGGTTCTTTTCTAATTGTGAATAAGGCCTTAACAGCTACATTGTAGATGCTGATAAGTAGTAAAAACAACTTACAAGTTATAGACCACAATGGTAGTTACTAGTTAGGTAATTATTATTTTATAAACTTTGTCTTTTTACGATGTTATTTGTGCAATCAAGATCACTCTTGACAAGAGTTAGTCTTTGGATGGCTATTTATTAAGTCAAAGGTCTAGTAAAAATGATCATAAATTTTAAAAATTAAATTATGGCTTTTGTGGTGGTCACAAGTTTTTTTGTAAATAATTTGTGTTATAGCCTTAATTTTTGGGTTTACCATGGAGAATGTTATTAGTTTCCGGCTTAAAAAAACACTTGAGTAGCTTAAAAATTGTTTGAAATTCCACCTTGTAGCCAATTTTTTTTTAGCAAAACAAAACCTCCATCACCAAATTTTCTTTGCCATTGGCTAACCATTAGTCATTCTAACTTTTTTATTAATCTTAAACAATACCTTGAAATTCACACTACTAAGAATATAATAATTATCAAGTGACCATCATTTGGGCACATGTTAATGCTTGTAATCCAAGGCTACTTCTTGCCATGTCACCTTACCTAACATAATGAAAGGTGTTTGTGGAAAATAAAATTAGTTGAAGTAGATCAAGGTTAATGAAGGGAGAATTTAAAGGAAGAGAATGAAATCAATTAGGTACATTGATGGTGGAACAAATCTAAATGGGAGTTTGAAAGTTACATTTTGGAGTTTTAGATAACTTATTGTGCAATGAATCAATCAATTACATGTGAGATGTTTATATAGATGAATCCTTGTTGTGCAACAATGGGTCTTCAAAACACATGGAAGAGTACCAAGACATGAATGCATTATAGGAATGACAATTAGGCATTGAAATGTAGAGGAGGTTGGTGGGTCAAACAACATAAATTATCAAATAAAAAGGTTAGCATGAAGCAAAAAATTTCCTAGCATTTTTGGGATGCCCACATGTAGTTGCCACTACAAGAGAATGTGGTTTTTTTATTGAGAACTTTGGTAACAAAAAACCCATCATATGGGTTTTTTGTCCCCATGTCCAACTTGACAAAAATGCCATTTTGGACAAGTTGTTTTGGACCCAACTATTTTGATTGGGTTTTTTTGGTTGGTTTTTTTTACTGCATTTTTTTATTAGGTTTTTTTATTGAACCATCATGACAGTGACAAAAAAATTAAAATATCATTATTTTAATTATTAAAAAGTAATATGAAAAAAATTAATCAATTAATTATTTACCCTACCCTCATTCTTTACCTACCTACTTAATTAATAAACCTGATAGTTAACACCAAAAAAAATTATTTATTTACCTACCAACCCTATGTCCTAAACTTAAACTAAACCACTTAATTTAACAACTTAGGGTAGGCCAAGTAACCTAGGTTAAATGGTTTAATGGGCTTTGCAACCTAAGCTACCTAATTAGGTCATTTAAGTAGCCAAGGTAACTTAAGTTGCAAGTGCGGGAACTTGAATTCTTCACTTCCACATTGAGGAATCAAGTCTTTAACCATTGCACCACCATTCCATAAAGTGATTTTCTTAGACAACATATTGTAATTAACATGATTTTGGACCAACATATTGTAATAAACTTTCATGAAATTTTTGTTAACATATTGTACTAAATGAACTTGAATTTTTTTACACTACTTACATAAATAGGTAGGTTATAGATAGGTTAACCTAAATAGGTAAGAATACCTATTAATAAATGTATGTATATAGTTAAAATGTAGGTTATAGTTTACAAGGCCTTATAGGCACCTATTAGGTCCATGTTTATACCTACCTAGTAACATACCTATGTTTATATGTTATATTTTGATAGGTTATATAAATACTTATTAACTTATTAATAGACCTAGTTTAGGCATATTAAGTAGGTAGCCTAGCCTATTAGGTAGGTCTAGGCCTAAACTATTTACCTAGTAGGCCTAGTTACCTTTTGGCCAATTTTTACTAGTGTGTTAGGTAGCTTACTTTAGATTACGTACCTACCTAGCACACTAGTAGAAATTGGCCAAAAGGTAACCATTTTATTTGTGACTACATGCGATTATTAATTATTTACAACTACATTTCGACATTTTTTTAACTATTTATTCTCTTGGTCATATTTGGGATTACACTACAACCAATTTGCGATTATTTTGGTGTTCATCCTTCCCTGTGAATAACATCTAGTTTGGTTTTCATCCAAATGAACAATTTATATCCCATTAGTTGCAAATCTGACCAATTAAGATGCAACCCTATGAATACACAAAGGTATATTTTGTGAATTTTAAAGAATATAGTTGGGTGTATTAAGATTTATAAATATATATTTTGAATGTACATGAACGACCATATTACATATGTATTCAAGTATTATTATTAATATAAATGGCTTCAATATTATGGGTACACTAATTAATGTATATTTTGAATATATTAAATTTTTATGGAAGATATTTACTAAATATATTGTGCCCATATTACAAGTTTATCCAAACCATCTTATTATATTTCTTAAAATTATTACAAATGACATTTATTATTATTATTTTCAGATGACTATTATACTTATTAAGAATTATTTTTTATTTAATAAAAAAATCATAATAGCTCTAACAAGTGACATAATAATATATAATAATAATAGTTTTTTAAAAAGCTAACCTAGACTAACTACAAATTACATTATCATTATTAGTAATTAGTTATGAAATATTACTATATTATAATAATTACCAAGAAATATTAATATTTTATATTTCAAATTTTGTAATGAATATTAATTAATTAATTAGTCAATGATTATATTCAATTACTGATATATAAATTTTATTTTCATTTTTAATATTTTATAATTATTACTTTAATATTAGAATGGAAATCTAATAAATTATTATACAAATGCACAAATTATTTTCGAAGGAAAAATATATTTATTAAAAATACAAGTTTTTTTTTGATATTTCATAAATAGATATAATGAGTAAAGTAATAATATGAATAATAAAAATAAAATAGTTAACCTTGGTTACTAACTAGTTACAATAATAATTGAATTAATTTTATTTTTATTATTAAATATTTAACATTTATATTTATTATGAACTATACAAATGAAAATAATAATGAAAAAAATATAATAAAATAGTTTGTAAGCTAGGTTTTAATTATATTATTTTATTACTAAAAAATAATATTCATTTATTATATTTATTAATTATTAATTACTGAATATTTCAGTTATTATATTAATTTATTTGGTTAGGAAATAGTAATTAATTAATTAGTAATAATAAGTTAATTATTTCAATATTAGCCAATTACTAATTAATTAAACTGGTTGATAGTCATTATAGTTAATATATAATTAAAGTTGAATATTATTATTGTTTATCTAACTAATAAATTAAGTAATATTAAATAATATAAAATATAATTAATTCAGTAATTATAATATATTGATAATAATTATTATAAATAATTAGTTAGTTGGATAGTTTATAAAGTGAATTAGTTAGTTAATTGTCATTTACCTACTTACTTATATACTTTTCAAGCTGAGAATGAAAACTAAAACATATGGGATAAACTTTTTACTTGCAAACTACTTGTAACTAAAAAAATTATCCCATATATTTTGGCTTTCATTCTCGTCTTGAAAAGTATATAAACAAGGTGTTTTGTCTTTACATTTTCATATTTAAAAAATGGGCATATGGGATGAACCAATGAAAAAGACATAGCCCAAAATAAAATATAAATATTCATGTATTTACACCTAACTACCTACTTTCCTACATACCTACCTACCTAAATAGGTATTTAGCTTAAGTAAATAAATCGGTCTTATTTAGATAAGTGTTTAACCTAAATGGGTAGGTAGGTATATAGGTAGGTAGGAACTTAGTTCAACTTATATACCTAAATATTGATTTAAATTTAATTTGGACAAATTCAATCAATATGCCACGTGGCAAATTTCTATTGCATCATGTGTCGTAATATAAACCATCTAAACATAAAAATTAAATGTCTTAGATTATTTCAAAATGATAATAAAATATTTTTAATTATTAAGAATTGAGACATGTGGCCAGACATAACTTGTTTCCATTATTCACCAAAAAAGTTACATCCTAATTGCAAGTGATAATACATATATGACTAGTCAAAGGATGAGGGCATATTTTATTGACTTTTTCTTTCATCCAAAATTCATTGTCATTTGCAACTAGTGTCAATGCAACTTGTCCAACACAATTATTAAAATTTTTGTTGCAAATGTTGCTTACAACTAGAAATTAATTATAGGGACCAATTGCAAAATGCCCATTTTATATTAGTGTAGGTGGTTTAGGTAATTAGGTTACCTACCTAGTAGGCCTAAGTGGCTTATGTTACATAACTATTGAGTAGAGCTCAATAACTTAGGTTAAGCTACCTACCTAGTAGGCCTAAGTGGCTTATGTTACATAGCTACTGAGTAAAGCTCAATAACTTAGGTTAAGCTACCTACCTAGTAGGCTTAGGTGGCTTATGTTACACAGCTACTGAGTAGAGCTTAATAACTTAAATTAAGCTACCTACCTAATAGGCCTAGGTGGTCTAGGTTACTTACATGGTTAATCGGCATACGTAGTAAGTTTAAGTCATCTAGGATACCTACTTAAAAGGCTTAAACTACCTAATAGGCTATTTAATACTAATCCTAAGTTACGTCTTAGGTGCCTACTAAGTAGGTCTAAGCTAGGTTACTTGTTAAATTATAACTTAACAAACAACTTATTAGCTTATTAGTTATGTTGGGTTAGATAGGTAGTTTAGGCCTAGCCTAACCTATTAGCTATGTTAGGTTAAATAAGTAACTTATGTTTAACAAATAGGCTAAGTTATCAAATGAATATGGCTCATTTGACTAAGTGTCAAATCATAAAGGTCAATTTGACTAAGGGTCAAATCAGGATGGTCAATTTGATTAAACCCTGGTCATTCAATATGGCAAATTTGATTAAGCCATGATCATTTTGATGAATATTTGTTCATTTTGACTAGATATTTGACTTGACACTTTGTCAAAAAAGGCATTTTAGTCAAATGTATTGGTCAAATGTAACATGTCTTTTCATGCTCCAACCTTAGTCAAAATGGACATACATTTTGGTCAATGTGGACACTTTAGTCAAGTTAGCCTTTTGAAAAAACGTGATTTTCTTGTAGAGTGCTCCAATCTTCATTTGAAATGGATATATTCTAATTATCAAAACATGGCAATGAGATTGCTTGATGGTTTAGAATTAATTTAAAGATCCCTTAATCATTATGCCTAGAAGGTAGTAGTGCCCATCTAGTTTGTTCAAATTTGCTTTTAGGGTTGATCATAAGAAAGATTGGAAATAAATTTCCTAGAATAGCAAGTGAAGGAAGCTTAGAATTCAACTTCATTCGAACTAAAAAAGAGAGTTTTTGTTCTCAATATGCTATTAAAACACAATAACATTCAACAGTGCTATTCTAGACCAACCAGATTTTAAGAAGACTTGCACCAGGAATGGGCATTATAATTTACCATGAATCAAAAGAGGTGCCCAAATAAAAATGTGGAAAATTTGCATGCAAAGATGACAATGAATAAGGATACTCCATAGTGTTGCTCCCTTTGCAAATTGAGTGTGCTGGTTGAAATTTTTTATGAAACTTAGGAGTGCTGGGATCTCAATTGTAGATATACAATTATAGATATACAATATGATTGATTGATACTTACATATAGAACAATTCTTTTTTGTCCATAAGCCTTTGGTGGAGTGTGATCATTTTATTCACAAGAGCACATGTAGAAGATAGAGAACTGAGGTTTTCAGTGAGAAGCAAAGGTGTAGCTGACCAATTTGTTATCGAGGGAGTCTTCTTGTCGTGAACTTCAGCTTTTGGTTGTGGCAAAAGCACCAGTGCTTTTGTTGACCTCAATCTCAGGTGATGCAGCAGTTGTAGAGGAGGAAGCATGGTCAGTAGTGGTGACATGTTGCAGCTTGCTGTTGATGGAGACACCTGCTGAGGGTAGTTTTTTATCAATGTCATTGGCATCCCTGACAGTTCTTACACAAAGGACACATAGAAGATTGCCGTAGATGTCACAACTAAAATGAACCAACAAAACATGCATCTACTTTTTTGCACATCAAAGAAGGAAGTTGTATAGTTGTTCAAAGTGCCTGAAGTTCTTCATCCATAAGTTCCTGCAAGATTGTTAGTCTCCCATTTTTCAGAATCAACAACATTCTTATGCTCCATACAATTAATTCTCTATGGGCAAATGGAAGTGACAAAAGGAATCCAGAATCCAGATGTGTGCCCTTGAATTCAATTTGCCTGGATTAGTCAGTATATGATTGAGCTTAAGTTAAACATTAAAACCATATGAAGAAAAGATCCAGTCACCCTTTGGACAACAGAGATCACCTCTGGCCCTAGAGGAAAAAACCAGTGTTGGGTGGTTCCTAGTATGAGGGAAGATACCCACCAGTTATCAACCTGGGTATATATCCACTTACCCAGTGGTTTTCAAATTTCCAAATAACCAGATTTGGTATATAACCACAGTTTTCAATTTCTTTAAAAGCAAAAGAATCAGTGGTTCTTTCATGAAACCAAACTGCTGATTCATTGAGTTTTTCTTTTTGGCGAATGAGTCATACATTATGGCATGCCATAATCCACATCTTACATTCATATGCACATGCTAAAATGATTTAAAGTTCTTAAAAACCCAATTTGTTTAATAAATACTAATTGGGATGCCCGTGGTTTTCATGAATGTTATAATTGATCAAAGTGCTTTTAGTATCATAATGACAAGTTTGTTGACAAAGGGAGAAACTGAAGAAATAAACCACCAAGTATAAGTTAGTTTGGTTTAGCATACAAAAGCTTTTTAACCCTCATTCCTTTAGGGCACATTGAATCAAATTTCTACTTAGGAATAAGTTCACATGTAATAAAGAAAAAAAATCACATATTTTTACTTTTGAATCAATATACATTTGATCTTTAAAATAGTGTAATGTCATCCATATGATATATCTTATTGAAATCTTGTTTCATCTTTGTTGTCAACTACATGCCAATCTCTTCCCCCCCCCTCACCTCCCATCCCCCTCACTTTTTCCCCCCCTATGTTCCCATAAAATTCCCAACAATTCATTGTTATTTATCCTAAATCCCAAAATTATATTATGCATTTTCATGTTTATGTAGATGGGTAGGGAAAGCAATGAAGTATGAAGAGATAGGCTTGGATAAAACACATAGACAAATAGATTTTTTTCATTATATAAATGAAAATTTAGTATATATTGTATATTATGAACATTTTATGTATGACAAATCACATCCATTTACCATACATATCTTATCTTAAACTTCAAGTTTGGACACATCCATGGACCAAACAAAATACTTATGATCTATCCAAAAACTCAAATTAATTTGTATCATCTGTCAATGACAATGTTCGATACTCATCAATATAATATTGTACTTGTGAGCCTGGTTTGACATCATATTGTTAAATAATCTATTAAAAATGGTGTCAGGTTGTTAGCCACATTGGGAAAAGGCATATTCTTTCCTAGGGTTCATCTTTTGACTATGAAAACCCTAAGTAACCCAAGATTTGGGTACACATAAGCTAAGGTGCACAAAAGTAGTGAGACACACAAAGTTAGAAGTTCCATAGTACTACCAATGTTGTAGGGTTATTTAAATTCTTAAAGAATCATCAGTTCAAGTTTTTTAAACATTTCAAAATTAAAAAAAACTGATTGTTCCAATTCTTTGAAAAAATCAAAATCAAAGAACTATAACTTCTGGTTACTTAAAAAAATTGTCCAAACCTACAGTTCTCATGAATGAACCAATAAAGAAACAACAATTTTTTTTGGCTGATTATTTGAGTTTTTCAACAATAAAATTGAGAGTTATGGTTATGTATCAAAATTGGGTCTTTGATTTTCTTGAAAATTATGCCTATGAATCCTTAGAACAACTCTGATGAATGTCGACGATTTGTTCCTGTTTCTAATAACTGTCCAACATTCATACACATCATCATGACCATGGGGTGGGGTGGTGAGGGGGAGGACTTAAGCTACTTTGAATATTTGACTCCCATACTTGTGATGGAATCTTGTGAGGTCATTCTTTTCAAGACAAGGTAAATAGTACCCAAGGATGACCAAATGGGAAGGGAGGAGATATGAATCACATTTGCATAGCACCATCCACAAACAGGAAAAACTATCAAATGTGAAGTTGCATGTGCATAGTTGATGAGTTTGTGTGTAAAATATTTGGATTCCTCGGTTGAATTTTGAATTGAAAACGTTCATAATAAATTTGAATTGAAATTTTAATCATGGTTGCTAGCTATTCAATAATTAAATATGAGTTTACATTTTTTTTGATTTTTTTTTCTCAATGTGATAAAAAAAAGCATGATAAAATCTCAAGTAGTGATCTACTAGTTACTATGTATTTGGATGAAGTGTCTAATGTTTTGCAAACACATCCCTGTGATATATTTTTCCATGTTCCAAAACTGAAGTTTTTAAATAGGGCATATCCCATGGAGCTGGAAATTCTTTTGGGGGCACACATCCAAAAACCAAAGTGGGTAGGCTTGTGTAAAATCAACCATGAGATTGAGTTCCCAATAACCTAAGCCCTTAGTGGTGGTTGGGTGCAAGAAGTTTGGTCTTTCTTGGCACGAGCCTGAGGATTTTCATGGCAAGTCTTTCATGTATTTCTTTCATTCTGACATCACTTGCATTCAAATGTACATAATAACCTAATCTCTTGAAGAAACTGCATCTCCAGTTCCTGCGTGCGTGCGTGTGTTTTTGGGGAATTTCCTTTCCCCCTGAAGAGAAGAGATGGAGTTTGTAAGGCCTGGAGGCGATGGACACCTGCGCAACGCTTCCACTCTTCTGCTGGTACTGTTGCTCATCCCCCTCTCCCACCCTCCTCTTCCCTCCCTGCTTTCCACTCAGATTAGGGTTGTCTGGAGCTCGACGTGTTTTTATGATCGAGAAGGTTTTTGATGATATTTTGCGGAACGATTGATTCAATGAGTTTATCTGTGTTGTGGATTTCCTACAGCCTGCGGTATCGATAGGCAACGCAGGTCAGCTAGCGGTAGATCTTCTCGTCTCCACACTCGGAGTTCGAAGAGCGGGGTTTTTGGAGGAACCTCATGTTTTGCCGTGCGTTGGAAACGATCCATTCGGCCCTTCAGCAGAAGGGAAGCTCACGGTTGGACTTGAAGGTGAGAGGGAGAACCTTGCATTCTCTGGTCAGGAATCAAGGGCTACTGGGAGTCTTGGTATTGCATAAACATTGTTGCTGAAAGAGTTTCAAGAATCCTTCCCAGATTCATATAAGCATACTTGTGTAAGTTTAGAGATCTCATTTGCAAGCCAGAAACATAATTTGAGATATCTTGTTTGGAAGCCAATGACATAATTCGAGGTTGTTTTGTGTCAGTTTATGAGTACGAAGATCAAGGTCTCAGCATTGTGCAACAGCGTGCACCTGTTGTCAAGGTTTCAAACTCCTGGCTCTTTTCTCAATATGTTTTTCTCATCAGCACCCTAAACCCACTAAACCCCAAACCCTAAACCAAAACATTCTATTAGATTTTTCAGGTGGCTTGTGATGTATACTGAAGGTGACATCATTACAGAAAGTATGACAAATAGTCTGCTGATTGCATGTGACTGAACAGTCTGACATTGCCCTTGCATGGTGGTCTTGCCTCCATTTGTGACATATCTCTGATTCATGACATAATTTCTGTTCCTTATTTTGCCATCTTCAATTTGGCAGGGTGCCATGATGAAGTATGCGAAGAATATGGCTGCCTGGGCTGCCTGTGAGGGGATTAAAGAAGTTATTGTACTCTCTGGATTGGATTCTGGCAAGCGACAACGCCATGACATGGATCTGTATGTTGTTTTGCACTCAGTGTTTGCCCTCCTGCTTGCATAGTGTAAGAGAGAATGAGACTATGAACATCTAAGATGCCAGAGGTATTACAGATTTAGAAGCTAAACTACAAAGTCAATAGTCAACCTGCCCATGAGAGTTGAGAACCTGCCAGACATAACAGTTGAGAAGCTGTTAGGTTCTTGGTCACGCTGATGAAAGAATTGTCATGCCCTGAAGTTCTCTTCTATTTCCAAAGAAAATTGAGACATCTTGCAGGTGAATTGTAATCCTGAATGTAAGGGAATGAGCTGCTTCTGGTAATTTATTCAATGCCTGTTGATCAGTTCACAGATTCAGTACATCTCAACAGCTAGCAAAGATGGTTTGGACGGGCGTTGTGAAGCACTAGGATGGAAACGCTTGGAGCAGTACTTGCCACTGAGTGAGGCATGGCAGCTTTTGGACCGAGATTCAGTTACAGATCCAGTGGTGGATAATGAATTGTCTCCAGAAATACACTTGACAGATGATGCATACTTCCCAGGGCTTCCATTTGCTTCTATTTTCTCTTCTTGCAAGGTATGGTTTACTTACCCATGCTCTGGCCCATTTTGCTGATGCCTTTCATGATCGACTATAATTGCCAATGGTTTTCAATAGTATGGTCTGACTGTCATAACATTGTGCCTCCTCAAATAACAATTTATATGGTTGTGATTCTTCTTCAATGATTGCAGGCTGAAGGATTGAAGGTTGTGTGTGTGCTCTGCTTTTGTGCTGAGGGTGATAATGTACCTGATGCATTTCTCATTGCCGATGCTGTGCAACAATACCTGCATCACGGGAAACCAGAGGCTTCAGGTATGGTGTTTCCATCACATTTCCCACACCAAAATGATGGCCTGCCAATTGGCAAGTCATTGGGTTATCTTTGCATTCATGGGCTGGGCTATGATCAATGGATACCTTTATGAAGCACAAAGGAGATCCTATTCAGCAAGAAATGGGGTATTTTGATGTGGTCACTTGAAAAGATACAGGTGCAAGGGTCAAATGATATGCACTAATCTGTGATTTTGGTATTCAAAGAGCTGACAGTTGTGGAATTTTGACTGCCTGCTCAATTGTATTCCTCAGGATCTCACATGACAAGAGATCTTAGTCATTACTTGCAGTCGACCAAATCTGAAAAGTGGCTTGTCTTTCTCACTATCCTGTGCTTAAATCTAAGGTCTGGGAATACATTCCTTCATGGAGATATGCTTAATGTTTCAGGATCTACTGAGGGATTGCAGGGGCTCAACTGGAATGGAAGGTCCCTCTCTCTTGGACAACAGTTTATGGACCACCACCTGACAGCACCATGTTCAGTTGATGTTGTCCAGGTGCACACAAGAATTCTCTACATCTATTGTCTATGGGTGAATGAACACCAGTTGCCAAGTTTTGTTAGAGTTCAGTTTGTGAGCAAAAACTACATTTTGCTCTTAAATTTTGGAGAAGGCCTTGAACACCCTAAATGTAAGGAGTGAGGTATGAATGGAGTTCTACTTTTCCAGTGAGTCATAGTGAACAAAATCAGCAACAAAGTGTGGTGCACGCACAAACAAACTTGCACATATTATTAGTCACCATAAAATGTAAGGGTCTACATGATAGTGTTCCATTCTTGAGCACATGGTTTTCATGTCTTGGATTCAATTTAGTGTTGAATTGGCAAGACTCTTTGGATGATCTTTTGATTCATTTGTTGTTCACAGTTCATTGTTCAATGCATTTTTTCCTTGGTCCATTCTTCTGCAAGTACTGAAGGCACCTTAATGAAAATGTCAAAACTATTGGGCAGATTGAACCAGCACCCACCAGTGCCCTGTGAACAATGGATGGTAAGTGGTCAGGAAACAGAGTTGGCTTCCTGTTCCCTAGGTTAGCCCAGTTGCTTTTTTTACTACCTACCTACTAACAACCCACAATATTTGCAGGTTGTTAGTAGGCAGATAGTAAAGACAGTCATTACCTATGTATAAACCATCTACTTACCTAATAGTCACCTATTTTCCTACCTATCTATAGGACAGACTTCTAACACAAAGGGTTACCAAGGTGAAACCAGATATGAGCTCAGTTGAGGTACACCCATAACTGACTCATAACTGGCATCCAGTAGATGGTGTGCTGGTGGGGTGCTGGTTCACTCTGGCGCTCTCATACATGTTACTGTCAATTCTGTTCAGACTGTTATTTTTTTACTGTTATATTTTGAATTAGTTCTTCCCTCATGTATTTCTTCTCTGATGTTGAAAGCTTTTCATTGCCTTTCAAGAAAAGGTCTTCACCTAGGTAGTGGTGAGTGCAGAAATATCTCAACATTCATGAGAGTGTTTTTTTTCCAACTACATTGGAGCATCTGAAAGTCCACAATTTGGAAATATGCTCTATGTGGCATTGTCTTAATTGTCAAACCCCTTTGAAACTCACCTCTCGCTTTCACTTAGTGATTTATATAGGGTGTAGGGTTCAGGGTTCAGGGTTCAGATCAAAGGAGGGCACTACCAACTGTCTGATGGGTTTCTTAATCATTCCTTCAGATTTTGTCTGAGGACTTGAAAGTTTCACCTTTCATTGATAAATGTCAGATTTTCTTTTGACACTTCATGAAACATACCAGACCAATTTCATTTTTTGCACCAAAAAAGAAATGGAAAGATCAATTTCTCATATGTTCAATCTATTGAGTGAATTTAACAGTCCTTCATGCAATGCCAGGTGTGAGCATCCAAATTGTCAAACTTCAATTGAGACTAGAGGCATTTTTCAATTGATGGCATTCTTGTTGGAGAAATCCTCTTTCACAAAGGACCATACCCACCAATTCAGCAGTTTTTCAGGCAGGTCTTAAACTCCAGAGCTAAGCACCACAGCTGTTTCAGTCATTTCCTACCTACCTACCTTTATAGTCCACCCCCTTATTCAGATTGATCTCTTTGTCACATTACTCTGCAGGAAGCATTTCAGTGATAGCTCCATTCAGAAGAAAAAGATGAAAAGACAAAGCAACTCTTTTTGATTCATTATACACTCCAATCCATCACCACCATACCAGAGGTTGATAAAGTGCAACTTTCACCTCTCTAGACCTTCCTTTCATATCTGTGCTTGGTAAATAGGGTTCATTTTGGATCTGTTTGGAGCAGGGTATTGGATTTACATAATGCTGCAACAAAACTACAAGCACTACTGTAATGGGGCTGTGATCAACCCTGACCCAACATACAATTTGAGAATGTTTTTCCAGTAAAAGGATAGATGACTGCTCATTTAGCTGATCCCAGCACAATGGAAATAAGACTATCTGCCCAGATATTTTGCAACAACCTCACAACCTCTTCAAGTTCAAACAAAATCTTTGAAGTGAAATTGCTTTGAAGCAGAATGAATATCTGCTTGTGGTGTGCCAACAAATTGCAAGTGAGTGGAATACATTCCTGCTGGTGTTACTTTAGAAACTTTACCTACTAATGAAGAAAGTCACTGACACCAGTCACCCTACCACCTCTTGCACCATGAGGATGATCAACAGGACCATCAGTGGTTGAGGGAGATACACTGGACTACTGATGACATTCCTAAGTACTTTGACCAGGACCACATAACAAAGCACCAAGGCTGTTAGTTGTTCTGGTCCTCATTTGCACCTTAGTTCTTGTTTGGAGCAAGATGTAATGAGTTGCAGTGTCTCCTGATCACATGTTCAGAATTGGGAACCTCATAGTGTTACTGTAGATTTTGGAGAAACTGTCTTTAACTGAGAAACATCCTTCCAGACACAAATTGTGTTCTCACTATTCCTGAGCCAACTGGAAAAGGGCGGTATGAGACCCAAGGGAAAAAGTGCAGAAGAAAAATTTGGGGAAATCTTCACCAATTTCCTCTTGCAGGCAGCCTGCAATCAGGAGCTCACATCCTCCACCTCAGAATGAAAGATAAAACCAAGTTCCCGTCCTTGCATTTTGGTAATGTCCCTTACCCATGAGCTTTACACCTTGTAAAGCACAAGGCAAAGTTTATTATGAACCCAAAACTTTATAGATCACAGGGCATTGGAAGGTAGAGGAGAGGTGTTCTTCACCTACTCATGAGTGAGAGGGATCAAGCAGATGTAGGCATAATATCTCTCTTTTCTACAAGGGATATTAATGGTTATAAACTGCCCTTCAAATACACTAGGAAATTTCTCCAATGGTTTTACCATTGATTGTCAGAGAAATCCACATGTTCACCATTTGCTTCTGATGTTGGTTGTTCTCAACCAATTGTTACAGAAGTTGTGATATGCACATTTTGGGCATTAGATACAACCAAGAGCCAACAGCACACGATGAGTGTGGATGATGAACTGTAACTCAATGAAAACATATTTTTCATTGGGTTACAGTTATGTAGCTAACCTAGGCAGTGTAGTTGCCTCAGTTGCTGTTCTTAGTCCCTACTTGATAACAACACATTAGCCCTTACTGTAGCCATCTATATGCATAAACTTACCTAGTAGCCAACTTTTATCCTATCTCCATTGAGGAGCTTTTTAAAAACAAAATCCATTACCAAGGTGAAACCCAAGGGTAACTCCATTGGGGTTCATTCAGAACTGAGTCATAAGTCATAACACCTGTCCAATGGATGGTGTGCTGGTGGCTGTTGGTTTTTGCTGGTGGTACAAAAGCAACTTTTCTATCACAACTTACCTACTAAGCTTTTATCACAAGTCCAGAAGCAACAGGAAGACTCAGGCATGATGCTGGCTAGAACCCCATGCCCAAGAAGGGAAAACACAGAGGGAAAAAACAAATACAAAGGAGGTAGCATATTAGGAAGAAACAACACAATACAGTATGCAAAAGGAGAACACCAATGAGATTAACTAAGTTTTAGAAAACTCCCAATTATAAGATTCTATATGAAATTGTTTGGAAAACTATGTAGTCGAAAGAAAACAAAGAAATCTGATGAAGTTTAAATTTTTTGGGACCTGAGAACTCCGTGAACTAAAAATATTCACATAAAGGATTGAAGGCTTTATAATCGACACAACCCCTCCCCAAAAGAAAGATGGAAGCATTGAATGAAGCTCTGACAACACCAGTGTTCTAGGTTCCCCATCAGACTGAGTTACTGATCATAAAAGCCCACCATAGCGATCTTCCACCTTCAAGAAGCCACAGAATCTATCACACAAAGGTAGACAATCTCATTTACCAAGTTCTGACAAGGGTCAAAGCCTCGTTCTGTTTTTCGAGTTTTAAAAGAGGTACTCTTTCCAAGAATTGATCACAGTCATTAACACAACCTCAGACACAATTGTCCATCTGGTGAGGAGGAATCTGCACCATGCACATTTTGTGCATACAGGATGTACATAATCATTGGTAACTGGATATACCTTAAGCAGGATCTGGTTCAGATATTTGGAAGTTTGTCATGTAATTATCTTTTCCCTTGGGAACATGCATCCTGACCTGCGCAGACATTGAGAAAGCCAAGACAACAATGGCATGAGTGGCTCCAATGTGCTACAATGATCCACCAGATGCCAAAATTCTCACCACTATTCATAACATTGTGAACAGTTTGCTGACTCCAAAATCAGGACTCTACAAAAGGACGTTGGGATTTGTTACTTCTCTACACATTTTGGGCACCTCTCTGTTCAGTGCAGCTTATATAACAGCACAATCATTTGCTAATAAAACATGTGTCCATAGTCAGAGGGCAACTAGAACCTCCTTAGAGAACCCAGAATGGGTCCATCTACATTCCATTTCTCCTCACAACCCCTGGATCTTCGACCTTGGATGAGTGCTTGTGCTGGATCACAGCCAATACAAAATTTAGTGCATCTTTGCAGTAAACCATATGAAACTGAGCAAGGAAAATGCCTGTAAATTGAGCCAACATTAACCCCACCTTTTTGGATTTATGTTTGTTTCCATCCCCTTCTTTGCCCTCGCCTTCATGCCTCCTCTTCTACAGCCCAGAAAAAAAACCTCTCAAAGTCAGATGCACTTTAAAAGTTCAACTCCTGATTCCACATAGACAACTCAACAGAGTTGAAGTGACTTTAAAATACCACAAAATCTCTGCTGAAGAATACACTTGTCTCCAGCTAGTCTCATACTATGAGAGAACAAGGTTTCAGTCCTTGAGGAAGTTTGAGTAGAACCTTCTTGTGGTGCTTTCTAGAGCGGTCCTCGCCATTTATTGCTTTGGCACCCTGATCTTTGTCTTTGTCCCTATCCTTCTTTTCCTTCTCCTTGTCCCTGTCTTTGTCCTTGTCTCTGTGCTTATGCTTTTTGTGCTTCTTCTTGTGCTTCTTGTCTTTGTCATCTAACTCCTTTTTGACCTTGTTGCTGAAAGTGGGCAGTCCTCTTTCAGACTGCGATGCAAAAACATGAGAAAAACGTCAGAGCGTTTGCAGTGCCTATTGATGTAGTATCACAGGTTTGTAGAAAACTGCTAGTCATCGATCATCTCTCACACATTTTTTAAATGACCATATCTCTAGTGTCATGCAAAAGCCTCACTATTGCAACCCTAAACCAGAATCACAGAGATGATAATAATGCACCAAATCCCTATCCCATACTATATATTTAGCTCCATCAAGCATCTTCTTCACACAATGAAAATCTCTGTCAAAGAATATAGATGAACCATAAATGTAGCCTCCTCTCCAAATGCATTTGAAAAATCAACAAACACCGTCTCAAGCTAAGGTCAAGATGAGTTTGCTCCCTACACTATATAGAACAAACAATTCTTACTTCTGGAAGCGATATTGGCCCTGTCTCCCTCAGGGTGAATGCCTGACGTAACATTTCAAAATTCAAGGGATGGAAAGTAACAGATTCTGATGGAATTCCTGATGTCCCTGCAACTTGTACCAGTTCACCAAGCTCCATGCCTTCTCCCCTTCGAATCTCAGTATCTCCCACCACATTTTGCAGATAGTGGGTCTCAGCAAGTGATGGAGGCAAGGGCTTCTTACAAAAGGTCTCATAATGCTCCCGCAGACCATAATGTGTGAGAAGATCAACTGCACCTGTCAGCTCCTGAACTCCTGGATCATAAGATGTTGATACAATGAGCACACCCATTACCATCAGCAGTACCAAGGCCAAATCCTCAAACCAGAAAAGGTACTAGTTCCAGTAAAATGTGATGTTGGGCCACACAACTCACAGCTAACTTTCAGTGTCCAAATAGAACAGCATCCAGCATGGACAAGAATACGATTCTCATGTTAGAAAGAAGCCTGAAATCCTACCTGAGCTTCTAATGCCACCAACTAGTCTACACTATAGAATTTGCAACAATGCTACAAGTTGAATGAATCCTAGAATGCCAAGTACCAACAGATGCAAGAAAGGCTTCTTCATTGGCAATTCCTCAGCCTCTACATAAGCCTCATACAATCATCAGCTCAAAGTTATTATCCTTGGTTTTAGGGCACACAATCCTAGGGCATGATTTCTCATCTCCATAGCTCACCTATACAGAAATTCTGTTTGAAGATCTCCTTTTGGAGTAGGTATCAGCAGGGAGCTATAAATCACACATTATCAACAAACAGTTTTCAGTTCTCAGAAAAGAACTGTCTGCCACTGCCATAACTCCACCAGGGAAAAAAAGTAATCAAGCTCTCTGTTTGGTTTCTTAGGATCATGCGCTCTTTCTCATCACCTACCTACATGACTCCAGACTTCCTGACCAAACAGGAAAACCAGCACTCAAGCCTATCCCCACCTTGCTGCTCTCCTGTTTCTGCATGTCTGATCACAGCAGAGTCCAGCGGCTTGGAGTGATGATGAGACAATCATTACCTGTCTTCACCATCTCTGTTTCTGGACCATGCAATATTTCGACTATTTTCCATGCAACTGCTCCAAAGAAACAACAGGAAAGGGGGCACAATCATGAACATTAGCACGTACTTGGTTCCACCGCCAGCAGTCGAAAAAAGCCGGCGTCGTTGTTCGATGCCATAATGCGCCTCCACGACTCTACTGGAGTGTAGATCCAAAACAATAAACCGCAGTCTCAATGTTTGGTCCTTGTCCGCCCACCTGGTTGCGACCAAAAACCGTCCGCCACTTACAAACCTCACATCTACATGTTGCATCCATGCACTTCGGCTGTTTTATGAGGTGAACAAGGCACCAACTCCATGGACTCCATCTAAACTCCTCTCTTCTTCCTTCAATCTTCCTTCAATCTTCTACTTCCCTCTTCAGCTAAGCTTCTCAACGGCTACGAAACCTGGACTCCGCAGGCTGTCCCGATGGATGGCTACTACGACTTGGCTATGGCAGTGGGTCGATTCAATCGATGGCAGAGGATCCAGTCGACGCCACACAAACAAACTTGGGTCTCATCTGCAGCAACCTCGATATGCTTCCGGCTCCGCCAAACCCTAAGTACCAAAATACCGTATCGCCAAAAGATACACCTCACAAAATACGCTTTCTTTCTTCACAAGAGTCGAAGAAAAAAAATTTAACAAAATAAAATAAAATAAAATAATCAGAAGACCAGAAGAAACAAACAAGAAATCCACAAGCTCCTGCATTTTTTTATTAAAAAGATTTAATTCCACAATAGGAATCTCCACTGAACTCCCCCATACTGTAGAGCACTCAGAGAAATTTCCTTGTGTATTCGGAGGGCGCCTTATATCTGTGAATATCCCCTCATAGAAAAAGAGGAGCTTACACTAAGGTTATCTATAGGCACAAGATGCTTCTCACTCTTAAGGAGTAAGCCTAAGAACCTTTCCTTCCTGTGTTTGTGTAGGGCAACACCCCCAGAAAGGGGGCATTCCAGAAAGGAGGACGACTACCCAAGGTAACGGTTTGAGGACAGGCCCCCTTATGGTAAAGCTCAATCACCATACCAAGCTTTATGAAGGGCCTAGATGTGTTGCCCCCTTTGGTAATGGCAGGTTCTTTTGCTTGTATAGAGGGCATATGCTCCCCCCCCTCTGTGAGCAGATCGTACTACCCCTCATAAGAGTAGAAGAGCTTGCCATACAAAGGCAATTAACACAATCAATATTTGTTTAGGTTCATGATAAGGTTTGCCTTGTGCTTTATAATGGGTAAAGCACATCCCTAGGTGACATTCCCTTTTTTGGGGTCAACTACCACCTCAATGTATTTGGGCCCCTTCTTTTGGGAAGCCCTCTCTAGTTCTTTTTACCATACACAAAATATACACATATATAGAAATAGAAAAATGGACATATCAGACCAACTTTGGTTTTTCAACTTGTATCTATAGTTTGATATACATATGAGTTTTCATTCTATTCACAAGCCCAAGTGACCTAGCACCCATGATTGCACCCATTGAGATTTCCTCATTTCCAAGTGAAAGCCAACTTGAACAATCGATGGGGTGGTTAGGTTTATTTAAATAAATAAATAAATAAAATACTCAACAAGGGAACAATAAAAGAAAAGAAAAGAAATCGAAGTCCAAACAAAAGACCACACCCAATAGCACATAACACACAATAGGGAGCCCTAAGAAATGAAATCAAGAAATTTAAGACCTAAACCCATCGTCATTAGCACGAAGCAAGTCGTGCAAGGACATGGGCAAAAAACTTGGAAGGACACCAAGTTTAGAAAAAACCTTTCTTGCTACCACAATTGTTCCTTGCAAAATAGTGGTAGCTTAAATTTTCTAATGAGCCATTGACACCTTCCACCTATAAAATGAATGTAAAATTGAAAGAGGAGGATATTTAGAACCTTTTGCCAACCATGCCATATTGGCACATCAATGAAGGAAGTCATTAACTTGTTCATGTAAACATCTAAATATTTCTATTGTTAGAGGGATGAAATGATTTTCAAAATGTTGATTGCGATATGACACAACCTTTGCTTGAGCTATAATCATTATGGTCATTCCTTGAAAATAAACAACTTGCAAACAAGATATACACAAATTAGATCAGTAATGATTACATCTACCAAAGTGCGATTACCATTTATTGTAAGAACAATATCCACTTGTCACCAAGATGATTAAAAAGATGCCATTAAGAGAAGATGAGTTTGATTATGCAAAACATGAAACTTGACATCTCTAACAATGGAGGCAAAAGAATCCCAAATTACATCATGTGTGGCAATGCATTCTCCCCCATGAGCACAATGAAATAAATGTATCCCTATCAAATCTATGGGCTAGCCACATACACATCAAGAAAAACCATAAGCCATGGGATTTGGGGGAGACCCAATCTAGTGCATAATGCTAAGGAAAAAATGTTAGAAACCATCTTGAAAGATGGGATGATTAGGCAAACAAAAAGCCAAACACCCAAGCTCAGCTTATGCAAGATCTTAGCCGAACATGATGACAATTTGAAGATAACTTTGAGATGATGATGGAAATGAGTGTTCATGCATGTTTTTTGAGATGTTTTTGAAAAATGATCTATCATTATCTTTAATATCTACTCAAATGGAAGGATGGAAACTTGAGCAACTATAGGTAAAAGGTCACAAGCCCACCTAAGGTGAACTTGGAATGAAAATGGACTTGAATTGTTAGCCCTTATAGCCTTTAATAAAAATGGCTAGTCGTTTTGCAAAAATTTAAATGCAATGATTGGGACAACAAGCCCCCAATTCATTAAATACATTATTGGGGCAATAACCTTCACAAAAACAAGACTTATCCCACCTTTGGAAATGGAAAAAAAATTTGCAAATAAATTAAAGGAGTTTCCAAACACTCCAAATAACCAAGCCGTAAGAATCTCCCAAATATGTGAATGAAGATCAAATTAAAAGAAGCTAGTTAGTGTTGAAAATCTGGGAGCGAAGGGAAATAACAAAGAAAATAATAAGGCCTTTAAGTGAAACAACGAATGAGAATCCCAAATGTCATTTACACATCCCCCAATCTAAGAAAGGCATTTATGTGTTGAACATCATCATCCAAAACATCTTGGAAAAAAAAGGATGTGAAGGAAAAGGACTCCAAAGGAACACCCAAAATTCTAATGCCCTCAATAGGGGTACAGAAGTTCGAAAACCCTGAAAGCAACCTTGAAGGACACACAAATAGCACATTTGTAAGACTGAACCACAAGGCCTACCAAATTTAACTAGGAAAAAAAATGATGAAAACCTTAAAAAATAATTGAAATAGGCCCAATGATGTGGGTGTCATCTACAATGCAAAAAAACAAACAAGATGGAAAAAGGCCAATGGAACTATAAAAGGTGTAGAAATGAAATAAGGCAAAATGAGGATTACCCAAAGGATCTTTTGACAGGTGCCAATGGAGGATTGAATAATAAATAGATCACTCCGAAAGGATTGGTGACTTAAAAAAAAAAAGTTGTGTGACATAAAATGAACGAACACAAGGTATGAATTGAGATAACTACTCACATGCAGCATGTAACTTTTATAATATAACCCTACAAGAAACAATGTTGAAAGCATTTGTAATGTCTACTTACAACATCACCTAATAAGGTGAACATTTAAAGTTGCCCAAATATCGTGCACCATTGCTTCACAACCTCCTTTGATTGTGACCCTAAACTAATGGGGGGATAAATGGGTTGAAAATGTGTTGCGAAACTAGAAGCAAAAGGTCCTATTCACTAATTGATATTAAACCTTGCTTACTGCTATTGGCCAAATGCCATCAAAAGGCTTGGCCAAAGTTAATAGCTTCATTGCACCAAAGGCTTAACTATATTCTCAAGGATACGCCCTATATCAACATAAAAACAAACTAGGAATAACTAGGGTAAAGTCATTAATTGAATCCTTTAAGTCAAATAAAATTTGAAAATGTTCAAATATTATGTTTGAAGGCCCACTAGCTAAAAGGTGAGTTGCATAAATGAATGCCGACTTGAACATGTCTAAGGAAAAATCCAAATCTGCTTATGGTTAGAACTCTATCAAAGAATTTGAACATGGCAAGGATGAAGAGCTTATAAAAAAACAATGGTCTCTGAAAAGGCTAAAGTTGGGGCCAAGGGGGCGAAGACCTTCATAACATGAACATATTCCCTTATTTGCTCTAAAGCTAAATTCCAACAGAGACGATGGGACCTTGAGTGGACCTCGAGTGGGAAGAGAGGGGTGGGACCTCTAGAAGAAGGGTACCATCTACAAAGGGAGGGCCCAAAATAAAACAAACACTAGGATATGTGCACACAACAAATGTTCCACCTAAAGCTCCTCACATTCGTCAAAAAGAAATATAAAAATAATTTGTAGCTTCTTTGTGGTATGTCCATGGACCTAAACTGGAAGTCAAATCTGTGACTAACATCACTAGCCCCATCTAAGCAACACTTTTTCCATTTTATAAAGGGATTTTTATTGGTTTTGTCCATAGATTTGGGCACAAAATTTTGGCTTGAACTTCACCCAAGTGTGAGTGACATCTAAAGTACTATATGTGCATATGATGATGGATGGACATGTTCCATAAAAGTGCATGCATCTAGATCAAAAGTTCTAATCCAATAAGGGAAGTTTTTAGTTTGAAGTTTGAATCTGCCACAAAGGGCAAAGTCATTAGTCATTCATTAGTCATTTACCAGTGTTGGGTGATTATTAGAAACATGAACAGACCCCAAAGGTTATCAGGTGATTCTTAGGATTCATAATCATGGTTCGCAGAAAATGAAAGACCCAATTCCTGTATACAACCATGACTCTCAAGTATTTTTAAAAATCAAATCAAATAACCAGCCATAAAACTGCCAGTTCTTTGCTGGTTCTTTCCTGAAAACTGCTAGTTTTTTTACCATGAAATATCAAGGTTTTGAAATAACCAGAACTGACAGTTTCTCTGATCCTGAAATACTTTTAACACTGGAACCAGCAGTTCTTTACAAATTCAATAATCACACAACACTGATCATTATTCAATGAGCTGCTTGTTATTGAGAGTACCTGAGAGAGATTGGAGTAGTTTTAGAATTACTTCTTGAAACATTTGCTTAGCAGTTTACAATCAAGTTTCAACTGAAAATACATCAAAAGGTAAGGCTAGCCCCCCTCCAAAAGAAACACAAACAACAACAACAACAAATTCAAGAAAGAAAAGCTGAGGCACAGCAGATTAAAGCATTAAAATGAAAGTGCTCAGAAATTGAAAGTTCAGCAGAATTGAAATTGATGCAGTGGTACAACCCAAGCATAGTTGAAGAGTCAGACTGAAGAAGAAAACTCGAGACGGAAGAAAGCATTTTTGGGCTAGTGGGAGTTAGGCAGTTTTCCTAGATTCTCAACTTGTTTCCTTCACAAAAGAGACTTAATTCATCTGCTTCCATTTCCAAACATTCCTTGTTCCATACAGTAAAACCAGGTTTCTTTATAAAATGGTAAAGCTCTGAATTATTCCAAGATGAAAAGGTGGTGCAACATGTGATCAAAACTGCACACACATCAACTGTTAGGCACAAAAATCATCAAGCAAATAAGGGGGGTGGTCTGGAGTCAGTTGAAAAAGCTCTCCATGATGATGGAAATCTGAGCAAATCAGAGAAGTAAACGGGTTTAGGGTTGTGCTAGAGCAACACAACCCAATGATTTTGTGAGTGGAAAAACACTCAACTGAAGGAGCACCTTTCCTCCTTTTGCACAAGATCTAGCAGGTGGCTCTCAAGTGTTGTTAAGACATTATGGTGCTCAGCATTTCGGGTCAAAGAGAATGTTCCATTTGTTTAAAGGATGGTTACTGCAAACTTTACACTGATGTACAGCTTCAAGAACACTACCTATCAGGACTTCAGTATGTCCTAATTCCTCAGAGTATGGGGTATTGTCTACACAAATCTAATGTCCTTTCTTTGAATAATCAATTGTGCTGATGCTCTCTGGCCTGCTGCCTGTATAAACATAGAAAATTATTATGTACATACTAACACACTGTAGTACAAAACTTTCACTTGACTTGGTGTTCATCATTTTTGCACTAATTCAGGGTCTTCCCATCAGCCATGCCTTGATACTTTGTCCTCCTAAGTTGCATCATAATGAGGGAACACAAAATGCAATGAACTAAACAACCTCCTCAAGGGGAAGACAGACATCACCAATAATCTCTAAAAGAACAAACACCATCCTCAAAGTGATGGAAGCGATTGGCATCCCTTACTACGATTGTTCTCCCGACTATCTTTGCAATGAACTTGGTGGAAGTGTGGCAGTATAACATACCCACAGATTATTGTATATATGTAGTGGAGTACCAGGAGGTGTGCTGATAAGACCAAATGGCCAGATTCTTGCTATGGTGACACAAATGAAATAACTTCTCTTCTTCATGCACATCATGCAGCACAAATCTTGTATCTTGCACATAGCCAGCATCATGCATCTGCCCAGACAATCTCCAAAGTTCTGCATGGATTTCAGTCATTTGAGGGTGGTCTTGATCATCTACTACAAATGTATGCACCTCCTCATTCACTTCAATCCAGGTGCAACCTGGCAGTTTTTTAACACCCCTTTCCCTTCTCCATCGTTCAACATTTGCACTCAGATCCCTCTTGTCAGTGGCAGCATATATGTTCGACAGCAGCACATATCCTGCAGCATTTTCAGGATCCAATTCAAGAACTTTCTTTAAGATCTGTTCTGCCTTCTCCACATCCCCATGAACTCTGCAAGCACCAAGCAGGGCCATCCAGACAGCAGCACTTGGTTCACAGGCCATCGTCTTGATAAGATCCTCTGCCTCCCCTAGAAGGCCAGAACACCCAAGGATATCAACCATGCAGGCATAGTGCTCCTGGTTTACAGATTTATTGTAATCTGAAGCCATCAAACTAAAATAGTGCAGACTATTTTCATCCACTAGGCCTGCATCGCTACAAGCTGAGAGAAGACATATAAAAGTCACCTCATTCACCTCCACACCTTCTTCACACATACACTCAAAATGTTGAAGAGCTTCCTTACTACACCCATGCATGGCATATCCATTAAGCATGCAGTCCAGGTGACCACATTGTGTGAGGCCATTTTGTTGAACATTCTGGAAGCATCCTCCATGCTGCCACATTTTGCATACATGTCAATGAGGCTACTCCTCACAAATACATCCAACTCACAACCACTTTGAGTGATCAGTTGATGAGCCCGCCTGCCCTCTTCAAGTGCCATTACACTGGCACAAGCATTCAGGAGCCCCAACAAATGTTGCAGGATTTGGTGGCACATCTTCACATTGCATCTGTTGAAAAAGTTCCAATGCCTTCTGTCCTTGGCCAGATTTCACATGTCCCAATATCATGGCTGTCCAAGAGACCACATCATGTGAGGGCATCTTGTTGAAAACTCTTAAAGCCTCTTCCATGTGACCACATCTGGCATACATGTCGACCAGGCTATTCCCAACAAACATATCAGACTCACAACCACTTCAAATGATCTGTTCATGGGCATGCCTGCCCTCTTCAATTGCTGCTACACTAGCACAAGCATTGAGGACCCCTATGAAAGTGACAGGGTTGGGTTCCACATTTTCATGTTGCATTTGTTGGAAAAGGTCCAATGCCTTCTGCCCTTGTCCACACTTCACATGTCCCAATATCATGGCAGTCCAAGAGACCACATTGCATGAAGGCATCCTGTTGAACACCTTCCAAGCATCTTCCATGCTTCCACATTTGGCATACATGTCAACCAGGCTGTTTCCCACAAATGCATCAGAATCCAAACCACTTTGAATGATCTGTTCATGGGCACACTTGCCCTCTTCCAGTGCTGCTATAGTAGCACACGCATTCAGCACCCCCACAAAAGTGACAGCATTTGGCCACACTCCTTCCCATTGCATTTCTCTATATAGTTCCAAATGTCTTCTGTGCTTGCCCTGATTTCATGAGTCCTGACAACATGGCACTCCAAGAGACTACATCTCTTGAGGTCATCTTGTTAAACACTCTTGCAACATCCTCCATACTTCCACATTTGGCATACATGTCAACAAGGCTACTGCTCACAAAAAACGTCAGACTCACAACCAACTTTCAACAATCTGTTTATGAACACACCTACCCTCTTCAAGAGCCCCTAAACTTTGTTTACAAGCATCCAGGACCCCCACAAAAGTGAGAGGGAATCAATATTACAATGGGAGAACTAGGATGTTGAAAAAGAAAAGGCATTGAAAAGTGTCAAAGATGAATTTGGATGATTCCAAGTTCAACAAGTGCAAGGCATGGGTGTTATTGACCAACTTCTTCTTTTGGAGCACCTAACTTTTCTTCTTGTATTTCTCAAAGAGGACTTTTGCATGTTTCTTTGCTACAAATTACTCATTTTCATTCAACATCAACCTACCCACTTTTCTTGTTTTCTTTTGCACAAAATACTTAATACACTTTGCACCCATTAAGAATATACATTAATAGATGTATTAAAAAAATGACATGCACATAAATAATAATTTAAGATATATACCCATACAAGTACACACATGAACATTGAACACCTTTAATGTCACGTTTTTATTATTAAAAAAGATACAAAAGTAAGTCAAATTGCTTGTAATATAACCCAATACCACATTAATGTGAAACGAGTTAAGATATTATCCACTATTGAAGGCAAAAATATGGAATTAAAAATGTAAGAGTAGGTAGTAAATACAATGGCACTATTTCTTTTTTTTCTGATTCCTACATGACATTATATAGTGAACAAAAGCCTTGTAAGAATTATTGCTAAAGAGTTCCTTAAATTACTTGGTAGACAGATGAATAAACTATTAATGAAACTAGAATTCCTATTTAAATAATCAACTATTAAAACTAGAATTTATTATAGGATGATGCAAGATGAATAATATCATTTTCATGTGCATATGTTAGTTTTGATTTATAGAGGCCTTAACTACATAACAAATCAGAAATATTAAAAAAATATGATTGTCAAACAATGAATATAAAATTTCACAAGAATCCCATACATACATTAAGAAACTATTAATGTTCATTTTTTACTCTTTAAGGTAATTTTAATTAAATTACATAATTTTTCAAAAGTTCTGAATTATTTTTTTAATAATTAATTAATAGCAAGTCTACTAGTACATTACAATACAAACCAATATCAAGTTTAGTGAGTGACCAATTGTGTAATGATTTTGGTTTTTAGGGTAAGTTTCATACAAAATCATGAGCAAATATGGAGTTATGTAACATGACTTTAGGTAATGTGAATGCACAATGAACTTGAAAAAAATCATTTTAGAGTCTAAACATTTCAACCTTTCACCCACAAATTGGTTCCCAATTCAAACTAGGGTTTTTTCCCCCAATTTTGTGATGTAGCTGAAGTGGTAATCGTCCATAAGATGATTTAACCAAATTTGGTTACATCTTATATATTAAAATTACAGTGTCTGTTTGTCCGGGCAGTTTCCAGGCATTGCTCGGACTTTTTTTTTTTTTTTTGGATGGGTTTTGTTTTTTGTGACAATTATTACTCGATGGGTGCATTATGCACCAGGTTCACACTAGTATTAAATATGAGAGTAGTAAAAAATATTATCCTTCTAAATTCTTGACTAACTATTCAAACTTGTCATAAAAATCTAGTGATTTTGAATTATTTTCTTCCAAATTTGGCAAATTTGGGCCATTATCTTGTGTATAGGTTGAAATCATATTTTTTAAGTCAAAATTTAGTGAAATTTGGCCCAAAAAAACATTAATTCTATCCAAAGTTGTATATGAAATCATATGTAGGTGCAAAGTTTTTTATCTTTGGGTATAGCCTATAAATTGCAAGACATACATGACAAGAACATTGAATTGTTATTATGATTTACTATGTAAAATAAAGATAATTACAAGGTATAAAAGGCTAGGTGGGCAAGAAAAGGATTGTGGACATTTAGATCTTATTTCCAATTGCTTCAACTTTCAAAAATGAGGGAGGAAAAGCGATTAATTAACCAATTGGAAAATAAGCAATATACCATTACTTATTTGAAAAATGTTTTCTTTTTTCACCCTTTGGAATAAGGGGTGATAATTGTTGTGGTGTTAATTAACAAACAAAACAAAATGATAATATGATAGTTTATTTGTCTTGTTTTAAATAATAGTTTTAAAAAAAAGGTTGTTGTATGTTTTGAGATTCAAGGAATTTGACTTGAAGTGCTAAAGGTAATAAATAAATGGTAGCTTGCATCTTGAATTATGGAAAAGTTGTGAGTGCATTCACGACCAAAACTTTAATCAACAAATGGCAAGTTTCCTAACATTTGTCATAAAAATGTCAAATGATTGGGACTATTGACCAACTTTCAAAAAGTTGTGGCTCTAAATTCATAGCATGCCATGCTAGATGATATATTACATTCCAACCATGTGAATATTCATGGGTCAATCTATGGGTTGGAAAGGGGCAATTATGTGACCCACTCGTGGTGATTAAAAAATTATAGAATCCAAAATAGAGGTGGTGACTAGTAGTTTGTAGGTTAAAGTACACGTTTACATTATAAACATAAATTTCCATAGAGCACATAGGTTTGTAATCCAATCTAGTAACAAAATAAAACACAAAGTCACAATCACATGGAAAATACAACTACATCTATGATTACCTTATAATTTATAATTGTAAATACACATTTGAATACATGATTTCATATATCATTGCAACACATCATACTTATAATTTATGAAAACATCCATGTGGATAACAAATTTCATGATAGTAATTCTTAAATAAATAAATTTCATTGTAATTTTTAAAATTTGAGTTTGAATTTAATTCTTTTAAGTAACAATCATTTGCCTTGCTAGAAATAAATGAATAAAATAGTAGGTAATTGCTAAATGTATGATTGGTAATTTTTTAAATTTATAATTAAATGAATTTGTAAATAAAAAATTGACCATATTAAGTTTTTAAATAGAAGATTGCATGGTAATGGAAGCCCTTTATTAGTGCTTCACACTATACAACATTGACCTTAATGGAAACATTGCATGGTAGGGGTTTGAACAATTGATTTTTAAGAAATTATTTTTCATCGTGTGAGAAATATAAAAAATATATAATTTATTAAAAATTATTTTATTTGGGGAAAAAAATTGCCCAAAATTCCAACAATTGCTTATAACATGGAAGGGTGCTTAAGATTTTTCTATTTTCATGTTTTGAACATCACCAAATTTGGATAAATATTCTTATGGATGATTGCCCCTTGAACAACATTACAAAATTGGAAAAACATATTTGGTGTGAATTAGTGGTGCCCTTTTTAAAGGTGTTTTACCTTACATAAATTTTTATAATAAAAACACTATATGGGAGGAGCTCAAACCATTGAAGCCCATTCCTTACAAGGGTACATTAAAGGCACCATAGGTTATTAAACTAAATGGTTGTCATAAGGAATTGGACAACTCTATATTTTCAAGACTTGTCAAATTATAAAACCAACAAGCAATTATTAAAACAATATTTTGCAAACATTCCTTGTATATATATTGTGATAATGCATTTTCTTGATCAAAACCTATCAAATATTTTTTAATTAAAAAATTGATAATAAACATGATAAGTTATTAAAAAATTGATTGGATATTATGTTGATATAATGTTTTTCAATAACAATGATTGATCATTGCATTTAATGTTCAGGAAAAAAATCTTTAAAAATGAAATAATGCACAATCTCCTTCTTTATCACAAATTTTGATAACAAGGAATAAATGTTCCATTTTATACAACAACTTAATTAAATTTAATAAACATTGTAGTTGCTACAAAACATAACTAAATAAATGGTTGATAAATCATCTACATAATATATATTAAATAATACTAATAATACTAATAAGACTTTAAATTCAAACTACACAATTATTTCAAGTTCCCAAAATTTAATTTTCATATCAAGGGATAGATAATTTTCTTAAGTTTTAATGTTTAAAGCTACTAATTTTTTAAAAACTTGGCATTTAAAAAAAATAATCATCACCAAACTTGGATAGGTACAACAATTTAACATAATTATAACTTAGAAGTTCATTTCATATATTCAAAAGAAAATAATTTATGTGAAAAAAAAAAATTACAAACAAAAATCCTATGAATCCTACCAACCATAAATAAACCAAAACACCAAAAAAAGGAGGAATTCAAGGAACAAAATGGAAGGACCCATGTTCAAGAAAACAAAAGAATCATCTAAGAAGGCGAACCATAAGGGGAATATCAAGTTCTCGACCCCCTTCCTATTGCAAGAAACGTATCAAATAAGGAAAGGGGAGGACCTTCTAAAAGGATGTTTAACTTCGATGAACCCTCATCTATTGCAACAATAAATCTCAAAATAAAGATTGCATGCGCATGTTATAATGCCATTAACACCCTTTGCTTATAGAATGTGTGCAAAATTAAGAAAGGAGGGCTTCTAATCCCTTTTGCTCCCCACACCATGTTGACACATTGATGAAGAAACTTGTCTGTCTTTTGATGTGAACATTCAAAAACCTCTACAACTAGAAGGAGAAATATATTCGTCAAAAATCGATTGCAATAAAGACCATTCTTCACTTGAGTGGTGACTATCGTAACAACCCCACGCAAAAAATAGCCCATGAAACAAAATCAACTCGAATGGGGTTGGTAATGACAATGTTTGCCAATGGTGGACACCGTTGATTAATAACATAATGTTGACTTGACATCGTTAAAACTATAAGGTAGAGAGTGGAAGGATATGGGTTTGCTTTTGTAAGACATGAAATTTTGCATCTTTTCAATGGTCACGAAAACATTTCACATGACATCATGCAAGGTCATCCTTTCCCTATTATGGGCGTAATAAATAAGATGGATCCCTATAAAATCTAAAAGTTAACTACAAATGTAATGTGACACTCTAAGGACTAAAGGATGGGAAAGACCCAACCTAATGTGCAATGTGATATTTGAAAGCAAGCAAAAGAAACAAATGACTAAGTAAACTAGCAACCAAACATTCAAACCTAGCCCTGCACACAACCTCAAACATGTTCAATATGAATAAAAAAAGATGCCAATAAAAAAATGATTATGTAATCTCTCTTAAATATTCTATTTTCGAGAAGAAGATCTGCGCTTTTTTTGACCAACTGTTTAAAAAAAGAAATGCATGCTACAGCCCCCTAAGCAAAATTCCATTTAATAACCTATAATAATAGAGAGTTACAATGGATAGACACGACCATGAACAAAGAAACAATCACAAGTTGAACATTGGGAAACACTAAACAACATGTCCCCGCCCCCCCCCCATTTGAGCATTGTTTGATGCCTTTTTGATGATTTGTTAGCTATAAAAAAATTATAATCCTTGAAAATATACTGTTGGTTGGTACTTTCGCTCGCATGAGAGGTGCTACAATCGAAATTGGCTTGATGCAATAAAACATGTAAAACATAATAAATGATGTTCTTTTAGCAGAACATGCAAAACATAAAAAAATTGTAAAACACAATCCATTGTAAAAACACATAAGGCACAAAAGGACAATCTGAAAAGGGCACTGGACAAAGCTCGATGGAAGGTATTTATAGTGTTTCCCTTGAACTTCCTAACCCATCTGAAATTGGGATGATGACAAGCATTGAAACCGATCCATGTACAACAGAATAAAAATAAAAATGGAAGAGTGAAACGAATCAGTCAGAAACGAATCTCGAAGACGACGAGGAAGTCAGTTACAAAAAGTCGCCTACGGTTTGATTCCTAGTCTATAAAAACATATCGTTCAGCGATCGATCTATCGATCAATCAATCAATAGAAGCTGCGTCTTAAGCAAATGTTGTTTACGTTGTTAGCAACGGAGACGTCACGACAACAAGTCCCCACGCGGCATGCGATCACGAGTCCTTAGACTCCTCCCAGGTCGCCCCTTCACTTACTTGCAATACTTACTTGCAGGCAACAACAACCGACAGACGTCGCAATTGGAGGAGAACAACAGCAACAACGGCCTCTCGAAGGCCATGCGTTCACAACCACTCGTCGCTACACTAGCTACACTAGCTAGCGTCCAAAATAGAAGAAAACTCCCACCAAAAAGCCGCCGCTGGACTGGACTGCACTGCACTGGGCTGGGCTGGGGGTCCCCACGAAGTTAGTGGCAGTCACATGAATTGGTGGGTTCCACTAAAACTCAAAAAGTGCCCGGTCTGTTACTCCCACTCCCCCCAAAACGGCGCTCCGCGTTCTTTCGTACAAATCATTTGAAGCCATTCGATGTCGACTGGCTTTCGGACGGTTCCGAACCAACGGCGTACAGTTTTGGAGCGACGGTGCACAGGCCGGTCCTGCGTTTTGCCTTTGCACTGGTTGTCTTCGTCGTCTTCTGTTGTCTCTGTTTTCTTCTTTGCGGCTTCTTCCTTCCTTGTGTTCCCGCCCTGGTTCTCTCTCTCTCTCTCTCTCGGATCTCTCTTTCTCTCTTTTTGCCACGGTTTTGTCTTCCGATTCTTGTGCCATGCGTTTGTTGCTCTTGTTTTCCCTCCTGTCTCTGTTGGAGCAGGAATCCGCTGGTTTTTCTTCTGGTGGTGGTTTTAACGACGGTTTTCTCAAAAGTGCCCTGGCGCGGTTTGTGAGAAGGAATTTTGCATCGCGTGTTTTTGTTGTTCTTGTGGCGGTTTTTGTCGCCAGGCAATCGGTATCGAGTATTGCCGTGAGGTTTGAGTGAGGAGGAGGAAGGGAAGAGGCGTTGGCGACGGTTGCTGGTGTGCTAGGTAAAGCACCTGCGATCATGCCTGCTGGTAGTGCTACCACCGCTACTGGAGCGGTGTCTTCGTCAGCGGGGGCGACGGTGGGGGCAGTGACGGAAGTTGGAATTGACGAAATGTCGTGCTTCCGGCAGTTGTTCTTGTTGCATTTGCAGAGCATGAGAGCCTGGGCGCAGACTGGTTTCCTAAAGAGACGCCGGTTTAGTCGCTTGAGTTCTTCTGTAGGCGGTGGGAGGAGTTTTCTCAAGGGGGAGCATGCCCTGTTCTACCTGATTCAGAGGCTCGTGTGCCTGTGCAAGCGGGACAAGCCACGGCGTCATAAGGTGTGCGATTGCTGTGACAAGGAGTCAGAAAGCTGCGGGCAGGTGAGTGGCGCATTTGTCTCGTTCATCATGCTTGCAAGACCGGACTTGGCTTCTTGTACCATGTTTGCCGTGATTGTGGGATCGGGATGCATGTAACTAGGGATGTGCGCTCAGGTTGTTCTCTGTTTCCTATGGTCCATGATTTCAGGGGTGGACCAGACAATTCTGACTTCTAATTTCCATTCTGATTGAGATTTTGCTGTGCAGGTCAATGCTGATGCGCAGGAAGCTGGGAAGCAATCTTTCGGTATTCCTGTCAGAGTTGTGCCAGATTGCTGGGATGTAGTTGGACTTGGCCAAGCAATGGTGAGTCTCTTTCTACTTACGTTGCAGGCATGTAGAGGTCATGGGACGGAGCCTTTGTGGAGTAGGGAGTTTTCATGCAAATGTCTTGCAGAGTGATTTGAGATCTGAAATTTTTTGACGTGAATTCTGGTGCATTTTCGCAGGTTGACTTTTCAGCAATTGTAGGTGATGAGTTCCTGGACAGATTAGGTTTAGTTAAGGGCTCCAGAAAAGTTGTTGACCATGAGGAGAGGGGGAGTGTGTTGGGAGCACTCGATGGGCAGAGCTACAAGCTTGCTGCTGGAGGATCTTTGTCCAACACACTTGTTGCACTAGCTAGGTTGGGGGTTGCCACTAGCAACAACTCCACTATAGATGTTGCAATGACTGGTAGTGTTGGGGGTGATGCCCTGGGTGACTTTTACAGGTGTGTCTGATCATCCCATCCCTCCTCCAGTTGTAGGGTTTTAAATGGCATGAAGACAGTTTTTGCATGGATATGTCAGCAAGTGTAGGCATATTCAACGACTTTTGCACAAATTTGCAAGGTCTTGTTCCTGGTTATTGCCAATTTGGAAGTTAAAAGGTTGGAAGAATTGTAATAGAAAGTAAGAAGCAGTTCTCAGTGGTGCCATTTCAGCCAGTAATTAATGATGTTATGTTTCAGTGGCTTGAGGTTCCACTGTTATTCTTGTCTCTTGCAGAACAAAACTGCAGCGAGCAAATGTGCACTTTCTGTCACAGCCTATTGTAGATGGTACTACTGGCAGTGTTATTGTGTTGACCACACCTGATGCCCAGCGGACCATGCTCTCTTATCAGGTAATGCACCCTCTATGCTACATTGAACCAGAACCCGCAATCTGGTGTTATTTCTACTTATGCTAAAGAAAATCTATGAGTGGTTTGTCCTGTTAGAGTTAGAAGGTGGGCAAGTGGGTAGAAGTGAATGGTGCACTGCCAACCATTGGTTCAAAGGGTGGGTATGCATCTTTGCAGGGGATGTCATCAGTTGTGCACTTTGACACAAACTTGGCAAGTGCCATAAGCAAGAGTAGAATCCTAGTAGTGGAAGGCTATCTTTGGGAGATTCCTGAAACAATTGAGGCCATAGCACAAGCTTGTGAGGCCGCACATCGCCAAGGAGTGTTGGTGGCTCTCACTGCCAGTGATGTTTCTTGTGTAAAGCGGCACCATCAGCAATTTTGGTAATGCGCATTTTGCCAAAGTAAATTAATCTTACTGCCTGCATTTGGTCAGGAGAATGCTATAATTTGTGGCTGAATTGGAGTTTACATGAGCTTCCTAATGTAGCATCCAAATCTTATATTGCAGTCTGAATTATTAAGGGTGCTCCCCTAGTGTATGCAGATTGGTTGTATGTTAAAGATTCTGAAGAAGGTCAGCAATTGCTGTAAGTGTTTTGTAGAAGTTGTTTGTAGAGCAGGAGGTTCAGCCTTTCATCCTTTCATGGCACTTCACTGAAGATTTATCCTTGTTTCTTTCACAGGGATGTAATGTGTAAGAGCACGGATGTATTGTTCACCAATAGTGATGAAGCAAGGGCTCTTTGTGGGTTTGATGATGACACTAGCCCAGATCAGGCAACAAAGCACCTAAGCCAATATTGCCCTCTTGTCTCAGTAACAGATGGAGCTCGAGGTTCATACCTTGCATTGGGGGGGGAGATTGTTTATATCCCACCTGCTCCTTGTGTTCCTGTTGATACATGTGGGGCAGGTGATGCTTATGCTGGTGGTATCCTGTATGGCTTGCTTCGAGGGATTACAGACTTAGGAGGAATTGGAAATTTGGCTGCCAGGGTGGCTGCTGTTGTGGTGGGCCAGCAAGGTACACGATTAAGAGAGGAAAGTGCTATTCAGCTTGCTGAATCAGTCAAGTCTGGCTCATTTCGGGATAATCCCATATTGGATCTTCTGGGGTTAAAAGGTGAGGTTCACGTAGAAAAAATCTCCAATGTATGAGCTGAAGGGAGTCAGGGATAGGAGGAGACAAACATGGGCAAAGATCCCTTGTTGCAAACATTTGACGACTTTATTGGTGGCTAATATCATCAACACAGACACAAACAAATGTAGCCAGCCTGTAATCGAGAGACATTTCATGACTTTGTTGATGGCTATTACCATCAACTTTTGAAGTGTGTAAGTTTGAACAGTATTGAAGATGCTATGTGCAAGGTGAATGATTGGGATGGAACTTTTGAGTAGGTTCTAGTCAAGTCAAAGGAGACTAGTTACATTTGTTCATTGGTTTTTCACACTTGCCTACTGGGTTAGTGGCATTATACTTCTCATGAGGTGGTGTCTGTCTGCCACTAGTTTGATTTATACATGAAACTGCAAATTGCGGTTATTTTGGTTATGGGAAACAAATATTTTCCTTGTGTGCTGCATGAGTGGTGTAAATGGTAGGGCTTTCTGCTCAGATTGAATGGAATACTGATCTTGGAGATGATGCTCTGTTGAGCAAGAGAGGAGTAAGGTAGCTCAAGGCCTGTGATTAAGATACACTGTTTCTCATCTACTGAGCCTGTTGGGGGAGAGAGAATTGTGCTAACATGGTCTTCCTCTGTGTTTTTAGTGATCTTGCTTTTTCACATTTCTCTACAAGTCTTTGATTGTGGGGAACACTCATATTTTCAGTTTTTTAATATGCAACTTATCAGTTAGGCATCTCTCTATGTTTACTAATGCAGTTTTGTCATGCTTCTGTTTGTAATATCAAGTTTCAATTGTTGCAAATTTTAGTGTATGAGTTTCAGAACATTTGTTGCAGTCAGACAGTGCTTGGTGCTGACTTGTCGAATGCTTGATTCACAACCTGTCACTGTTCTATACACACTGGAAGGAATGGGATGCACTTCTGGGCACAAAATGGTTTGTGGGCATCAATTCCATTCCTTGAGCCAATTTATGAGCAATAACAATATGCTTTCAGTAGGTAATTAAAATTGTCTTTAGTAATGTTCTATCAACACTAGTGAAATGTTCAACTTTCTGTGTTGACTGTTTGTGAAGACATGGGTGCTGCTTTTTTGGTTGGTCAGAGATTGCAGCCAGCTGAAAACTCAAGACCATATTTCCCTGTTGTGGAATCAAGTGGTGTGGGTGAACCAGTACATGTGCAAGGAAGTAGAATTTGCAGGCATGAGGAACTAATCAGGTAAGTGCTTAAAACCATCTGGCAGATTCAAAATAGCTGGTCTATACTATGGGCAAATCTTCATAGGTGTAGAATTGTTGCAGGTGAACAGCAAGTATCTGAGTATGGTTCACACTGCAGGTTCAAAGCTTTCAGAGGTCTCCTGGGAAAATAGTATGAACTAGCACATGGAATGTGATTCACTATAATTTTTCCTTTGGGAATGTCAGTGTTACTAATCTCTAGCAGGCAATTGACCACGAAAAATATGAAGATAAACCACAATAAAAAACATACTTGCAAACATAGCTTTAGTATCGAATCCTTGTCCAGCATTTATGGGCCCAGATAGTGTGCATTGGAATGTAATTCATTTTGAGAAGGTTGAAAACTGGATGATTTTCCATTTGCAGTTGGTGTGACTGTTTGCACTAGTTGTGGGTCAGTTGGGTTGGATCAATCTGGGGCTTGTATTCCATTTTCTAGTGGTGGTTGTTCGAGAGAGAGAGTGCTACAGCTGCAACAACTTACAAAGCTGGGAACACAGGTGTGTTCCGGGAACAGATTCAGTAATGCTTAAATGGAGAAAATGCTGATGTGATTATCACTAATTGTGATACTGTTTCTTGCTGTCAGCAACTCATAATACACAAGTAGGTTCAATGTGGTTCTTGTTGAAGAGCTACACTGTCATGCACTTTGAATTAATATTTGAGTTCAATTTCACTGCATATATTCCAGCTTTTTCATAGCACATGAAGCTTTTGCTGCACTTTTGCCCAGCATCAGTTGAAAGCAAAATCTGTGGAAGAGAGATTCATCATTCAAGTGGCTGTGATTACAAATCAATTACTCAACACCACTATGTTGAGTAATTGATCCTAATATGACAAAACTCCAAATTTTCAGCAACATTTTCAACCATTCTGTTGGGCACTTGTTGTGCAGTAGTAGAGTAGAGCCAGGTGTAGCATTTAATTTGTTGCACATTTAAGCCTGGTGTTGCATTAACCTTGTTGATAAAATTCATGTTCAACAAACACATTTTGGTCTCTAGTACTTTACAATTGTATGATCATTGCTCAAAGATTATGTTGTATAAATATCTAGCCATGCTTCTGTCGCTGATCATGCAGCTGTGTCTGCACATGGCAGCACCAGTATCTGCATTGCTACTGTTCTATACATTTGGATCTCATTGCATCATGGACATGGGAAACTTCCTTGATGCAGAAATTAGGACACTGGACTTGAAGCCATATCCAGTCTTGGTGATGCACCTTGATATTGACACTCAGCACCTTTGCTTGTGATTACAGTAGTCTGACCAAATTTGCCTTTGTTTGGGACTGTGTCAGTGGCACTATCAGCAACCACTCTTGCCATCTCCAACAGCTAATCAATCAATCAAGGAGATTGACCACAAGTCGTGCAGAATCGATCATTGATTAATCATGAGCAGCTTTGTGGGATCTCTCTGTACAAAACTTTGATTAGATTAGCTTAGCTCCGGGCTCTGTTTTTGGCATTCTCGAAACTTGTAAAGCTTGCATTCAGGATGGAACTCTGTTTTAGTGGTGCTAGAGATTGCAACACATGTAGGATCATAATTGCTCAATGGGGATTGATTCCTCTGCCAGATGATGACGATGATCATCATCATGGAACATGGACGTAGTAACATTTTGGAAATGAAAGCTTGATGGGATTGGACGACCCACTTATTGTCTGCGGAGATTTCTCTGCAAACACGTATTTCGTTGCAAAGTGTATCTCATCACAAGCCTGAAGATATATATATATATATATATATATATATACAGCGGTATACCAGGATATGTTACAGATCTCTGACCGCCATCTCGAAGATCTCAAGAGACGTGATAACGTGTTGTCGATCATGTCTTCTTCTTCATCAGAAAAATACGCAGATAGTAAGGTAGATACTACCCAACTCCTTCCTACTCTCCACGTTTAAAGAGAGAGAAAGTAGCTTGCAAAGGACCAAACTTGGACGTCTTCTTGCAAAGGAACCATGGAGCTGACCACTCTCTCGGCTCGACGTGAAGAAAATTCAGATGCCATGGCTTGCACAAACTTTCAAATCTCAGGACAAACTGGACATCAAACTGCTGAAAGGGAGGATTGCAAAACAAGTTCATGTTCTTGCAAGCCCATATTCTGAGATACAATTTGTGGTTTGCATTCTCTCTTCACTATTCTGCTTCTTGCATTTGCAAATGCTAGTTTCTGGTAATGCACATGACCAGGCTAAAGCTCGAAAGACCATCACAGTAGCTGCAAAATTTGTGTAAAATGCTGATTTAGGCAAAGATCTTTAGCATTAAAACATGGCAAACTCTTCAGCATCAAATGCTCACAATCAAGATATGGCAAGGTCTTCAGCATCAAATGCTCACAATCAAGATATGGCAAGCTCTTCAGCATCAACTGCTCACAATCAAGATATGGCAAGCTCTTCAGCATCAACTGCTTGCCATCAAGACATGGCAAGCAAGCTCTTTTAGCATTCGATGCTAGAAATCAAGAGACAGCAAACTATTCAGCATCAAGTGATTGCCATCAAGATATGGCAAGCTCTTCAGCATCAAATGCTTGCAATCAAGGCCAGTTTTCCCATTCCTGACTGGTTTTCATTCTTTGTGCAGAATGCTACACAACACATGAGTGCGCCTGCCCTTTTGTGGTTGTGATTCACTTGTTGTGAGTGCTGGAGTCAAAGCCCTGTATGGGATTGCCTCTGGGCTTCAGATGAGAGTTAATGAAATTGTAACCCTAGAAGAAGAAGGAGCAGAGGAATCATGATGTGCACCATGTATCAAGGGTCACACAATCCAACCACATCACTCCTGTCAAGGCAAGCAAAACATGGGCAGAAGCGGAAAGGAAAGCCTATGGAAGCATGGATGATAATGGACTTGGAGAGGAATGCTGCCCAAGAAATTGAAGAAAGGTGCACACAGAACCTGGACATGAGTGCCATCCAAAGAATTGCAGATGGAGTGGAGCAGATGGTGTTCTCCTGGGACTCAGAGAAGAAAGACAGAGATAGGATTTCCAAGTCACTGGAGAACTTTGGATCTGGTATGATAGAGGATAGCAATTTCCATGCTCTTGAGTCTGAAGATTGTGTTGTGCCACAAGAAAGACATCATGCTTTGGTTCATATGAATGGATTGCCTTACAATGAGGTTTGCACACATGCCACTGGCAGTGGCAAGAGGAAAGGAGAGAGGTTGTGGCCTCTATTGACATGTGTGAACCACAGACTGGGTTCAGAGCATGAGCATGAACCATATCGATTGAGGAATAGCAGAGACAGAGAAAGGGAAAGACAAAGAGAGGGGACAGGTTGTCATGATGTGAGCTTTCACCAAGACAGTTTTGGGGGCACAGTGCTGGAAGTGAGAGGACAGAGTGGAGGATACTTGCGGATTGCCACAGGTGAGCAGTTGTTCACTGCTGAGAAGAAGATGAGGAAGACAGAGGAAGGGGTTGTACAGGGAAGGAAGGCTGCAAAAAACACATCACCGCAGCTTACCGTCAGAGGCCCCTTGACTTTGCAGGATGAGCAGCAGTCTGCTACCATGACTCCTTGCCAAGGATCACTTCCATCAACACATCATTCTACTCTGTAAGCATGCACATAGAGCAAGTCATCTCCACCAGTAACTCTGTGCTCAATCAATTCCACCTTATACCATGCCTACCTTGTGGCATGGCACCTTCACCATCACATATTAGAAGACTGAAAAGGGGACAGCATCATTTCCATTGCTCGCTGGGTTGATGATCAGGTCCCAAGCTTGTACAGATGTGCCAATTTACAGTTCCGGGGAAGCTCCTGTTGATGGCTATTCAGTCTCAATGCCCCGGTGTTACACAGGCATAGAGCAGAAGACGCAAACAGAGATGAGTGAAGTCGGTGTGTAATCTCAATCTTTTCAAGTCCTGCTGCTAATTTCTTGCAAATTGCAAACAAGAAGTAGTTTGGTGCTGATGACAATCCTATGAGAAGCTTCAGAAGGTGAAAATGGGTATGTGGGTGTTGTTGTTGGGAGGACAGGGCACCACAATATACAAATGGCAGTGCCTCAAGGCAGTGACAGGGTGTTGGAGAACAAGTTTTGGTCACTTCTTCACTTGTCTCCTTGCATTAGCATTATCCAGGTTTTGCCTCTCAGGAGCTTTGTCTTCACAATGAGATACACTATCTGTAGCTTGTTTTCAGGTACATCTTTTTCAGTCTGTGATGCATCTGCAGTTGAAGCAAACATCACAAGTCTGCGTCCAAGTTTATCTGTTTGTTATTACAGTTTGGCTGGCAATTCATCAGGAGAAGGAGTGCCCCTGGTCAGCTCCTCCAGCCATCTTGGATGTTGGAGAGCTTCAAATTGCGCTTCTTGAGTGTGCAATGGAGTATGAATTGAAGGTCAGTAGTGCACTGCTCTGCCTTCTTCTCCTACAGGGCCTTCTGAGACACTTTTCCAGTTTGGAACTTTCAATGCCTTCCACGCAATGGAAGCATATTGCTGCTCTGACAATAATTGGGGTTAAAACAATCACCAAATAGCAGGTCTGCAGTTGACATTCTCTGTGATAATGTTGCAGACAATTGAGACAAAAATAAAGATGCAGGAGTTGAAGTTTCACGGCCGAGAAATTGAGCATCAAAAGCTTGAACAGCAGCCATGTGTAGAGAAGTTTGCAGAGGTATTTGCAGTTCTTTCTGCATCTTTACATTTGGGCAATGAGCTGCACCCAAGTTGATTTTCCAGTACTATGTTTCTCAGGTCTTTTTCTACAAAGATTCAAGTCATTACAGACTGCGCCCTAACACTGAATCTCTTGCAATTTACATGAGAGATTATAGCAGCAAGGTGACTCGCAGCAAATAAGTCTGCATAGACTGAGGAAGCAAATGATGAAGCTGCAAGATGAAAAAGGTGCTCTCAGCAAGGAGCTCTCCACCTTAAGGACAAGAGAGAGGTAATGTCAAACAGCACATTTTCTTCTAGCAGGTGAACTGTTACTTTCATGTTTGAAAGTATTATGCTTTGGAGTTTCCTTCACGCATATTGTACCACCACAGATGAGCTGGATCAGTCAGATTTAGTTTGTGAAACAAGATCCCTGGTCTTTGATGCGGTTGTTTGTCAAAACTCTTCCTAATCATTGGAAATGGATTGCAGGAAGTTTGATAAGCAGCAACACACTTTAGATGATGCACTACACCATGTGAATCACTTGCAAAGGTTCAATCTCACCATCAGCACACTTCACAGAGCAGTAGCCCTGGTTGCCTTACCTTAGTTGGAGGGAGGTACATCTTTGTCTTGGGTCATGTCTAAGTATGCTATCACTCCAGCCTGTTTGGAGTGATGAAATTTGAAGCAACAAGTAGAAAGGCAAAGACATCTGTCTAATCTCCCATCAACTTCACCCATTGTCATCAGTCAGTCAATAGCTTGGATTGAGAGAGAGGTTGGTTTCTCCAAGATAAGTAGCAATTCATCCTGCTAAGTTCATCTTGCAACAGAGAGTTAGTGAAGAAGCAGCAGGAAGTGGTGGAGTGTCAATGGAAGCAGAAGGAGGAACAAGCACGCCTGCAGGATCTGGAGGAAAAGTTGAAAAGGACTCACATTGTGCATACATCACAGCGACTGGAGCCCTGCAAGCTTCTCACTTTGCTGCCAGCTCTTCGAGAATGGTTACACTCTTTGAGAAAAGTTTGTTCAGCTCTTCCTAACTTTTGCAATCTATGTTGGACTTATGGGCACCTGCTTGTTTATCCCTGAAGTACTTTGTTCAATAGATGGGTACTCTTTCAGAAACAAAAAAACTCTTTCACTGTTGGATACTTCATGATATGGTGCTTTCTGGGTATGATTAGCCATTTGATTCTAGTGTGCCCCACCTGAAATGAGTGACTATTGGAATCATTTAAGAGGGTTTCCATGAAGGGCAGAATGGATTCTTGAGATTTCAACATATTAGCCAGTTTGCAGTGGTGATAACAAACTGTAGTGACCCAAACTGATAACAAGTTTTGAACTCAGTTTTGGTGGTTAAGGTATCTTGGTTTGAAGGTTACACAATCTTGTTGTAGCCTTCAAAGAGGATGTTGAAAAAAAAGACTAACATGGGATTCAGAACTGCAGGATAATGATGAGGAGCATTCTTTTCCACACCTTATGACAAACTATGTTAAGCCACTGTCAGCACTTCCAATCAAGGATAGAAATGATCAGGCAAGCCAGTTTTACTTCAAGTTGTCTGATTTCTATTTTTTCCATTTCATGTGATGCAATACTATTGAAATTTGTGAGGCTAGAATTTGGTCCCAATTTGCACTCTTCTGAAATTCCAGATTTGGAATCATGGGAGCATTTGGTTTCTTCAGAATAGTGTGTATCATCTGTTCATGAACTCAATAAAAATCAAAGTGGTTTTGGTGGGGTGCAGGGCCACTTGGGACCACTTGGGCATCTGAGTGAACAGCTTGAGCAACAAGCAGATGTGAAGTTAAGTGTTGCGCAGGTGGATGTAATCATCTGCTGTCTCACAAAAGAGATTCAGGCTTTGCAGAATGAGCTTATCAATCTTGCAAGATGCTAGCTTACGTTTGACAATAATCCCTCTGCAACTGGTGAACAGGAACAAACTAAGAGCTGGAGATGGTGTAGGGGACTTGGTCTTTTCAATTTACATGACTTAGAACAAGGAACATCTCAGATAGTAAATGCTGCAACTTCAGAATATCAAGGAATTTGTGATTTTTCAGGGTTCATCTTTGTGTTACCTCTATTGCAACTTCCTATCACCATCTCATAGAAACAAAATGGGTTTTCTGCCGCTAGAAGTAGTCCTTTGCTGTCATACTGTAATACAAGATTGCAGTTTAGTTGACACAAGTTGAGGCTTGTATTCAAATTTTTGTTCTATACTACAAATGAAATTGACCCAAAATTGAAATGTGAGGAGACAAGCATCTCCTAATCTCTCCTGACTGACAATCATGGATTCAGGAGGCTGCAGTGTTGGTTGTAAATATGACTGGAGATTTTCAAAGTGCAGACTCAGCACATAGCAGCATGCACGAACTGCAGGCTGGTTTTTTAAAATGGTATTTTACAGTGTTGTGTGGGTATTTGATTTTGTTAATAAAGCCTGGTTCCAGTTTTTGAAGTTTCAAAATCAAAGAACCACTGGTTACCCATTTTCGAAAGAAAATTGAAATTGAAGGACCTCAGGTTATTTCAAAAACTGAAACAACCTATGATTTTCATTTGATGACCAGCAAAGAACTGTAGGTTTCTGGGTGGCTGTTTCATTATTCTTTTGTTCTTTGAGAATGGCAATTATAAATCAGATCTGGTTCTCTGATCGGCTGAGAATGGTGGTTATGAGGTCAAAGAACTGCCCTGATAACTGGTGGGGATTTGGTACTATTTCTGATAACCTCACAATAATGGTAGTTTACTATCTATACAACATCAACAAATTACTTTCCTGCCACAATGCATTTGCTTGTAATGTCTGGATCGAGTGTCAGTAGTGGTGTTTCTATGGTTGGTTATAGTACTTATCTGAGGTATAGTCACTAGCCTTCAGTGCTGCCTACAAGGAATTCCACAAATCCTGGGTATTCCTCTTTCATTCACTAGAACAAATAACCATGGCTCATGACATGTGTGAGCTAAGCTCTGTGGTTTCATCCATTACAAGGTAAAGTACGTGATGTTTATTATGACCACATACTACACTATGCAAAATTATTGTAAAATATGTCAAAATAAACATCACATATTTGGTAGTGTAAATTAATGTCAAACTGTAATATTAGTGTAGTATGTGCCACAATAAACATCACATATTCTATATTGTATTGGATGAAATCACAGAGTTGATCTCACATGAATATCATGAGCCAAGGCCTATCACCATGTGAAGAATCATAACACATTCCACAAATTAATGTCAAAATTCTAGTGACAAGATATCAGAGCTGGTAGAGGGGAATTTTTGCATAATATATAATCTCCAACTTGACAATTTCAAACTAGTTATCTTTCATATCATCATCATGTGAAAATTGAGTGTTACATCCTCCCAAGTGACATCAACACATATTTGAATTCGAAAGGTCACATCACAGTGAATAAAATGTTAATCCTCTTTAAATATTCTTTTCCAGCTTGATATGATTTCATAAATGTCTTAATCTAACCTATAGACACCTTTTTTAAAAATGTTTTCAATAGGTGAAAAGTGAATTTCATGTTTTAGAATCAATCGAAGTGGAAATGATTGTGATTCATGGAAAATTTATTTGATTGTGGAATTTTGTTTTGATATTATAAGATTGAACAAATGAAAATATATTAATATTCTAACCTTATGTCAATTAATCATCACCAGGAGTCTGAAGTAGTGCAAAACTTAAGTGCAATATTATTATAATATATGCCAATATAAACATCACATCTTTTACATTGTATTGGACGAAATTATAAAGTTTACCTCACACGAGTCCTGAGGCAAGGCCTACCGCCATTGGAAAGGTCATATTATCCCGTATTAAAGATGGGAAGCTAGTATACCATATGCAAGATACATGCACATATCTTGCCATATTGATTCAAAAGTTCAGTCTGAGACCTTTGAGCTTTTAATTGGTTATGCAGTTTCTGGAAAGTGGAATTCACAGCTACCTTATCTGAACCAGTGTTGGCTGGTTCTTGTGCTAACCACTGCAGTTAGTTAGAGAACTACATCCCAATGGAAAATTGTTTCATATCCACCCCACCTTCTATCCCTCATGGTGTGCATTGGTGGCTGTTGGTTCCCTATTGGCTCTGTTGAGAGAGCACAGAGCTAGCCCAACACCGACTCCTCTCAATTGTGTGCAAATGTGATGTCAGCTTTCCTAGAGAATCGTTTTTATAAATTATGTGTATATCTAAGTTTCTTTAAACCACCTGCTGTTTATGATGAAACCCTGGCTATCTCCATTAAACAAAGCACCCAGCAAAGGGCGAAAGGAAGAACAAAGAGAGAGTACCCCAGTACTAGCCACCAGAAGCAAAACCCAAACAGGGTCACAAAGGGGGCAAAGGAACAAACTATGTTCCAGAGCAATCAGGTGTCTATTATTACCATCAAAACCTGCTTTTATTATTTGTTGCCCATCATGTATTGATTGCCAAATTTAATATTAATACTCTAACTCATATATACTTTACCTAGCAACATTGTTCCATATCTACGAAAACAAGAAGTACACAGTGTAATAATGGCACTTCCAATTTCAAGGCAGCAACAATTATTAGAATACAAAATGTTCCAATGAAGTTCCCCAAGAGAAAATGAACTCCCAGTTCACACTAGTATGTAACACCTGGTGAATGAGCATTCTGCACAAAATGAACACAATTCACATTCTGCACTCACCCTCTGAGCTACTTTTTTTGGCTGGTTATACATTGCATATAGCCAAAAAGAGAAATTAGAAAATGAAACTGCTAAAATCAAGAGTTTTTTAAAAAGATTTTAATAGCTAGAATTTAACAAGAATTGTCAGATTTCTATACATGATTCAATTAGGTAACCAAAAATACAGAAGGATGTTTAATTTTTTTTTAATTTTCATGTTTAGCTTGTAACCAAATTTGACTAAATCTTCCTACCTTCACCTTTTGAAGTGAGCCTTGTATTGGCCATATTAAGCCCCAAAAAATGTTAGGTTCGGACTCGGAGACCTTGATTTCAGTGTTTTTTTTTTCCTGCCGAAATTTCTCTATTTTTCGACAAAGAAGTTGGGAAATTTTGATTTTTCTTGTGTAAATTTGACTATTTTTGCTAAATGAAAAACAATCACCAAAATTTTGATATGACAAAAAAAACTCTGCCTGCTTTAGTCTTAGCGTGAGATATTTGTAATATTTAGAAATAGTTCCCAAAATTCATTTCAATTATTTCTAAATATTACAAATATCCCATGCTTTGACTAAATGAGGGTCTGTGAGTTTAAATCTAACATCTTTAGGGCTTAATATGGCCACTAAGATGCCTCACTCAAAAAGGTCATGGTACCAAAGTGGCTGCTGGTTCACTCTGGCCGACCCTGCCAAACATTCCTCCAAAAATGAACTCACAGTTCAGAGTAACATCTTGGTGGGCAGAAATATTATGGTATACTAGGAGCTGCTGTTGCTACTGTGGTAGTGATCAGTGATTTTTTGGGGGGTGAATTTTCGCCATTTGGCGACAAATTGTTTTGGAAAAAAAAAAGGAAATTTTCGTTTTTATACTGTAAATTAGACCCCAAAAAAAAACGCTTGAAACATTTTTTAAATTGCCAAACTTTAGAAACCACAAAACTGGAAAAAAAAGGAAAAAAGGCCACTGGTGATGGTCGTGCTGCGATAGAGACGATTATGGATAGGAGGAGGAGGAGTTGTAGGCGGGGCCCTCTGTCTACGGCAAATAAGTGCCCACGTCGATGGCAAATGCAGTGGACTCAAAACCTCGAATAAGAACTCAAGAAAGTCGTCGTAATCACCAGACGAGTGCGCCAAGATATTTTTTCCTCATCCCCCGCATCGCTCTGCCTCCAGCTGCTTGGCAGCCATGCATCCATTGCTGCCTCACCCATGTGCATGCTCAGTTCTCTACTCTCAGCAGAAGCTCTCTTCCTCCTCCTTCTGCTTCCGATCTTCTTCTTCTCCTCTTAGAGATCTGTTTGGTTGTGGTTTTGGTTTTTCTTTTTGTTTTGCTTTTTTTTCTCCCGAGGAAGTTGGATTCTTGTGATTTTCTCTTCTTCTTTTTCGGGAAAAGGGTTTGGGGTTACGAGGACTCGGCAGTGAATTCGGTCGTGGCTTCAATGCAGTCCTTGATGATGAATCCGGACAGAACAAGCATGGGAGAAAGCTTGAAGGGTGAGGAGCAAGCTAGGGGAACTGTTGCTTCTCCTGCTTCTCCAGCAGCAGGTGAAGGAAGAAGTGGTTCATCATCACCGGGAAGCGGAAGCAGTGTCCGGGAGAAGGTAGCGGCGAAGGTAATTCCTTGCCCACGATGTGAATCCATGAATACCAAATTCTGCTACTTCAACAACTACAGCGTGAAGCAGCCGAGGTATTTTTGTCGGCAATGTCAAAGATACTGGACAATGGGTGGCAGTTTGCGCAATGTTCCTGTGGGTGGTGGAATCAGGAAGAAGAGCAGGATCAGGAGATCTGACCCATATCTCAGATCAGCAGCAACGCAAGGAGTAGTTACAGCCCCGCTGAGTTCAGAAGCTCTCTCGAGCAACAGCAGCCCTCTGCTACAGAATATGGGATTCCAGCAATTGCTAATGCAGGATGTCAATACAACAACACCCTACCACCACATGGCTGGATTCGAGCTGCAGCAAGAGCATTACCTGGAGCATCATGATCCTTCACTTTTCTATCCTGTGATGAACAAGAGCACGAATCCACAAGAAGTTTCTTCCATGCATCCCATGTATGTCTCATCACGCAGCAGCAATCTGGGCATTCTGAATGCCAATCCATTGCTCACCACCGCTAATGGATCCTACTTTTCGACACCAAATGCGGAGTTTGCCCAAGGAGACACGACAGATCAGGTTACCGAGTGGGGGAGTTCAGTGCCAGAGCACCTTCGAACGCAGTCAATTTGGAATGAATCCAAACAACAGAGCAGATCTCCAAATGGTCATCATCACACTGCACATGACGAGGAATGCAACAACATAAGCAACCCTCCTCATGGGAAGCTGCATTCAAAAGCTGAGGGAGGCTATGAGCCATGTAATATGCTGCTGCATTTGGGCATGAACAACAAATCTGGTCCTGAGGGATCGGTAGCTCGCAATGGTGCATCTCCACCTCATGGATCTAGTACCATAGAGGAAGAAGGCAGCACACTGACAAATGGGTACTCCACTAATGGCTATGAAGATGGGGATGCTGTTTCTTCCATGTGGCCTGACTTGGAATTCTTCCGCTAGAATCACATCCTCTGAAAGATCTCTTTGCTTGGTGCAGGATACTACCCCTTCATGTGGTACCACTTGCAATTCTTCCACTAGAATCCTTACCAGTTCTCAAAGATCTCTACTCACTAACTTGGAATTCTTACACCTCTCAAGGACGTCTGCCCACGAACCTGGAATTCTTAACACCTTTCAAAGATCTCTGGTCATTAACATGGAATTCTTAGACCTCTCTCTCTGCTCATTAATGTGGAATTCTTACACCTCTCTCTCTTCCATTAGAATCCTTAGGGCTCTCAAAGATCTCTGCTCCCTGCATTCACTGCATTCTAGTGTGATTTAATTTTTTGCTAGTAGCCATCCTGCTAGTGTACACTATATCTGTACAGGCTTCTCCACAAGGCAGGTGGATCTGGGATTTCAATTACGGATTTGTGAATAGGAGCTGAGTTTTTAGTCTTTGGCTTTTGTACCTGTATTTTTATCTATTGAAAATAATCATGGTGGTGATGATGATTGCCACAGAATGTCCTGCCTGATGTCCTGCCTGCTTTGGCAAGCAGAGACCCACATCTTTGTGTATATGGTTGGCTGGGCTTAGTTGCCTTTTGGTTACATGCTGCAATGTCCTTTACTTGCAGCAAGGGATTATTAATTCATCATCCCAAGTGCTGCAAGCAGGGCTGTTGGGTTCACTCACTCACTCCTCAAAGGGGCCAACACAATGTCAATATTCAAACAATGGGAAGTTTACCCAGATTGACAACCTAAAGACTTGCTTCTGCCACTTCCAGGGTACAAAATATTTACCAGCTCTTTCCTCTTGATGAGGATATGTTTTTGATAGCTTTGCTTCCATTGGGCTTCTGTATCTCCAGGAGTAAGTATATGGTGAAGAAGAAAGGTTTCAAAGCTGATTGTAGTATGCAATCTGACAATTACAGATAAGGGTTCATTCATTGCTTAGGGCTGTCTCATTTTTTCATCTACAACCAGTCCAAGATCTTGTGGCTGGCAACCACAAGTCAACTCACGAAACAGTAGATCCACACCCTTATGCTTTTGAAACCTTAGTACTGAATCAACTTTACCCATCTTATGATCAAACCTCCAGCACTTGCTAACATACTGTTCCTCCACAAGTCAACTCATGCTTAAAACATGCACACTAAATCCACACCCTCCCACTTTTGAAGCCTTAGTACTGGATCAACTTCACCAATCAGCACTTGCAAACATCCTCTTCCTTCAAAATCTTTTTGTACAAACTTCCCCCATTTAAAACTCCAAGTCATGGGTTTTCTGCAAAAGGAAAAAGAGAAACTGTTGCAATCGATATAGCACATTAGTAACTCAGCCAGTGAACCATTCAATGCAGATCTCCCTGCAAATGGCATCCACCATGTGTTTGATCATCAAAGCTACAATTCCTATCAAAGTGATGGGCTGCCATGGACCATTAACACCAATGCATAATAGATCCCAGATGACATCAAAACCCCTCAAAACACTCAGCCCTTATGTGGATGGAGGAACCAGTTGCGTCAAAAACAGGTTCTTAATGACCTGCATACATGATAAAGGTACACTTCCAGGTTTGGGTATACAGATTGAAGATTGTGGAACCAATGCACTAATTTTCTAGGTCCAATAATTCTGCTAAAACCTCACTGCAAACAATTCTGCTGTGGCAAAGGACTTACATTATGGAAAGTCCGGACAGGATTGCTATACTGAGGATAATCATTCCTGGCAAAGACTGGGAACACTAGAAATACTATTCCAGTGACTTTCAAAACTCAGATAGTGGACTGTGAATACTTATCATTCTACACCTCTGCTATTAAATTGATTTTGAAAGTTTCCATGAGCAATAATGTACAAAGGACAATGTGCTGCAGGAGACATCACAATCACTAATACAGCATAAGAAGGAAAATATGTAGCATGGAAAACCATTCAACATAGAGGCAACCCTAAAGTTCCCCAGCTGTTCCTTCCAACTCATTCCTAGCCTGACTAGTTCCCATGCATAACATTTTCTGCCACTAAATCTCTTGAACAAGAAAGGAAGACTGATGACAAGAACAGATTTTCATGTATCAAAGGTCTGTCCTACCCTCTGCCACTGTTCTGATAATGATGAACACAAGGCAACCAAGCTTGTTGGAGCCCAACAGGCCTAATCATACATCACTAGAGCATGGTCAATTGGCAATTTCATAAAACAAGACACCCCAGTGGATCAGAGCTCACCTATAGCAGTATAGCATGTAAACTGATAACAAGCACATTAAAGGAAACATCAGGCAAGTTCTGACATAGCCTGCAAACCAAGGTCCATGACATGGCTTTGTGGTAGATGATTCAAAGCACCAAGACTCCCTCAAAATCTGCCCCGCAGACAGCTAATTTTGATTGGTTGTGGAACAAACTCTCTCAGTTTAGTTAGCACGATCCCTCATGATGTCCAAGCCCACCTCTGTGGGGTCTGTGGCTTGAAGTTCATAATGGATCCCATCCAGTTCCCTCCGGAACCTGTCCTTTGAGCTTGCATAAGTCATCTTAGCCTTAACTCGTGATGTGTCTGGGGACCTGGAGTAAACATGGTCATAGTTGGAGCCCCCATGCATCAGGCCAGAACACAAACAAGCCTTTTGTGAAAGGAAGCACAATCTCATGTGCATCACATCATATCAACAGCTAAACAAGACAATAAAAATAAACAGCAACTTCCAAAATTCATCTAGAATGCACCTGCAACACCAAAAGCAGCTCCAACTACAAAGGATGTCGATGCAAAATGGGGAGGTTAAAGGACTAGAATGAATCTAAAGACTGATCCTCCACATACAAAACTGCTCTTGGCATGTGAAATAACTTACCATGCAACAAAGAAAATCTTGCTCTTCTGGCAATTATCATCAGTGACAAAGTCAAAGTCATAGACTCCATATCTGCAATCATTCTCAGGTAGATGCGATGCAAAATCCTCGTAAGTTGCCTCTGGACCTCCTGTCCTCTCTAGAATTATCTGTTGTGCTACCTGGTCAATCTTGAAGATGATGTACCGGTAAGTCTTCTTCCTCTTCAGCTCCATGAACTTCAGTTTGCACTCATCGCTGACAGCCATTCCTGATGCCGCATTAGCCTGCACGAGAACCACAACAACATTCTTATCGATGCAGGCAACAAAAATGGAATTCACGCACCGTCCCAGGAAAAGCGAGAGAAATTCCTAACCCCGTCTCTCACATATTCAAAAGCAAGTTTCAAATTCAAATTCGTAAATCACTTCCCTCAAAAGCGCTGCAAAAAATGCAAGGGGGAAAAAAAAAAGAAAAAAAGGCCTGCTTTATCTATCCCATTAAACCCTAAGAACAAAATCTTAAACCACTTCACTCAAAACCGCAGCAAAACACGCAAAATAAATAAATAAATAAAAGGCCTGCTTTATCCATCCCATTAAACCCTAAGAACATCCTGTTATCAATCCACTCACACTTCTTTCATATGGAGACTCCCAGATAGAATTAAAGTTCCGAAAACTCGCGTGCTTTCATATTTCCATCCTCAAGGAAAAAGAGATAACACACGCCAACCTTCAGACCTGCAAGGGTTTTCTGCAGACAAAACAATCTCCCTTTCAAGAAAATAAATTCACAAGTTGTCAAGATAAACCTACCATGATGAAGAGTGCCAAAAATATCACGCAGGCAGTCGGAATACTTCTTCGTTTGTGCGATATGTATACAAATTCACCTCCTCTTATTGTTCTCCTCCGTCGTCTTCTTCTTCTGCCGACTGCAACAAGCTCCGATTCCTAAGCTCTCGTCTGATTAGCAGGTCTCGTTAACGAGGTCCCGTGTTTCAAGGCGAGATCCTCATCTACTTGGGACCTCGTTCAAGACACTTCCAACGCGAAACGGCCAAGTCCTTGTCAGCTTTTTTTTTTGGGGTCGCGAAATTTCGCAACAAACTAGAGAGAAATTTGTTGTGTCGCTACATGCGCTTTTCAAGAAAAGGTTTGCCATATTTTTTTTAAAAATTGGACGGGATTTTCTCATTTTGCGATGCAGTTTTCTGTTTTGTATTGCTTTTCACACATTTTGTATAGGGGAAGGCACTGCTGTTAGTGCCTTCAAAACAAGGGGTGTGTCACACTGTGGCCTTGCCATTTACATTAAAAAGTATCTTAAGGCAAAAGAAGATTTATGAAAACTCAAATATTTCACCATGCAAAAATATAATCTTCAAAAAATCCTCTAAAAAAAATCCAAAATCCTTCCAGATATTATAACTCAATAGCTAATCTCAAGTTTCAACACAAGCCAAAATATCATCTTTCAAAAATCCTCCTATAAAAATAGGCCCATTTCCTAGAGGCCAAAATCCAAACACAATATCCTTGCCTACCAAGGCAAGGCCAACAACTGAGGTGATCCGACATATTACGTTACACCCCACCCTAGGGACCTTGCATGCCCCAACCTTATTTGAGCAACACATTGTAAATGCGCCATTCAACCTGAGGCAGCTCTGTGCAGATTCTCATGCTTGGGTAGGCACACCTGAAACCTGACCCTCCCAAACATGCCAAGTTTTGGGCTCATGTTTCAAACCCCCCTTCCCCCCCGCCCCCCCCAATTGTTGACGCACACTCGCACCCCCCTAACTTTACACCTTTTGGCCCACATCCCATCACATCAATGCCATTTCGTTTTTCGCATGAGGAGAAGTAATGATGTGTGAATCTCATCGTTGGATGGGGATAGGGATTATCAAATCAATTAAAGGAGGGCTTAGGGTTTTAATACAATCATTACTTGTATTAATAACATAAAATTTTGTTTGATTGCATTGTGTGTCAAGGAGCCTTTGAAACGACAAACCCGCTACATGTTTTGATTAGGGTTCGACATAGTTGTTTTTTGTTTTGTGCGAAATCTTGGAACAAAAGCTCTTTTGAATGTGTTGGAGCGTTAACGTGGAATAACTTTCAGAAGGTGCGACACCTTGAGCTTGATAGGTATGTCTTTATGGATGTCTTTCAAAGGTTTGCCTTCATTGCATTGCTAATCTAATCAATGTGATGTTTTTGGAAAGCTTCACATGTTTTTGCTTCCAATTGTTGATGGCTAAGAAAGCAAAAATGAAAATTCACATGGTGTCCTTTGAACTTGTCAAAGCCAAACGTGGCATCATCATGGAAAATGTGAAGATCTACAAAATAGATTTTGTGGAAAGATATACTCCATAAGAATAGTTACATTTAGTCGAAGAATGTCTCCAAAGTAGCCAAAAGGATATAAAGGAGTTCATATGTGTGTATTGTAATTACAAGAAAAATTCCAAGATGAGGCTGAATGAACATAGGAAAAAAGGTTGCGAGAAGGCACTGGATGACCATGGGAATCAACTAACCCTCAAGCTATACTCACCATTGAGAAATGTCATTGAGGGCAACATCCTTGCAAAGAGTGGGAATGTTTTGGAATACAGGGTGAAGTTGGAGGCATTGTCGAAACCAAAGCATAGTCATCCTGCTATTACAAAGATTGTTCCATTAGTGCAACAAAAAAGGAAAAAGGGGAAGAGCTCTCCTTTGGAAAGTTCTGATGACGATGTAAACCAAGCTTGGAACATGGATTGGCTCGTAAGAAGCGCCTTACGAGACCTGGAGGCCAACAAGCTCCATATCATATTAAAAGAATGACAAGAAACTTGCAATTACAATTTTCGCCTAAGTCAGATTCAGGGCAATTAGAAAATGTGAAAAGGTCCAAACAAAGCAAACCTTCAAAACGTGAAGGGGAAATGCAATCGGAGCACATCCAAGAGGAGGTACACACCCCAATTTCACCTACCCATAGGTTACGGGGAATGCTTAAAAATAGGAGGAAAAAATTGGAACTCAAAAAGGTATATTGCAAGAATGTTGTTTGGCACAAGGCTAGCGACATGTTCCGAAAATTGTCCAAAAGGAAACCACTGTTTGGATACAAGCTAATCAAAACACTTACCATTTGGCATTTACTTCAATGTAATCTACTTGAATTGGATTGACAAGTTGCAACAAAAAACGAGTTTGCAAAGAAGCTAGGAGCATTTCTGTAGAGCGAAAACTTCAATAGTATATCCTATTGTGGATTCGGCAAGTTCATGTGAAGGAAATCTATGATAATCCCACAATAAGCCATGTTTCAATATCTTTTTCTCCATTCAAAGTAAAGCTACAAATAGTTTTTATGCATTGTGCATGTTTGCCCTAAGTATTCATGTTTCAAATCATTACATCCCTTGAATGTTCAATCACTCTTGTAATTGAATCAACCTTAGGGTACAAAATTCTTGACTTCCCATCTTGATTCATGTTTTAATTGCAAACCTCCTCTTTTTGTTTCGTAACTAATTTTAGAAACTTGATGCACCATCTCTCAATTTGTTGTGTGCCTTTACTCATTATCCATTTGTGAGGCATCGTCAAAACATAAACCATTAATTGTGTGCTTCTATTGCCTTACAATTATGTTTTGGATGTAGGTTGTTTCATTATCCAAATTCCCCTCCTTCCCGAAACCTAAACCATAACATTTTTCAAGTTTCAAGAATTCGTGTTTTTTGCATCATTGTAGTTATGTTTCGGTTTATTGTTGTGTCATTATTAATGTTTAAAGCCTAAAGAATTGGACCTCTCGAATTTAAGAAAAATGTACAATTATGGTGCCTAATTATTATGTTTCAACTCAGGTTGTCTCATGGTTCATGTTTCAAGTAGTGACGAAAGTTAATCCATAAACCCATTCAAGTTTTGTGGATCTACGTTTAAATTGGCTTACAGTTATGTTTTAGCTAACTATTGTTAGGAAAAGGATATAGAATAGTAAACATATAAAAAAAGTAGATAAACATAAACAAGTTGAAATGACATAATAGGCAAAACAATGTGACAGAATAGGCAAATCAGTATGATAGCATAGACAAATTAGTATAGCAACATATCACTATGACAACATAGTGTAGTCAAATCGTGGCAAGTTGATTTGCCAAATAGTTAGGCAATTACAACCATTTTGTGGGGAGTATAAAATACATTTCAACTAACCTGTAGGGAGTTCGAAGGATAATTATGTGTATGTTAATCTTTTAGAAAGAGGAATTAAACATAGGAGTTATGAGAGGAAACAAAGGGAAAAAACATTGTAGAGCTTCATGGTTTATGGAAATATAAAAAATGTTCTTTCTTCCCTTCTTCATGCTTTAATATTGTATGTGGATTTAATTGAATGAATCTCCAAATTTAAAAAGGATTGAATGTTGTCCTAGTTAGTATGTTTACATGGTACTCATTCTAATGGAGTAGGACAAGGACCTAATATTGATATAGAAGTAATTGATGTATTCATGAAAAATCAGAATTAACACTTGCAAAATTATATCACTAACATTTGGTAACCATATTGGGGATAATTCAATTCATTGTTGGAGAAATTGGAGGATTTAGGATGTAATTTCTTCAAATTCATGTGAGACTTTTCCACATTACAATTAAGTTAATGGAAATTGAAGAAGGGAAAGTGGAAATTAATGAAATTAATTTGTGATACATGTTCTTTATAGGGTATTACCTTGTGGATACACAAATTTAATGGGTGTTTATAGAACTGAAAGAAAACATAGTAAAGTGAATAAGATGATTGCTTTGGAGGCTAAACAAATATTAGTTTTTCCAAATTTATTCACTTCTTTTGAACAAAACATGGCAGATACTTTTAGATTATTATAATACTATGTATGAAAGACATTATGAAAAATGGTAGATTATGACTCTTGTTAAAAGAGAAGATGAATGGACGAAAGAAATTATAACTATAGAAGAAGTTAAACAAAGATTAAGAATAAATTACAATTATGGGTGGAACATGGTAGAAATCAAAATTATTTATATACACCAAGGAATGCACCAAAATTAGATGAATGGGGAATTTTTTTTTAAATATTTAAAATATTACCAAAAAACATACAAGAAAATTGATTATTAAAAAAATAAATGGTGATACACCCTTCTGCTTGTACCACATGCATTGGAACAATTTCCCTTGGACATCTTCCAAACACTACTTTGCTAGGACATTGATTAGTATTACAATCACTTTGTTTGCATATCTGAGAAAATTTGTTCAATAATTTACATTTTTTTCTAAGGTGTCTTTCATTATAACAATTTTGATAATACACACTTCTTCTAATAGTTTCAGAGTGAAATTTTGTTTCTTTCTTCTTTGGTCTTTGTTTTACTTCTTCATCAAAATCTTTTGATTCTTCATTATTAAAGTCTTGGCAATATCTCGATATATTTTTCTTTCTTACTGGATTTTCTTCTTCTATCATAATTGTCAACTCTATTTACTTCTGCTAAAGTTTTTCACGACATACTTATAATGGCCATTTTGACTTTGGTTTTCAATCCCTCTCTAAAAGCTTCTTTAATATCATTCGGTTGCTATGGAATAACTATAAAAAGTCACAAAAATCGATCATAGTAGTCTTCTACAGACTCATATTTATTTTGTTTTGCATATCTCAAAGCTATAGCTACTTATCCTTCATTACGAATCTCATTAAATCGACGGATGAAAGCCCATTGTACTTATTCCATGTTGCCACTAGATGAACTATCTCATACTTGGCAAACCAATTAGTAGTTCTCCCTCTAAGAAAATTTGGAAAGTATTGTAGTTTATGATCATCTGTATTTTTCCCATTAATCACACAAACTTTAGTTAGTTGTCAATATGTATAACAGGATCATCATTGTCATGATACTTTAGTAGTTAAATGCGCAAAACATTAGTAGGTACAACAACCATGAGTGGATTCACATTCATCACCATTCCAATAATTGTTGGTTATCGAGTTGACAAAGTTCTTGTATTAAACAATTCAAGACTCAAAGTTGTTCCAAATAATTTTCTCTTTAATAGTCGATCATTACTTCCATCGTCGCTCTGACTTCTCACTAATTTTTTGTCAACTTGTCATCTTGGTATTCGTGGCCACCCCACTTTTGTCACCTAGTCGATTATTCCAAATGCATTGATAGTAATTTTTGGTGTACTCAATAACAAGGTATTTAATTCTTTAGTTGGTTTTAGATATTCATTATCAAGATTCAATGAACCCCTTTACATAGATTGTTGAGTTCCATCACTTGTTGATTTGTTTACTTCTTCAACATTAATTTGAACAACAATAATTAATGCTTCTTCTTCTATAAGTTAAAATACTTGATATGTTATTGGTTGTCACAACCCTAGCCTTGGGCTTGCAACCAAGGCAAAGGCTTGCAAGGTTGCAGGCCAAGAAGGAAGCCCGGGAGTGAAGGAAAGTGTGAGGGAACAAACCCTCACACTCCCAAAGGAGCTTCCACTTTGGGAGTTGGAGTCCCGGTGAACTCCCAAATGTTCAAACAATGATTGCAAGGGTCAAAACCCAATGGCTTGAGGAGTTCTTTATACCATTGGAAAACTATTGAAACATAGATGTTTAAAATGGGCTCGCATCATCCACTTGGACATCTAAAACATAAGTTATGGCCAAAAGAAAAGTCGAGAGTCAAATTGCCATTTTGACTCCCAACCACTAAAATTCGGGAATCACCCCGATTTCCTTATGTGTAGGTGGGGTGCGACACACCATTGGAAAGCTCTCGACAAGGGCTACAACTTTGTTTTAAACCTCATCTCAATCGAAGGTCTGCACACAAAGTTATGGGCCCCCAAAGTTGCGGGAGTCCTAACTTTAGAAGTCTTGGGACAAAAAGTCATTTGGATGTGGGCCTCGTGGAGAGGTATAGAGTATACTATAAAGGGGGAAGGTGGTGGCTTCCCCCAAGTCCGGGCCGTGGTGAGTCTTGTGAGTTCGAATTGCCCGTGGCTCGTCCTAGCACCAAAAGTGCTCTAACTATGCACTAACCATTTTGTGTTAATTTTGTGCAGGTCCATGTGAGTAATTGATGTTTGTCACTCTTCCTAGTCCCATCCTAGAGCTCTAGCACGCCCCTCTACCCCCTCAAAGTGCAGCGAGCCAGGGAGCGTGTCCCGACTCCTCACTTTTTTGTTGTTTTCAATTTGGACTCACATTTGAGTCCATTAAAGAGCTTGGGGGTGCGTCACTGGTGAATTAAAAATTGCACCAAGACCTCTCCATCTATTCTATGTAACCATCTTCTATGTTTTGTCAATTTTGTAACATTAGTAATTACATGGTTAACAATGAATGCATAATAATATCTTATTTTAGGAAAAAAATCATTACCATATGAAAGAGGAGGAGATTTTATAGATGGGCATTGCATTATTTTTCATATTTTCTTTTGTTTGGTAATGTTTCATGAATCATAAACATGAAGCCTTATGGTCGTTGAGAAACTGTAAGTTATATACTTTGTGTGCATTGATTTTATGCAATCCTCTTCATCTAATCGTTGGATCAAAATAAATTCTGATCCAAAATGAACTTTGAGATAAAAAATGTTGTGCAAATTCTAAAGTTTTTTACTTGTGTTTAGGATAACTAAAGGATGACATAAATTTTTTTGATTTAAAATGAACTTTGAAATCAAAAATGTTGTGCAAATTCTAAAGTTTTTTACTTGTGTTTAGGATAATTAAAGGATGACATAAATTTTTTGATTCAAAATGAACTTTGAGATCAAAAATGTTGTGCAAATTCTAAAGTTTTTTACTTGTGTTTAGGATAACTAAAGGATGCCATAAAAAATTTTGATTCAAAATGAACTTTGAGATCAAAAATGTTGTGCAAATTCTAAAGTTTTTTATTTATGTTTAGGATAACTAAAGGATGTCATTAAAAATTTAGCTTATTACATACTATAATACTTGTTATACATCACCATTTTTGAACAAAAGTGGCTCACCCTTAATGTGCTTTCACCTAGAAACACCAATTATGCAAGAGCATAAATAACTACAGGAATACAACACACCGAATAATCAATTTGGCAATTGACAATATAATTCAAGACCAAATGGTCAAAATTGGCAAGGCAATGGTCAAAAAAATCAGAATAACTGGTATAACCAACATGGTTATAATCAAAATAATAAATTTCAACAAAATGAAATGAGGTGTTTTTGTTGTCATAAAAAAGGACATGTAAGAGCTGATTATCATGTGTGGAAGTAATGGAAGAGGAAGAGAAGAATTCCAAACCGAAAGTTGGAATTAATGTTGCCATGGTCAAGTGAGACCAATTGGTTGTTGATGTGTGTGTGACCACGTGAGGTCAAAGGGCAAGTATGCTAGTAGAAGAACCTCTACGTACATAGAAAGGTCAATCCTAAAAGGGGTCGATGAACCAAATGGGAAAAAGAAAAGAAAGTTCATTTGGATGTAGTCAACGAACTAAATAAAATTCAAAAGTTTGAAGATAGACCCATTGAAGTAGAAATGTTACATGTCGACTTGGAATCGGCCAAGTTGTTTACTCAACCAGGAAGGTTGAACGGGAAAATGCCATTGGGAATGATGAAGGAAGTCTATTTGCCCAAGTGGTCACAAAGGGTCAATTGAATTGACCAATCAATATGCCAAGTTAGCAGGAGCTAGCATACCAACTAGAATGGACACATCGATAGGAAAAGTCAATATGATAGGAAATAAGCATATTATGAATGGAAGTGACAAGTCGATAGGAAAGGTCGATTTGATGAAGGCAAGTGAATCATATGGAGTTAACAATAGTCTAAAGAAGGAAAAATTGACTTGTTTAAATAACCAAGACATAATGACTATATAGAGTGTAGTGATAAATCAAAATGGAATGTTTGAGACATCAAATGGGTATGGAATTAATATGAACTCAATAGCAACATCTACAAAAGTAATTATGAATTTGAAATTGGAAATGAAGTTGGGACAATTGATGAAAATTTGTTTTCAATTAACGGGAATGGTGGAAAATTCCTTAATCCAAATGAAAGAAGATTAGGTTGTAGATGTTTGCAAAATAATAACAAAGGTTGAAGATTTTGATGAAGTTATGCTAGTTGTTCAAGTTCAGGTGGGAAAGTTTGAAGTAAAGGATGTGTTATTGGACAATGGCTCTAGTGTGAACATTATTTCTAAGAGTTTGAAAAAAAAACTTGAATTGAAAAAACCTCAATTGGCTCCATTTGTGGTGTGAATGGCTGTCTAACAGAAGGTGCAGCCAATTAGTTTAATTGAAATCAACTTGGCAAGTTGTGATTACAAAATTTTAGTCACTGTGTTGAACATGGATAATGGAGTGGAAGCTTATTCCATGTTATTGGGATGGCCATGGTTGAAATTGGCCAAAGCTCATCACAATTGGGGTGATAGTGCCTTCACAATTACTTTAGGAGAACAAATTGTGATGTTAAGTACAAGAAAATGAATCAATATTAATTCATCGTTACAGTTGAAGAATTTAAATGAATTTGATTAGGAAAAAGGATTATTAAAACAACAAATAATGCAGTATGAAAATTATGGCCTGTAGGGGAACTAGCACCTGAAGAACTATATTTCTTAAAAGAAATAAATTGTGGTACGTTACAACCAAAAGGCTTAGTTGATTATCCAGTGTATTTTAACGAACACAAACTAAGGGAAGTTTTAATATTGGATGAAGCTACCAACATCGTTGTCAAAGATAAAAAAATTGTTGGTTGGAAAATAAGAACTGAAGAATAATTAATTAAACTTAACTTGGGAAGCAAAGAAAAACCTAAAGAGGTATTAATTAATGTCATACTACCAAGTATATTTCAAGCACAAATCAAAAAGGTGTTAATGGAATATGTAAATGTTTTTGCATGGAGCTATAAGGAATTAAAAGGAATTCCAAAAGAAGTATATGGGCATAAAATTAAACCTGATGGTGGATGTTCAACCTATTAAGCAAAGACAATAAATAATGAATCCAAATTATGCATTAAGGGTTAGAGAAGACCTTGATAAATTACTAGACACTAGATTTATATATCCTATAGAAACTATTCAATGGTTATCCCTTCTAGTAATTGTGCCAAAGAAAAATGGCAAATTGCATATATGTGTGGATTATCAAAAATTAAATGCCTAAACCAAGAAGGATCCATTTTTGTTACCTTTCTTGGATTCAATTCTTGATTCAGTGGTTGGAAATGAAATGTACTCATTTATGTATGGCTATAATGGCTATAACCAAGTTAAAATGGTATAAAAAGACAAAGAAAAAACAACATTTATTTCAAAATGGGGTGCATATGCCAGTACCAGTTAATGTGATAGAAATAAGAAGACTTTTGGGAGCAATTAGTTTCTACTGGTGTTATTTTCGAGACTTTGCCAGCAAAGTGGCACCCATGTGCAAACTATTAAAGAAAATGAAGAATTTAAATGGAATGAAGCTTGCAATAAATCTTAAGAATGGATGAAAGCATTTATGACATGTTTGTTAGTGTTAATGGTACCAAATTAGAAAATCGAATTTCATGTGCATACTAACGTGTCAAACTTTGCTTTAAGAGTTATGCTAGGTCAAAACTTGGGATAATACCATTGATAGACCAATATATTATGCAAGTAGACTTATGAATAGTGCAAAAAAGAATTATGCAATAATTGAAATGGAAGCTTTATCAATGATATATGTTGTGAACAAATTCATACATTATTTGTTAAAAAATAATTTTATTTTCTTTGTAGATCATCAAGCTTTACTGTATCTAATGAACAAACCAACAATAATAGGTCGAATTGCCATATGGCTTTTACTATTACAAAAGTTTGATTTTAAAGTTGTCTATAAACTAGGTTGAATCCATTTCTTACCAAATCAACTATCCAAAATTAATCATGGGGAACTAGCAAACGGGGTAGATGATGATCAGTTATTTGACACTCATTTATTTAATGTGGGAGTTGATTAGTGTGGTCCAATCATAGATATTTAAAGAAAGGATATTTTGACATCGATGTACCTAAAGAGGAAAAAAGTCGAATAATCATAAAGGCTAGGCCCTACACATTATATGATGGACAACTATATAAGTTAAAATTGGATGGGGTCCTATGACAATGTTTATCTCTAGAAAAGGCATTTAAAATATTGGAAGATTTCCATGAAGGGCCAGATGGTGGGCATTTTGGCATTTTGGCATGAATATTACTATTAAAGAAATATTATTTTCAAGCTATTAATGGCCCATTATGCATAAAAATGATATTGAATTATGTCAAAACTATGACATTTGCCAACATTTAAAGCCTATATGGCATAGTGGTAAGAGGCCATTCAAACTAGTTATGGCATTTGAAACCTTCATGAAATAGGGTCTTGATTTTATGGGACCAGTCAAATCGGCAGTAAGATATATTGGAAATCAATATATCATAATAGTAATTAATTATATTACTAAATGGGTAGAAGTGAAAGCACTTTGTGACAACAGAACTAAAAGTGCCATTAAATTTATTTATGGAAAAATTATTACTTGTTTTGGCTACCCAACCCATTTTGCAAATGACCAATGTAGTCATTTCATTAAAAACTATTGAGATACTTGTGGAAAAATTTATTATTTCACATCATAAGTCGATTACTTACTATCCGCAAAGGAATGGGCAAGCCGAGTTGACTAACAAAACATTGGGTAAAATATTAACCAAATTGGCAAATGCAAACTAGATAGATTGATATGTAATATTAGTCATTGTTCTATGGGCATATCAAATGGCTTATAAAGTGACAACTCAATATACACTTTTTGAATTGGTTTACGACATTCAACCAATTATGCCGGCAAAATTTGCGATACCAACTAAAATAGTTTGCAACTTACCGCAAGAAGATCTAGACAAAGCTATCAAGGTAAGGATGGAGGATTTATTTAGATTGGATGAAACTCGTTGGCAAGTTGGAGAAAACTATTAACCATATTCAACTATTGTGCAAAAAACGAGGGGATGAAAAAGGGAAGATAAAAAAATTTAAGGAAGGAGAGTTAGTACTATGGATGCTTAAAGCCACAAAAATAAATGGAGGTAAATTTACATTACCTTGGAAAGGTCCTTTTAAAATAGAAAAAATGTTTGGTAACAACATTGTGGAGTTGTCAACCATAAATGATGAGGGGGGCAAAAAAAAAATATTAACAAACTAAAAGCCTATTAACATAATAATCCACCAACCAATGTAATAATAACAGTTGTTACATTTGATACAAGACCTAATGGAAAAATTAGAAATAGGCATAGAAAGAAAAATAAACTTAATTTTCCACCTCACTTGCATACCAAACCAAAGAATCTACCTTGGACTAACCCAAAACCTAGAAAAACATTTAATGAAGATGATATTGAGTGGATTGAAAAAAAAGATTCAAGAAGTGGCATATCAAGAATGTTTAAAAATGAAAGATCAAGAAAATTCAATTATAAAAGAGGGAAAAAGGGAACAATATTGTTATATTCAAGAAATTATGTAAATGAGAAAGGGGGTCATAGAAATAAAAAAGTTGGTCTAGAGCCTAGGCTAGTTCGTGTGAAGGAAATGGCACATGATATGCTCAACATGCCCATGAATCACGTCCTACATGGCCTCTATAACAACTACTATGTCTTTGAAAATTAGTAGAATTAAAAGCAATCAAACACAAATACCATGTGTGGAAAGACTACTTGGGGAGAGATAATGAGTGGATTGCTAAGTGGAATGCAAGAACAAGAGAAGTGCGTGAGAGAAAAATTTGTAATAGAGCAATAGTTGCAAAACAAAAACTACCAGAAGATTTTTGGTTCAAGCCATACACTAGAAAATTTAGTGGAGAGAAATTTGTTAAAGAGCATGTTCAAAAACAACGCACTTCTCGGTCTATAGCCCTAGATAAGCGAAGAACTTCTTATCAACCACTAGACCAAAGATGATAAATACTAGGGAGGAAGAAACTGGAAGTGAAGAGGAGAGTAGTTTTGGAATGACAATGCTTGAAAGTTCCGATTTCGAAGATGCATGGAGTTTTAACCACCCACATCTGAGCGTGAAGGAACATTAGGAGAAACTACGTCAAGTGGAGGTGCTTGTTGAGAAAGGAGCATTTCAAACTTTTTAGGAAAAGGAGCGTGATGATTGTGATTACGTTCTGGAGTCAAGTTTGTTGTGAGTTTGGGAGTACACGAAGGCAAATCAAGAAGAGAAGTTTGTTCCTTACGATTCCCATAAGCAAGAACAACTAGAGAAGGAGGTGATTATTCTAAGGCTCAACTATTTATTTGTCGGGATATATAGAGAACCTAAAAAGCCACCTTACAAAACCTACAATGTCGTCTTTTGGAATCGAGAGTTCAACTTGTATAAAAAACAAAAGTTGGATGTGGGTAAAATGAAACATGAGATGGAAGACAACAATAGGGGTGCTACTTCAAAACGATGCAGAGTTAAGGACCTACAGAAGTTGCCAACTCCAAAAGAGTTAGGAAAAATTAATTTCTAGGGTTGTACACATGGTAGCATTTGGAATTTAATGAAGGAAAAAATAGACTAGGCAAAGAAAGTAGGGCTTGCCAAAATTAGGAAGCTAGATTGGACTTTAGTTGATGCACTAGTAGTGAAGGAAATGATCAATAGTTACAACCATGCCAATCAATATATTTAAATGAAGGGAAGACAAATCGACGTAGGAGGAGTGGCAAGGATTTTTGGTCTATCTTGTGAAGGGATTGTACCAATTGGAAAAGAAAATGACAACCCTATCGTTGCAACTTATTTCATTGGAGATGAACACGAGCACTACATACCGCGTTCAAGATACTTGATTGCCAAAGTAGATGGCAAGCGGAAGGTAGCTAAACTAGAAGCATTGATGGAGATCATGTCTTTTAAACAAGGGAACAAGTTTGTTCCAAATGTTCTAATTTCAACAATGTTAGTAGTAGAGAAGGAGAGGGTGAACTGGGTTGTTTAGTTTTCCCAAAAGTTACAAAATGAGATTATTGCGATTTAGTGCAAGGCATGGAAAATTGGGAATACATTAACCAGACTAGCTTTGACCATTACTGGTCATCACTTCTTGAAGCAGTGGGAGCCAAAAGAAAAAAAATTTATTAGGACCAAAAAGAAGACCCAAAACAAGGAGAAGATGATTGTTGTGTCAATGCAATCCTGCTAGTAGAGAAAAGATGAAGAAAAGCAAACCGATTATAACCACAAGCAAGGAGATCACAAAGGCATCTCCAGCCCAAGAGGGAAATCTTGGTGAAGTTGTTGAAGCCTCAAGCATTTTGAGTGAGATTGGAAGGAAGAATGTAGAGATATTTGGTGAGAAAATGGCAAAACCCTTAATACCCATTGTGGAAGAAGTAGAGACACAATTGATAGAAGAAAAGGTTATGCAGAATGCTTTAACAAATGTGGATATGGAGAAGGAAAAAATGTAGGAGGTACATAGTAAGTGAGGTGATCACTTGAGGAGACACTATGAAAAAAAAAGGTGTTTTGCAATTGGCTTTGCAACTCAATTTTTGAGTTGTAGAGGACACTTACAACTCATTGTATTTATACATTATGATTGCTAATGGACAAGTTAGTTTAACCAATAAGTAATATAAGTTTAATCAAGAGATAGAAGTTTAGCTAGTAAGATATATAGGTTTAACTAAGAGATAAAAGCTTAACCAAAATATATAAGTTCAAAAAAAAAAAAAAAAGAATAAAAAAAAAAAAAAAAAATTAAAAAAAAAAA
>Ga0209611_10000125_pt1 | contig 89636 bp, 84 predicted proteins | sample S1TSphgellanicum_3_FD_187693 | JGI IMG/M metagenome (GOLD analysis project Ga0209611, IMG submission 187693) | Host-associated microbial communities from peat moss isolated from Minnesota, USA - S1T2_Fc - Sphagnum magellanicum MG (SPAdes) (version 2) | ecosystem: Host-associated > Plants > Peat... | reverse complement strand
AGCAAAAGGACACAACTAATTAATGCCTGCGTCACAAGAGCATTTCCCCATGGCAAGCTGCCGCGACTTTCCGGATTCCGGTGCCGCGACTTTACCGGATTTCACTGCCGACATGAGCGGTATACACTTAGCTATTCCATGTATTTGCTTCATTGGCTTCTCATTAGGTTTTTCCTGATCAATAGCCCATTGTTTGCGGGTTTACGAACATGGGGTGTTTATGCAATATATTGGGTTTGCCTTATTGGTCTAACTACAGCTACGTACTTACTCCTGGAAAGTCCAAGCAGAAGATTCCTAAAGAAAAGTCTCTGCAACGGATATGACAAGCTGATGGAATTACTGCGCCCCTCGCTTAGAGGCGCAAACTAAGCTGGCAGTTTTAAATATTCTCGATATACTTACTCGGCAGGAAAACTCGCTTCTGTCTTAGGCGCCCATCACCTTTTCTCCTATGAATGTATGAACAACATCTCCGTAATTACCTTACTTGCATATGACTACGAGTACATGCTACTCAGTTTGCCCAGATACATTGATTTGGTAGACGAAGTCATTATTGGGCTCGATTCAGAAAGAAAAACTTGGGCGGGCAATAGCTTTGATATACCGGATATTTTTTTCCAACGCCTGAAACAGTTAGACAAGAACAACAAGATTCGGATTGTGGAAGACAAGTTCTATGTTCCAGGATTGAAGACAATGGAACTCGAAACCCGAGAACGCAACATTCTTTCTACAAAAACGACGCATCAAAGCTGGATTCTGTCGATTGACGCCGACGAAATTCTTCTCAATGCACAGGACACATTAGATTTTCTGCGACACTTCGAAAACGACTCGTTGTGTCTCTATGGACTTTGGATTGTCTTATATAAAAGTGTTGGAGACACTATGTTCCTCATTGAAAACAACACAGACAGGCTCGAATTTGTACCAATGGCAACTAAAAACCGCGAAGGGTTCATTGAAGGTAGAAAAACTGAAGAGCGGGTTTCACTTTTCCCAGCATTGAGTCTCCACTATGCTTGGGCAAGGGAAAGGTCGCAGCTGCAGCGTAAATTAGGAAATTGGGGTCATAAGGAAGATTTTGATACCGAGCAGATACTTTGTAAGTGGGATGATTTGAATGAGCACAATTTTCATCAATACAACAATTTCCACCCAGTTGATCCGCCAGTATGGTCCAAGCTCAAGGCTGTAAATATACAGTTCTTGGATGCATATGCTTTGGAACAAACAACTTTCTTTTATAAGAAATTTTCTTGGGACTCTGTTCGGTACCAAGCCAAAAATGTAGAGCAGGATATTCTGATATCTCAATTGCAGGCTCAGATATGCAAGCAAGGAGATCGAATTCTCGAATTAAAGAAAGAGCTAGCCGAAGCGCGAACAGGAAAAGTTGTATAGAAGTATTGACTTGTGGCAATAGTGATTTGGAGCTAAGTCCTAACTTTGAAAAACCGATAAGTACTTACGCGCGACAAGCAGCTATCATCAGTTGTGAAAAGTTGACCCGGTTCAGTCGATTTCGTGATAAGAGTGCCCGGACCTATCCAATTATCTTTCGCGATCTCGACGTCGTTGGAGATTGTGCAGTTCACTCCAATAAAACTACTTTCTCCAACGCGGCAATTCCCTGAAATTACGACGTGCGACGAAATAAATACATCATCTTCAACGTGTGAATGATGCCCGATATGATTCCCGGACCATATCATGACGTTGTCACCTATCCTTACAAAAGGCTGTATCACATTATTTTCGAGAATAAAAGTGTGTTCCCCGACATGAGCGCTATCTGAAACCGTAGATTTGGAACTCAGAAAAGAGGCCAAACGATAACCCATCTGTTTAAATTCGTCTTTCAACCTTTTTCTCAATCGATTCAGTTGCGTATAACCTAAGGCTACGAAGACGCTTGTTTTTTCGGGTGGAAACTTTTGTAGCAAAAGGTCCGTTGGTATGACGGGAAGACCAAATAGTTGGTCAATTGTTAGGTGGGGACGTTCCACAGCAAAGCAGACTATTTCGTAATCAGAATCCGAAGAGAAATAATCGTAAGCAACTTCCGCTATCTTGCCTGCCCCTATTATTGCCAACTTAAAAGTCATAATTCCGTTTTTTCAGCCTTGGAGTACTGCCAAACCGAATCCAGTTTTGCCATATCCATTTCCGTTGTAGAGCATGAATCGCTGCCCATTTTGATCAAAGACACAAGGGTAACAAATCATCTCGCTGTCCCAATCCTGTTCAGATACATCAATACCACATTCTTGATCCTCACGGTTCCAGTTGTATCCATCCGGAGAATGTGCAAAACCAATTCGATAAGATTCCCCCCGGTATGAATACCACATCGTATAACCGCTTTCATCTCGGATGACTCGCGGGCACGAAATGGCGTACTCCTCTTCCGATTGAAAATCGATTGCTACTCTTCCATCTCGCTTCCAGTTAATACCATCTGGAGATTCGGCATACTTTATGTGGTACCGATGTCTCGGTTCAGAATTTACGAGATCCCAGTTAACGCAAGATAGATACCACATCCGGTAACATTCATTGTCATAAAGTACGCAGCAACTTGCTGTGAAATGAGGTTCTGAAGCTGTTCGATCGACAATTGGCCCTTCAGCATATCTACTAAATGTGCGCCCATCATCTTCACTTATAGCCAGCCCGATAGAATTCCTGAAAGGCACCGTAACTCCTAGATTCCAGCCGATGTAATAGAGATATTTTTTTGAATCAATTGAAAGCAGGCACGAAGCCATTGAGCCGCTATCGTCGAAGCAGCCTAGTGATCCAAGAGAAAGAACTGGGTCTTCTGAAACTTCCAAAATTTTGTCCGGCGTTTCGATGTCGAAAGTAACATAGCCTACCCGCGATCTTTGAAGCATATCTCTTGCACTGAAATATACTTTGACTATATTGGAAGATTGTATATCCGCCACGGGCACAGAAGCGTAGCTATGCATCCAATTACTTTTACCATCGGGAATAAAAATTCGTCCGAGCTTTTTCCACTTCATGAGTTAACTCGTTTCGTTGATTTTAAACTCGGAATGCCGGAATTCTTGACGCACAATCGTCAGAGGTCGGTTTTTTACTTGGTTGAATATCATCGCCAGATAAATGCCGATGACACCGAGACAAAAGAGTATCAAGCCTCCTAAAAACCAGATGGATGCAGCGATGGAGACCCATCCTTCAATACTGCAACCAAATACCAGTTTGTCGTAAATCAATTTTGATACGTATAACATCGAAGCGATCATTATGATTGAGCCAAGATAGAAGATCATAATGAGTGGTTTTGCACTAAAGGATGCGATCGCTTTGACTGTGACGCTAATCTTCTTGCGTAGATCATATGTGGTTTCCCGTTTATGACCCTTATTTACCAGTACAGTTTTCCTATTGAAGCCATTCAAGCAAGAAATGCCAGATAGCATAGGATCAGCTTCATCAAATAAAACCAAATTATCGACATAACTGCGATTCATTAATCGCGCAATGATTTGATTTTCCAAAATCTTGTTATCTGTCAGATAGCTAAATATTTTCCAAAACCAACCACCGACTATACTTTCGAACCAGTCACCTTTTCGTTTTTCTTGGATTCCGAAAACAATATCTATCTCTTTGTCTTTGGCCATTTCCTTCCAGAACTCAAGAAGAAGCTCCGGTGGCTCTTCCAGATCGCAATCTACCAAAAAGACATACTCTCCATGTGTCCTTGCTAAACCGGCAAGAATGGCGCGATGGTGTCCGAAGTTTCGAGATAGTTGAATCACTGATACTCGGTTATCTTTTTCAAAAAGGCCTTTAGCAATTTGAAGAGATTTATCGGGAGACCCATCATCGACGAAAATAATCTCGTAATTGTTTGTGATAGTATTCGCAGCTTTCGAAGCGCGCACGTAAAACTCGTCTATATATTTTTCCGAAGAGTAGAGGGTCGTCACTATCGATAAAGTTACTTTGCTGGGTAGTGATACCGTATTTGATATGACCGTTTCTGCTGGCGAGAAAACGCTTTGTTGACTGGAGACGTACATACAATACCTTGTCGTTAGTTGTGGACTACCTGAGCGGGCTTTATAGCATTCGGATTGGGATAATCTGATGCAACAATAATTGGTAGTATCATCCATCGCCCATCATTTATTTCCCATTGATAGTTTTCTTCCGGATCAATCTCCGCGACACCATGATGTATACCTGGTGAAATCACTATCAAATCTCCCGGCGTTGTAAATTCATCAATGAAAAATTTGTCTGAATTCGCAGTGGTCCGAGCATAAAGACCTCCGCTACTAAAATCCCCGCCAAACTGGGATGCAACAACCAAAGTTTGTATCTGAGCATGCAAACCTACTGGATCAATGTGTTCTGCCTGGTAGCCTCCACCCCTTGGATAATGGTGAATATTTACCCTGGCTATGTATCCACTGGTAGGCTTACATTCAATAAATTCATTCTCTGGCAGACCCGCCAAAAAATTTTTGATCTGGAAGATCTCTCGGAAATATTCGAATTTGGATTTGTTGTGCTCATACCAACCGTGAAAATAAAAGGCGTGCATTTTCTGCTTAACGTAGGCTTTTGGATAATTATCGTGTAGTCGGTGGTAATCAGGGCAACTGTCATAGAGCGGGTGCCAACTGGGGTCAGTTTTGAGACCGTTTTCGAAAACTTGCTTTCGAAAGTTCAGGATTTCGGCGCTAGGGTAGAACTTCTGAACTATAAAAGCTTCCGGGGCCATGATCGCCTTTAGAAACCGATCAGTGTCTTGATAGACAAGCGACATGAATTCTTGCTTTTCTATCTGGTTTACTTTCATTATTTGAACTCTGAAATCGGTGTCCCACGGAAACCTTGTGAATTACCGGAACCATTGACAAGGTTTTACAAACTGCTCAGGCTCGTCGTTGCGACGAACCGGGTGATCTTAACATGCTCGTCTTTGCAAGCTCAAACACGACAAAATGCACTACTAGAAATCTTGTTCACAGAGCGAACCTACATTAACTGGAGTTCAATTACGGGTTATTCACTTACGGACAATGATACTGAACTCATAGAGCCCGTAATCGTGTAGCAGTGCAACATTGCGAGAAAGAGCTGTTTTGCAGAAATCGAACATTTCCAATGGATTACCGTAAAACAGATCTTCTCGTCGTTTATCCAGGTCGCTATAACTAGTTAAGCAATTGAAAGCAAATCCTTTGTCACACAAGGAGTGCAACTTGTTAACGGTCTCGAAGACATATTTTCGCCAGGTGTTTTCATTGATATCTAACTTGACGTTAAAGATACCGCTAGCAATGACATAATCTGCGGAAGTGTTGCACTCTGTGCCGCTGAGTACGGAAAAATTCGAAGCTGTTCCATGCTGCTCACGCGCTGCATCAAGCATCGGGATGGAACAATCGTAGCCGATGTACTGAAAAGACCAATCTCTCTTTGATAGAAAATCGTAAAGTGCACCGTAGCCACATCCATAATCTAGAATCGAGCTATTAGGAATGGTTACAACCTTAATAAGTTGCTCGAATCGAATGTGCTGGGATTCCTCCGTGGGCCAGTCAACACCTTTTGCGTTAGGTCCATGTTCTCTGAGTTTCCCACTATAGTATTGGGTTACAGACTCGATTAAATTGTCTGACATTCCGCTTTGTCTCGTTGGTACTTCAGATAGTTTTTGCTTTCAGTTCCGACATTGAACAGAAGATCGAGGGCGCTGACACCATGCTCAAATGGCGGATAAAGTTGCTCATATTCTGGGTAGTTTGAGTAATCGAAATAGGCGAGTTCAAGATTCTTGCATGTAAATTTTTCAGGCTCAATGTAACTTGCGGCGGAAGGGCCAGAGACATATTTCGTTGCTCCGAGCTGTTCGCAAATTCCTACAAGTTTTTCGGTTTTGTCTTCTTTCAGTTCGAATTCATCTGAGCGTCTGATCTCAGTGGTTATTCCTAAGCACGAACAGATTAGCCGTGTCAACAATTCATTGACTTCACTTAGCTTGGCTATTTCAGATACATCGGAATATGCTCTCTTGAAAATTGATTCATACTGCTCAAAAGCCTTTGCTTTGCTATAGGCATGTCGAATCGAATTCCAATGACTTTGAGCCCATTTTGAGTCTGCTACCTCGACTTCTCTAATTTTTTGAAAATACTTTCCCTTCACTTTCACTGGAATCGTTAGCCAAAGAAGACCGTTTGCCGTCTTTATTTGATTACGGCTTCGCCAATCTCTCTTCGTGTACTGTACGTCATCAAACAGGACGAAGACATCCGAACAGGCTATAAGGTCAAAATATCCCTTCCAAGGGATGTAAGAGGATTGCACTATTGCTACTGTTTTCACTACGCTATCCAAGTGGACCAGCTGCATTTATACTTGTTTCAATGCTGGCAAACATATGATAACCTGAGCCGACGGTCTTCGAAGAGGAACCTGTATTGCAAGGCATGAAAAAACTCGTATCGAACGAGCCAGCAGAAGAGGAACGAATACCGTTTAATTGTCCGTATGTTACAGGTCGAGAATTCCAGTACATACAAGACGCAATTAATAACCATCAGCTTTCAGGAAATGGGACGTTCACCAAACGGTGTCATGAACTTTTGGAAGCGGAAACAGATTGTTCGCAAGCTTTTCTAACCCATAGTGCTACCGCAGCCTTAGAAATGGCGGCCCTCCTATTGGATCTGCGAGAGGGGGATGAGGTCTTGATGCCATCATTCACATTTGTATCAACCGCAAATGCGTTCGTTCTCCGTGGCGCAATCCCTGTGTTTGTAGACATTCGGGAAGACACGTTGAACATAGATGAGAACCTCGTAGCACAAGCGATTACAACAAAAACAAAGGCAATTGTTCCTGTTCATTATGCTGGTGTTGTTTGCGATATGAATAAACTGGGCAGTTTGGCTAAGGAAAACAAATTGTTCATTATTGAAGATGCCGCGCATGCGTTAGGTTCAAAATTTGATAATCGTTCTGCCGGTTCATTTGGCCAACTAGCAGCACTGAGTTTTCATGAAACCAAAAACATCATTAGTGGCGAGGGCGGTGCCCTTCTAATCAACGATGATGAACTCATAGAGAGAGCGGCGATACTTTGGGAAAAGGGTACAAATAGAAAACAGTTTTTTAGTGGACAGGTTGATAAATATACGTGGGTTGATAAAGGCTCTTCCTTTCTACCTAGCGAGATTGTTGCCGCTTTCCTGTTGGCCCAACTCGAACAGGCTGAGCAAATTACAAAAAAGCGGGTTGAAATTTGGAATGCTTACAACACGCTACTTGAACCATTGGAAAAAAAGGGCTTACTCCGCCGACCCATAGTGCCAGATGAATGCATACAAAATGGGCATATGTATTATATTTTGGTCAATAGTGCTAACGAGCGATCTGACTTGCTGGAGTATCTAAACAGTAAAAATGTGAATGTAGTATTTCACTATGTGCCACTACATAGTTCCCCAGCCGGAAAAATGTATGGACGGACATTGCACAAACTTCCTGTCACAGATGGGTTGAGCCGTCGTCTAATTCGACTTCCAATGTGGAACGAAATAAACTTGAATCAAATAGAACGCACTGTTCGAGAGATTGAACGTTATTTCGCAAAATAACAATGCCACTGCAGGCGATGGCAAATTAATTAGTGCACTCCAACATAATCACCGTATAAGGAACGCGTAAAAGATCCGAGCGAACATGGGCTTTGACTGAAGGGAACACTTGTTTCGCAAGCGCTATATACTCATCTTTCTTTCTCACGAACTTGCCTCGATCATTTTTTAACATCCACAAATCAAATGGGTGCTGCCCCTTTTCCAGAAAGCAGCCATCATAGGTAATCAATCGTCCCTCGGGTTTTAGGAATGATTTTGCAAGTTTCAACAGATGCTTTGCTTCACTATCATCCAGATGATGTATCACACCGGTAGTAATTACTATGTCTACATCTGAATATTGGTCCAATGGGATTTCCGAGATATTTCTGCAAATAAAGTTCCCCCTATTTCCGAACCTTTGTTTTGCATCTTCTATATATTTTGATTCAATATCTATTCCGGTATAGTCCACGGCAGGGAAATGCGAAAGCATGTCACCTGGTCCACAGCCCAAATCGACTATTTTGTTACCAGCTATGGGCCTTATTCACTCATTGACATGCGCCTTACGGACTGAGTCTCCGCCAAGCATTGCCATGGCCATTTTGTAAACCGGTGTATATGATAGAACCGGATGTAGCGCTTGAACCAATCCCATAAGCATATCCAAATGAACGAATTTGAAATTTTATAACGTGCTTGCTGATTGGAACATAGGGGTTGGTCATTAAAGTATTGGTGGAATACCAAGTCAAGAGGCGCAGGGATCGACACAATCAGCTGGTCCGATGATATAGAGTATTTTGCGATTCGAGCTTGGCGGATCGACGTCATTCGGAGGGTGGGTAACAAACCGTTTTTTACGGTGTGGTTCTTAATTAGTCATGCGAAAGTCACGCTTCATAACCCAATCGCTTTTCGCCGTTACGCTAGGGATAATCCTGTACGCAGTTATACAACGACTCTTAATAGGGGTTGATCTCGGTGATGAATCGTTTTATGCGGTAATCGCAAAATCCATAATTGCCTGGGGCCCGTTTGGTGTCTGTGAGTCGATGGCACAGCTGTCTTCCTGGGTTCTGGTCGTACCTATAGAACTTTGGCGTGCAATCGGAATGGGAGATCGGGGGCTAATATTATGCTTGAGAGTAATTTACCTATTGACGCTCTTAGGTTGCTGTTCGGTATTTTACTTATATGCACGAAAGCGTCTAGGGCAAGGTGTCGCTACTTTAATTAGTTTAGCACCGCTAACGTGGATTCCACTCGGCATCCCTGCGCTTTCCTATAACACCATTGCGGAAGAAGGCTTTCTCTGTGGCTTACTGTTATTTAGCATCGATCCTATATTGCACACGCGCGATATCCGAATTTGGATAGCCAATTGCTTACTCGCAGTTGCGTGTTTGGCTTACCCAACACTTTCGCCCGCGTGCCTTGTTTTTTTTGTTATGAGATTTCTACTAGCACGGGATCCCGCAACGCGAAAAACAATAGCCCTTTCATTATGCTTTTTGATATCTATGGGTGGGCTCTTCTTTGTTGCAATTGTCATTTTGGTAGGAGCTAAAACACTGATGGCTGCATTAACTATGTCGAATGCTATTACGTACGGTGCTAGGCAACATTTAGGTGAGATATGGTCTGCGGAATTGGGTGAAGGAAATATTGGTTCGTTATGCTGTCAGTCTTTTTTAGCCGGTGCGGCAGCATTGATTTCAAGTAATCCCTTGGCTCGGATCCTTATCGAGCTAATATTCCTGACAGGTTTGATTACAGCCGCGTCTGAGCAGGTTTTTGTGCAACATAATTCGCAAGCAGTGATTTCGCTGACGTGTATGTTTTTGATTCCTTGGGTCTCAATTACGCGATCAATTCCTCAAGAATCGAAAGTTGCATGTTTTGCATCAATATTTGCAGGATTGATTTTTTCCCTAACTAGCAGTAACGCAGCAGTTAACTTTTGCATTGGAGCATTTCCTTTGTTTTGCATAGGATTATGTGAATTTCTGGCCGAGAATAAAAGCCGCTCAATTTGGGACCGCGCTGGTGGAATACTCGTCACGTTCACCTCTCTTGTGGCTGTGCTAGTTACCTCCGTTAACGCTATAGCTGGAGATACTAAACTTGATCGGCATTCAAGCACGTGCTTGCGGGTGGGTCCTTATGCATGGCTCAGAACAACGCCGGAAAAAATAATATTTCTTAGATATCTGCCTACTGATCTCAACTCATTAAGGTTTAAAAAGACCATTTATGTGATCGGGCCGCCTGGCTGTTATCTATGTAGTGATCTGAAGCCTTTGGATCCACTGATGTTCCATTGGGCTCTTTGGAATGGTCTTGAATTGCAAAGTTCACAGGTGCGAGACTTCTTCCGCTTTCATGGTCTACCTGATGTAGTTTTACAAATGAAAGAAGGGGATTTTAGCGTTACCACATCCGTTGAGCGAGAGTTACTGGAGCATCATTACCAACTCAAAATAGATCGACCTGTTTATCGAATTTTCGAATCAAAGGAATCCCTGATTGGGGTGCATACGGAGCGCTAACTCATGCAAGAAATTTCTGCACGATTTATTCAGGATGATGATCGAAGTTGGTAAGCCTTAACTCGTGTTGATGCCCATGAATAATAGTCATGCTGGCGAAAGTAAATGTCCGACAAGTTATATAGCACTTTCGCTTGATCCAGCCTAGAAGAACCGGGCAAAGCAAGAAAATCTAAAGCTTGTGCATATGTCTTTCTTGCTTCGTCTAAGTTTCCACCCATTGCATAAACTAGCCCCAAGCGATTTAGTGTGGAAATTTTCGCGGTTTTATAGTTTTCCAATCCATTACTTTCACGAACTGCGCCTAAGTAAGATTCGCAAGCCCTTTCTATTGATCTAGTCCGGGCATCACTATCAAGCGCCATTCTGGCTCTGTCATAAAAGTAATCACCTGTTTCGATGAGAATTGGTATGAGAGTAGGATGATTTTTGCCCTGATTATACTTAGAGTAATTGGCAACTTGCAAAAACGCTAGCTCAGCTTCCCTTAAACATTCAGTTCCACCAGGCTGATTTTTTTTATTTACTCTTATGCCTGCATCTAAACACACCTTGGCTAAAAGAAACTCGCTTTCTATTAGGTCGATTTCGCAACTAGGATCAGTTTTTGCTCTGCCGCGGAAAATATTTATAGCGTCCTTTACAGGTATGAGTAAGTTGAAGCTATTTATATTCAACTTCAAGCAACAGCGTACTTGTTTCAGACAGAGTTCTGCCATTGAAGAGGAACTCCCTAAATGATTGCCCTGTAAAATAGAGGCAGCAGAATTGAAATATTTATTAGCGTAATCGTACTGTTGGTGCTTAAAAAAGAAATCGCCAGCGTGCATATACAAATCCGCTAATTCACTGCTATCTCTTCCATAAGTATTTTTCGCATTGCTGGCTCCCAAAGTATAGAGTTCGTTCTTCGCATTTATCTCGCTTTCACTCAATACTGGTAGCACATCAGGTAAAGTGAAAGTGATGTTTCGTTCGTCGTTTGGTATTGTTTGAAAAAGTGGCAAATACAAACTCGATGCAATTGCAGACAGCACCATCAGTAGTATTATAACGATTGTACCAATATACCAGTTGGGAGCAAGATTCCTCTTGATACGCGCTGTTTTTAAAGGAATTATTGAAACTCCCTTGGCTGGCAGTCCTTGTAGTTGGCGCGAGACATTGTTTAAGTCAATCTGCAGGTGACTGATTACTTGATAGCGATGAGCAGGATCTTTAGCCAGACATTTGAAAACTATAGCTTCCAATTGTTTGGCAATCTTGTTATTTATTCCACTAAGGAAAAGAGGAGCCGGATCTTCTTTTCGATGTTTTTCGATAATTGCAAATACATTTTCATCACGAAATGGAGGTTCACCGGTCAACGTTTCATACATCAAAATTCCCAGAGAATAAATATCGGAACGTTCATCCGCAGGCTGTCCTTCACATTGCTCCGGGCTCATATAGCGTGGGCTGCCGAGAAGCTCCCCGGTTGTTGTCATAGTGGCGCCCGACTGTCCGTCTGGTTCTCTGAGCTTAGCGATGCCAAAGTCTAAGATTTTGACGGTTATGCCCACCGGGGATTCCAAAAGGACAACGTTGCTTGGTTTTATGTCTCTATGAACAACACCCATACGATGTGCCGCATCTAAGCCCTCGCATATTTGAATAAAAAGCTCGATCGCTGTTAATGGAGCAATGCTACGTTCTTGCTTGATGAATTCTGATAAAGTCCGCCCATCGACAAATGGCATAACCAAATACGGGCGATCGTTATCGATTCCAAAATCTAAAAGACCAAGGCAGTTTCGATGATCTATTCTGGCTGCAATTTTTGCTTCCCTCTGAAATCGTCTGATCAAATCATCATTATGTGAATCTGCTCGAAGTACTTTGATGGCGACGATCCGGTCAACTAGGATATCTTTCGCCTTATATACAGTGCCCATACCACCAGCGCCGAGGACGCTGATCAACTTGTATTTGTTAGCCAGGATTTGGCCAGTGATGTCGTTAGAAATACTGATTTTGAGCACCCGAATATAAGACAGACTCAAGTTTATCAGTTGTTTCTCATGTTTGTTCGAACTATAAAAGATTCTGGGGATCCATGCTTACTCTGATATCAGACCTAATTTTTAGATTCTTGATGGGAGATTACTGTTCCGCCACCCATTTCATTGAGTTTCAAACACGGCAATGTTTCATAAGAGGGAAGCTCAGCTATATCTAATATCTCGACATTATCCTTCTCGTTATTTGCGTACGGTCCTCGAATCATCACGTATATCGAGCTGTCTTTTGCTACGAAAAATTTCCATCTACTTTTAATACCCAGCCTTAAAGGAAAATAGTTTCCCCTCACCCAGCACCAGGGACTACTTATTTTTGCTCCGGTAACAGTAAAAATCGGAAATTCGTTTAGTAACGCCCTATTTACTTTTAAAGTGTTCAGCACATTCGTCACGTATTTGGTTTCTCTATTGTAGTATTCCAGCAAATTTATCCGATCAAATTCCGTAAGCTTCAGAAGAACTGGCAATAGGAGGAGCGAGATTAGTGCACATAGAGAACGTATTCTATTATCGCTAGGTTTATCGAGCCAGAGCGAAATGCAAAGTAGCAATGAGCATTGCCACGGAATCCAATCGAAGGCGTACAAATGGAAAAAGTGTCCTGGCAGGATCGAAAATGGTAGTATAAGAGCGCCAATTATTACTTGGACAAAAATGAGTTTCTCTTTGTCTTTACCTGCACCACAGAGAAACACTAAAAGTAACAATGTTAATTGCAAGGATAAAGCAATTACGGCTCCGGGACTTGCTGTTAAGTAGTTCGCAAATGTTTTTATTATGCTGAGCGCAGAAAAATTAGGATGGTAATCGCCTGCACCGGAAATAAAACTAGGTCCGCCAAGTTTCTGAATCAATATGGCTGAGAAAAGGAATAGAATTTGACTAACCATTACAATTCTTGCTTGGTCCCGGACTCTTGTATGTGCTTTTAAAGCTGCCCATCCGGAGATTAAGATCATCGGAAGAGCAAATTCTTCCTTCGAAAAAATGCTGAATAGCGAAAGAACAATTGCTATAGGAACCCAGAATTTGGGAATTGTATTTGTGTCGTGCGCATTTATGCACACTAACATGGCACCCATAGCAAAATTACCGGCTAGTAAGCCGACTATAACTCCAGTGTAGTTGTAATAATGAACGAGATATTCGAAAGAAACTACTGCGGTCGAACTGAGAATAAGTAGCGGCAGGAAGATCTTCTTTAGTTCAAAGAACCGTGCCATAAGGGTGAATACAAGCGCTATATAGGAAACTGTAAGCGCAATAATCATCAAGTAAAAGAATTTGACTCCAATGGCACTCATTAGTGACAAGAGAAAATAAGAGACCGGTCTGCATTGGCAAAAACGTAACGTGGTAAATGAGTAGCCCAGGTTAGCGTAATCATCCACAGTTACGGGGACGGCGCATAAAACGTTGGCTCTGTAAAAGCCAACATGCACTATCAAGAAACACGTCAGCACACAGAGAAAAATATTGAGAAAAGTAGCCGGTACAAAAAGAAATGCAAAAATGAATTTGGCTTGAATTCTGCGTTTTTGCACTGTAGCCCCAAATCCTTCAGTTCGCGTTGAGTTATTCGTGTTAATCATGGACGCGTTATTATTTTGTAGATGCGGATGCTGACGGAGGATTTGGTTCTAACGAGTAGAGTTCGTAAATACCGGTAGAATCATCGTCGAATGGAAGCTTGTTAAAAACTAAATGGCTCATCTTTTCAATACTAATAAGCCTTTGGCGCGTTATTGGATAAATATCGCTCCCATTCTTGTATGAAATAACCATGACTCGAAAATGTGTAAATATGTCAGTAAGCAAATGCTCACCTGGTTCTTTCGGATCAATATTTACTAATGCCCAGTAAATATCGCGACATTTTTTTCGTGTATTGGGATCTACGAGGGCGGACAGCTCATTGTGGATTCCCCAATCGCTGGACACAATGCAATCATATTCATTCGAATGAGATTGGACGAATCGGGCAAGCTCGTAAATATGCGCGCTCCATAATTTATTTAGCGGTCGTGACTTAAGCATAGAGATTACCTTGGTGGTTATTGCAAAATGTTGAATTCCAATTCCGATGATTAGCGCTAGTATGAAATTCGAACTGATAGTTGTAAGGCGTGGTGGTACCGCTTTCAATATCAATAAAATGGACATCAGCACAACAAAATAGGGAAGCGGCCATATCACCATAATGTGATGGGGGCCGCCAGCTTCTGGAGTTATGAGAATTTCGAGAAATATAACTGCAGATATCACGGAATAAAAGACTAAACCCGCGAAGTATTTTTCTAACTCTTCGACTTGACCTGATTTTCTACATAGTAGATAAGCCGCCGTGCCGATAGAAAAGGCCATCGGAACAATCCAGGGCGGACAAAAGGAATCGACCGTCGGTGGATTTTGAAACACCCAGTTACAAAAGAATTGACCGCTCAGGGTATCTTGACACCTTGGGTAGATAACGTTCCAACGAGATAAAAGCGTCTCCGGCGATAAATTATGAGCTTCTTTGTGCACAAGTGGTGCCATAAATTCAAAGTAAAAGAAGGCGATAACAGAGATTGAAATAGCAAGAGTAGACGAAATTGCGATCGTGTGTTCCTTGAACAGTTTCAGTAGAGGTCGCCAGTAAACGAGACAACTGGGAACGAGACCGAGAATAATCCATACGAAATTGAGCTTGTCCCAGACTCCTAGAGTGAGGCAAGCCGTAGCTAAACTGAAAAAGCGCCAGGACGAATTTTGTATTGCTCGTATCAACGCATAGAGAGCCGTTGTCTTTAGCAGAAGCATAAGCACTATAGGTCCGTGGTCAGCACGAGTATGTAAAACGAACGAGGCATCTACTGCCAAAAACAATGTAGCTATTGCTGCTACCATCCTTGGTGTTAGTCGCCGCAACAAAAGGTAGATCATCCATATGGTCGCTGCCGAAAAAATGATGGACGGGACTCTTATTGTGGATGGGTTTACCCCAAATAATGCAAATATGGGTGTATAGAGTAATGATTTAAGCGCACCGATGTATTGCATGGTCATAACGGGCACTCCAAATATTCGGTACGCAATAAATGAGTCCTCGTAATGACCGCCAAGAGAAGCATTGATGAACAATGCTTCGTCGAAATATATGCCTGGATAGCGCAAATTGCAGGATGCTAAAACTAAGTAGATTCCGATAGCGAACATTGCTATCAAATCCGGAATTGGTAGATATCGGTGTGAATTTGCAGCAGGTTGAAGTTTCTCCCTGCCTGGTTCTAATTCGATGACAGACGATAGGGGCATTACGCGTCGGTCCCATTAAGTTAGTTCGGTATTGCCAAGTGACCCGAACAGTGTAACTTATCGCGATCTTGCCACCCGGAGACATTCTCCTTAATAGCACTTTATTTAGCAAAATAGAACCGAAAAACTTATGGTGGCTCGGAAAAAAGCGCACGACACGTCGTCTATTATTGTTGACAATTTATTTCCGATCAAACACCGGCCATATAGAATGACTGTCTGATTTTCAAATTGGGAGAGATGACAAGTGAGCCTTTCGGAGACTTCACAAATTCAAAAACTAAGCATTCTCGTTCCCATTTACAACGAAGCACGCACCCTCAGAAAGATATTCGCGCGTATTCTGGCTGTATCCTTTCCACTGCCTATTGAAATAATTGCCGTGGACGACTGTAGTGTGGATGGGTCTAGGGAGATATTGCTTGAGTTAGCTAAAAGCAACGATAATATCAAACCAGTAATGCATTCGACCAACCAGGGTAAAGGCGCCGCGATTGTAACCGCTATTCAGCATGTAACTGGGGACGTCGTAATTGTTCAAGACGCAGATCTTGAATATGACCCAGCAGATATTCCACGCGTTATAAAACCAATATTGGACGGAAGAGCAGATGCTTGTTTTGGGAGCCGTTTTGCAGGTTCGGAATGCAGGCGCGTGCTGTATTACTGGCATAGTGTTGCAAACCACTTTCTAACGTGGCTAACAAACATTTTTTGCGACCTGAACCTGACAGATATGGAAACTTGCTACAAGGCAGTTAAGACCTCCGTCATTAAACAGATACCATTGCAACTAAAGAGATTTGGTATAGAACCCGAATTGACTATAAGACTGGCACAATGGGGTGCTCGAATATACGAGGTGCCTATTAGCTATTCAGGACGAACTTATGCTGAAGGCAAAAAGATTACCTGGAAAGACGGATTTCTGGCGCTTTTTGCAATTATTTGGGCAGCGATTATAAATCGGAGATTCACCACACATGATGGCTTTTATACTCTCAAAGTTGTTAGCGAGTACGACTTTAATAAGTGGATGTATAGCCGGATTGAGCGTTCCGTAGGAAGAAGAGTTTTGGAAGCAGGCTGCGGTGTTGGAAATCTTTCCAAGTTTATGTTGGACAGGGAATATCTAGCCTGTGTTGATATTGATGAATTGTATGTAGAACTTATCGGAAGACGTTTTGGCCATCTCGAAAATTTTCATTCAGAAAGTGCAGATCTGAGTGTTTTAAAAGAGGACCACTTCTCTCAAATGCATCTGGACACGATTGTCTGTCTGAACGTACTTGAGCATATTGAGGATGATAGTGCGGTCCTCAAACATTTTTACAACGTACTTGAAGAAGGTGGTAAGGCTATCATTCTTGTGCCTCAGCATGATTGGCTTTATTGTGGAATTGATAAGTCAGTGGGTCACTTTCGCCGATACTCAAAAAAGGAGTTGTTGGATAAAGCGCGAGCCGCCGGTTTTAAGATCACTGAATTGCAAGAATTCAACAGGCTTGGCGTAGCAGGTTGGTGGTTCAACGGAAAAATTCTCAATCGAGAACATTTATCCAACCATCAAATGAAGTTATTCGGAATGCTTTTGCCCATCGTGAAAGTTCTTGAGTGGTTTTCATTTATTCCCAGTCTTTCAATAATTATGGTTGCTGAGAAGCCAATAACGCAGCGGAAGCCTGTTACTGAAACGGTTCTCTCATCCGTTTCCTACTGATTCAATCATCTTATCAGCAGATGTTGTGAATGGACATTCATAGAATTCTGTATATCGCTGGTTCTGGGATTCTCGTAACATTGATGCTTTCGAGCACGATTGGAATGGGCTCTCTAGCATACCGGCCAAAAGAGACACCTGCGTTGGAAAGGTGGTTTATTCAAGCATGCCTGGGGATCGGCATTTGGTCCTATAGCCTGGTTTTATGTGGGCTATTGTGGATACTCAACTACCAATCTGTACTGGTACTGCTTACGGTATCGCTGTTTGGTTTGTGGAAACTGAAACAAGCAGGTAATTTGAGGGCTGAGTTGGATTCTTATGACAAGATATTCTTGTTAGCCTGTTTGGTAAGTGTTGCACCAATTTTCTTATTAAGTTTATACCCGCCGCATAGTTACGACGATACTCTTTATCACTTACCGACGGCATTATCTTTCGCCCAATCCCACTCTTTAGATGTTCCGCAATATGTAAGGTTCCCACTCTTTAATGAATTCATGGAAGTTTTGTATAGTGCTTGTCTCTGTTTTAACAGTGATAGTGCTGCCCAACTCTTGAACACAATTTGTTATGCACTTTGCCAACTGGGAATTTATTCGACGATTAGTCGCTATTCTGATAAGAAATATGCGCTCCTAGCGGTCACTGTTTTCGTTTCGTCAGCTGTTGCAGTTAAATTAGCTTCTACAACATTTGTCGAAATCCCCACAGCACTAATGTGCTTGGCCTCTGCAGCATCTATTTTGCGTTTTGCCAATAGTCACGATGAGGCTGGGAGTAATATGTATCTGATTCTAGCGGGTGTGTTTGCAGGCTTCGCAATGTCTTGCAAGTACACTGCTATTCCGTTTGTGTTTGGCATGGTCATCGCACTGTTGTTAAACAAGAATGAATCAACAAATTGGACAACAATAGCAAAATACATAAGTATTTTCCTTCTTGCCGCAGCGATCTGTTCCGCATTTTGGTTTGGTCGCAATTTTCTCTACACGGGAAATCCAACATTTCCCTATTTATGGAAATATTTTGGACAGCACTATGTCTGGACAATATCTGATTACGAATGGCTAAATTTTTGTCACGAGGCATTTCGCCGATACCCAATCAATCCGCTAGGTCTGATCCGTGCTTTATGGACAGCGTCTTTCGGAGTAGGACTAAACGAATTTAGTTTGGGCTTTTGTTCCATGTTTCTACCCGGGCTGGTGCTGGCTATGTATTTTGGTTTTAGATCAAACGAATATAGAAGAATTATCCGCCTTTTGTTTATTCCTACTGTTGCGTTTCTAATTCCCTGGTTTTTCTCAAGTCAGAATACGCGACTGTTGACTGTGATACTGCCAGTAGTAGCTACATATTCTACATTAGCGATGAAAGGCTTTCTCGAATGGTTTATGAAAAAAGCCAACATGAAAGCGCTAGAAGGAACTTATGCAGTTTTTCTATTACTGGGAATGGCAGTCGGAAGCTGCCCGGTAAGTATCGGGCGTGAACTTATGAATATTTATGGGCCGATTCCTGTTAATTCTGCGGAACGCGATAAGTTACTATCCAGATTGTTTCTAGGCTACCCGGCTTATATTCTGGTGAATTCGACGGTGCGCGGAAATCTCTATTCATATGGCGATGAACAAATGAATTACTTCTACCGAAACGGAACATTCATGGGTGATTGGTTCGGCGTAGCTAGTTACTGGACGCTTGAGAAGGAGCTGGGATCTTCGAAAGATCTGCACAATTTCCTTCTTTCCAAAAACATCAAATATTTGCTAGTTAACAGATTCGAAAAAACACTACCGATCAAGGTAATATCCGACGATTATTTCAAAGTTCACTTTAAACAGATTTTTGACAATGATTCGTGTGTGGTTTATCAACTTTCTGATTGATCCGCGCGGAATATGAGGTGTTATGAGCCTATCAAGTTAGTTATCTAATGATTATCGTCCGTCAGGTAAACCTCGTAAAGCGGCCCTTTAGCATCATTAATAACTATCAGTCGGTTCAAAGCAGTATGCCGTTTCCCACTTATTTCGAATAATCTGTTTCGGTTTTCCGGAAATGGACTTCTCCCCTCTGCGAATAAGACTACAGCTGAGCCATTCACACCGAGAATTCTGGATAACTGTTTTCTAGAGACTTGATCGTGACCGGCGGCTAGAAATGTGGACCATAAATCCATGCATTTGTTTCGAATAGGAGGGCATAAAGCGAGCATTTGGTTCTGCAAACCCCAATCTACGAAAATCACTATTGGAGTTTTGGGATCGATTGCGGTGAGGCCATCAGCCAAGTCATATATATGGGTACTCCATACACTTTTAAGTTGTTTGGTACCGAAAGAGGTGATAACGCTTAAGGTAGCTGAAAGGTTAGTGGTGACCCATAAGACTAAGACCAAGCTAACCAATACTTTTGCCGGTTTTATCATGCGCGTAGGAAGCGCCAAAAACGTCATGGTGGCAGCTAGAAACACGATAACATAGTGAATCGGCCACAACACCATAAAGTGATGAGGACCATGAGCTTCAGGAGTCAACATGATCTCCAGAAACAGAGTTGCATAAAATGCGGAGAAAAATAGAACACCTTGAAACATCTTTGTAGCATGCTCAAGATTTTGGTTCTTTCGGCGGCAGATATGAAACGAAGCAATGGCCAAGATAAATGCGAAGGGCACTATCCAGACAGGACAGAAGGATCTTACTTTTACCGGGTCATCAAATACCCAGGACGAAAAAAACTGTCCAGATAGCGATCCGCTGAATAGTGTAAACAGCTCAGCGATACGGTTGGTAGAAGCATGTTTCAATGACGACATGGCGCGAAGCAGGGGTAAAGTGATATTTAAAATAAAAAGAGAAAGTGTTCCTATAAAAGTGGTGAAAACAATCATCATTGGAATTTTGTTTGTTCGCCATAGCACTATTAGTGGTTTCATATAAATCAAAGCAGCGGGAATAAGAGCAGCGATTATCCAGACAAAATTGAGTTTATCGAAAACGCCTAATGCTAAACAGCATAATCCCGCTGCAAAAACTCGCCACGAATTTGTACTTAAAGCGCGCAGAAAGCAATACAACGACATTACTTTTAGCGCCATCATTAGCACGATCGGACCAAGATCGGTTCGTACATGTAACACAAATGGCGGATCTACGGCTAGCAAAGTAATAAACGAAGCAGCCGAAATTTTCGATGTGAATTGTGACAAGACTAAATACATTACGAATAGAGTTGCTGCTGCAATAATTATTGCTGGTAAGCGGATTGTGGTTGCGCTGACGCCAAAGAGATAAAAAATGGGCGCATAAATGTATGCTTTCAGAGCTCCTATGTATGGCATTAACATAAGAGGAGTCCCAAAGACTCGTGCTGCAACAAATGAATCGCTATCTTTCGCACCTAACGCCGCATTCACGAAAAGTGCTTCATCGTAATAGATGCCTGGCTCACGCAAATGCCATGTTGCAATCGATAAAAATACCGCTATCGATGTAGCTAAAAGTACAACCACTAGCCAATTCGACCGCTGTGAATGAATCGGTTTAGCGATAATGTTCATATCTGCTGCGGGGGGAAATGAATTCATCGAAAGTTATGATTACATCGGAGTTCGATAGTCTAACGTGGCTTCTCAGCAGGATTATTGCTCCAACCTTATCCTTATTGGTTTTTCAGAAATCTCTAGTAGAGAAGACTTCTGGTATGTTGTAAAGTCGATTACTCGGTCTACGAGAACTGTACATTTTGGATTCAGAACAAAATAGTCAAAATGTCAAGAGAAAGGGCGCTTTCCTTATAGCGTTGTGTCTGTTTTTGTCTATGGATGCCCTCATATTCCGCAGCGGCTGGTATTTCCCTTTTATAAAGCCGGATTCATCTGCCGGTGTTTATAAATATCGAAGGCAGCTCGGCCAATCGATAGCTGCATCTTCACATAACCTGGTGGCAGTTGTTGGAGATTCTCGAATCGGGGAAGGGTTTTCGGCCCGCGTCTTTGATGAAGATGCTACCAATACCCCATATAAGGCGGTTAATTTAGCTGTTCCAGGTTCTTCTTTGAGGGTCTGGTACTACCTCCTTAAACAAGTCGATCCGGGGCGAAATGCCTTCAAATTTATTGTTATCCCGATGAGTTCCTATTCGGAAAACGATGAAGAAGAAAGCTATACGAATCGTATTCTGGATCTTCAATTCCTTATGGCCTTCGCCTCAATATCTGAAAGTATTGAGATTGTCCAAAGCTTCACCAATGCGGAATGCCAGGTGCAAGCTCTTTGTGATGCCCTGGTGCAATTGTATGCAATGCGATTAGATGTCAAAGATTTTCTTTCCGATCCGGAAAAAAGGCTTGCAGATATTGGTATCGGAAAAAAATATTCTGATTACAATTATTCTGGAACGGATCGCAAATTAGCGGATTATCTCAACACCTCTAATACATCGATAGATCCGCAATCAAGGGAAATTATTCGACGTTTAAAAAAGCGTTTCGAAGAAATAATACCCGTGCAGACAGGAGAGAGGCATAAATACAATAGTTACTGGCTTAATAAGTTGATAGCAGACTACAAGAACAGTGATACCACTCTTGTCCTGATCAAAATTCCAACAGACCCAATAGGCCGGCTTCATCAGCCAGTTTCCACTACAACGGTCAACGACCATGTATTCGGAAACAAAAACGTAATTGTTGCTCCAGAAAAACTATTCGCTGATTTAGAAAATCCAGAATATTTCTTCGACGATCTACACCTTAACAGTTCTGGACGAAAAATTTTTTCCAACAGGCTTTCACAACTCATACTTCAAACGCTATCGCACAATAATGCCATAGCAGTTCGTAGCTCTAGCGCGAATGAGTAGAAATCAGCCTGCGATCTAACTATGAGCAACTCAACTTTGCACGAGTTTCTTCATTTTGGCGTTGCACTCTGCAAGTTCTTGTTGTAGGTGTAAAACTCTCATTTGTTCTTCTTGAAGTTGTTTTCGTTTTTTATCCAGTATTTTGCCTCGTAATTCAACTTCGTCATTCTGTTGCTTAACCTGTCTCACTAGTTCTTTGATGGTATTTTTGGAGGCTGGTTTCTGAATTTCCATCTTTTGATAATAAGAAATCCAACTGTCGCGCGCATTGAGAAGCGAATTAATTTCGGACAGATCTTCCTTCGAGAGGGTGTAACCCTCAACAATATGACTGGGCAGAGGGCGTTGAACGTAGAATGTTGCATGTTCTGGAACAATCTCTTTTTCTGGACGATCTTTGGAATATAGATAGATTGAAATGCATTTTCGTGATAAGTGACGTTTGTCTGGCGGCAGATTGATGCGTCTGAATCCATGCCAGGAAATTTCATTTGTTTCAAATACAACGCAGCGATTGAATAAACAATTGAATTCGATAATCTCATTCTCTTTTGGATTTCTAGGATTTGAATGGAGTTCAATTGCACCACCCCATTCCGGTAACCACTCTTTATTTAGATAGATGAGTAAATTTGCTCTTCGATGTAAATTGCGCTCTTGGTTATAGTTGAAATCAACATGCGGGTCCAATTCTTGTCCGTGCAAATTTTCATGGGTACCACCGCCATACATTTGAGGATCATGCAATAAATCAGGTATATCGAGCATTTCGGAAATCATTTTTAGAAAACTGGTGGAGGATATATACTCGTAAAGAGCCCTATAGGTTTGACCTATGGTTTTTATATCTGTCTGAACTGCCTTTCCTCCAACATGGCCAAATTCATTCATGGCCTTTTGCTCGTCAAACTTCGGAAACTCTTTCAATAACGCTTCTGCAAGCTCAGGCTGGAGAAAGTTATCTATGCATAGATGTTTAAACGGTGTTGCTGACGTGAATTTGTGCTGTAAGTATGGCAAATTGTCCAGTACTATATTTGATACCATATGAGTTTTGGTAAGCACTTCTGTTAAGTATCCTTCTTCTTCCACCTACTTATGTTCTTTCAAAGCGACTTCGAGCTCTCCTTTTAAGCCCGCAAGCTGCTCTCGTTTCTTATCTAACTCTGAACCACGGCGTTCGATCTCTGCCTGTTGCTCGGAAATAATGGCGTTGAGGTGTTCTCTTTCATGTTTCCATTTAAGCTCAGCTCGCTCATATTTATCTATTTCCAGAGCAAGTTTTTGTTCGTAATTTCCCAGTAGACCTTTAGACCAATCAATTTCTCTTTCGATTATGTACTTTGAGTTGGTACTCGTGTCGCCAGGAGATACTTCAACTATAAATTGATAGGTTCGCGAATCCTGGTGCTCTGCAAGAGCATGAAAAAGCTCAGAAGGAAGGGCCTTGAGGATGTTGAATCCGAATTCTGAAGAATCAAAATCTATTTCAATAGTGTCGAAATGACTTATAGTCATATTGAGTTCGGTAAGCATATTTATAAGCGATTTACGGGTGAAAAACCGTACGTGCGTGCGGTCTAAAATACCGTTATCTCGGTAGAGAAAATCACCTTTAACAATGATTTCCGAAAGCACGCCGGCGTATGAAACATTTGGAATAGAAATGAGTATCTTGCCGGAATCAGATAAGTGGGAAACAAGATTGGTTAGAAGCTCCTCCGGGTTGCGCAAGTGTTCCAAAATGTCTGCGCAAATTATTCGATCATATTTTGTATTGCCCAGTAACTCATGTATATCAGCAGTTTCTAAATTGGCTTGCCAGAGATTCCGGTAAAAAGGTGCGGCTTCATCTAAATATTCTTTGCACAGTTCAACACCATCTACTGTGCAGTGCAAATTCTGTTTGAGATGTTTTCCTAAACCACCGGGGCCTGTACCTAGATCCAGCACCAGAGTATTTGCAGGAACAAGTGCTGCAATCTTTGCGTAGGAATCATTCCCGGCGAGACTAACTTCGTGTTCGTATTTGTCTGCCACTTAGCAAGTCCTCACCACATGGAAGCCCGAGTTCTGCAAGCAAATGAGCCATATCGTCCTTGATGCGTAAAGGACTATAAAAATTGCGCACAAGTTCTCTTCCGTTGTTCGAGATGGTATTCCATAATTCTTCGTTCGTGTAGATTTTGACTATCTCTTCTGCGAATTCTAGTGGATTTGAAGCAACCAGAATGTCTTTTCCATGAATTAGTCCAATGCCTTCAGCCGCAACTGTGGTAGCCACACATGGCAAACCGTGGGCGAGACTCGTAAGCACTTTTCCTTTCATTCCAGCTCCAGCTCTGAGCGGAGCCACAGATATTCTGCAATTATCAAAGTATCTAGAAAGATCAGCTACTTTACCTGTCAATACGACATCGCAATTAGCTAATTTCTGCAGGGGCTCAGGTGCGTTTCCGCCTATTACAAAGAACCGGCAATCGGGCAATGTTCGTTTAACAAGTGGGAAAATCTCTTTAACAAAATAGAGAACAGCGTCAACATTTGGTGGGTGCAGAAAACCACCTACGAATGCGATGTCTTTTCTCTCTGAAAAACTTTTTGCTGTTTTGGAGATCGAACAGCTCAGCGGAATCACTGATAGTCGCGCATTGGGAAGTTCGTCTCGTCTGATAATTTCCTCTTCGGCAGAACTCACCAATATAGTGCGATCGCTTAACTGAATTGCTTCCAGCTCTTGCTTCTTAACAGCTTCAGCCTTGAAAAAAAGGTTTGCATCGTTTGTGACTTCAGCTTCCCGAAGATTTCGCAAATGGTGAAGGTCTATGGTGTGAAAAATGATTTTCGCAGAAGGACAATATTTTTTTATCGCTTCGATCTGGCTGTTGAATACAGTAATTCTGAAAATCAAAACGACATCAAAGGTATCCCCTTCCACTTTCAGAAAATCTTCTAGCGACTTTACATGCGGAGTATTGAGACTTTTGATCCCTGCTCTCTGCAGGTCTTCCGTATATTTAGGTTCCGGTTTCGGAGCATGGGCCGGATAGTAGGTGCAATGATATCCCCAGGATTTGAAGTTTTGGAGCCATTCGAAAGTCATTGCCGAACCGGCATCCTGATCTGGTTTGGGTGTGTATGAATCAACAACTAATAACCGAGCACGCACATCTCTCGCTCGCTCGTGGAATGGTTTTGATCCTTTTGCCGGATGTTCTTGAATTTCATCATGCCAGTTTTCATAGATTTTTTTGAGGTTACTTACCTGGTAGGCTTTAACACCAGATGCGGTATCTGTACCGGATGAAATTCCTTCGTAATGGATCACCTTCGAAAGCGGCTGATAAAGAACATTAAGCCCCTGGGCTCTAACTTTAAATGCGAGGTCGACGTCTTCGGCATAGGCAGGACAATATTGAGTATCGAACTGACCAACTTCATAGAACAGCTTCTTGGGTATAGCAATTGAAGCACCAGAGCAATAGTCCACTGATCTTACGTAATTGTATTCTGGTTTCGTTGCATCGTCATTTCTGCCGAAGTTTGCAGCAGCGCCGCTGCTGTATATGATGCCACCAGCTTCCTGGAGGCGACCATTTGGATATACAAGTTTCGAGCCCACTAAACCAGTAGATTCGTGAACGGTGAAAGTATCAATTAACTCGTCGAGCCAACCGTTGCATACTTCAGTGTCATTATTCAGGAAGACGAGATATTTGCCGCGAGCTTCCGAAGCGCCAAGGTTACAGCTCAATATAAAACCACCATTGGTTTCAGCTTGGACTAATCGCAAACCAGCTATTCCAGCTAAAACTGTTGCAGAATCATCCGGCGATGCATCGTCAACTACGATTACTTCAAATGCATATTTGGTCTCATGCTTAGCTAAAGCGGCCAGGCATTTCTTTGTGAATTCCAATTGTCCATAAACAGGTATGATGACGGATACTTCGGGAGCCGAAATAATTGGGAATTCTATTTTCGAGTCGGTTATAGGGAGATCGGCAAGTTTCTTATTGATGGGATGGAGAATTTCGTATTCGAGTTGGTTTCTTGCCCGTTTTTCTATTGCACCATATCTCACATAATGTGTAAGCGCTTCGAGCCCGGCGGTGCGAATATCGTCGTATTTCGAGCGATAGAAAACAGGATCGAAATCTTCATTTGGGCTAAAGCCAAGCTTTGATCCTTTCAGAATGTAGTGAGAAAGTGGGTCGATATCTTCATTTTTCGCTTCGGGATATCTAGAGAGATAATACCTGCTATCAAAATGTTCGCTAGGATCTGTGCCTTTTGTTTTTCCGAACATCGCAAAGTGCGTTAAGGGATCGTCTTTGCCCTTTACTAATTCCGGAACTCTTTGCATATAGAAAAGCGGGTCGAAGAGAGCATGTGGTTGTCTCAACTCTTTCCAACCGTGATTGAGATAGTGCACAAAGGGAGGTACACGGAGACCGGTAACATCAGGATATTTTTTGCAATAGTAAATTGTTGAGAAGAGAGGATGCGGGTCTTTTAAAGTCGTAGCTCCGTGTTCTAAAAAATGCAAAAATGGATGCGCATGTTCTTCTAAAGAAATGAAATAGGAATGCGTATAAAGAAGCTCCAGAGCATCGAACTCGGTTCCCACTGAATCTAGTGGAAATGGTGCCAGAAGTTCAGTCACCGTCTCATTTAGGTAATAGTTTGTGTTAAAAAGTGGATGTGGAGATCTGCCTTCGTAGCACCCTGTTAGTAGGTAATGCACAAGTGGATTGATCCCAGATTGTTGCACGTCAGGATTTGACTTGAGGTAATGCTTAGTGTGAAAGAACGGGGACGGATTGATACCTTGTCTTGCGCCGACTTTCATATAATCTATAAGCGGATTTGCCCCAGCAGCTATGCTGTATTTTAGATAGTGTCTTGTGTTGAAAAATCTATTCGGGTTATGAACTGAATGCCCTTTCTCCACATAGTGCAGAAGTGGATTTTCAGCGCCACTACTTAAAGACGGTTCTTGCGAAATGTAGTATTCGGTATCGAAAAGTGGGTGTGGGTTGCGACCTTCTTTCGCACCAAAATAAAAATAGTGTTGAGCGGCGTCAACTTCATTTGGATCTAAATCAGGATAACGACTAAAGTAATAAAGCTCATCCAGGAGGCCGCTTTGCTGAAGACGTTCGATCTGCGCGGTGGAATTATCTGAGCCGGAAATACCAATAGCGCGTTTCAATTTTTTGGGAGGTGCTTTTTGACCAATTGAAGACGCGGTTTGAGAAATTCTGCGCCGCAAAATTGCATTCGTAGCGCGTAAGGCATAATTGTCGCCTAATATTGCAGATGCGGACGAATCTCTGTTTTTGAGTGCGTCTTTTAGATCGTTTTTAACAATATCGAGCTCAGTATTAAGACGTTTTAGCTCGATTTCGAGCTTATGAAATGCTTCTTTATGCCTAACATCCGACAACTCTAGAGCTTGATTTCGATATGTGACCGCTTTTATGCGTGCTTCCAAGTTTTCAATTTCGGAAATCCGCATGTCGTCGTGTCCATTGGGCCCATCCGAAGAGTCTCGTAAAGAGCTTTCCGCCAAGTTCAGATCAGTTTTGCGGGCGGTCTCCAAAATGGATCCCTCGGTGAAAAGAAACTAAGAGAATGAGAAGAAACTGGTTAAATGACCCACTGGGCTGCAATAGTAACATGTAACCCTCGGCAACCGGGGCTTCGGAGCTGCCGAGTGTGTCTGGGAGGTATAAGTGACAGCGTCCACATCGCGTAACAAGGTGGCTTTGCAGCAAATTTATGCAAAGCTTAATCAAGATCAAGGTGCTCTGGGGTTCGCTGTAGCTGCCTATAAGCGCATTTCGGAAAGTACATTATTTGATGAAACTTATTACCAAATGCGATATCCCGATATTGCAGACTTGGGTATGGAGCCGCTTGCACATTACATATTGCATGGCTCTAATGAAGGACGAAGTACGCACCCTCTTTTTGACGGTTTGCATTACAAACAGATTTTGAAGCAGAAAGATATCAAAGTGCGGAATTCACTGCGGCACTATTTAGAGCACGGAAAAAATGCTGGGTTCGATCCAAATGTTCTGTTTGATACCGCTTATGTTCTCTCTCAAACAACAGCCAACGAAAATGCATTAGAGCTCTATTTGAAAAGTGATGGGACGACTATCAATCCCCATCCCCTATTTGATGGTCGTTATTATCTCCATCAGAATTCCAGTGTTAAGGAAGCTGGGCTAAATCCGCTAGTGCATTTTGTGCTAGTCGGAGCTTTCGAAGGAAGATGGTTTCATCCGCTCTTCCACCCGCAATGTTATCTAGAGGATTTGGGGATCAAATTACTTCCGAAAATTGATATTTCAACTTCCGACGAACCATTGAAACAGTTGTATCAAGTAGCGCAAAAGGAAGTCTGGACGCCGGCAGGATCGCAAGTAATGAACCCACTTCTTCACTACTTGGAATATGGAGGGAAGGAGAACAGAAATCCACATCCGATATTTTCAACACAATACTATTTGGAAAACAATCCAAGCGTTAAAAGCAGTGGACTCAACCCGCTTATTCACTATATACAAGATGGTGAATCCGCGAGGTTAAAACCCCACATATTGTTCGACCCGAATTTCTATCTCTCTCAAATTGAGGCAAGCGAAGCAGAAAAGATATCATCGCCTTTGTCGCATTACTATTTCAATGGTTGGAAACAAGGATTAAGGCCCCATCCTGATTTTAATCCGACTCTTTACCTTGATATTTACAAGCATGTAAAAGAATCGGGACAGGAACCGTTAGAACATTACCTGAGAGCGACTGAAGAACAGGAGGGTCGCATACCCAACGAGTCATTTGATGGTGAATTTTATCGAAGTGTTTATGCCGACGTTAAAGAAACATCTCTAACTGCTCTAGAACATTATTTGATGTATGGCGCTAAAGAAAGAAGAGTCCGAAACTTTTTTGAATTGGTTCGAAAACGGGGTATCGATCACGGTTTCAATCCAGACAGTGTTGATATATCGACAATTAAACTTGAACAAGTTGCAGACCCTATTGCAACAGTGCTGCTCATAGGAAAAACTACACAAGAGAATATGGCGAGAAGCTTGAGTGCTTTGGCTCGACAATCCGCGGAAAGAATTGAAATCATTTCCGTAGGAGCGGAAACGGAATTTTCAACCTTTGCCAATTGCGGAATCAAGATGATAACTGAATTAGACAAAGCAGTGGATGCTGCGCGTGGGCGTTATCTAATTTTTCTTAAAAAGAACATGGTGGTGCTAAACGATTGGTTGGATGCGATTCTCAAACATGTCGAAAACACTGCAGCCGGAATCGGTTATTCGCAGATCGTGACGCCTTTAGGTCGCATAAAGTCCGCTGGTTACACTGCCGGTGAAAATGGAAGTATTCAGCGAAACGATGCATATTACAATCTGTCTGATTCAGATCGTAGCATCGCAAAAATAGTAGATTTTGGCGGCAGAGACTGTATGACCATCGAGAAAAGACTATTTTGGGATGTGGGTGGTTTCGGAAACGATTTGAAATCGGAATTGGTACAGGATGCTCAGCTTGCTCAAAAAGTAGCGGACAAAGGGCATCAAAATTGGTGTGAACCCGTGTCTAAAGTGGTTGCTCTTGGTGAATATACAACTGCTCACTCTCAAAAAGAACCTATCGATGCTATCGAAACTCCCGAACTACAGAAGTTGCTTTCGATTCTCGATTTGATGATGGCTAAAAGGCAGGTTAACGCAAAGTGAAAGGAACAGACCTTGATCAAACTTGCTGGACATCGCGGTTTCGTCGATGCTCTGGGGCAGAGGAAGTGCCTGATTGCCGGGTCAAACTGCGGGTGTATCGGACAGGTAACGCCTGAAACGCTTCTTCTGTGCTAGTTAAAAGATTGAACCGCACCAAGTGCCCAAGGGCAGCCACTCCATCTTTCCAATTGATTTTCTTTCCTTGTAGTTTGGTGCGCGGATAATACGAAATTGGGAACTCAAAAATTCGTGCCGAAGTTTTAGCAACATATGCTGTCAATTCAACTTCGACGCCAAACCGATTCGATTTTAAATTCATTGATTTAACGAGATCCGCTCTGAACAACTTGTAGCAAGTCTCCATATCCGTGAGGTAAATTCCAGATAGGAGATTACTCAGCACCGTCAAAAATCTATTAACGAAGTAGTGGTACGTACGGTGCACTTGCGCACTGTTCTTTTTGAATCTGCTACCGAATACGACATCACATTGATTATGGATAAGTGGTGCCACCAAGGTAGCAATATCGTGTGGGTCATACTCGAAATCTGCATCTTGAATGACAATGAAATCTCCAGTTGCCTCTTGTATCCCTCTGCGAATCGCCGCACCCTTACCCATATTTCTGGGTTGGCTGAAAAACTTGTAGTTATGTTTAGCCTGGAGATTCTGCAATATCGCTGCCGTTCGATCTCTGGAACCATCGTCAACGAAAATGAACTCCCTCTCAATTATGCAGGGGACTTGCATCAAATATTCAACGAAGTCGGCGATATGCCGTTCTTCGGAATAGACGGGGATTACAACGCTTAATTTCATAGTTCGGTTTTCTTGAGCTAAGCGACTGGTTAGTGGCGGTGAAGGATGCTTGAAATCTTAAAGCTTTTTAGCACAGCTGCAAGCCGATACGTCTAAGGTTCTCCTCCTTTAACGCAATCCGATTAACTCATGGACCGAGAGAAGCATTTTGCGCCAATGGTCGGGTTTGCCACTTTCTGTTCGGAGAAGTTCAAGCCTTCTCTTGTTGAACCTTGCGCATCGAGTTAGGGCCCGCATCCACGGCTCATCTTGCAAGTCTGGTTGGGTGAGACGTTGAGCTGTGTCTGCATAAGCCCAGCCAATATCAGATGTAAGTCTGTCCAGAGACAAAATGTCCTGAGTTGTGAAATCCCGCGGAAAGGATCGAGGAACCGATAATTTGCGGCTTCGGCAAAGTATTAAAGTCATTACGCACTTTGGGCAGACACCACAGTTTTTATCGCGCTCGTTGTTACTAAAACATACTCGCAAGTTATTGAACCCTTCTTCCCATTGTGAAATTGCCTCCAACTTCTCTCCTCGGTAGGTACCGGATCCGTCGTGAGTGATCGGGAAATTTCTAGATGAGAGAAGGTGATCGGTAATGGGATTGCTGCCCCACGCGCCGTGAAATTGAGTATACGCATAGCTGCTCGCTATTAAACCTTCTTCATATCGTCCCTGCAGTGTCATCAAGCAGGCAGCCAACATCGCACCATGCGTGTTTTCCCAGTCCGGATTAAAAAGATTGCTCTTCATGGTAATTAGCTTAGTGTCGATGGCGCTAAGGCTTTGTTGTGCAGCCGATGCAGCCCTAGAAAAGCTTTCTTCTTGTTCCAGAGGGATATCAAAACCATGTATCAATAAGCCCGCCTCAATTGTCCTCTTTGCAGCGCCGGATACTAATTTGCGATGGCGATAGATCGTGTAACAGCTGTCCACTCCTCCAGTAAAAGCAGATATTGATAACCCACCGGTTCGTTCAATGGGAAGTTCTCTGGTATCGTCCGCAGTTATTTGCACGGTTTTATAGCGGTTCGGTAGCCAGTTGTGCCAGGCGGCTTGGAATTCTGATAGGTTGCGAAGCAATGATTGAGAAACATGTCCGTGGACATGTAACTTTCCCCCCATTCCCATAGCTGAAAATATGGCCCCCAGAACGAATGGTTCGGCGCTTTCAGAAACATATTCGGAGAACTCATCTGGAATTTCAAACCAGATCTTGAACGGCTCTCGCGCTGCTATTTCCAATATGGCGCTTAACCGCAAGGAGTTATTGCGGAAATTTGGTTCTAGCATCCATATATGCATGCTAGAGCGAGTGTCGATCTTTTGCTCTTCTGCTTTAGCGAGCACTAACAAGCCTCCCAGCGTGGCAGGGTTCGCCTACGAGAAAGTTCAATAACTGTTCTTTTCCAAAGAGGAAGCGAGCTCTTTTGCTTCACAAAGAGAATCGGCTAGGTGAACAAGCGAACTATCTTTGGTCCATATATTGATGAAATTTTTCACTTTACCATAGCTATTATCGAGAACGACATGCGGTATGCCCATTAATATGCAGAGAATGTGAACATGCAACCTGTCTGTGACAATGATTTTGCCTTTACTGAGGATGGTTAGACCACGAGCCAATCTTGCTTGAGCCGTCATATTGTAGATTGGCGCAATACAAAAGTTGAAAAGTCGCCAGAGCCTCTGTCCTGGTGTCCATAAACCGGTGACTACTCGATTGATTCTCTCAAACTCCTTTGTTTCGCTTAGCCAATCAATTGGTTCCACTCCAATTGATCTGGCTTGTTCAGCATAACCCAATGATTCTTTGTCGGAGCGCAAGAGATAAATGGTGTTGGTCGAAGGTGGTTGCGGTCGAGGCAGAGTGCCTAGTTGAAAAGCCATGTCTGGACATAGAGCAATGGGACAATCGAAATTATCACGTCCAAAATTGAGGCTGACTTTGTCGCGCACCAAAAGCGTGAAATTGCGGTGTCCATTGAATACTCGCTTTGCAGTTTCCAATTTCTCCACATTTGAAAAGCTTATAGATTGCGGTAATTGAATGATCTGATTTCTAGGAAAACTTTCGATTATAGCTTCTCGAAAATGTTGTCCTTCTGGCCAGATGTCGCCGATGTTTCCGCCGCCGCTCAAGAGAATAACGGTTCGGTCGGTGATTGCGCCTGCCATTTGGCGGTGTTCATATGTACGCCAATCGCAATTGAATACATCCTTCAACTTAAGCTTGCGCAGCAAATGCTTCTGCCCAAGCCAAATGGCACTATCGCCAACATTGGCATGATTCGGAAAGTCAATTAAAGCTACCTCGGTTCCCTGAGGCAGTAAGTCTTTCATCGTCTCTTCGATGAGCTTTTCCAGAGAGCTGATTACTCTGAAGTGTTCCGTTGAAGATTGCGGCAACTCCACTGTCTCGGTACTATGCATGTGATCTGGTGCCTTCCAACTTGTGAATATGCTCTCTTTCCTCTAATTGATTTTTCAATTTATCATTTAAAGCCCGCAATTCAGCGACTTCAGCTCGTTTCTTATCTAGCACTGCTCCGCGCTGATCAATCTCAGCTCTAAGCTCGCTGATTGTTTTATTGTATTCTTCTCCAAGGTGCTTCTTTACGTCTCGATGTTTCTCTTCTGCTCCATTTACCATCTCTTGCAGGATGCTTCTTTCACCTTCCAAACGAGAGATATATTGCTGCAGCTCAGATACGCCTTTTTGAACAAGTACGCTCTCTTGTATCAATACTCTATTTTCTTCGAGAAGCCGAGCATTATCTGAATGAATTATTTCCGTAAAGGCTTCTTCGGTCAGGGTCCTAGAATTGCTTTCATTTGGAACGATATGTTCTCCCTGGATTTCCAGCCGAGAATAGTTTGGAATTTCCGTTTTGAACTGTCTAACATAATGCGCAAGCATCCTATCTAAAGGAAGCTGTTTAGTTTGAGCGAATGTTCTTTTCACCAGTTGGTAAACATCCATGTCCAGGGCTATGCTGTTAATTAACCGTTTTTGGAAGGCTGGCATAGAGAGTTCTTCAATTGGTAGCGTTTGGCCGAACCAAGCCTCGGAGTATTGAGTGGTCAGATAGATAAGCTGTTCATCGCTAATGTCTGAATTAGCGAAAGTTGTTAATAGAGAGAAATGGTGCCATCCTTGGATACTTGGCCTTCCTCTTTGACTTAATTTTTCCAAAGCACTTTTGAGTATTTTGCCTGCAAATTGACTTCTACTCCGAAATGGTATGTGCACTATTTCGCCAACAACTCGGGTGGGAATGGGCTTCTCGTTCTCATCCAGAATGAAGTGGTTGCCCATACTTGCAGAATAATTGGGATTATCCAAAAACATTTTGCGCGAAAGCACTACCTTGCCTAACCGGGCATGTTGGGTCGGTACATACAGAACTGACTCGGGAGTGGGATTATTTCGCTCTTCTGTCAATCCAGAAATTATGGCGTTTTTCCATTTGAATTCGAGGATTTCGTTTTCGTGATCTTGAATTAAATTTTCGAGATCCTTTCTTGACTGAACGTCAATGAACTCGTCTACATCGGGTAGAAAAACAAAATCAGCACCTTTCGCAAACGCCTCTTTAACCAGAAGTTGCGTCACTTGCAAAAAGTGATGGGAGTAAGTATGCAAGGAGTAGAGAAAAAATCCTTCCGATTTTTGCAGTAGCTCAAGCATTGGCCTGGTTGAGTCGACGGATCTATGATCGACAACAAGGATCAAATCGAAAAGCGCCTTACTGTGCGCGAGAAAAAGCGGGACTATGTCCTGCTCGTCTCTAATTCGGCAGATTGTTGCTAGGCGCAAAATTGATTCCCCTATACTTTTACAGAGCAAGAATAAGGCGTTTGAGGTTACTTGAAATCTTAGAGCTTTTTCGCGCTGCTGCAAGCCAATGCTTCTTAGGTTTCACTCCCCGACAAGCTTTCCAAAATTCAATTACACCGCTTGACTTGTTCTGTGGCACATCTCGATCAAGCTCACCGCGCTAAATAAGCGAGTGGAGATCTACCGAATCGTGCGGGTAACCGGACACCGGTTATCCGCAGTTTAACAACTTTGCAACGACTTCCTGCATCCCGGTCCCTAAGATATGAGCCTGTCAACAGTAACAAGGCATCTATGAAAGGAGAATCGTCGTGGCGGAATCTTTAACAACGACCAGCTCAAATTTGACTCTCAGCTTTAACGAATTGATTTGTGAGAGCAAAAGGCACAGGATCAATGTCGAGTCCGCAAATAAGCTTTTTGACGCGATTCGGAATAACCCCCCTCAGAACTTTCAAACGGAACGGTACGACAAGTTAGGTATTCACGCATACATCGGGATTCATAACGATGTTGAAATAGACTCTCTTCGAGTTCCGTGGTATGACCTAAATTTGGTGGAAATGAGCAGGAGAACGGGTAATGGAAGAGAAAGAATAGATATCGAACGGAAGTCACTCTATCACCTTCCAGTCGTCTGGGTCTGCAATGAGGAAGCGAATAAAAAGCCGACTTGCCATGTTTACATACATGAGAAGAAGGGAGATACATTGCCGCCTCTTTTCACTCATCAGCCGCCAGATTCGCAAAGATTCCTCGTCGAAGAAACACCAAATCAATAGCCTTTAAAAAGACTGAACTAAACGGAAATTGCCGTTATGGTGCTGCAAGCCAATGCTTCTTAGGTTTCACTCCCCGACAAGCTTTCCAAATTCAATCATGCCGCTTGACTTGTTGCGTAGCACATCTATCAAGCGCACCGCACTTACGCCGGCCGCCGTTTGCCAACCCTGCTTGGCGTCACAAATCTGATCGCCAGTTTTTATTTGACACCACCCGTACCACCTTGTATCGGTGAGCCATTGATACCTCGATTTATGTTCTGAATGTGATACCACAAATTTTCACCGTCGAAAGATAATTAACAGAAAGTTTTCTTCCATTCACCGGTTTCACACTGCTTTTGCGGGCAGCCTTCTGTAACATGCTGAAACTAATTTGTTGAGCTGCGGGGCTCACTAGCTCGCATAAATCTTTTCCGGATGGAGAGGATTAAGTTTGAGCTGCTTTGTTTCTGGTTACCATGCGGAATTTCAAAACTATTCTTTGTACTGTCGCTGTAATATGCGGTGGACTATCTTTTTCAACAAGCACCTTTGGTTCAGAAGCACATCAAATTAACCCTGCTGCAGTTCCGAATCGAAACACTGAACTGTGGTGGCTGAAAAGGCATGAAAGCAAGATCGAAGCCGTTAAAAAAGAGCAGTTCAATTTGATATTCATAGGTGATTCCATTACCCAGGATTGGGAAAAAAACGCTCCCCCACCTTGGGGGAACTTTCAACAGTTGTGGGATAGGTTCTATGGCGATAGGCACGCCTTAAATTTGGGATTTGGTGGTGACACGACGTCAAATGTTTTATGGCGGCTTGAAAATGGAGAGCTCGAAAATCAATCTCCCAAACTAGTGGTTCTTCTTATAGGCGGAAACAATTCAGAAATAAAGCACTGGTCATCGCAGCAAACTATTGGCGGTATTTCTGCGATTATAGACTTGTTGCACGATAAGTTGCCTGAAACGAAGATATTACTGCTCGGCATACTACCTAGCGATCGTTCACAACAAGTTTCCATGACTAACAGCCTGGTTAATCGAGGATTGTCTCGAAAGTATGGTCGGAGTACTTTTGTGACTTATCGAGATATAGGACGTGTTTTTGAAACTGGACCGTTTTTTCGAAAGAAAATAAACAACACTCTATATTACGAGCCCCACAAAACACCACCCAAAAGAGCACTTCATCCAACAAGTGTTGGGCAAGAAAAGTTGTCTGAAGCTATCGAACCAACCATAAAAAAGTTACTGAAATAATTCGATTCCATTTGAAACTCAACGGTCCGGGCTTGTGAAACGATCATTTAGAGTGACAAAGGACTGTTAAGGCCCTTCAGAAAGGAGACGGCTCGTTTGCTTATGAGCTTTTTCCACTGATCGTCCTTTTTGCTTAAAGAGCCAAGAATAAGTGCCATTCGCTGATTGTTTTTGAAAGCATCTTGGTTACGAATCAGAAAATGCCAATACAAGAAATTAAATGGGCATGCATTTTCGGTTGTTGATTCCTTGTAATCGTAAATGCAATTCCGGCAATAATTGGACATTTTATTGATGTAATTAGCTGATGCGGCATAAGGTTTGGTGCCGACATAGCCCCCATCAGCATGAAGCGTCATGCCGATGACGTTGGGAACCATAACCCAGTCATATCCATCCACGAACATTGACGCAAACCAATCGTTTGTTTCGAGAGGATTTAAACCTGCAATTAAAGCGAAATTTCCTAGCAACATAAGCCTGGCAATATGATGAGCGTATCCATGATCAAGAACGCTCTGAAGAGCATCTGAAAGGCACCGCATATTCGTTTGACCTGTTCGAAAAAACTCTGGCAATGGCTGCGAAGCGTTAAGCCCATTCCGATTTTTGTAATCAGGCATAAGGCGCCAGTAAACGCGCCATATGAATTCGCGCCACCCCAATAACTGTCTGACGAATCCTTCAACAGAGTTTAAAGTTGCCTGCCCGCGCTCAAGTCTCTTCGCCGCTTCCTGCATCAATTCCAGGGGATGCAAGAGACCGACATTGATATAGGGTGACAGAACAGAGTGATTCAGGAATGGCTCTCCGTATACCATCGCATCCTGGTATGTACCAAATTGATTCAGGCGATGTTCAAAAAAATCTGTTGCTGCAAGAAGAGCATTTTCCCTCGTGACTGCATAGAAAAATGATTTTGTGTTACCGGGATGATCTGGAAACATTCTGTCAACCATGTCAATTACAGAAAGCGTTATTTCATCTGGCGGAAAATGTTTTAGTTTGATCACAGACAAATTTGGACTAGGCGGTTTTCGATTTTCCTGGTCATAGTTCCAGCGCCCACCCACTGGATTTTCTCCATCCATCAAGATGCCAGTTTTTTTGCGCATAAGTCTATAAAAAGATTCCATAGTCACTCTAGAATTCGAGTTCTTGTGCAGGCTCTCGAATTCCGAAGCTGTAGATAAAAAATTTGAATGCGGATAAATATCTAGAGGAATGGGATCAACCATTCTTCTAAAACTTTCAGCGGTGCCAAACTCAGATTGTTCCATCATTCGAATCTGGCTTGGCTGAAATTTTGCGAGATGGCTGGACAATGCACTCTTAAAATCGGCGTGTTCCTGGTAATAATCCACCTGCCATCCGTCTTTTGAGAGGTCGTTCGCGAAGTGCCTCATGGTTGAGTAAATCAAGACAAGCTTTTTTTTGTGATATTTGAGTTTGCTTCCCCTTTCAACAGATTCGATCATAAGCACGGTCGAGCTATTTCTGTCCGAAGCACTCAATGCACTATTCCAAAGACTGCACTGGTCGCCTGTAATCCAAATGGTTGTTTTATTCTTCATAAAATGACTAACGCGGCTCTGCGAAAGCGGCTTTAATAGTCATTGCGAAGGCATGAACCTCCCTTACTAAATGACGCGGCTTCGAAGGGTCTGTCTCGAAAGAATCGAAAACATCGTCTATGTTATTTTTTAAGGATGTCGTCGCCAAGAATTCACGCACACGATTTTGGCAGAATTCGTTTGGATTGTCTCCGGTCTTCTCGAACAGATTCTTGTTTTTACTGGCTAGTAGTAACCATTCCAATAAAACTTGCAAGTTGTCTTGATGGGCGTACTTCGAAGGAGCGCTGTTCTTTTGCATATTACAGAATGCTTCGTTGATATAAAAGAAATCTCCGTTTTGCAAAATACGAAGCCAGTAATCGATATCGCTCAAGTAAGATAAACGTTTGTCGAAGCCACTACTCATGTACTCTCGTCGAAACAGAACAGAGTTTGGTTCGCCAATGAAATTGTGTGATTGATTGAGCGCCTTCGAGGCGGCTTCCACAAAGCCTAATCGAACATCACTTTCAAAACAATAATTTGCAGAAGTTTCTGTTTGATCCGATTTGTAGCTCACCAGCGCAACAGCAGGTTTACGTCGTAATACTTCCACCAATCGATCCAGAGCCGTTGGCAGAAACACTGCATTCTGACTCAGTGGCTTTATATATCTCCCGGTAGAAATCTGCAGGCACTGATTGTAGTTTTCGATTATTCCGTATGATCTCGAGTTTCTATGAAAACGTATCCGCTTATCGTGGGCGGCAAAACCTCTGACCACTCTGGCAGACATATCTTCAGATGCATCATCAACGATGATGAGTTCGAAATCCGCGAGTGTTTGGCGTAAGACGCTTATGATTGCGTCTCCGATTGTTCCTTCAGCGTTGGAAACGGGCAACAGTACTGACACCAATGGCGAGCTTGCCATAAGCTATGACCTCATCTCAAAAGTCTCTTTGCGCTTCTAAGGGGTGCCGTTACTTTCCATGAAAAACTGTTCCCAACTAAGGAGATAGCGTGACGTAATTCTGCGATTTCTTCGCGCAGTGCGTCTTCACGCTCTGCTGCTTTCCTTTCCGCTTCTTTCATTTTCTTATTGACTATCGCTTCGTTATTGATAAGGCTGGCTTTTAGCTCACCAAGCCGTTTACTGAGTATTTGATTCGCCTTTTCCAAGGCTCTTCTGTCGCTTTGTATTTTCGCCGCTTCTCTTAGAGCGCTAATTGCAAAGCCTTCATATTCGGTGCTGAAGTTTCGTTCTTTAGTTTGCTCTTGTTCGAAACAAGCGAGCAGATCGTTAGCAACAAGTTGGCTGTACTTGGTGGAACCAGATTCATTAGGCGAATAAACTTCATCTGTTATTGCGTTTATCAACTGCAGGGTAATTCGTTCAACGCACTGCTGCTCAGTTTCACCAATGGCTTCAATTAGGTAGCTGTGCTTACTTGCCAGAAGCGGCCAATCCAAAACTGATTTCAAAGTCTTCCGTATCTTTGCCGTGTGCTGACTGGCATGTTTTCTAAAACGACAAAGCGGTTCACTGAGATAATAATAGTCACCGTTTGCCAGAATGCGATACCAGTAATCGATGTCGCCAAGTTGAGCGAAGCGAGAATCAAATCCGGTGCCGGCTTGTTCTTTTCGGAACATCATTGTAACTGGCTCACCAAGCCAGTTCACCATCTCTCTAAAGGTTTCGCGTGCTATCTCTCGACCACTTCTGAGAGTATCTTTCTTAAATGGTTTAGCCATTCTGGCATCCAATTCAGTTTCAAATGGAAATGGTTTTCCGTTTTCATCAATCCATTCGCGCGCACAATTCACTAGCGATACGAGAGGTTCTGCTTCCAACACTTCGACCATTTTCTCTAATATCGTTGGTTCGAAAATGTCGTCGTGTGCATAGGGTTTGATATAAACACCTTGCGCTTTGCGCATAGCCTCGTTGTAATTCTCAAAAAGCCCATATTTAACAGGGTTTTTGAACAACTTAATGCGCTTGTCATTCCGGGCAAACTTCTCAACTATTTCAATCGAGTTATCGATTGATCCATCATCAGTAATGATCAATTCAAAATTTTCGTATGTTTGGTTGAGGACGCTCGGAAGGGCAACTTCTAGATAGTTAGCTCCGTTAAATAGCGGTAGACAGACGGAGACTAATGGTTTTGTTGTCATGTTAGGCCACGGTGGGGAAGGTGTTAGCCATGGTTCCGGGAGAGAGATTTGGAGAGATTGGTGATGAGCCTGGGGATAAAAAAGTCGAGAAGAATGCTTGTTCTAACTCATTGCGAAGTTCAGTTAGATCCTTGACGGTGTCGACTGTGCGCCAGAAAGCATTCGTTCTGAATGCCTTTAACGCCTTTCTTTCAGCCAACACCTGGAAGGCGGTTGTTTCATGATCGCCTTTCTCAGGAAGAAGGTCGTAGATTTCCGGATTGAAAAGATAGATGCCTGCGTTTACCCAAAACGGGAGTTCGGGCTTCTCACGAAATGAAGTAATTGTTCCATTTTCAGTAACATCAACAACACCGTATGGGCTGCGTAGAGGAACGGTTGCAACTGTTGCTACGCCACCACTCTTAATGTGAAAATCGCGGAATTCATCAATGCGGAGATTAGTCATCAAATCTCCGTTCATACCTAAAACGAGTTGGTCGAGATTGCCCAGCATCTTGAGACCAGCTTTGAAAGCACCACCACGGCCTAGCGGTGTTTCTTCCACGCAATAAGAGATTGAAACTCCAAACTTGGAACCATCTCCAAAAAAATCTTGGATGACGTCTCCTTTGTAGCCACAACAAATTACAACGCGTTGAAAACCAGACGCAGCTAGCCATTTCAGGTGATAGGCAATAAGTGGGTTGCCCATTATAGAAACCATTGGTTTCGGTCTGTCTTCTGTATAGGGGCGCAATCGCTCGCCCTTACCGCCGGCTAAAATTATTGCACTGGCTGTCATACGGGTTCTCCTCGATAAGTTACTTGGCAGCGACAGTACTTTCTTTGCGACCGGAAAGCAGATCTCGCCAGTAATTTAATAGATCTTCGAGCATGGTTTCGAATGGTATCACCGGTTCCCAACCAGTTGCTCTGCGGAATTTGGTGGCATCTCCATGAAGTATTTCGACATCACTCGGGCGAAGTCTGTCAGGATCTACTTCAATCATGATCTTCTCTTTGCTCAAAGACAAAAGATAATCGAGCATGGTTTGAATGGTGCGTGGTACTCCGCAAGCAATTACGTAGTCTTCACCAGGAGTGCAATGATTGACCGCCAGCCAATAGCCTCTAACAACATCACGCACATCTGTCCAGTCGCGTTGCGCTGAGAGATTGCCTACTTTGAGTACAGCAGGCTTGATACCCAATTCAATTTCCGCAATCTGCTTAGCGAAATTACTGGTTACGAACACTTCGCCGCGACGCGGACCTTCGTGATTGAAAGTGCGGGTGCGAATTGTTCTTAGTCCATGGCTTTGATGATACTGATAGGCGAGCATGTCCTGAGCAACTTTGCTTACGGCATAAGGACTGAGTGGACGCAGCGGATTGCTTTCAGTAATAGGTGTCTCATCCGGATAAACTTTGCCGTATTCTTCAGAGCTAAGGGCAACTTGAACAACTGGATCGATGCTGGAGATTCTTATCGCTTCGAACAGATTCAACTGCATCGTGATGTTATCGGTGATGGTTGCGTGTGGATTTTTCCAAGAATCTGGCACGAAACTCTGTGCCGCTAAGTGGAAAACGAAGTCAGGTCTAATCTTGCTAATTAGCTCATGACAAGCTGTTGCATCGGTTAAATCGCAATCAACAAGAGCCACCTTGTCCGTTAAATGCTCAACATTTTTCATCTGGCTGCGCCAGCGCTTAGTACCAAAAATTTGCGCATTCGGCACCTCAGCCAGCAAATAGTCCGCCAAATGCGAACCTGCCATACCTGTAATGCCAGTTATCAAGACCTTCATCAATATATCCGCTCCACTCGTAGCTGCCCACCCAATTTTCCCATTGTCAGGAAGCAATTTCCTGCATCCAATCTAATGTAGGGATCTAATCTTGGGTTTCTCGGCTCACCCGAGCCCTGATTCAAATCTTCATTATTGAAAGGATTTACTAGCGGTTCCCTGTGCGAGAGAATGCCTTCGAAATACATCTTGGTCGATGAAACACGCCAATCTTTCCGACATTATCTTTCTACCGTATTTATTCAAATGCAGGTCATCGTAAAAATATTCAGCTGTTTCTATATCGCTAAATAAACCTTCCGGTACCAGCACTAAATTGTCAGAGTCAGGAAGATCATGAACAGCTGAGTGTTCTTTTGGAATAGGAAATCGTCTCTTAATAGGATCTGACGGAATTTTGAAGAAAACGAGAATGGTATTTGATTTTCTATAAGCCGAGACAAGCTTTCTGAGCCAGTAGCTGTTATACCTGTAACGTTCACCTGTTTGAGGGGGTAATGGATTCTCAAGTTTGTTCTTCACTCTATTCACTATTGCAGTTACATTTTCGTCAGTAACCGCGGCACCATTATTCGCTTTCAATAAATCCTTCAACCGACTGGGAGACCCTTCATAGTTGTAGTCGACTATAGAAAATTCCCTGTTCGCTTTGAGGTTATTGAGTCGTTCTTTTGAATTTATCAGAAAATCGCGCACATCTCGTCGTAATGCAAACATGCGGTTGGCCGAGCCAACGACAGCTTCTCTCTGACATTCTGCATCCGTAAATGTTGTCGCAATTTCAGTTGCTTCTTCCATAGAAACGAATGGGCTAAGAAAAGCAAGATCTAAACTGCGATTTGTAGAATTATCAAAGCTGGATTCATCGAAATCCCAATAAGAAGTTAGAGGTACTAGCACCACTTTGAACTTATCTCTTCGTGGATCTATTTGATTTAGAAGGTAGTACCAGACCCTTGGAGTGGAGCCTGGCATACCAAAGTTTATTGCCTTTGTACTTTTACTCTGTGATGCTGCTTCGAAAAGTTTTGCCGAGAATCCCTGAGCTACCCTTGAATCACCGAGGACTGCAACTTGCCTCTCTAATGAATTCGGGAGAGCGCTTCCCGATTTACTTCGATATTGATAAATACCCGCAGCAGATTCGAGCTTTATATATCGATAGTAAAAACCTGTTCGAAATAAGAGAACATCTAAAACGATGAACAAGAAGATAGCAGCGCAGGCAGTGCTCTTGCGCCTAATGTAATGTTCTTGGGACTGCATCGCGTTTGAAGGATTTACTAGACAAAATCCCATTCTATTACAGAGAGCTTCGCTAGCGGGTGCAAAACTGGTGAAATTAGTTCTTTAGATCTGGCAACAAATAAGAGCAGACCGAAATAAATATTGCTCCGATGAACAGTTGCTTCTGGTTTTAGAAGCGAATGTTCTCCTTCCAGATGATTCGATGAGGTCCGTCTGGATTAGCTGGCTTGATTGGTTCGATTCGGCGTCTTTCGCGCTCAATATCTCCATCGAGAACCGCCTGCTGCGCTCCCCAGCTTGCCTGATAAGCGCTGTGCTGTAACGATTCGAGAATACCATCCAGATGTTTAACAGCGGCTGCTAATTCTTCCTTCACCCTTTCCAGCAAGCTTCATTCTAGCAGTTTGGATTTTTGCATTTCATTAGTGGTCTCTCTCTATGCAATATCTCCCTCTTAGCTTACTATGCCGGCTGAAGTTAAGGTCATTACGAAGCAGCCGCGCAAGCGCGTTTGGATCATCAGATAGAAGCAAAAAATAATGAGAACCTTGCTCTCATCTCTTTTTTGAGTTCCGCAATTTCCGCTTTCAATTTTTCATTACCCAATAGGATTATCAACTTCGGTGCCACGAGTTTGCCCTTCTTTGAAATGTATTCTGTCTTCGAAGGCTGAAGGAGATTACTATGAATCACAATCACATCAATCGAGAGGCGGATGCTCTTTTCGTGGAAGCCCAGCATGCTAAAACGGGTCCAGAACAACAGGCAGTCGATGCAAAATTTCAGGAAGATAGAGCTAGAATGAAGCCGGAAGAATACGCTCAATTGGTTCATCGAATAGAGGCTGACGAAAAGGCCGCTCACGCAAAACATCCCTGCGATCATTTGCCCAGTGTTTTTATAAGCGACAAGCACCTGGTGACCTGGCTTGATCCGGACGCTAAGGATAAATAAAAAGGATCGCCAGGATACGATCAACTAGCAATTCCTGCCAATCTTTTAACAGGCTTGTGCGTTTTTTGTGCCTTCCAAAGATCGACGGACAACTGCAGATTGAGCCAGAATTCAGGGGTCGTGCTAAATGCATCCGCTAAGACCATGGCCGTTTCCGGCGTAATACCTCGCTTGCCAGATACAATCTCGAAACGTTCTACAATAAGCGGACGGTGGGATTCGGGAAGTAATTGCGCACCTGGCATTATCCAAAACATTCCAACGGTCGCGATCCAAACGGCAACAGAAAAGGCGAGCAAAATAAGCGCATTTTTGAAAATGCTTGGCACAAACTTTTCGGGAAAAGCGTTGATATTGCGTCTTTGACAAATGTAGTTTGCTATCAAAAGAAACAGTGAATAGAAAATCACCACACTTAGAGGATGTGTGCCTCAGTCAGCTCCGGAAATTCAATCCCAAATTAATTCGCACGGTTTCTTGTCACGTATTACCGTATCAGATGTTATGAGAGGTAAATCCATACGTAAAGCCATAGCTACGATTAATACATCAAACGGGTCTCGGCTGAAGCTCAACCCGTGAGAGCGGAGAATATCTTCTGTTTGGATGTCGAGCACAGAAATTGCTTTGGCAAAAAAATGTTCTTGCACGAATTCTTCGAGGGGTATCGAGGGGCGAATCGCACCACCTTTGATTAGCAAAGACAGCTCCCACAATACTACTGCCGGAATGAAGATCGCGCACTTTCCTTCAACAGCGTCATCGAAAAGTTGTTTGATTTTACGCGGCAATCTATTGAACTGCGCCGTTATATACCAAACGAGAGGGTGCGTATCAGTCACCGATAATGGTGGCAATTTCATAACTCACGCCTAGATTTTTTTAGCGATTCAAAAACAGAATCGGATACTTCCTGACTTACCGATTCCAATTCTCGAACAAGCACCGCCGAACCCGCCAATTGCCTTTTGGGCTCAAAAGGTTCTTTCGCTTGCGCCAGCAACCAAAGATAATCGTGATAACTCATCATCACTGCAGCCACCTTACCGTAATCGGTGACCTCAACAACGCCACCTTGATTGTTCAAAGCCTCAATAAGCGGGGCGAATTGCTCTCTCGCTTGTGCTTTTCCGAGTTTTGTCAGGTTTCTCTTTGCTAAAACCATGGTCTCACCGAATTGTACAAATAATATTGTACAACTTTACCAGGTGCTTCTAAAGCACTGAGAGGGTCAGCTCTGAAGGTCCGGCAGTAAATCTGAACGGCCCAGAGCAAACATTGTGCCGATGAAAAGACTGAATATTCCAGTCAAAATGCTGGTAGCAAGAAGCAATGGTTTGAACCGTGCCGAGCTGGTAAAGCCTGCACAAGTGAACAGTGCGATCAGAGTATTGGAAATTAGCAAGCCCAGAATGAAGGACATCAAAATCATTCCGCCCAGGCTGTGAGATGAAGTGCCACCAAGCGCTGCAATTAAAAGAACTTGCGTACCCGTTTCAGCACCAAAGCCATGTATAACTCCAATTCCAAATGCTGCGGGCGCATTGTATTGGTTGAGCATTTTTTCTTCCGGTTTGCGTGCTCTCCGCAATTTAGATAGAACAAACATCCAGCGACTTTGCAAAACGAAGTCGTCTCCCTGGCGATTCAAAATGGAAAAGAAAATCCAGAGACCAAGTCCTATTAGCGTGAGGCCGACCGTTTTCTCCATGTAGGGATCAAGCCAGTTTGGTAGAACTGTAGCAAACATGAGAGCGGCGACGCCCAGAACTAACACTATGGTGGCGTGTCCGAGCGCATAAAAAGATGCGAGTATGAGCGCGTTATTTCGTTGAGTAAGAGAGATACTACTGCCATCAGATGCGGTGGCAGCGGTCCCGACAATATCGGCGATCGCTGCTATATGATCCCAATCAACTCCGTGGCGCACTCCAAGAACAAGCGCGTTTCCTAAAATCACTAACGAGCCGACATCCATTAACGCTCTTTCTCGCTGTTTTTTAACGCCAGCACTAACCGATTCGCGTTCTCCTTTTCTGAATCTATCCGAATATTGAGATCTTTGGTGTAGCGCGGATGCCCATGCAAATCTAAAGCATAGCCGTCAACGATGAGGTAACCGACGTTATTTGCGTTTAAAAATTGAATAAACTCTTTGAAGTCTTGGCTCAGCACCTAGTTTCCATCCATGATATTCACGACGTGCTTGTTCCACAGCTGCGATACAGGCTTCTGCCGGCTGGCGCAGCCAAAAATCCAAGTCGTTGCTCTTCTCTTTAAGAGAACGTCGGGTTACCACCCGCGCTACTTGCCTTTCCTTGTCCATATGACTATTTTATCCTAACCAAGGTCTTTATTTGCTGGCGCTTGGCTCCTTATGCTGGCTGTTTTTTGTCATAGTTTCCATGTAAGTTTTAATCTGATCAAAGAAGTTGGGCCCAGATTTTCCGTCAGCAGTCTTTGTTTTTATCTCTGCGATTTGTTTGTAGAACGAATCGAAATCTGCTTTCTGCCCGTAACCAAGCTCTTGGGCATACTTGATTTGTGTATCTGCGCCCGTTATAAGATCAGACAGCTGTTTGTTCTCTTGCTGAGTGCGATTTTTCTTCTTGGCAAGTTCCTCAGCTTTTTCTAAGTCGATTCGAGCCCCGACAATCGGCAGCGGCACTACGACATCGGTTATCACCAGAGTGTCGAGCGCTGTCTGGAGTACTTCTTTTGCTTCGCCAGGTTTATTTTCGTCAATTAGCTTAGCCGCCTTTTTTAGAGCACCTGGATAAGTCGCAAGCGGAATGTTCGATGTACTAATTACGGTTTCGCTTGCAAGTGCGCTAAGCAAACTCCTTGCGACTTGAACGCGCCCTTCCTTCAATGCTTTTTCGGCGTCTTGCTTCGCTTTTTTGATCGCATCGATAGAGCTGTAAATATTGGTGGTAACGACTCTTACATCAATTGGTACCAAGGATACTTTTGGATCACGGGCGAGGACAATCTCAAGCTTTCCTGTAGCTCTTTCCACGGCGGCAAGAGCTTCCTTGTTTTTTCCATCATCCAATAATTTCAGGGCATCTTGAGTTTCACGCAATGTGGATACTGCTTCTGAAACTATTTCTTTTCGCTTGTCTGTAGTTTTTTGTTCAGACCGTTTGCTAGTCTCTGTTTGTTTTGCTTTCTCCTCTGATGTTTGTGCGGCTGCAAAAGCAAAGTTGGGATTCAGGAAGCCCACGAAAATGGTTGTCGCGATTAAGTTCGATAATGATGCTGTGAGAATTCTAGAAGTTGCTTTCATGATCGTATACCTCCTTTTTCAAACGAGTTAAGCGACGACGGTTGGTTTTGACGGAACTGATCTGACTAAATTACTCGCGTCGAATGGTGAGTTTCTTTCCTTCGCTTTGAGCTAACTGACTTTTAGGGACAATGATTGTAAGGACGCCATTTTTCAAGGTGGCCTGCGCATTCTCGCTTTGCACTTTGCATGGCAGAGAGATTGTTCGCTCGAAAGCTCCGTATGAGCGTTCAATCGCATTAAATGACTTATCAGTCTTTGACTGTGTTACTACGTCCTTCTTGTCGCCTTTGATCGTGACCGAGTTGTCGTTCACGGTGACATCAAGGTCTTTATCTTCGATGCCAGGCACCTCCGCGGTAATCTTGATTTCGTTATCTAGCTCTGTAGTATCCAGACGTGGAATATATGCGCCCATGCCGATGGGGAAAACCCAGCTTCGGTCCATGTCTGATGACATAACGTCGAAGTTTCTCAACATCCAGCTTGCATCAGGATCATGTTGCATAGTTTTCCACCAAGGCTCAAACATATTAGAAGGAAGACTTAGCCGCGATGCAGATGCGCGCAATTTATTTATCGCACCATCGAGATCCGAAAACTTTTGAGGGCTGCTAGTCGTTCCGGTGTGGACACGAACTTGAGTTTCTGATCCAGCCTTGGACGAATCTACTTTTAGTGAACTTTGCGCTTCTGAGTGCAGCATTAGTCCCCCAGCAAATCCGAATGCAAAACCAAACGATAACGCTACCAGGATAGCTTTACGTTTGCCAATCCGCGACAAACTAAGAGTTGGTATCATAGATATCCTCCTACAAAATTTATGGATGATAGAAGACCCCGCCCTCGATGAGCAGGAAGCAGCGAGGTCATTCCTTTTTGACAGTTATTTTCTAGGGGTGTTTTGTTATTCAGCGTGCACAGCGATTTTTCTGGGCATGGTCCGCTTGCTTTTTGGCAATACCAACTTAAGTACGCCATTTTTGACTGACGCTTGAATGCCTTCTCTATCAATTTCATTTGAGAGAGCAAAGACACGCTTGTAGCTCCCTATGCCGTATTCGGCATAGGTCAAGTTGTAGCCAGGAAGCTCGGGCTGGTCGACATAGCCACAGATTGTCAGGATGTTCTGTTCGAGTGTAATGTCCAACCCATCCTGCTTAACGCCAGGCATATCGGCCAACAAAACCAACTGTTCTTTTGATTCATGGATATCGGTGATTGGAGTGAAAACCTTGTACGTCTTTGTCTGCTCAGCAGTACCTTGGCTGGCGACGTCTTGCTTGTTCATTTCCATAAGTTCGTTTGGCATGGCTAACCTCCTTCATTTTGAAAAAGTATTATTCGGATACAACGCTTATTCGCCGCGGCTTTTCTGCTTCTGAACGCGGAAGCGTGATTTGCAAAACACCGTTGCTGAACTTTGCCTGTACATGATCTGCTTCTATGGCAAACGGCAGTTGCAGAGATCTCGTGAATTGTCCGTAACCCCTCTCCTGACGATGACGGGATTCTCCTTCTTTCAATTCCTCTGGTTTTCGAGACCCTCTTAGAGTCAACGTATCGTTGACCAATGAAATATCAACATCCTCTGGACCAACGCCAGGGATCTCAGCACGAACGATAGCCCCGTTTTCGGAAGTCCAAACATTTAAGGGGGGGAATTCTACTTGCTCCGCTGGAATACTGGCCGACAGCAATCGGTTCAGTGAATTTTGAAGCCGCTGCATGTCACGCACAGAGCCAAAAAGATCGTTATCAGCTAGTCTCTGAAACATCATAAGCTACGCCTCCTTACATGAGATATCTGTGCCAATGCAGGTCAGGTTTATTAGTTATTGAATTGGACCCGACCCGCACTGAATCTAGGGTCCATAGATAGTGGTATCACTCAGCAAGAAATCATTGAGCAACACCACTAAATAATTTACTCAGAAGACCTGGGGTGGCTGTCACTTTGCAGGATTTTTTAAACTTTTTCGCAGTTCGGTGCTTAGATATAAAGTCAATTTTTCAGCCAAAGTGTCCATACATGGGCAGTTCAAGAACCCATCCCTATAAGAGACACGAAGATCATTAAGGAATCATTAGGGGGTATTGCGCTCGGAAAAATCTTTTGCTATAAAAACTATTGGAAGGTTCAATTTGCCTTCGTTTGGATTAGCCCAAATTCTGCTACCAAGGAGGGTTTGCGCGAGTTTTAACGATAATAAAATTGAATAATCCTCAAGTAAAATACCGGCTCGCAATGCCGGCGAAACAAGCAAAAAAGGCAGCCTCAGTGCATCTGAGGCTGCCGAGCTAAATGTTTCACTGCCAAAGAGATCCTCGATTCTTTGACGGTATCTCTTGATGGCTATTTCCCTTAAACTGGCTTCTATAGCCAGCTCTAGCTAAATAGACTGATGGAGGTTTGGATATGTTGGGAGCAAGACAATACGGAGATATACTAAGTAACTATATAAAAGCTGGCAGCCAGAGCTGCTCTCCCGAGCTACTGGAAGCTATGGCTCACAGCGATGTCGATAAAATTCGGTTGAGGGTAGCGGAAAATCCTCGCACGCCGAAGGACATTCTGGAGGTCCTAGCAATGGACAAGAATGCTGATGTGCGCGTGGCTGTAGGAACGAATCCGTCAACTCCTGCTTACGTAAGCTACCGGCTTGCATTTGACGAGAATCCAGATGTGAGGCTGGGCTTGGCCGATGACATCAACACGCCAATTGAGCTTCTGGAGGCACTCATGGAGGACTCCAATCCATATGTGAGCTATCGGGCGGGACAGACAAAAGACATTGTACTGTCGCAAGGCAGTTCGAGAAGCTTTGGCCGCAAATTTATTCGATGGCTCAAGAAAGGAATGGAGGAACCTGAGTTGCGTTATGCGTAATTAGTAGGGGGTGCTGACATTCTAAGTTTCACAGAGGTCTTTATTTAGAAACTTCCTGCGGATTTGGTGGAACAGCTCTTGCAAGCTGTCTTTCCACCATTTCCATTACTACGACATCTGGTTTTTCTTTTTCGATTGTTTGGATTGGGAAGTCGAAATTGCCACTCCAGTGGAAATAGGCTCTTTTAAAGCTGTGTGATAAGAAAGGCTGGAGGGCAGTCGTAAAAGAATCTCGAATTACATAGGCTGTAGGCAGATTAGGATTGGGAAAGGTTGTTGCAAAATCTGCAAACTGAGTACCAAACTTTTTTGGTGGTTCGGGGTTGTTGCTGAGAGACCAACTCGATTGCTTCAAAGAAACGGGAGTGTAGTGGTCTTCGGTTTCTAGATTGAATCCTAAGGGCCCAATAAGATCGCCGTGATAGTTGGCTTCCCTTTCGAGACTGATATCTTTCACGTTCAATCGATGCAGATTTGGAAATAGACGATTGAGATTAGCTGTTATGGCACCATAAGCTAGGCAGGCACCAAAGTCATTCCAATGAGAATCCGTTTTGAAATATAGAAATGTTTTGTTTTCCTCGGCAATCTTTTTGTTTTCATTCATCGTTGTTCGCAGATCGAGAAAATTCACACTGGTGTGCTCTTTGAGATACGCACACAGTTGATCTGCTCTTGACGTGGTATTCAGAGCGCTATATTCGTCTGGAAGATATTCCGGGTAAATGGTGCACTTACTGGGAGCAAGAACGAACAAGAATTTGATATGCCGCTTGTTTAGCCAATTCGTACGGTCTTGTAGGCATTTAGCCCAATTTTGAATTTCAGTTTTAGAAAGCAGAGGATAGTGTCTAACGGTTTCAACATCACCGCCGTCAAAATAGTATAACCACCCGTGGTTTCCAATCAGAACTTTATCTTGTCTCGCCGGTAGTCGAAAAGCAAAGAATCGAAGCGCCGATAGATCCGCAATCATTTCACTGCGAAAGGAAAAATGATCTGTGTAGAAATCGGTGAAGGCGGCCGGAAAAACGCGCGCTTTTCTTGTCTTAGGAAATTGCGTGGTGCTTCTTTGTTCAAGCGGTGAAACTGTTGAAACATTGGCATAACAGTTGAATATCGAAATGACAGCTAGAGTAAACATTGGAAGCAAAAATAAAAGTCCTGTCCAAATATTTTCAGTTGTAGGACGAGCATCGAATCGCCTGGCTTGGCTGACGCTCGTTTCTATCTGAGTTTTGTGATAACTGGTGACCAAGAGTTAAACCTCTTGTCCGGACATTGCGGGTACCAATTTTGCTGGTTGTTTTTCCTGTTTCTGTTCTTGTTGTTCTTCCCGTTTCTTGTCTGGCGGTGCTTTGGGAGGTATTTTCGGTTTGGCACTGGCAAGTTTCGAATAACAAAGCTCTAGTAACGGCTTCTCAATGAATCTGTAGCAAAGCAATCCAAGCGTAACTGCCACTGCAAAAACCAACAGTGTCCACGCACTTTGTATAAAAACAGAGGAATCCGCGAATAAGGCATAGTATGGTCTTACCGCCATCAGCACCATGTAGTGGACGAGATAAACAGAATAGGATGCATCGCCAACATAGATAAGCCATGCGGGCATTGTCCATCGCCCGAAGTGTTCGAGACCTATTGCTCCATACACGATAAATGCTGCCGTTGTTTCAAGGAACAACAAGCAATATGGTTGACCTTGAAGGTGTGGTACCAACCCGACGGAGCTCAGATATGCGCCAATCGAGAGAACAATAACTCCAAATGTTAGGAAAGCACCTGGAAAGTAAAATCGTTTTTGCTTTGCTAGCAGGGCAATAGCCACACCAAACATAAACGAGAAGTTGTATAAGTGGAACATAACATCTGCGTACACCCAATTCGGTAGTATCGCATTTGGTGCAAACCATCTCACCCAGGTTGCGATTGCCCAGACAGATAGAAAAACGGGGAGCAATCTTGGGGAGGCGAACATGAATACTCCCCAGAAGGAATAGAAGATGACTTCGTGAATAAGGGACCAGGAGACGGGATTTAGCTGGTTGGTGAATCCTGGCAATAGGAAAAAGCTAGAAAACCAATCACGCCACTGATGGTTACCAGAAAATGCGAGCGCAGCAATAACAACTGCGGAAAGGATCCAATACAGCGGATATATTCTATAAAAACGCTTTAAGGCGTAATCCCAAATAGCAGCAGGATTACCGAATTTCGAAAGGGTCGTAATGGTAATGATAAATCCACTGATTACAAAGAAAACTTCCACTCCTCCGAATCCGAAGAAGTGAGTTGGGTACATTAGGCGGAAATGGGCCTTTGGCCACTCGTCGAGCTCTCGCATGGCCAGATGGGCCATAACCACGAGCAGCCCACCAATACCCCGCAACGCCTGTACGCTAAGAATCTGCGTCTGTTTCATCGTGCCAAGTGTAACCAAAACGAGCTGTTATTTCACTCATTCTTCACGCCGATTAATTTCGCTTAGTGTACGTCGGTGCCCATAAGATGCCGGTTTTGGCTTGTGGAATAGCAAAGCTGTGGTTTCTATAATCTTGGAAACTTAACACAATCTGATGATATGGCGCTTAAGCGGTTCCAACTAAGCAGTACCGTTTGCGGTTCCATTAGTCGAACCTTTTATAAATTCGGTGAGGCTTTTCACGTACTGTTCCAGCTCGATTTTGGTGGCAGAGCCGACGCACAACCTCAAGACCGGTTCGGTTTGGGATGCACGAGCATTGAACCACCAACTCTCGTAATCCACGGATAACCCGTCAATCCATGTTTGTTCACCATCACTAAATCTAGTGGCAAGCCTTTGCATGGTGCCAGAAACGTCCGGCACTTTGAAGTTTATTTCGCCGCTATTTGCGTATGTTTCTAGTGGTGCAGTGAGTTCAGAAAGACGTTGTCTGGTGTTGGAAAGAATATTCAGCAACTCAACCAGGACACGCAGCGCGTTATCAGTGCAATACATGTCGGACCAGTAGTAATGCGCAGACAATTCACCAGCAAGAGAAGCATTTAGATTTTGCATATCGCGCTTAATTGAAGAATGCCCAATTCTAGATTTGAATGCTTCGCCACCAAGTTTTTTGATGTGTTCCGGAACGGCGCGGCTGGAGCGCAGATCATAGAGAATCTTTGCTCCCGGTTTTGATTGGAATAGACGCTCTGCAAGCAAAGCAGTTATAAAATCGGTTGGCGTAAATTGTCCGCGTTCATCAACAACTACAATACGATCGCCATCGCCATCAAAAGCAACGCCAATATCGGATTTTGTTTCCAACACCGCACTGGAAAGATCAACAAGCGCACCTTCATCAAGTGGGTTTGGGGAGCGCCGCAAAAATGTCCCGGTAGGTTCCAAATCTAAGGCATGCATTCGCACCAGTGGAGTGCTATCGAGAAGTGCTTCAACTTCCGGACCCACCGGACTGCCCCCGGTATCCACAACAACGCTTATGGGCCTTTTCAAGGCAAAAAAACTATGGACATGCTCCACATATCTTTCCAGACTTCGAGTTGAATAAGGAATTAACTCGCCTCCCGGACGACCCGGAAAAGATTCATCCATAAGTTTGTGTATTTCGCGCAAGCCATTTTCAGAACTCACTGGTTGTGCGTCGCGCCGGCAAATTTTGAAACCGTTATGTTTCGATGAAAGATGGCTGGCAGTAACAGCTATAGAGCAATCGTATGCATTTTCGGCGCCTTCCCAATATACGCGGGGAGTGGATGCCAAACCCATGTTGGTAACCCGTTGTCCGTAGCGAACAAGCTCGTTGCAGAGAACTCTTGCTAGCAGGGGCGATGACATACGGGAGTCATGACCGACGAGATAGCTATCTGAGGAATTTGGGCTAATGTACGCTGCGACTGCCTTTCCAAGACTTTCGGCGAATTTCTCATTGATTTCTTCGGGATATAGCCCGCGTATGTCGTAAGCGCCGAAAACACTTCCCATCAGGATTCTCCAGGTTGCCAACCTAACCATAACAAACCAAATCTAAAAGATCATGCGAAAGATCATGGCTGCCAACTTAGAACTATTTATTTAGGCGACTTTGCACTTTGCCACTAATATATTGCCAAGCGTAAAGCTTAGAGAAAAGCGAAAGGGAGGCTAAAAAGCAGGAAAACCCGGAGACAACGAGCATACGGACAGTGGAGGCAAATCCGTGGCACCATCGATATCCACTCCTACCGCAGAGTATCCGACGAAGCCATCTGCTGCGATTAAACTTGCATTAGAGAATCTCGATCTACATATTCTGTTTGATTCGGAGTACTACGTCGAACACTACCCCAGCGTTGATGCTGAGTTTTTGCATCCGTTCGCCCATTTTTGCTCCACGGGAGCTTTTGAAGGCAAAAATCCCCACCCGCTTTTTGACATTAGCTTCTATAAAGTTTTGAATCCCGGCATTGCTCCTAAGGAGAATCCGCTTGCGCATTTCCTAAGAAAGGGTGCTCGTGAGGAAAGGGATCCGCACCCGATGTTCGACACCAAATACTATCTTGCCCTCAACCCGGATATTGAAGTAGCACCGAAACCCTTCTTGCATTTTTTAGAACGCGGCGGTTTCGAGGGGCGCAGACCGCATCCGCTTTTCGATACTGAACACTATTTGCAAAAGGTTCCTGGTCTTCTCCAAAAAGGAGAGAACCCGCTTTCTCATTATCTATGGCATGGTGTTCGTCTGGGAGTTGATCCGCATCCGTTGTTTGATACCAATTTCTATTTGCGAAACAATTTGAGTTTGATTCGACCGGGTCGAAACCCGGTGGTGCATTATTTGGCTGAAGGTGCAAAACTCGGTTTAGATCCGCATCCACTTTTTGATACCTCCTTCTACTTGGATAAATATCCAGACGTAAAAAGTGCAGGAGTGAATCCGCTTGTTCACTATGTGTTAGTCGGGGCAGAAGAGGGCAGACTGCCGCATCCTACCTTTATCAACTCAGCGGAATATTTTCAGAAACTTGCACCTGCTAATGAAGATCGCACCGCGCTTGAAGCATACATCAAAAAGTGCGCGGCGCTGAATTTAGATCCATGTTCATTCGAATCGCTTTCCTCCCTTCCGAAGATTGCTTAGCCAATGCGACAGTTTCAGTGAATAAACTGGCGAGCATAAGGATCTTCTCTTAAGGCATCCGACAAAAATTTGTTAATTGTTTCATCGCGCACATCGGCGTTGGCGTAAACGGGTTCAAGCTTAGCATCTTCGCGACGATCGTGACCGACCGCTTTCTTGCTAGCAATGCTTGCTTCTAATGCAGAAACTAGATCTTTACCGCTTCCATTTAAGGCTTTCAGTACACGATCATTTGTTGATATGTCGGTGAGATCGTGTTTGATATAGGCATTTTCTTTGTCCAAATCTTGCTTTTCGCCTGCCATTAAAAGCGTTTTCGAACGTATATCATCTTTAATTGCAGTTTGCAGATTTAGGGATAAATTAGCTAGTTTAAGAACTGCCTTGTCCGCATCTATTACAGCCTGTTCTTTCTTTATATCCTGCGGATCTTTAGATACCGCATCCCGGTCACCTTGCAAATCACGACGGTCATCGTCATTGCTACTGGTGTGCAATTTCCTCGCGTTATCTAAGAGCTCTTTTGGAATAGGCTTGCCAGCTCTTGCGAGGGCAAGAATCTGATTATCAATTGAGCCGCATGATTGAGCCAATTTTTGAGCTTTGGTATCAATGGCAGGGTAAGTCAAATCATCAGCTTGATCGCTTGAGTCACGCTTTGTGCTCAATTGATGCTCAGTGATGAATCTATTGATGGTAAATGCTGGTTCTGAATTATCGAACATAAGAAGCAACCCCCCCGCTAATCTTAAGTGTGCGCGAAGATTAGCATGAAGTTCTGGCGGACTCTTGGCAACAGATTAAATCGCAGCCTGTGGGCATCTGAGTCGCGACAGCCTAAACAAAAGATACGGGCGAATTCTTGGCATTGCCTCATTCGCCCACATAGATTTTTATCTTCGAGAAGTTTAGTTGTGCTTTTTGGCGTGTAATGAAGCCCAAACGCATGGATCTCTCAACGCATCTAATAGCATCTCATTTATTTTTTGGTCTTGATCGTCTGCGTGCGCATATCTAGGTTCACGAACCATATCATCGCCGCGATCTAGCGCGATATTAATTTTTGCTGCAAGACTCGCTTCCAGGGCAGGAATTAAATCTGCACGATTGCCCTTCAAGGCTTTTGCGAGACGATCGTTTGCTGCAAGTTCTGCAATATCGTGCTTGACGTAACCGGCTTCGATACCGAAATCTTGTTGATCGTTTGCGATTAGTCGTTGTTTCGATGCAATGTCTTGTTCCAGCATTCGCCGAACTTCTGGCGTAATATTCGCATGTCGCAGTAGACGTTGGTCTGAATTTATAACCAACTGTTCTGCCCCGACATTGCTTTTGTCATCGCGCATAGCGTCGTTGTCACCACTTCTGTCTCTTTGTGCATCGGCACTGGTGGCAGCATGTGTTCTTGTAGCACTGTCAATAAGAGATTGAGGAATTGGTTTTCCGGCGCGAGCCAGTGCGAGTATTTGATTGTCTACATCAACTGCAGCTTGAATCGTGGCTCGGGCTGCCTTATCTGTTGGTGGGAAAGTCCGATCGTTCTCTGCATCCGCTGCATCCCGTTGTGAGCTCATTTGGTGCTTGTGCACGAAGTCATTGAGAATTGAAGAGATTGTGGGCTGCGTTATCGGCTTTGCGGCGTCAGCATCTATTTTATCTGCCATGATTGATATTCCCCTAACTATTGGGATGGTATAAGTGAGCCCAAACACCTGGGTTTTGGACAGCATTTAGAAGCATTCGGTTCATATGTGCGTCTTTGTCATCGTCAGCCGCATATTTAGGTTCTAAAGCTGCATCTTCTAATCGGTCATGACGAGTGTTTGCTTTACTAGCGATACTAGCTTCAAGAGCAGGAATCAAATCTGCCTGATTTCCTTTCAAAGCTTTTATCACACGGTCGTTAGTGGCAATATCAGCTATATCGTGTCTTATGTATGAAGCCTCGTTTGCGTAATCACGTTGATCATTTGCTGCAAGTTGTTGCTTATTCGCTACGTCGGCTTTAAGAGCTTTCATGAGAGCCGGGTCTATTTTGCCGGATTTAATTAAGGCGTTGTCGGCATCGATGACCGCTTGTTCCGCCTTAACTCCAGCTGCATCTGATTTAAGTGCGTCGTTATCACCGGACCTATCTCTTTGAGCATCTGCGGTGCTTGCGGTATGCAGTGCGATTGCGCTATCCATGAGGGATTGCGGAATTGGCTTACCTGCTTTGACAAGTGCAAGTATTTGACCATCTACAGAAGCAGTATTTTGAATTGTGGTTGCGGCAGCGTTGTCTACCGGTGGGTAGGTTCGTGCATCTTTTGCGTCACCCTGACTGCGTTGTTCGCTTGCTAGATGTTGTTGAACGAACTCACTTAACACAGGTGAGTTATGGTTGTTCATATCCACTGGAGCGGACGGTTTATCAATTCCCATAGTAAATCAATCCCCATTTGACTGTGATAACAGAGTAGTCAAGCAATATGGCAAACTTGGGGGCGTAAATTTCGTAGAATTACGTAGTCCGGCATCGCGCTCGTGCCGACGGACATGCTCCGTCTGGCACGGATTTGGCGGCCTATGCCCGTTTATTCGCCTTCTCAGGGCGCCGGCACTTCCTTATATAGCTTATTTTCTATTTGTTCCTGCAATACAATTTTCGGATGTTCCTTTAACAGCAAAGCTCTATCGAAATTTGGCTGCCAGAAATAACCTATTTTCGAGAAATTGCAGGACAAATACATGCGAAGGAAGCAGGTAAAGGAGTCATGGAACATGATGGCTGTTGGTTGAGTTGAGCCATTAGTGATTGCGGCTCTCGGGGCAGTGTCTTCCGTTTTATAGAAGTTCGTATAGTCTTTTCCATAAAAATTCCATTTGTATTTTGCTGGGCTTTTCCAGCCTAATTGCAGATTGGGCTCGTTTATCCAACCCATTAGGCCGAGCATTCGGGCAAGGTCGCCATTTTTGATTTCTACCGGAGCAACGAAGAGATCAGCGTCTGAAATAGGTTTTCCAACCGAAGGATGGCGCTCAATTATTTTGTTAACTAATTGCACGCAGGCAGCATGTGCACCGAGTTGGTTCCAATGCGAGTCAGTTAGGTAATAACGTACACCGCCCTTTTTGGATTCCATCAACGCTGGGGTGAGGTCAAATACCTTTACGTTTGCTTTCGTGTTCTTCAAATATTCTAGAAGCTGTTCGCGCCGGGACTTTGGATTGCTGAGAGGATAGTAGTCGGGGAGATTTTCTCTGTATATCGTTGCTTTGCTGGGCGCAATTACATAGTAATAGTCCATGCCATTATCCCCGCACCACTTCGATCTTGTTTCTAAAACATTCTTCCAAGCGTTGAGTTGTTTTTCAGTAAACGGTGCGTCATGCCGAATAAGAGTCGTTTCGTCTTCTTCTGCCCAGAAGAGGAAATTGTTTTTGCCTAAGATGACAGAGGGAGTGCCGGAAGTACTAAGGGCTTTCAGTAAGAAGTAGTTTCTCGCACCAACAAGTTTGGACTTAAAGGCGAACCGATCCGAGAACCAGGCTTCGAATGCTTGTGGAAAATCATGCAACTCTTTACGGTGGAAAGCGAATTTAGGAAAAGGTGCAGCAACGCGATTCTCTAAAAGTGCAGCATTTTCATCCGTGCGAAAGAGGCTTACGGCGGTGAGGATAAAAATAGAAACGACAAACGTAGTGAGAGTAACGATATTCTCTCGATGGGAAGTGGCTGTAGTAAAAAGCGCTGTCAAAGGCGAGGGGACAGAACCTGCGGCGCCGATACCTGAATTTTTGCCAGGCGTGCCGGGGTTTTTGGTGCCAGGACTTTTTTTGCCAGGGGTTTTATTGCCAGGATTTTCGGTGATAATTTGCTGCGGCATCCAGGGCTATACCCCGAAGCTGCGCACGGATTCAGTTATGAAGCGGGTCACTTTCCAGGCGCGTGAGCCGGACATGTTTTGTATTGAGTCTTCGAGCTCGGCAATCTTTTTCAAGAGTTTTTCGTTTTTCTCTTCTGTTGCAATGCGCAAGTCTTGTTCGAGTTGAATTTGCGTTCTCAATGCCTCTACTTGCGATTGAAGTTTGTATCGAGCAGAGGCAAGATCGCAGGTGAGCTCTTTGCTTTGGGCCTTGAGTTCGAGTTTTTCTGCTTCCATTTCATTGACATATTGCGCGTAAGAGTCGATGACATGCAGCGCCCCTACTCTTTGTCTAGCGAGATTGGAAGCATTGCGGAAGTTGAGCAGGGGTTCAAAAGCGGCGCGAATTTCAACGGCACGATCCATAACGATCCAATCTTTCAGTACTTTGCCGCGAGCTGCTTGTCCTAGAGAACGACGCAAGAAATCGCTTGTAATCATGGCCTGAAGTGCTTCATGCCATTCATCCAAATTGCCGGCCATTAAGCCATCGACACCTTCGAAAACAACCTCTTCATAAGGGCCGAACCTGCCGTAAATACCGGGTGCGCCTAACACGCTTTGTTCCAAGTATCGAATAGGCGATGTGCTCTGGTTGAACCGGGTAAGAGCTAATGGCGAGATAAAGATATCCGGCCGATTTGCCGCCATGTATTTAGCGTAGGGTCTGTAATCGTCTGGATAACTTCCAATATACCGAACGTTTGGAAGAGCTCTTAGTGCTGGAGTTGGTGGAGTTCCCCAGAGCTTTAGCATTACAGAATTGGGGTTGTCACGCAAAATCGCATGCAAGGCGGGTTCGATGCTGGCAATGTCTTGTTGATCTGCTTCACTTCCAACATAACCAATAACGATAGATTCTTCCCCAGAACCGGCGCTAGCACTACGAGGGAAGTTGGAAAGATCAGTCGTCCAAATAAATGGATCTATATAACTGGGACCAGTAAGAATGTGGGCATTGAAATTTTTGCATTCTTGGGCAAGATTGCTCGTGCTCGCCAAAACTGCATCCGCTTCACAGATGGCTCTTAGAATGGAGAGGCGACGACCTTTATATCGGTCGAAGTTGGGATGGCTTTCATCGAGTGCGAAGACTGCTTCGTTAACGTCGTAGACAACTTGTTTCTTAAATTCGATTGCACGTTGGCGAGCCTCGTCGTAAGCTCGTGGTGCCTCGGCTGGAAACTCTTGTCCAATTAAAACGAAATCTACCTCTTTCATAACATCGAGGGAATCGCCTGGGTTTATCTGGATAACTTCGCAGCGCGCTGAGCGCAAAGGGCTCAGAATGCGCGTCCAAGCATAGGCATCATTCCATTTAGGATTGAGCGCGGCGATTGTTATAGCTCGTTGTAGTATGGGGTTCAAAAGTTTTTGAGTATCCCTGCTGGTTTAGTGATAAGGCGTCCGATCTTCCAGGTGGTTGAAGAGTAGAGACCCGACTTCTCGTTTTCAAGCTGTAAAACTCGACGACGGTATTCATTTTCTACGGTTTCCGCTGTCTCGATTGTTTCTTTTAAATGAGCACGATATTTTTCAAGTTCCGCAAGCGCAGCTGCTAGCTTCTCTTGGGTTTGCGTCAATTCCGAATCCATTTGTTTGAATTGCTTATACGCTGCAACCTCTGCAACCTTTGCTTCGTTTGCGTTTACTTTCTCTATTTCGCATTGTTGATGTGCAGATTGATAAGCTTTGACGAGACTTTGCAAACGCTGTGAGAAGCCTATTGACGGATTTTCAACGGGCTGTCCATGCACTTCGTTTTTGGCAAGATCGGCCACATAAGCGAGTGATTCTCGCAGATATCCTTTCTCCAAGCTGTCCATAATTTGTTTGCGGGATATCCAACCGGCTTGGACTGCTTCTTCAAACGCCTTTACCCAAACTTCTCCATTCTCATTGTCGGCCACTCGCCAGGGTTGAGTGGGGACAACTGTGTAGTGAAGCAAGCTGGATTCGCCTTCTTCGTAGTGTTCCAAACAATTCCACCTTGGTGGAATGCGGTCGTCAATTTCGTGCGGCTTGACTAAGCACATCTCGAACATGAGTTGTGGATAGGTATATCGCTCCTCATCAAGACCTTTCACAATGTCTGTGAGTTCCCAGGGAAGTCGTGAGCAATCCAACATCATGACGCTAAATTGTCTGCCCGGATGTGCCCATTTGAAATCGTTCCATGCTTCGGGTAATTGTTGTGTGGTGCAAAGAATTTTTTGTTCACCGAATTCTATGTCCCAGAGTTCTGCGACATCTGAAAAGACAAGCATGTCTGAGTCAACATACAAAGCCCGGCCTTTGTAATTAGCTAGCTTCGGAATTGCAAACCGTACGAAGGAGAAACCAGTGCGCGCGCGGTTGTTTTCATGTTTTGGTGTGGGCATTTCAACAGACGTCAATGCCACAACTCGCACCGGCCGACTGGCATGTTTGTGAATGGAATATTCCAACACTCTAGCGGCGATGTCTTGCGAAACATCTGCACCAACGAATATGAGCATTGGCTCAACCATCGGTCGATAATCAATTTGGAAATCGTTAGCAATCGTTTCCAACCGATCGAACTGCAAATCAAAACTCGGCTGACCGTTAATGAGATTCGTTTGTGTATTCAAATCTTGGAAGGAGGAACTGTATTTGCGACCGCCATCAACACCAAGAGAGCGCACTGTCTTTACGCCCATTCTGCCTAAAATACCTAAAGCGGCTTCCGAACTGAAATAAAGAAGCGGAATATCTAGAGGGTTCTTGCCTGTTTCGGCTACAACGAGATCGTAGACAACAAGCTTTCCTTGCTTTTCTATTTCTTGCAAAATCGGTATGTTGCGAATCCAATCTTCAATGGTTACGAATGCACCAGGCAATGAACCGACGTTTGGCACGCGCGGCATAAATAACCAATCGCAATTCTTCAGCAAGACATCCGCACATGCTTCAACAACTTCAATGTCGATGATGTGCGCGATATTGACGTGCCGTTCGCGTACAACGTGGTTAAGGGAAAGGGTGTTGTATTTCTCGATGCCAACTTTATCTATCTCAGCATAGGTTGGTCCCTTGCCGAGAATCATCCACGGCTTGTCCGCGAATTTATTTTCATTGAGCCATGTTTTGAAATCGAGCATTTGTTTCCTGGTTTTTTCCTGGTTTCTTTCCTAATTCGTTACTTCAAAATCCGTTTTGCATTTCGCAAGGGGGCGGTCACCTTCCAAGACAAACTATTTCCCAGTTCCGATAGAGCGAGTTTCAATTCAGCAACTTCTTCTTTCAGTGCTTCAATTTGCTCACCGTTTGCAATTCGCTCTGCCAGTAAGGTCTCGCGTTGAATGCGTACGACATGCTTAAGATATTTGTGCTCATTGTGCATGCGAGCTCCCTCGCGCAAACAAGAGACTGCAAATGCTCTGAATTCAGCAGGATTATTTCGCGGTTTTTCAGGATCACATTCGAACGCCGATAGCATTGATTTTGAGTCAATAAGATGCTCCAAACCGCTGGCATCAGGATTTGCGCTGAAGCTTTCCGGTACCTTGAAATATTTACCGGCTATTTGATGCATAAAGCGTCTGGTAAAACGCGAGGTGAATTGATCCTCGGTTTCACCAAATTCAGGAATGAGATCTCGATATTTATTACCCAGAACAAGCCAGTCGAGAATTGCGATGAAATCTTTGTTGTTTTTAAGTGTGGTACTTCCTGAGTGTTTTCGGAATTGGCAAAGTGCCTCAGTCAAAAAGTAGAAGTCACCATTGCGTAATAGACGGTATGCAAAATCCAGATCACCTATCTGTTTGAACCTGGTATCAAAACCGGTGCCGGCATCTTTTTTGCGGAACATTATGGTGCATGGTTCACCCAACCAATTGACGAGATCTCGCAGACTCTCGCGCATAACGAAACGGCCTTCCAGGCGCATATCTGTTTCGAAACGTCTGGTAATTTTCTTTTCGTTGGGTGTTGTAGGCGGCACGATATTGCCGTGGTCATCGAGCCATTCTTTAGCACAAGTTACCATCGCTATAGCTTTGTCACTTTCCAGCACCGAAACCATTTGTTCTAGAATCGTCGGTTTGAAAATATCATCTTGTGCGAACAACTTGAGATAAGTGCCGGCTGCACGGCGCATGCACTCGTTGTAGTTTTCGAATAATCCTAGATTTTTGAGGTTCTTATAAAACTTGATGCGCTGGTCTGTTTTCGCCATGCGCGTGACGATATCTACGGTTCTATCGGTAGAACCATCGTCGATAACAATCAATTCGAAATGCCTGTATGTCTGCTTCAGTACACTGTCGATTGCATCCGCAATATACGACTCACCGTTGTAGGTTGGCAAACAGACGGAGACGAGGGGCTCGCGCGGCATGAATTAGTATCGTCCTAAAGTTCTGGAAGGCAGTCACGCACGATGATAACGTACCGCGAAGGACACAAGTCAATAGGTTGCTTTAACTTATGTTTATAGCCCTAAAATAGTCTAATAGACGGCATTTATGGAAAAGTTGTTCTTAACGCAATTATTATCGGAATTGAAGCAGGCGCAAGACAATGTGAAGCCGGCTTAAGGAAAGCTATTCGTAGTTCTTCGGGCGCAGCTTGTTGATGAACCGCTCAGTCAATTCCTCGACCACAACATCAGGATGTTCCTTTGCTACATCGCTAAAGTGTATGTCGCGGCTGCGCACGAAATAGGCGTGACTAAAGTGCTCAGCAAAATAAGGCAAATTGCAGAACATGAATGAATCGAAGAGCACATAAGCTCTAGGTTTATTCTTGCCAGGAGCTTCTGTGATAAAAGGTGTAAACGCACTTATCGGGTTGCTCTCATCCAGAGGATGATCTTTGTTGTAATGCCATGTCTGGTTTTTGAGTGATGCCTCTGTAAGTGGCTCATGAAGCCAGTCTCCGAATCCCATCATTTTGGCTAAATCGCCGCGATATGGAAAATCCCAAGTTTTCAGATCGCTAACTTCGTAAGGTTTCATACCAGGAAACCACGGCTGAAGAGAACTGATCATTTTTTGATAGCCATAGAATGAACCGATTCTCGTCCAATGCGTATCCGTTTTCATAAAGGTTTGCGTCTTCTCTTTTGCTTTTATCAACGTCGGTCGCAAATCGACAATTTCCACAGATGATCTGCTTTTCAGAGCTTGTATGAACTGGTCTGTTTGAGATGGCAAATTCACAGGCTTGTATGCATCAGGAACATACTCCGGATAAACATTGCACTTGCTTGGAACAATCATCACTACGTAGTGAATGTGGTGCTGATCCATCCAGAATTTTCTCTGTGCAATCATGATGGACCAATGATCCAACTGTCTTTGGTTTAGCTGCGGGAAGTGGCGCAACACTTCTTTGTCGCCTTCATCCATGAAGTAAAACCAGCCATCTTTGCCTTTCAAAACCTTGTCGGTTGGTGAGGTGTCAAAGACAAAATATTTCAAATCGCCATTCAAACTCAGTAACTTTGCGCGCAAAGCGAAACGATCGTCAAAAAACTTCTCAAAGGCAGTGGGGAAGGTTTTGAGCGTTATGCTGTCGTTGTGAAATTTTGGCATTGGCGCCATACAACGCTGTTCTTGCTCAAGCACCGTTTCGGGGCCCACTCGAAAGCGAGCAATTGTTACGGCTGAAAGTACGAAACATGCCGCAACGAAAACGAGCGCCGTTAGAATATTCTCAAGAGGTAAAGGGCGCGACAGTAAAGACGAACGTCCTCCGGTCGAGACCGCCCCACCGGGGGTACCTAACCGGTCCTCCTTTGCAATAGTGGTTGACGCAGCCCGATTATCCACAGAAACCCTTGCCCAACGAGAAGTGTAGGCACATCTTTCCCCTGCACTGGGATGCCCAGAATACCACATGCCAAGATTCAGCCCGGCGTTGCTTTTTTGGCTGAGAAATTACTCACTCAAACCGCTATTCGTCTGACTCTAGCCTGTGCCAAACTTGTTGCCAATATATGCAAACAGTTTCACCTAAACAGCAAACAGAAATCGTTAACGTTCAATTGCCTGCGCGCAGGAAAAAATTGGATGCGCTTACGTCGTTGCGGTTTATTGCCGCATTTTCAATAGTGTTCATGCATGCTGAGGGACTGCTGAGCAACGGCTATCCATCATATCTTTCGCATTTAGCATGGGAACAAGGCGTTTCGTTCTTCTTTGTTTTGTCCGGTTTCATCCTTTTATACAACTATCCGGTTTTAGATAACAAAGCGTCTGAGACTAAGTATTTTGTTGCTCGGATAGCCCGTATCTGGCCTGCTTATATAACCGTATTCGCTCTAATTCTCCTTACTTCGAGCCAAGCGCGAGAGGTCCCGTGGAGTATCCTAACGCCTACTGTCCTGATGCTTAATTCACTCGTTCCGAATTTGCACTATTGCATGAATGTAAATCCACCTGCGTGGAGCGTATCTACAGAATTTTGCTTCTACTTGATCTTTCCGCTTCTGGTGGCAAATTTTAAAAACACATGGTGGTGGAAACTATCGATTTCCGGAGCGATTGTCGTCTTGAGTATTGCTCTGGCAGCAGTATGTAATACCGATACTGCAAAGGTGTTTTTTGCAGGAAGCATTCTTGGGGATTTTTTCTCGCACTGCTTTCTCTATATGAACCCGATTGTGCGGGTTTTTGAATTTATGATCGGCATGTTCACTGCACTTGCTTTTATGCGATTCAAAGACGAATGGCACAGTAGCAATGGCCGTATAAATGCTTTGCAAGTTGCATCCGTCTTAACTGTGATTTTGTCCTTCATCGTTTGTTCTGCCTTGACACCACTTGAGCAATCACCAGCCGTCCCAAATGCGTTTGCGCATTGGCTGAGATCCAGCGGCTGTTTCCTGGCAGATGCTTTCCTGATTTTCAGCATGGCTTTTGGTGAGGGCATATTCGCCCGGGCTATCTCCAGTAAGGCTTGGGTTACGCTTGGAGAAATTAGCTACTCTTTTTACCTGGTGCATTTCCCTGTAATTTGGCTGATCTTAGTTCACAAATGTGATTGGTTCAAAGCGGTACCGGATCTTCTTTTATATTCACTCAGCATGTTATTCATCTTGATCGCAGCCTGGTTGCTGTATACGCTGATTGAGAATCCAGCCCGTAAAGCGATACCGAAAATGGTGTTTGGCGCTAAGTAATCACTTGGGCTTTAAATCTGTAACCGAAATTCCAGTTGGCTCTTATAAACAGGCTGTTGAATAGCACTTAGAAATTCGTTGACTGTCAAAACTTCATAACCAAAAGTTGGATAAGACACTTCAACTGCGGCCTTATGCGCTTCTGGAGTCCTTTAAGATCTCAATATAGTGCAACGAACAGCATTGCCAAATACAACTATAGTGTCTTCTAAGAGAGAAGTAACTATATTGAAACGTCATATCAACGTTTTCGTAGAACACCCATACACATCGATGAAATGTCACAGTTCTGTCAGAGATCTGTCACCGCATTGTCATACCCGTTGGGGCATCTTCCAAGCTCGATGGTAAGAGGAATGCATCAATGAGCACATTCGATTCGAATTTTGAAAGCAGTTTGCGCAAAAGCAATGGACCTATACTAACTACTCCCGATTTCAATAGCTATAGAACAGGACCAGTATTCGAAGCGCCGCAGACGAATAGCTATCCGGAAAATCTACATGTACTCAATCTTCCGAAGTTTGATGAATTAAAAACCGGCGCCCTCTACGAAACGCAATCTCCAAAAGTTACAACCGATTCATTGCCTAAAGTCGTTATTGTAGATTCAGGTCGCCAGGTTCCACGCAGACATGCTTATTCCACTTTAGAAAGTGAGGCTTATGAGCATGGTGGAGAAGCGGCAGTAGAAGCTGTTCAACGTCAAACTCAATCAATTCGCCATACTGTCAAACATACAAGAGTGCAGCACGTTGCACATAAGTATGCAACCGAGACACATCGAGTAGCAAACCATACTGCAGATACTGATCATCATAAAGATGCCACTAAAACTGAGCACCATGATGGATTGATCAAAACGACCGCGAACAATATGAGACAAGAAGCGGAACAGCATCCAGCTGAGGTTGCGCTGGCAGTTGGTATGGGTGCTTTGTTTGCTAAAAGATATCCTCAGGCTGCAGCGGCATTGCTCGGAATGAGTGCAATCGCTGCCGGATTTGGCCCAGTAGGAGAATACTGCGCAAAACAATTCGAAGGACTGCAAAAAGGGTGGAATGCTTTCAGCAAGGAAACTTCAAAAGCTAATGACCAGGCATCGAAACATATTTCCAAAGAGATTTTCGGCTAGACAAAGTTGATTCATGCAACAAGTCCATCAACTCTTGTTCAGTAGAATGATCCCGAGCACAAGAATAATTCCAGAAACAACCCGTTTGAAGATTTGTTCTGGAATCTTGCTTAAAACGAGCTGCCCAAGCCATGTCCCAAGCAATACGCCGATAGTAGCAAGAAAAATTAGCGACTCCATATGGAAAAGCTCTCTAGATTGGTTGATGAGATAAACAGGCATTCTTGCACCATCTACAAGTAGCGCGATTGCTGTTGCCGTTGCCACAAATTCATTCCTCGATAGCTTAAAACCCATTAGCGCGGCTGAGCGGATACCGCCCTGATTGCCAACGAGCCCCCCAAACGCACCAGATACAAGACCAGCGATCCAGCTAAATTGCTCCGGGAAACGCATCTTCTCTGCCAAGCCCAAGACGCCCGAAAATCCTGCAAAAATAAGTAGTGAGGCAAAAATCACTATTAATGTGCGATCTTGCGTTATGGCACCCAAGACGGCGCCGATAAGCCCTCCTACAGCGCTCCAAACGCCAAACTTGATAAAGACATGCATGTTTAAGTCTTTACGGATAAGAACAAAGCGGAATGCGGTGCCTAATAAATGTGGGATTGAAACCGCAGCAACAGCTAATTGCAAGTTGGCATGCAATGCAAGCAGTGGGGTCAGTAAACTGCCAACTCCGAAACCTGAGACCGAAGCTACGCCGCCAGCGAAAATAGCTACAGCTAGGACCGTTGCTAAATCTAAAATGCTCACTTTCCAATAATATCCAAACTACAACAAAAGGCAATCGCTCAAAGAGATCTTGGCTAGACAATTATTTGTGTCATGAGATGATTGACTGCGCCAACATTATGGAGGAGATAGTCAATGCAGTTTGGTCAGTTTGCTAGTCGTATCGCACGGAACTTGACTATCGTTCTTCTTCTAGTGATCGGCTCAAATTTGGCAGCGTCATCTACACCTTTTGACGATGCGTACAAACAAGGCACTGCCTTGCTCGACAACAGAAAATCTGTAGATGTTAAAGCTGATGCTCAAGCTGCCCTTCCATACCTGACCAAAGCGATCAAGCTTCAACCCAGAAACGCTATGGCATATGCCCAACGTTCTCGCGCTTTTGGAGCATTGGGGCAAAACAAACTGGTTATTGATGATTGCACCAGAGCGATAATGCTAGATCCAAAATGTGCAATAGCATACGCTAATCGTGGTTCTGCCTTCGTGCAGCTAAAGATGTATCCGCAAGCGATCGAGGATTTCAGCAAAGCAATTGAACTAGATCCTAAGGACGTGATTAGCTACTCAAATCGCGGATCCGCCTATGCCGAAATGCGCTATTTTGAAAAGAGCATTGCTGATATAAGCAAAGCGATAAGCTTAGCTCCAGCGGATTACGTTTCGTACTTGAATCGTGGCTCTTCTTATTTCCAGGCCGGTAATTTTAAAAAGGCCGTTGCCGACTACAGCAAATCGATAGAGATTCACCCCACTAAATTTGCGTATCTTATGAGGGCTAAGGCGCATGCGAAGCTGAGGGAAGATGATCTGGCGGCTAAGGACTCAGGCATAGCTCTTAAGATGGAAGGACACTGATTATTGCCCGATATTATTGTCCAATGTTCGGGGGGTTGCTCATGTAGTCAGGTGCGGCTAAGAAGCGTTCGGCGATTTCTTGGATTACGACATCCGGTTTTTCGTGCTCGATAACGGGAATCGGAAATCCGGCTGTCCAGTAATAGGATATTTTTCGGAACCTTCTGGAGAGAAAATCTTTTTGTGCCACCATATATGAATCCCGCAGACAAAGAGCAGTTGGCAGTTTTGGATTCGAACAAACCGTCGCAAATGGCTTGCGATTAATTAGTTCGTTTGCAAGCTGGAAGTCTTTGTATTCGTTGCTCAGACGCCATGGTGTAGGTTCGTTTGGATCCTGCCTCACGGTTTCTTCGGCGATAATTCCGTGCAGTCCTAACAAGGAAGCCAGATCTCCGTCATCGAAATGGTAAGGAACCAGATGAATATCTGCTTTCGTAAGTGGTGGCATAGTTGGAAACAATTCGCGCATCGAGTCAATAACTTGCTTTGCACCGATAAAAGCCCCAAGTGAATTCCAGTGCGTATCTGTTTTGAAGTAGATGCGTTTATCCTGCTTTTCAGCTAGTTGTTTTTCAGCCAGCATTTTTGGTCTGAGATCCAAAATTTTCAGTTTTGATGTTGTTCGAAGTCTTTCAACTAATTGATCGAAACGACTTGTTGGTGAATTAACCCGGAAACCATCAGGGAGTTCCTCTGGATATATGGAGGTTGAATTTGGCACCACGTAGACGAAATATTTGATGCCACGAGCTTCTAGCCAGGCACGACGATTTTCCAGTAGAGTCGCCCATCTATTAAGTTCAGGCTCATCGAATAGCGGAGCATTTCTTGCAGTTTCTTCTCCACCAGTGGCGCGAAAGAACAACCAGCCATCTTTACCTACGAGAACAAGTTTGGAATTCGCCGTTTCGAATAACCGATAGCGCATCAAGCTAAGTCGAGTTACAAGCGGATTTCTAAAAGCGACTCGGTCGTTATAGAAGGCATCGAAAGCACTGGGAAAGGCTCTTAGCGAGTCGTATGTGAATGTGAGCTTTGGTTTTGGATTAATGGTACGACGCTCTTGCAAGGCGATTCTCGCGTCATCGCGACTCCAATTGCGGACAGAACCAACGCAAAACACGAGGATTATGATCGCAAATATTAGTGTTGTGACGATAGACTCAAATATCGAGAAGCCAGATTTCGGCGTGCCAATTGGCAAAGATTTAGAATCACTGCGCAGCGCCAGCACATGCGATGACGCAGTGGCTTTCTCTTCTATCGCTATGTTTGTAGTCAATCCGTAATCTACATTGTAGTTTTGGGCCGTTAATTTGGCTGGGCCGTTTTTTTAACTGGCATAGCCGCCTTGTTCGGTAGCTTCGATATTGATAGTGAGAGTTCTTCGCAAAAGCTCACTGCCGGCTCCAGTCATTGGGCCAACGCTGTGCCACGAGTTAAAGGTCTTGATGAAAATAATTGCTTGATTCGGCAAGAATGCATACGAATCAATTTGCTCTACTTCAGTGAAGTCCAAATATCTGTTTACGTAATTGAAATTCTGAGTAACGTCTTTCGGCTTGAGAATATCGGTTCCGCCACCAAAGGCAGGGTTCCATTCACCGGGATTCGCCATCGAAATAACAAGAGTTATTACCTTTCCTGGGGAATCTGTGTGCGGTTGGAGTTGCCCGCCGTCAGCGGGTAATACTGAAAATTCAAATCGCGTTTTCAACGGAAGCTTATGGCCGCGAGATTTCATTGCAACCGCTTCTTTCAACTTTTTGATCAGTGGCTTCTTTTTCGGATCTTCGTCCGGCTTAATGAAACCAAGCTCAATTTTGTTGGCAGACAGCATCTCGAGCGTGCGATAAAGGAAATCTGGACTTTTGATGTAGTTGTAGAAGTTTTTCCAAATTGGATTTGAATCGAGATAGGCAAAGTAGTTATCGCCATTGTTCATTTCAGCAAGTGAATACTTGATCGAATTCTTATTTCCCAAATAGGACATTTTCTTGAATAGGGAAATATTTGGAAATGTATTAACCAATTGGGCGTAAACAGATTGTTCAAGAACAGGTGTTACGAGACCAATCGGAAAGGGGTCATAGCGGAATTGCGCTTTTCTGTAGTCGAAAGCGATAGCTGGCGCAGTGGCAGCCGACGCTCCGATAACACTGCTAGAACGTGTAATAACTGAGTTGGTCAATTTTCTGTCCCCTTCGTCGTTATTCAGCCCTTGATAATAGAGCCTCTGGATTGAGAATCAATCTTAAATATCGCTCAATTCTTTGCATCATCTTACAGGGCTATCATTTTGAGTTTGTGAGAGCAAGCTATAGTTCAACTGAATAGGCTCGTGGGGACTGGAAATGACTGAACAAACTGTCGTTGTTGTCGGCGGTTGTGGGCACGTTGGTTTGCCGCTAGGCATTATTTTGGCTGCGCGTACGGGCTACAAGGTGTACCTGCTTGACGTAGACAAAACAAAAGTTGAGCAGGTTAACAGCGGCGTTATGCCATTCATGGAGCCAGGCATTGATGAGCTTCTTAACGAAGTTATCGGTAAGAACTGTTTTGCCACAATTTCGCCGGAATGCCTGCGGGAGGCGGACGTCGCCATCACTGTTGTGGGCACGCCTGTGGATAAACACCTAAACCCTACCGTGAACGCACTTAAGTCCAATGTCGATGAGATTTTGGAATATTTGCAGGATGAGAGCCTTCTTGTTCTGAGAAGCACTGTTTATCCTGGCGTGACGAAAGTTATATACGATCGGGTCAAGCAAATTGGACGAAACATAGATGTTGCATTCTGCCCGGAACGCATTGCAGAAGGTAAAGCCCTCGAAGAATTAGAAAACCTTCCGCAGATTGTTTCTGCATTCGAACCTCGAGCTTTGGAAAAGGCAAAAGCGCTTTTTTCAAGAATTGCAGCCAAGACAATTGAATTGTCACCGCTTGAAGCCGAACTCGCCAAGCTTTTTACGAACTGCTGGCGCTATTTGAATTTTGCGATTTCTAACGAGTTCTATATGCTCGCTGAAACATTCGGACTGGATTTTTACAAGATTTATGGTGCGGTGACGGAAGACTATCCGCGCATGAAGAGCTTTGCAAAAGCTGGTTTTGCTGCTGGTCCATGTTTGCTCAAAGACACTCTGCAACTATCTGCGTTTGCCAACAATAACTTCTTTCTTGGACACTCCGCAATGCTAGTGAATGAAGGTCTGCCAAACTTTATTATTCAAAAGTTGCAGCATTCGGTGAATCTTTCCGAACGTACGGTAACCATCCTCGGAATGGCATTCAAGGGCGAGTCGGATGACCCGCGTGAAAGTCTTTCCTATAAATTGAAGAATCTCTTGGAAGTCTATGCAAAGCAGGTTATTTGTACAGACCCTTACGTGCAAGATAAGTCTTTCGTACCACTTGAAGAAGCATTGCAAAAGGCAGATGTTATCGTCCTTGCCACTCCACACAAGATATACAAAGACATAAAATTTGCACCGAATCAAACCGTAATAGATTGTTGGGGGTTCTTCAATCGAGAAGATCAAAATATAAATCCCCCTTCTCAAGCACACGTATTGGAGCTAATGCATTGAAGGTACTCGTAACAGGAAGCGCCGGATTCATTTGTGGATATCTCGTTGATGAATTACTAGCCCAGGGGCATGATGTAATCGGATTGGACAACTTTTCGAAGTACGGTCCAATTTCTAAAAGCTATGGCAAAGAAAAACGATTTCAGTTCGTCAAAGGCGATGCCAAAGACGTTGACCTGCTGAAAGATCTTTTGTCCGATTGCGATCATTTTGTTGCTGCAGCAGCAATGATTGGTGGTATCACATACTTCCACGAATATGCCTATGATTTGATTGCTGAAAACGAACGCATTACTGCAGCTGCATTTGATGCCGCTATTTTTGCTCACAAGAAACGCCGATTGAAGAAGATAACGGTTATGTCCTCAAGCATGGTGTTCGAAAACACTTCCGAGTATCCAACTCCGGAAGGTGCGCAGGCTAAATGCCCACCACCTAGCTCCACATATGGATTCCAAAAGCTTGCCACCGAATATTTTGCTTATGGTGCCCACGAACAATACAATCTTCCATACACAATTGTTAGACCATTCAATTGCGTAGGTATTGGTGAACGAAGAGCTCTCGGTGAGCACGAAATTCACAGCGGCAATGTCAAATTAGCGATGTCGCATGTAGTGCCGGATCTCGTTCAAAAAGTATTGAAAGGTCAAGACCCTCTGCATATTCTTGGAACCGGTACTCAAACAAGGCACTACACTTATGGTGGCGATTTGGCCCGTGGTATTAGATTGGCAATTGAAACGGAAGCAGCAGTGAATGATGACTTCAACATTTCAACACCAGTTAAAACAACGGTGCTAGAACTGGCAGAAACCATTTGGAACAAGATACACAAAGGCAAAAAGGAATTTCGATACGTTTCCGATCCGCCCTTCAAATACGATGTGCAGGAGCGCTCACCAAACGTGGACAAAGCCGCCCGAGTGCTCAATTTTCATGCGAACACTAACTTAGATCAAATATTGGATGAGGTCATTCCTTGGATAGAACAGCAGATTCTAGTCGGAACGATCTAGTGACCTCACCAGTCACCGCTCGCGCGCAAAGTATCACTTTCGTAATCCCGGTATATAACGAGGAAGAAAACTTTCCCATACTTTGGGAACAGCTCACCACTCATTGCGATATTCCATTTACCGCAATAGCCGTTTACGACTTTGACGAAGATACAACTGTGCCTGTGTTGCGTCGCATCATAGACAGTGGTGAGAAACGTTTGAGATTACTCAAGAACAAATCTCGAGGCGTTGTAAATGCTATTTTGACTGGCTTTGATCAAGTGTCCGAAGGACCAGTTGTTGTATTGATGGCGGATTTGTCTGATGACCTTAACTCTATTCCAAAAATGTTTGCCTTGTACAACCAGGGCTATGATTTGGTGGCAGGAAGCCGTTACATGCCGGGTGGAGCCATCGTTGGCGGACCATGGTTGAAGAAGAATCTATCAAGAGGGGCAGGCGTGTCCTTGAAGCTCCTGCGCGGCTTGCCGACATGCGATGCGACTAATGCATTCAAAATGTACGACGCCAAGATGCTGAAGAAATTCCAGGTGGAAAGCAAAGGCGGATTTGAAATCAATCTCGAATTGACAGTGAAAGCATTTTTGGCTGGCTATCGCATTGCTGAAACACCAAGCGTCTGGCGAGATCGCGAATCTGGCGAATCAAAATTCCAAATGTGGAAGTGGTTGCCGAGCTACTTGCGATGGTATTTCTTTGCGTTTCAGCCGAAGAAGTAGCCGAATATTCTATTCGAATACCTTCTATTCGCTTGCATTTATTCGATAATTATTTGCTCGCCTATTATTTGATTATATGCGCGGCATAGCGCATGGGTGGAAAGAGTATCGGGGCTTTGATTGGCACCTCGGTCTTAACCATATCGTGAGGATCTCTGTTCAACATCTGAATTGTTTTTCCATCGGTGAGTGCCATGTTGCCATCCATTACGAGGATCAAATAGGCATATTTAGACTTTTGGAGAAGTTCGGGTTTGCCAGAATTCAAATCAATAAAGTAAGTGTATTGTTTCCCGGGATCTAAAATCACAAACGTGTCGTTTGAACTTGGATCATGCATTCTTGTAAGTAAACTTTGTTTGGTCTTTTCGTCTGGCGGATTCTGATTGCGTCGGATTTCGTCGATTAGTTGTCGGTTTGGTGTATTCGACTCACACCACTGATTTGGATAAAAGACATTCATTCTATTTGTGAAATCAAAGCCAATTGGGTGATCGCAAATATTGGCAATGTATACGTGTGCATACAACGTGCCGGTTTTACGGTCGAGATACAACTTTCTGTCGACTGTTACTTTAGCCCAGCTTGAACGACAAACCTCCTTTGGAGGCTCTTGATCGCTCGCGCCCTTCACAGCTGTTGCAGTTGGATTTGCTGCGTAAGCTAAAGATGCCGATGCAAAAAGAATCAGCATAACGAATAAACGATTGATGTTTGCGAAGAGCATCCGGACATTATCGTCAGTTTCTGCTGAAACCGCTGCAGGGAAATTACTGGGTTTGTGGAACATCATTTTAGCTTCGAGTGTAATCCGCTTACGCACAGCCACACAATGTGTGCTGCTTGGGCGAGGTCTTTATTGGTTTCGCCGAGATAGTCCCGATAGCGACGAGACATTTCGTTTTCCGGAACGATGCCGAAACCGACTTCGCTGGTAACTATCACAAAAGTTTTTTCTGGGTTGTTTTCTACAGATGCAATAAGAGACGTTACGCTTTTGCGAATCATCTTATCCAATGTCTGGAAGCGAGTCCGTTTGGATGATTGCCTACTTTCTCTATGCGCAGAAAGCGATGGAACAGTATCTTGTTGCCGCCACAGAGCACCGCCTTGTTTCTCGAAGGCGGAAAACAAATTGGAAATATAGAGGGACATGCAGTCGATTATGCAAAAGGCTTTTCCAGCTGGAAGCTGCGCAATTGTTATGTGCAAGTCTTGTTGCGCCTCAATGGTCTGCCAGGATTCCGGGCGTCGCCCTTTATGTTCCTTAATTCGTTCTTCTTGCTCAACATCGCCTGCTATATAGGGCATGGTGGCGAGATAGTAGACAGTTTTCTTTGACTGCAAAGCTAGATCTTCAGCAAATGCTGATTTGCCGGACCGAGCACCACCTGTAATAAGAGTGAGATTTTTCAACGCTAATATCCGCTCGAGACATACTAAATTTCGAACTATCCTATCACTAAGGTCTAGACTAAAGATCTAGGCATGTATATCCAAATGCCACCACTTAGCAGCACTCGCCAGAAACGGCATGATTACGCTATTCTGAAACGATGAATTCACGCCGTTCCAAGCTGCCTTCTGAGGGCGAATCTTTTGATAGAGCTACGTACGAGATGTACCAGGCATTTATGTCCGGCTATGTCAGGCGTATCAATCAGGCTACATTTAAAGTCACGATTGGCGGCGTCCGAATTGGTACGGCTAAATATACGCGTCTTGCTCAAATCAATTTGAAATCGCGCATTATCACGTTTTCAAAGTACGCAATTGAGAACGTGCCGGAGCGAGGGCGCCGTTATCTCGTATTGCACGAGTTGGCTCATGTAAAAGAAGCTAGCCATAACAAGCGCTTTTGGGACTTTGTTGGAAAGTACGAGCCGGACTATCGATTAATTGGTCGCAATCTCGAAAATGCTTTTAAGAAGAACGTCAAAGATGGCGAAAAGCGTGATGGTAGCCTTATCCAAAGACCGCCGATTTTGAATGCTCTTATGGGCAAACATTTGGCCAAAAGGGAGACCGAGACTGTCAACGTTCCGCTTGTTGCTGTACCCGAAAATATATTGACCAACATCACAGGACAGGCAGGCAACGTCGTGGATATGGAACAGTCCGCTGTATATGCGGAAGACCCAGATCAAGCGCTCTGGAACGAAATTGAGGAAGAATTCACCTACTGGCGCGATGATTCCGATGAGGACTCAGATGTCGAAGGTGGTACCGAATATGATGGCGGTGCCTGGACTTTTGAGAATCCGGAAGAATAAGCGCGCAGTAGCAGCATAAAGAATACCGATGGTAAAGAACTGTCAAAGAGCCGAGATATAACAGTTCGCTCAGTTTAATTTACAAGTCTCGTTTAGCTTGACTCTGGGCGGAGATAGAGGCGTTTCCAGTTGCTCATGACATGCCTGGAACGTTACGTGCGAACCGGTCTGGACGCAAATCGCGCTACAATCAGCTCTTCCAATGCGGCCCGGCTTTCGCATCACTTGACAAATAAATAGAGTTATCCACAAATATGAATGGTTCCAGAAGAGTAGTTATCTCCGGCATAGGCGCTATCAGTCCGGTCGGTATCGGCATTGAGGACACCTGGAAGAATCTGCTCGATGGAAAGAGCGGAGTTAGGTCAATCTCGCATTTCAATCCAGACGACCACCAGTTGGAAGTAAAGATTGCCGCTGAAGTTCCAAACTTTGACATCGCTGATTTTTATCCCGATAAGAGAAGAGTTGGTTCCATGCTCAAGGAGATGGACCGAGTTACTTTGTTTGCCATGGCTGCATCCAAGCTAGCAATTGCGGATGCGCGCTTTGATATTCGTGAAACGAATGCAGAACGCGTCGGCACATTTATCGGAACCGGTGTAGGCGGACTTATTACAACTACGTTCGACCAAATGAAATTGTTCGCTGAAGGTCCAAAGAAAATCGGCTTGCGTTCCATCATTCGATTGATGCCAAATGCCGCTTCCGGACAAGTAGCGATTGCACAAGGCGCTAAAGGGCGTGCCAAAAGCGACGCCACGGCCTGTGCAAGTGGCTTGGACTCATTATTCGATGCTTATATGTACATCAAGCATAATCGCGCAGATGCAATGATCGCAGGCGGCTCGGAAGCATGCATCAATGCATTCAGCATTGCCTCCTTCTCAAATATGATGGCCTTGTCAAAATCCACAGCCCCGCCAGAAACAGTCAGCAGACCGTTTTCAATTAATCGCGACGGATTCGTTATGGGCGAAGGCGCAATCGTTCTTATTCTTGAAGAGTACGAACACGCCATGCGCCGCAACGCTCCTATTTATGCCGAAATTATTGGTGGTGGTGCAAGTTGCGATGCATCGCACATTGTTGCTCCCCACGAAACTGGCGATGGAGCTGCTCGCGCGCTTAGAGAAGCGCTTGAGGAAGCACAAATTTCGCCAAACCAAGTTGATTACATTAATGCTCACGGTACATCCACACCATTGAACGATGAACGCGAAACAATGGCCATTAAGACTGTATTCGGCGAGCATGCATACAATCTTGCAATATCAAGCACCAAGTCCATGGTTGGACACTTGCTCGGCGGGGCCGGTGCAATCGGTGCAGCTGTAACTGCGCTTTCTCTCAAAGATCAAAAAGTGCACCCAACCATCAACTTCACTCCAGATCCGAAGTGCGATTTGAATTATGTTCCAAACACAAGCATTGAGCGCAAAGTAGATTACGCGCTGTGCGAAGCTCTAGGTTTTGGTGGACACAACACAGTGTTATTGATGAAACGCTTCGTCGCCTAATAGCGACTTTACGCTCATCGGATTCAGCTAAAAGACATTAAAAAGGGCAGTTCCCACAGATATTTTGGGAACCGCCCCTTTTCAAAATTTGATTGGCTGAGCAGAAACTATTGAGTTCGGATTTTTCTGATAATCGGTACCTGTTAAGTAGCCTAAACTACGTAGCCCGGTTTGTCCTGGGCAGCGACGCCTAGATGCTGTAGGTGGTCGAGGGTGCTGTGCATCAACTCATACAAAGAAGAGTTGCGTTCAAAGCTATTGATGGTGCCCTTCTCCACGAACAAGAGAACATTTTCGTGCGCCGGCGGTGCAATTCCGAATTGCTTATTGCGGCTGTCCATGATGCTCAAGTTGATATTGTTTTGTTGTTTGATCGCATCTTTAATACAAGGATTTGAGAAAAACTGAACTACTTGTTCAGGATGATTTCCTTGAATGATGTACTCGCGATCGAAGTCGGGATCGCCAATGACAATATCCTGCATGCCAAAGACTTTTGCCAGTTCTTCGACCGTTTTAGTATTCCGAATGGCAAATTTGAAAGGATGGCGAGCCACAAAAGGTGCGGCGATAACGGTTGTTTCAGCCGGCTTACCATGCCCATGCAATTGGAAGGTAACGTGCCATGGTTTTTCTGCATGTGGCAAACGGAGGGTTACCAGGGAGTTGTCGTCGATGAACTCACCTTTCCATTCTTCGGCAAGCTCCATCCATACAGATTTCCAGCCAAAAACACTACTGCGCAACTTCATCGCGTTATTCTCCTGAGCCGAATGCAATCACATATATATCAGGATTACCGCAAAGAGTATCAAAGATGTCGAAATTCTCAGGACTCGGCTCAGGCAGATTTAGACGTGATTGAGAAGTTCGTCGTAGCGAGCGGCGATAGCTTCAACCAGCGGCGGTCTTTCGGGCGCGCTTGTTTTAGCACTGCCTTCAGGCTGCAGTGCATATTGAATTAGCTCGTCGTATTCGGCGGGCAGGTGAATGCCATAGTGCGCCCAGATAAATCGGATACCCGAAGATGAAGCCAGTAAGCCATCTTTTGCGAGACTATCTCCTATAAAGATTGTCTCCTGCGGGAAGACGCCGAACTCCTTCATTATTCTGTTCAGACCATGCGGAGCTGGCTTTTCGAAGTGCCGGGGCAAAATATGGAAAGCGGTTTTGGTTTGTGTTTCCGCGCGTAATTGTTTGATGCGCTTTCTGCCATGGTCCAAAGTAATGGGCTGCCAAATGTCGTCACTCTTTGGTTCAACCGTTTCTAATGCATATACGGCATCGAGCAATCCATCGAATACTTGCTTGTTGCGCACTCTCGCCATGTACTCAGGTGCATCACTAAGAGCAACAATTTTTATGTCTTTGCGTTTTAACTCTTCGAGTGTAGCCATAACTTCTGGAAATGGTCGCAAGTATTTGCGGCGATTGGTATCAAGCGCTTCCCAAAATGGTTTGACGAATAACTCGATAAATTGCTCGGGTTTCGTTGAGAAGTGCCGCCAGGCAAAACTTGTTTCTTCAAGCAGCCATGGGTATTCGTGAGTGCCGCGCCGTTCAATGATGCGGCCTATATCTTCGGCTAACTCGCCTACGGGTGTATCGAGACGCGCGCTAATTTCTTTAAGGAATTCGCGCACCGCCGGTACGAAATAATCCCAAAAAGAAAGCAACGTGCCATCAACATCTGTAATTACCAACTTGATGCGAGGTTGATTGCGACTCGCTAATTTAAATAGTGGTGAGCTGTGCTCAATTTTGCGTTCATACATGCGGGAACCTCAATTCAAAAAGTGAAAGCACAAAAGGTGGAACAAACAACAAGACCGTCCCTTCTGAGTAGCCAACTGAAAATATTTGATTGTGTGCGAGCTCTCTTACTAAGAGCTGCTTATGACAGCGTAAGTGCGTTTAGATGCGATAGCAACCGTTTGTGACTAATGTTACGCGCATTAAACTGGATGTTTCAAATAGTAAAGATTGAGCGTGAAAACGGAACGTCACCATATATGGTGCCTGGCTTCAAAAACCAGCCAAAGAAGCGCATTTTCAAGCACGAGTGTGGTGAAAATATGGCATTATGGGTAAAATGAATTACCCAAAAACAATTGCTCACAAACGGGTATCAGAATTCTCGCGCGAGTTAAGACAGGTATGGGAATGGCGTTGAAAGCCACCTTTGACAGCTTCGCTAGAACCCTCAAAATCGCTCTCAGAGACTAGATAAGGAGATATCATGAGGAAGATCGCAGCACTTGTGTTGTTAACCTCGTTTGTTCTATGTCCAGTTTCAATTGCAGAATTGCAACTAACTCTTGATGCCGTACTAACCCGACTCAAGCAAGGCATTCGGTAGGCCCCTAGTTGTGGTGCGCGGGCTTTCAAAATGTGGTGCTGTAGATGGTGCCGTTTCCGGTGCGCAATTGGATGGCAGTTTGCCGAAGCTGATGAACATGATCGAGCCTGCCGTTGCTCAGGCTCGCAGGGACCATCCAAAAGCCAGCCATGAAGAATTGCTGGATGCAGCGATTGGTACCAGCTATTCTCACAAGTCGTAACGGAAACCCTTGGGAATAGGGCAAGCGAACCCATGATTTTATAAGATACATACATCTGGGCATTGAATTCGCCCTTGATGGGAATCGCTAGATGTTCTTCGAAATAGCCAAAGAAACAATCGAAACAATTTTCGAAAAAGACCCTGCTGCCAAAAGCAAGCGGGAAGTGATTTTCTGCTATCCAGGATTTCACGCCATCTCTCTTCACTATTTCGCACATAAGTTATGGCTTTCCAATCATCGTTTTTTAGGCCGGCTCGTCTCTCATTTCAGTCGCGTTTTGACGGGTATTGAGATTCACCCTGGTGCCACTTTGGGCAAAAAGCTCTTTATCGACCACGGTATGGGCGTTGTGATTGGTGAAACTGCTATTGTCGGAGACGATGTCGTTATTTATCAAGGGGTAACTCTCGGCGCTGGTCCAGAAGCCCGTATGGGTAGCGCCACGCGCGATTTGAAGCGTCACCCCACGATTGGAAACGGTGTCGTAGTTGGTAGCGGAGCGGAAATTCAAGGGGATATAACTGTTGGCGACGGATCCCGTATTGCCTCCGGATCCATCATTCTCAAGGACGTTCCACCCAATAGTGTTGTGGTGGGTGTTCCCGGCCGGATAGTTCGCAAGGACGGAATCAAAGTAGAGAATCCCGATCCGGAAGCCGAGGCTATCAAGAGATTGAACGAGAAGATAGCAACTCTTGAGAAGACAGTTGCGGCGTTGAAGGGCGACGCGGCCCACCTTGAGACCAAAAAGGCCCTCACGGTGCCGGGTCGCAATGGCGAAGAACCAGAAAAAGTTAAGGTTGGGCACTCTGAGTCGGGAAGCAATGGCAATGATAAGCCGAACTCAGACACACTTGGGGCTCCCATGGATGACCCGATAGAGATATATTTGCATGGAGCGGGAATATGAAAGTGCACCCGCCTTCAAATAGGTAAAATTAGAGGAACCGTCCCATCTCCCTGAAAGGAACCCGGCATGGCAGAAAACGAGCTAGAAAAAGCATTTGGCACGCTAGCCAACGCCCTGACTCTGACTGAAACTGAGATCACTGAAGAGATCAAGTTGATTGAGCAGCAGATTCTAGAGTTGAAAGAACGAGTTATACAGCTCAACGGTACACAACAAACGCTTGCGCACGACAAGCAATCTATAACTGAAATGTTCACTCGGTACAACGCAAAAGAAGGCGTTACCGCTTAGCTCATCAGTTGATTGCATGTCGGTATCCAAAGGCAGATCTCCAAAAAGATCTACATGTTGTTGAGGCCGGGTATTGCTCCTCATGATCGCGAGCGTATAAGTTAAATGTCCTCAAATTGTCCCTACTGTGGCGCGACTCTTAATTTCGGATTAAAGTTTTGCGTCGTCTGCGGTCGTCAAACTGCAGCCACTAACAAGATGGGCGGCAGCATCCTCAAATCGGGTGCTCGCCAGATGGACAGTACGCGTCGTATAGATGAAGATACAGCCTCAGCACTTGTACGAAACAAAAGGCATGCACTGCGTTTTCGCAAGGGTGTTCGTACACTCGGACAGACAATTTTCTATGGCTTCGTAGCGGGTTCGTTGTTTTTCTGTGCTGTAAGATTCGCCGTGGAAGCCGTTTTCCCAGCGGGTATGCCGCATGTCATGCCGAAAATGAAAATTCCATTCGTGCCAGTGAATGCCGATGAAGATGAGGGCGAAACAGCTCCCATTGAAACGGCCCAAAAACCGCCACCTAAAAAGCCAGCGCCGAAGACCAAGAAGCAATCAAGACGGCACGTCAGGCACCACTCAGCACAACCTGCTGGGCAGCATCACACTAAGACTGCTCCGTAACGTCAGCAAGCCGCACCATACCCATCTGAAAAAGAATATGCAGTTCTTTGGCGGACCAATTCTTGCGTACTTTGGGCGAGTGATAGAGGGTAGCTCGAATGAGCTTTTCCCCGGCGCTTGTGATCTCGTAGAGATATTCGTCTTTGTAATAAGGAGGGGCCTTTACGTAGACTTTGTCTCCCTTTTTGAGATCCTTGACGGACATCTCCCGCTCTCCATTAGTGGGTTTGAAGCAGCTGTTTTCCTAATTCAGCAAAATGCACTTGCGCTGTACCGTTGTATACGTCTAATGCTTTGGCATCACGCATCAATTTTTCAACCGGATACTCTTTTGAATATCCATATCCGCCATAGACTTGCACCGCGTCGGTTGTAACTTGCATGGCCATGGTTTGCGCATGCGCCTTAGCACTCAAAGAAAGCGCCTCATCGAAAGCGCGGGCATCAGCGCATTTTGCAGCGCGCCAAACAAGCAATCGAGCTGATTCGATTTCTTTATCCATGTCCGCAAGCATAAATGACACACCCTGGTGTTGCGCAATTTCTACACCGAAAGTTTTGCGTTCTTTCGAATAAGCAGTTGCAAGAGAAAGGGCAGAACTAGCCAATCCAACTGCAGCGGCAGCACTAATTGCATGGTTGCAACTTGCTATGTCATGGAAGATTGTTGGCCTATCGTTTAGACGAATGATTTGGTCGACTGTGACGATAACGTTTTTCAATTCCAAAGTGCCGATATCAGCAGCCCTCAACCCAAGCGGTTTTTCAATAGGTTTTATTGAGAGACCAACACTTTCACGCGGCAAATATGTTGCTATCAAATCCGGTGCGCTCCTACCAGAAGAACTAAGCATAGAACTTAGTCTGGCAATGACGAAATAATATTGGGCGCGATTGAGGTTTTGCATCAAACGCACTTGACCGCTAAATGAGTACTCGTTTTTGCCGGCAGTGGCAATCACTTCAGAACTTCCTAACTCGTCAACAGGAGCGCAACCGAGGAAACCAGCGTTATTGGCCATGTAGCCCAAGACTCGATCTTGAAGAGCATCGCTTCCGATTAACAAAGCCGGTGTGATAGCAAGCTCAGAGGCGATGATGATACTGGCAATGCCTGGACAGCCCGCCGAAAATTCTTCGGCAATGATTGCGGCATCGAGATTGGTTAAACCTAAACCGCCCCATTTATCCGGGATACGGACATTCAAAAGACCAAGTTCCTTGATTTTCTCTATAAGAGACTCTGGAATGACGGCGCTGTGATCGGTTGAAGCAGCTAATGGGGCTATTTCGCGTTGGGCGAATTCCCTGGACAGCTTCTGGTATTCCAATTGTTCATCGGTAAGTTTCAATTTTTTGTTTGCTCTCTCTGAATCAGATTACTTTACAATTCCAGATTACTCTACGGGACAGAGTATTTCCACTTTCCACTGAATATGCCTATTTTACTGAGTGCATTTAAAAAGAACTTCATAGGAAATCGGTTATTATCATTGTGTTGTTAATAAGCGGCTGGGAACGATGTCTTTAGTCATTTCACCTTCAATTTTGTCCGCCGATTTTGCCCAGCTCGGTCACGAGGTGGAGCGCGCTGAAAGCGCAACGGCAGATTGGATACATGTCGACGTAATGGATGGTCACTACGTACCTAACCTGACAATAGGTGCACCGGTAGTGCGGAGCCTGAGCAAGATAGCCAAGATTCCGCTTGACGTTCATCTCATGATTACGGACCCTGACCGCTATCTGGAAGATTTTGCAGACGCAGGGGCAACCTACATAACGGTGCACGTCGAAGCTGCCACGCATTTACAAAGAACGCTATCGCATATACGCAAGCTCGGCAAGAAAGCAGGAGTTGCGTTGAATCCGGCCACTCCACCAGATGCTTTGGCTTATGTACTTGACGATGTGGACCTCGTTTTAGTCATGACAGTCAACCCTGGCTTTGGCGGACAGAAGTTTATTAACGAAGTTGTTCCGAAGATAACTGCTATAAGAGAAATGTTTGATAAAGCTGGCAAAAGGGATTTGCACATTTCAGTTGATGGTGGCATCAACGCAGAAACGGCTAAGATTGTCACTGCCGCCGGTGCCAATGTTTTAGTGGCAGGAAGTTATTTGTATTCCGCAGAGAATATGGATACAGCAATCAAATCTTTGCGCGAAGCTGAGCAACCGCGACCGAGTGCGAAAATTCCACGATAAGCAATCGGAAGTAAAGACAGCGTGAAGACAGCAGTGCGCAATTGGATTTTGATTTTTGTCTTGATTGGTTTTGCAACCACTGGTTTGGTTGCGGCTCCCTGCTTTGCTAAGAAAAAATCAGAGCAACCACAACCGGATGGAAATTTCATTATGGATACTTCCAAGGTTGATACAAAGAAACCAACCGTCACTACCGATCAAAATGTAGAGATGGGCGTTCCCTTGCCAAATAGATTGCGTTTAGAAGGCGAAAATGCCTTGCGAACTGGCAATCTCGAACATGCAATTACTGTTTTGCAAAAGGCTGTCGAAATTGCACCAAACAACATGGATGGCCGCATTCTCTACTCGGAAGCTCTTGAGAAAAAGCTGAATGGGCAGCTGAAGAAAGATCCGAAACTCTACAACTATCTCGTCAAGCAATGGCTTTTTATAGCGCGCCATTCCGAGTTTTCAGATCAGCGTGTGCAAGGTTTTAAACATTTGGAAGACCTTACCGGAGTAGTGCCAAAGAAAATGGACTCCGAGAAGAAATATTTGCACAAAGTATTGAAGCCTGAAGAGGACGCATCACCAGAAGTGGCGAAAGGTGAGGGCGAAAACAAAGAGCCTGCTAAGCATTAGCAAGCTCTTTGTTTATTGGTTATGTTCTAAGCTGATTTTTTGCTTTTGACAGCTTTTGCCTTAGCTGTTGCTTCTTCAGCAATTTCGAGATCGGCAGTCATCTTGGGCAATGGTTTTGATTTGAGCTCTTCTTTTCTGCTTTCGACTTTTTCGGCAAGTTCTTCTAAATCAACATCGCTTTCTCTTAGTTTTTTGAACATCTCTTTTTCTTCTTCGCGAACATGATGGTTCACTAGTTCACACAAGACTGTTACTTTCGCGTCAAACAGTTCCTCGGATGCTTTCATTCCTTGAAGCTCTGCCATTAGGTACTTAACCATACGGTGTTCTGTTTCAGCTTCTTTAATGATGTCTTCTCCTTCTGCCAATTCTTCAACTTCGGAGTAGACAATTTCTTCTTCAGCTTTTGCGTGAATGAATAATTCAGTGATAATTTGTTTGACTAACTGTTCTTTTTCTTTTTCGTCTTCAGTGTTGGTGAAGTCGAAGAAAAGTTCTCTTACCTTTTGATGATCCTTGTGAAGTAGCTCCGTTACATCAGCAGTGGGCGCTTTAGGGGAAATTTTGTGTACCATCTTGAATCTCCATTTTTAGAGGTGCATTTTTCTCCGACATTGCACAAAATGTTTTGTTCCGTGAATAAATACAATTATCCCGGAACAGGGAATTATTCCGCTTTTGTTTATGATGGCTTTGGAAAAAATGTCGAAATCGTTGAAACTCGAAGCGGCAGCACAACGAGCACACGACAGTTTGTTTGGTGCAAAGAACAGAGATGCGAAGTCCGTGATGCCTCAAGCGCCATAATTGCTCAATATTTCACTTTGGGCCAGATTGTTAGCGGCAGTTCAAATTACTATTACACGCTGGACCACCTCGGCTCAATACGTGAGATGACTAATAGCGGTGGGTCTGTTCAAGCTCAGTACTCGTATGATCCATACGGTCGTGCAACACAGCTCCAGGGCGGCATTGCATCAGACTTTCAATATTGCGGGTACTATAATCACGCTCCGAGCCAGCTATCTCTCGCGCTAACAAGAAACTACAGCTGCAATTTGGGCCGCTGGATCAGTCGAGATTCAATTGGAGAAATTGGTGGCGTCAACCTTTATGGATATGTAGATAACCGACCTATCGAAGAAAATGACCCGACCGGCCGTCAATATTTCCACATGGACCCCATCCCTCCACCCGGTTGGGCAATTCCAAATCCTGCTCCTGCACCGGGCGATTGGAGAATTAACTACCCTCCTTGTATAGCTCCAAATCGTTTCCAACCCTTTCCTTTTCCAAACCCACCGTACAATCCTTGGCAATTATTTCCGCCAATCTATCGAATCCCTCCAATAGGTGGTTACAGACCGTCAGATGGTCCATATAGGCAGGTCCCACCAAACCAAAACTATCCGCCCACAGATTATTGGATGCCGCCAGGGTATGGTCTTTTTCCAAGAAATCCATTTCTCTCTCCAAATCCATGGGGCGGTCCCCCCGGCTTTGGCGGAGGCGGCAACTACCAAGTATGACGAACTCAGTGGCCTCAGGTCGAAGAGAAGATTATTTATGAAAGGTACGTGTTCTCCGGGTTGCCATGACGAGGCAGATCAACCGATACTGTGTAGAAATAACCTCAATCGCGTCCTTAGGCATATGCGCACTAAATTCAAATTGTTACCTGCTTTGTCCCTACTCTTCTTTGCTCAAGCGAAAGCCGAAAACGTTGCAGAGCAAAACCAACAAGAGCGTGGAACTGAGCAAAATTACCTTATGAAAGCTTCAACCGGTTCAACAGTAATCGGTTTTTCACCCATTGACCGTTCGTTCGGTGAGCAGACTGGCTTAGCCACTGAATCTCCGATGGCAGTGAAGGGCCTTAAGGAAATCTATAATGAGTTTGATCGAGTTCATCCTCAGCAGCGGTCGAGTATCGCTCACGACCATTTACGCAAACTGTTTGTTGACTATATTTCGAGCCTCCAATCGGCGGCTTCAAATTTAAATGTAGATGTAAGTTCAAAGGATTGGGTTAGAAAATTACTCCAGGTGCAATTCCGAACTTCCGACATAGATAGGGCTATTTCACTTAGATGCACGCTTGTTCAGAGCTCGGACGAGACAACAATTGACAAATTAGATGAGAGCTTAGAAGGATTACCGCTTATTCGTAAGCACGGGAGTCACGTGGGAGACTTCGGCGCCTATTAGTTTTAAGAATAAATGCGCCTCTATAGCTTTCAAGTCAGTGAATCGATCGACGCTGTTTCGGTGGCACGCCCCGAGGAAATGCTCTAGCGTACAAGCCACAAGTTGACAAGTTGTGGCTTGTAACCGAAGGCGGGACACACGGAGTGTGTATCGCAAGATAAAAGGAAAAAGCCACATCTCGCAGATGCTTACGGTGTAACGCTTTGGGCGCGATCCACTTGCGCATTTTTCACCGTTCCATACGATCCATTTACCGCCAAATGAACGCCGGATGACGGCTGAGATGCGATCCATTGAAAGCTTAATCGATCGAGACTACAGACCAACCCCTTGCTGGTGGCAAGCTAGGAACTGTGAGGTCAAATTCCATATTATTTTGACTTTGGCGAACTGGATTCTCAGCATCAGGCATAACCAAGACACCCTCTACTTCCTCAAGCTCAAAACCTCTTTTACTGTTCTGCGGGACCCATCGTGCAAATCCGGCAGCAGGTGCGCAGAAAGCAAGCATCCCCCCAAAAATCTTATGATGTGGGTCATTCTGTTCTTTGAACGCGTGGGAGCCGATATAAGCAAAGACATCCGCGATGTCCAGCAAAAGCGGTTTGGACTGAGTGATATCCTCTGCCTTTAATCGTCCTTTGAATATTGTTTCAACCATGGTTCTTCCACCACCGGCCAACTCAATTTTGTTTTTCTGAGGATCCAGAAACACTCTCAAATTCACTTCCTTCTTTAGGAAACCGCGTGCTTCAAGCGGCTTAACCGCAGCCTCGAACGCCAAAAGGTACATATGCTCCTTGCTTACGATGAACGGTTCGTTCTTGCCCTGGAGCGATTCTGGCCATGTAGATCGATCCGCTATGCCTAAAAAGTATGTTGCTCCAAAATCGTTCAGCACCTTTAAAACATCTTGCAGCAGTTTGAAGACTCCGTCCTCGTTCAAATCTTTCCAAACAGACTTTTCCCGAGCTCTACCATCAAAGAGCTCTCTGCAATGAAGCCGAGCCCCTTCTGTGCCACTCCTCAAGTTTAAGAGCTCGCGAATGGCCTTTTCAGCATTGTCCAGGTCCTTCTCATGGAAAAGAACGAGACCATACGTGCTTAGTTCTTTATAGGAACTTTCATCTCCGAACATCACATAATTTTGACTAGGCAAATCTCGCTTAAGTATCCGGTCGGCACTTACGAGCTGCTTACATCCGGAACAAGTGTAAGTGAAAGGTAAACCGATTTCGATGTTACTGACCCAGACTTCCGTGTGAGCGCCGCATCCCATCACTTCATGTGTAATGACCCCGCGAATAGAATCCGGTAGTACGGATCGATTTCTGCTTGGCTCAGGGTTGACCTTGGCGATGTTAGCGTCCCCTACAGCAACCGTACCCATGTACGGTCGAAAGCCTCGCTGTCCTAGAGGAAGCTTCGGTGTTTTCGGTTTGGCCGGTTTGCCAAATTTCTTGGACATGTTGCCTCAGGTAACACAATTGTCAAAGTGTATTTTACCCTTGCTTCGTTTACTCGGAACTAATCATGACCGTGCGGAGCACGCACATATTGCAGGATAAAGGCGGGCGGACGACCGCCCTTAAATGCTGACTGCATGAACCTCTTACTTGCGGACATGTTTTTTGCGTCCCGCTGAAAAAGCGGACAAATCTTCAAATGCCGCATAACTAGTGCCATT